>Ga0307374_10001520_pt1 | contig 42966 bp, 39 predicted proteins | sample OX3MG_FD_202532 | JGI IMG/M metagenome (GOLD analysis project Ga0307374, IMG submission 202532) | Soil microbial communities from Risofladan, Vaasa, Finland - OX-3 | ecosystem: Environmental > Terrestrial > Soil > Coastal area > Acid sulfate soil | place: Finland: Risofladan, Vaasa | collected...
GAGGCTCAGAATCGTGATCGGCAGCGTGACCAGGAACAGCGCCGGCCGCACCAGCGTGTTGACGACACCGAGCACCAGCGCTGCCAGCAGCGCGTGCCCAAAGCCGGCCACGTGAATGCCGGGCACGATCACGCTGACCAGCCACAACAGCAGCGCACTGACCACGAGGTGCACCAGCAGATACTTCATCGGCACATTGATCCTTACGATGGGCGCTGCGCGACCAGCACCTTGCATCCGCGCTCGAGCGCCGGCCGCGGCACGGCTTGCTCGGGCCGCGGGCGCCTGGGGCTAGCCTGGGCCCCGCGCAGCCGGATCGTGAAGCAGCACCGAGGCGGGCCCGGCCCCGCGGTCAGGCCCGGTCAAGTCTAACGGCCGCCGCGGCCCGCCGCAGCAGTGTCGGGAGGGAGCGTCGGCAGGGGCACCGGCATGCTCAAACGCCCGTCGGCGCGTCAAAGAACTCGACCGTTCCGGTTTCCACTGAATACTGCGCCCCGATCACCAGCAGGCCCTCCTCTTGAATGAGCTTCTCCAGCACGTCCGAGCTATAGCGCAGGTGACTGACCGATACGCTGATGTTGGCGCGGATCGCGTGCCTGACCAGCGCCGCCGGATCGCCGGCGAGATCGGTGCTCAACAACGATTCGACCGCAGGCCGCACGCGATCGACGATCGAGCGCAGATTGCGCGACTGATTCTCGGCCGGTCGCTGCAGCTCCTCGATGGTCGCCGTGACGGCCCCGCACTGCGAATGGCCGAGCACGACCACCAGGCGGGTGCCGAAGCGCGAAGCCGCGTACTCGACGCTGCCGATCTGCGAAGGCGATACGATGTTGCCGGCGACCCGGATCACGAACAGGTCGCCCAGGCCCTGGTCGAAAATGATTTCGGCCGGCACGCGTGCATCCGAGCAGCCCAATATGATCGCGAACGGCTGCTGCACGCTGTTCAGCTCGACCCGCCGCCCCGGTGCGGACGGATCGCTTCCGGCCTGCGCGACGAAGCGCCGGTTACCCGCCCGCAGCCGCTCGATGGCCTCCAGCGCCGTCGTCATCGCAGGCGCGCCCATCGCGGCTCACTCATCATGGCTCCTCCGGTGGGTCGACCTCGCCGGTCGCCATGACCAGCAGTTCCGCGTCCGAGAACTGGCGCTGTGATAACGTCCAGCGTGCCTGGTATGCCTGCGTCGAATCCACCAGGATCCGGCACGGCGCCGCCTGGCCGAACAGATGCGCCTCGGACACAACCCGGACCGCGATACCCTCGCCTTCCAGCACCCGCGCCAGCGCGGCCGCCGAAGGTTCATCCGAGAGAGTCGTCAGCCAGCGCCAGGTGGTCTCTTCCATCGAGCGCAAGCGTAGCACGTTAAGGGCTCAGTGCCCGCCGGCATCCCAGCTGTAGCACAGCTCGCGCAGCCCCAGCCGCCCAGCCAGCTGCGGTGCCAGCTGGCGCGCGACCTCCCGCACATCGGCCGGCCCACCCAGTGCGGCCAGCTGCGTCATCGTAAGGCCCGCATAACCACATGGGTTGATGCGGCCGAACGGCGCCAGGTCCATGTTCACGTTGACGGCGAGGCCGTGGTAGCTGCCGCCGCGCCGGATCCGCAGTCCCACGCTCGCGAGCTTGCATGGCCCCACGTACACGCCGGGCGCGGCCGCGCGCGTGTGGGCACCGATGCCGTAGCCGGCCGCGCAGCCGATCACCGACTGCTCCAGCGCATTGACCAATGCGCGCACGCCGAGGCCGGCACGGCGCACATCGATCAGCGGGTAGATCACCAGCTGTCCCGGTCCGTGATAGGTGACCTGCCCGCCGCGGTCGATGCGCACCACCGGGATATCCCCCGGCGAGAGCACGTGCGCCGGATCGGCGCTCATGCCCAGCGTGAACACCGGTTCGTGCTCGAGCAGCCAGATCTCATCGGCAGTGCCGGCGCCGCGCTCCTCGGTGAAGCGCTGCATCGCATGCCACACCGGCTCATAGGCGCAGCGCCCCAGCCAGCGGCAGCGCGCCGGTTGCGCGGACCTCGACGCGGACGCGAGGGAGGCCGCCGGTGGCGATGGCGGTGTGGGTGTGGGTGTGGTTGCCGTGTTCACCCCGGCAGCGGCCCCAGCCCGACGTTGTTGCCGGCGAGCGCGCGTTCGGCCCGATAGCTCGAGCGCACCAGCGGACCGGATACGCATTCGCGAAAACCGCGCGAGAGCCCCCATGCACGATACTGCTCGAACTGTCCGGGCGTGACGTAGCGCTCCACCGCGAGGTGATTGACCGTCGGCCGCAGGTACTGCCCCAGCGTGACGATGTCGACCCCGACTGCGCGCAGCTCGTCCAGGCACTGCGCGATCTCCGCATCGGTCTCGCCCAGGCCCAGCATCAGGCTGGTCTTGGTCAGCACCTGTGGCCGGTAGCGCTTGGCATGCGCGAGCACCGCCAGCGTGCGCTCGTAGCTGGCGCGCGCATCGCGTACCGGGTGCGTCAGGCGGCGCACGGTCTCCACGTTCTGGGCGAACACGTCCAGTCCCGAAGCCACCACCGTTTCCACATCGGCCAGCACGCCCTGAAAGTCCGGCGCCAGCGCCTCGACCGCCACATCCGGGCTGCGCTGCTTGATCGCGCGGATGCACGCTGCGTAGTGTCCCGCGCCGCCGTCGGGCAGATCATCGCGATCGACCGAGGTGAGTACCACGTACTTCAGCCGCATCAGCGCGACGCTGGCGGCCACGTTGGCGCTCTCCTCAGCGTCGAGCCAGCCGTGCGGATTGCCGGTATCGACTGCGCAGAAGCGGCAGGCGCGCGTACACACCGCGCCCATCAGCATCACGGTGGCCGTGCCGGCATTCCAGCACTCGCCGATGTTCGGGCACTTGGCCTCCTCGCATACGGTCGCCAGGCGGTGCTCGCGCACCGTGCGGCGCACGAAGTCGTAGCCCTCTCCCACCGCGATCGGCGCCTTGAGCCAGCGCGGCTTGCCATAAAGCCCGCGGCGCGCCTCGGCCTGAGCCTCGGGCGCCGAGCTGGCCGTCGAGGTGCCGGGCGTGGACGCGACGCCGGACGGCGCGCCTGCCTTGATACCGTCCCTAATCGCGGTGAAGCCCTGTTCGGTTCGATACTTCTGCCCGCTGCGCACGGCGGTGAGGGCCGGAATGTGTTTGAGCTCGCTCATGGGAATCGGGCGATTTTACCGCAACGGCCGCGGCCGCGCCGTCACTGCAGCGCTGCGAGCTGCTCCATGCTGTAGACGTCGGCCCACGCGCCGGTGTAGAGCTGTCCGAGCAGGCGCTGCGCCTCGATCGCCCGCTGCAGCAGCGGCAGCAGCGCGAATCTGCCCGGTTTGCACCCCTCGAACAGCTCCGCACGGTACAACCCGATTCCAGCGTAGGTCCACGCCGGGGCCGTGCCTGGCGGTGCTCCCGGCGCCGGCGCCGTCAGCCGACCGTCGTGCAGTCCGAAATCGCCTTGCGCGTGATGCGGCGGATTGGGCACGACCACCAGCTGCGCCAGCGCCTCGGGCGCCAGCGCCAGCTGGCCGAAATCGAACTGCGTGAACACATCACCGTTGACGACCAGGAACGGCTCGCCGCCCAGCCACGGCAATGCACGCAGGATGCCGCCGCCGGCCTCCAGCGCCTCGGCACCTTCGTCGCTGTAGCGAATGCCGAGACCCCAGCGTGAACCATCCCCGAGCGTCTCGCGCACACACTGCCCGAGCCAGGCGAGATTGATCACCACCGTGTCCACCCCGAGCCGCGCGAGCTTTTCGAGGTGATACACGATCAGCGGCTTGCCGCGCACTTCGGCCAGCGGCTTGGGCAGCGCATCGGTCAGCGGCCGCATGCGCTCACCGCGGCCCGCGGCCAGGATCATCGCGCAGCGGGGGCTCATGAGGCCGGTGGCGGCGCCGCGGCCAGCGCTAGTGCCGCCGCGTTGGCCGCTGCGAACACCGGCGCTACGCGCCGCTCGAGCCAGGCGGCGAAGGCCGCCAGCTCCGGAAAGGCGCCAGCGGCGGCGCGCACGTACTGCAGCGTACGCGGCAGGTCCGCCAGATAGCCGGCCTTGCCGTCGCGCCACCACAGGCGCGCGAAGATGCCGAGCACCTTGATGTGACGCTGCAGTCCGGCCAGGTCGAACCAGCGCAGAAACTGCTGTGCATCGGCGCCGGCTGGGCCTCCCTGTGCCGCCAGGCGCGCACGGTAGTCGCCCACCCAGCCTTGCACGCGCGCGCGCGGCCACTCCACATAGCAGTCCTTCAACAGCGACACCAGGTCATAGGTGATCGGGCCGGCGAGCGCATCCTGGAAATCGAGGATGCCGGGATTGCCCTGCGGCAGCCACATCAGGTTGCGTGAATGGTAGTCGCGATGTACGAACACCACCGGCTGCGACAGCGCCGCGCGCGTGAGCAGCTCGAAGGTGCCAGCGAGCACGGCGTGGTCCTCGGCATCGAGCACCAGGCGCAGGTGACGCACGCAGAACCATTCCCCCATCAGCGCCATCTCGCGCTCCAGTGCGGCGCGATCGTACGGCGGCAGCTCGCGCGCGGCGCTACCGCCCTGCAGCTGAATGCGCTGCAGCGCCTCGAGCGCATCCGCGTAGAGCGGTTGCGGGTCAGCACCCTCGCGCAGCCGCGCCAGGTACTGCACCGAGCCCAGGTCCTCCATCAGCACAAATCCGCGCACCGCATCCACTGCATCGACACGCGGCACATGCACGCCGCAGCGCTCGAGCAACGCAGCCACCTGCAGGAACGGGGCGGTGTCCTCTTTGTCCGGCGGCGCATCCATCACCACGCGCGTGGCACCATCGGCGCGCCAGGCGCGCAGGTATCGCCGGAAACTGGCATCGCTCGAGGCGGGCTCGAGCCGGACGAGGTCGAAGCGCACCTGTCCGCGCAGCCAGTCGGCAATCTGCGCGCGGCGCATCTGCCACTGCGTGCCTGCATCCGGCGGGCTGCCGTCGGCGCTGCCGCCATGCTGTGTCATCGAGCGAGCTCAAGTGATTGTTAGCTGCAGTCATTATAATGGCCGCTTGCAATAATGAGCCCCCATGATCGGCTTCCGGCGTCTGCGAGCACTTCTAAGTGCAGCTTCCTGCTGCGCGCTATTGTCATCTGCGTGGGTGTCGCAGGCCGCCGACGCGCCGGCTGCGGCACATGTGCTGCCCGCATCCGGATTCGGCACCATCGCCACCTGGGATGCGCAGCCATGCAGCGGCTACGTGCAGACGGACGCGCCGGCTCTGGTGCAGGTCGCCGCCACCCTACCGGGTTCGGGCCCGGCGCCGGGGTCGGGCGCCACCCGCGAAGCACCCGTGCGCTCATTGCAGCAGCTTGCCAAGCCCAGCCCGTCGCAGATCAACGGACCGATCACCTTCGCCGCCGATCAGGCGAAGGCCGAGCGTAACGGGCGCATGAGTCTCTCGGGCGATGTCGATGTGCACATGAGCGACCGGCGCATCCAGGCCGATCAGATGATCTACGACCGCAACACCGGCGACATCAGCGTCAGCGGCGAGGTGCGCTACAGCGATCCGACCGTAAAGGTGCAGGGTGATACCGGCCACTACGGCAACGAGGGCGCGCAGTTCACCCATGCACAGTTTCGCTTCCTGACGCGCCCCGGTTACGGCAGCGCCAACGATTTGTCGATGACCCCGAGCCATATCATCACGCTGCGCGGGGTGACCTACACCAGCTGCCCGCCGCCGCGTGCGGACTGGGACATCCGCGCGCGCGAACTGCGGCTCGATACCAACGTCAGCCGCGGCGTCGCCCGCGGTGCGCGCGTGGATTTCCAGGGCATCCCGGTGATGTATTTTCCCTATCTGTCGTTCCCGCTCAGCGCCGCGCGCCAGAGCGGACTGCTGTTTCCGAACCTCGGCAGCTCCAGCCGCGATGGCCTGATCCTCGGGGTGCCGTGGTACTGGAACATCGCACCGAACCAGGATGCGACCTTCACCCCGACCTATTATTCCAGCCGCGGGCTGGACCTGGGCGCGCAATACCGCTTCCTGAGCGCCCATGACAGCGGCACCTTCGATGGCGACTTCATGCCGCACGACCGTCGCTATGACGGCGAACGCAATTATGCAAGCCTGTTGGATCGGCTCGAGCTCGGCCACAACACGCGCCTGCAGACGGACGTGCAGAGCGTCAGCGACACCGAATATTTCGAGGATTTCAGCCAGGGCACGCAGCCCACCAGCACCCCGTTCCTGCCCCGCAGCCTGGAGTTGGCGCACCGCGACGATATCTGGAACCTGCAGCTGCAACTCCTCGGGTACGAGACTCTCGACGACAGCACGCTGGCGCCCGTGCAGCGTCCCTATATGGAACTGCCGCGGTTGAGCGCCGCGTCGGCCTGGTCGCCGCGCCGCTGGTCGTGGCTGAGCATGGGCTTCGATGGCGAACTGGCGGATTTCACGCGCCCGGGTTGCGGCGGCCCGGGGCTCGGCGCTGCTCCCGGCAGCGTGTGCACCTGCCCGCCGAAAGCCCTCGCCACCGGCTGTCTGGCCGATCCGAGCGTGCTGCTGGATTTCCCGCGTGGCATCGACGTGACCGGCTGGCGGGCGAGCGCGCAGCCGCACATCGGCCTGGATATCGCAGCTCCCGGCTACTTCGTGCGCCCGCAGGCAGCCTGGCAGTTGACCCAATACGCCCTGCGCGGCGTCAACGGCGGCGATCCCAATCCGACGCGCAGCCTGCCGATCCTCAGTTTCGACAGCGGCCTGCGCTTCGAGCGCCTGGCCGGCCTGAACGGCACGCATACGGTCACGCTCGAGCCGCGGCTGATGTACGTCTATATCCCCTACCGCGATCAGAGCGAGCTGCCGCTGTTCGACACCTCCACCCAGGATCCGAACCTGATCGAGCTGTTCCGGCCCAACCGTTATGTCGGCATCGACCGCATTGGCGATGCCAACCAGGTCACGGTCGGCGTGACCAGCGAGATGTTCTCGACTGCCACCGGCTCGCGCTATCTCAGCGCGACCATCGGCCAGAGCCTGTATCTGTCGGCACCGCGGGTCACGCTGCCCGGGCAGATACTCGACCCCAGCCGCTCGGATCTGATCGGGGAGCTGGAGCTGGCGGGCTACCGCAACTGGAACGTGCTGCTGAACGCCGCCGCGAGCGCGGCGGTCTCGCGCATCGAACAGGCCGAGGCGGCGCTGCAGTATCGTCCGAGCGGCCAGGAAGTGATCAATTTCGGCTACCAGTATCGCAACGGCCAGTTCCAGCAGCTCGACTCATCGCTGGCCTGGCCGATCCTGCAGCACTGGGATGTGTATGCACGGGCGGTGTACTCGCTGCTCGATCATGCTTCGATTCAGGATTTTGCCGGCTTTCAGTACCGTGGCGCCTGCTGGGGGTTGCAGATACTCTGGCAGCGCTCCATCAGCACCCGCACCGGTGAGCGTGACACCGGCTTCTCCGTGCAGCTGGAACTGACCGGCCTGTCCAGTGTCGGAAGCCAGGTGGCTACTTTCCTGCAGCAGTCGATTCGGGGATACTCCGCCGGCACCGGCAGGGCCGCCGCTGGCCGCCTGCTTGCTGCCCCCCCGGCGCGCTGAACACCCATCCGGAGACGGCATTACCGCCCACCTGCGCTTAAGAGGCCACTCATCACCCATGCGTCGCACAACCGTTTCATTGATCGGCTCGCTCACGGCGGCCTGCCTGCTGCTCGCCGCGGTGACGGCGGGCATCGGCGTGGCCAGCGCCAAGGACGCCCCCTCTGCCAAGCCGCAGGGCCAGCCGCTCGATCGTATCGTGGCGATCGTCAATGACGGCGTGGTGCTCGAAAGTGAGCTGGATGCGATGACGCGGCAGATCAGCGGGCAGCTGCGCGCTCAGAACGTCGCGCTGCCGCCGCAGAAAGTGCTGCGCTCCCAGGTCCTCGATCAGCTGGTGCTCGACGAGATTCAGGCGCAGCTCGCCGATCGCAGCGGCATCAAGGTATCCGACCAGCAGGTCAACGATGCGCTGGCCAACATTGCGAAGCAGCAGGGAATCAGCTTCGAGGACCTGCCCGCCCGTCTGGCCCAGGACGGAGTGGATTACGCGTATTACCGCGAGCAGCTGCGCGGCGCGATCGCGCGCGAGATGCTGCGCCAGCGCGACGTGCTCGCGCGCATCGTGATCACCCCGCGGGAGCTCGACCAGTACATTGCCAATCAGCAGAACACGGTCTCGGCGCTGTACGAATACGAGGCCTCCGACATCCTGATTCCGATTGCGCAGGATGCCTCGCCCGATCAGCTGGCCGCCGCCAGCAAGCAGGCCACGCAGATCGATCAGCGCGCCCAGCACGGCGAGGACTTCGGCAAGCTCGCGGTCACTTATTCCCAGGCCGAGACCGCGCTACAGGGCGGCTCGCTGGGTTGGCGCAAGGGCACCGGGCTGCCGACCTTTCTGGCCAACGTCATCGTGCACCTGAAGCCCGGACAGGTCAGCGATGTCATCCGGGCATCGAGCGGCCTGCATATCGTCAAGCTCGTGGCCAAGCGCCCCGCGGGCGGCCCACAGATCGTGCAGCAGGTCCATCTGCGCCACATTCTGATCAAGCCCACCGAACTGCAGGATGATGCCACGGTGCGGCAGAAGCTCGAACAGATGCGCAGCCAGATCCTCGCCGGCAAGGAGACCTTCGCCGTGTTGGCCAAGACCAACTCGCAGGACCCGGGCTCCGCGGTCAACGGCGGCGATCTGGGATGGGCCGAACTCGGCAGCTACGTGCCGCAGTTCGCCGCCGAAGTCGCCCAGCTCAAGGTTGGGCAGATCAGCCAGCCGTTCCACACCCAGTTCGGCTGGCACATCGTGCAGCTGCTCGGACGGCGCGATTTCGACAACTCCAAGGACGCGGTGCGCGAGCGGGCCTACGAGGCGCTGCGCGATAGCCGCCTGCAGGAAGCCACCGAGCTGTGGCTGCAGCAGCTGCGGGACGGGGCTTACGTCAAGCTGCAGCCCTGATACGGCGCCGCCGGCTGCATCGTGGTTGCGGCCCCTGGCGCTGACTGCCGGCGAGCCGGCGGGAATCGGCCCCGATCTGTGCCTGGCGGCAGCCGGCCAGCCGCGCCGCTGGCCGCTGGTGTGCCTGGCCGACCGCGCAGTGCTCCTCGAGCGCGCGCAGCAGCTGCGGCTGCAGGTCCAGCTCGAGGACTACAGGCCCGGAGAGCCGGTTGCCGGTGCCGCCGGGCGCCTGAGCGTGTGGCACGTGCCGCTGGCCGCGCCCTGCGTGCCAGGCCGGCTCGATCGGCGCAATGCAGGGCAGGTGCTGCAGCTCATCGACCTCGCGGTCGATGGCTGCCTGGCCGGACAGTTCGTCGCCATGATCACCGCGCCGGTGCACAAGGGCCTGATCAACGACGCCGGCGTGGCCTTCAGCGGCCACACCGAGTACATCGCTGCACGCACGCGCTCGGCATTACCAGTGATGATGCTGGTAGCCGGCAGGCTGCGGGTGGCGCTGGCGACCACCCATTTGCCGCTGCGCGCGGTCAGTGCTGCGCTCGATACTGCGCGGCTCACGCAACTGCTGGCGATCGTTTCCGATGACCTCAAAGGCGCCTTCGGCGTGAACGCCCCGAACATCGCCGTGTGCGGGCTCAATCCCCACGCCGGCGAGGGGGGGCACCTGGGCGATGAGGAAATCACGATCATTGCTCCGGCGATTGCGCGCGCGCGTGCCGCGGGCGTCGTGATCGACGGGCCGCTGCCGGCGGACACGCTGTTCGTGCCACGACACCTCGAACACTACGACGCGGTCGTGGCGATGTATCACGACCAGGGACTGCCGGTGCTCAAGCACGTCGGCTTCGGCCATGCCGTCAACGTGACCCTGGGCCTGCCGATCGTGCGCACCTCGGTGGATCACGGCACGGCACTCGATCTGGCCGGCCGCGGCAACGCCGATGCGGGCAGCCTGTTCGCAGCGCTCGAGTTGGCCGCCGAACTGGCCGCGCGTCCCGCCCCGCATCGCGCAGCGCCTGCCGGCGCCGGCACGCCGCGCTGATGCGTGCGCGCAAGCGCTTCGGACAGCACTTCCTGCATGATCCGACGGTCATCGAGCGCATCTTTGCCGCCATCGATCTGGCGCCGGGGGATGCGGCGGTGGAGATCGGCCCCGGCCGCGGTGCCCTGACGGCGGGGCTGCTGCAGGCCGCCGGCCGGCTGGACGCAATCGAGATCGACCGCGACCTGGCCGCGGCGCTACGGCTGCGCTTTGCCGCGGCCGAGAGCCTGGTGGTGCACACGGCCGACGCGCTGCAGTTCGACTGGCGCGCCCTGGCCGCGTTGCGCGGCGCGCGGCTGCGCCTGGTCGGCAACCTTCCCTACAACGTGTCGACGCCGCTGCTGTTCCGGCTGTTGCAGGCCGCCGACGCCATTACCGACATGCATTTCATGCTGCAGAAGGAGGTCGTCGACCGTATCGTCGCCGCACCGGGCACTGCCGCCTATGGCCGCCTGACCGTGATGCTGGCGCCGCGGGTGGCCAGCGTGCGGGTCCTCGACGTCGGCGCAGGGGCATTCAGGCCGGCCCCGAAGGTGGCGTCGAGCCTGGTACGGCTGCACATCATCGAGCCGCCCTGGCCGATCGCGCCTCTGTACGCTCCCGTGGTCGCCGCCGCGTTCTCCCAACGGCGCAAGACGCTGCGCAATGCCCTGCGGGGCTACCTGTCCGCCGAACAGATCGGCGCGCTTGGTCTGGACCCCGGCATACGCGCCGAACAACTGCCGGCGCGCGAGTTCGCCCGGCTGGCCGAGGCGGCCGCGCAACGACCGGCGGCCCCGCTGGCGCAGGCGCCCGGCGCATGCTTCACTAAGGCATGAGCGCTTATCGCCGCATTCTGGCTGCCATCGACCTGACGGAGGAAAGTCTCGCCGTCAGCGCCCGTGCGTGCCAGCTGGCCCGCCCCGCCGGCGCCGTCGTCACGCTGCTGCATGTGGTCGAGTTCGTTCCCATCGAACCGATGAGCGACTCGCTGGTGCCGGTGGTACAGGTCGATGACCAGCTGCTGTCGCGGGCGCGCCGGCAATTGCAGGAACTCGCCGTGCAGCTGGGGCTGCCGCCCGAGGCCGGCAACGTCGAGACCGGCAGCGCCAAGGCCGAGATCCTGCGCTACGCGCGCGAGCAGCACATCGATCTGATCGTCATCGGCTGCCGCGAGCGCCACGGGCTGTCACTGCTGATCCACCGGACCGAGGATTCGGTGCTGCACGGGGCTCCCTGCGACGTCCTGGCCGTGCGGGTGCGCGAGCCGGGCGCCGCCCAGGCCCGCGCGAGCGCGGCCGCGAATCCGGGCCGCAGCGCACCGCGGCGATGAATACGCAGGCCGTGAAGTACAAGATCCGGGTCGAGGTCGAGACGGCGTACCTCGAGCATCAATCCGAACCGCACGAGCATCGCTTTGTATTCTCCTACACCATCACGATCCGCAATGAGGGCATCATGCCGGCCAAGCTGCTCACGCGGCATTGGGTGATCACCGATGCCAATGGCCAGGTGGAGGAAGTACACGGCGAGGGCGTGGTCGGCGAGCAGCCTCATCTGCGCCCCGGCCAGGGCTTCCGCTACTCCAGCGCCGCCGCGCTGGAAACACCGGTTGGCTCGATGCACGGCAGCTACCAGATGATCGCCGATGACGGCTCGCGCTTCGATGCGCCGATCCCCGCCTTCCGCCTCGCCATTCCCGGCATGCTGCACTGACGGCACCCCATGGCACGCTGGGCGATCGGCGATGTGCAGGGCTGCTGCGATGAATTCGAGGAGTTGCTGGCGCGCATTGGCTTCCGCGCCGATCGCGACCGGCTGTGGCTGGTCGGGGATCTGGTCAATCGTGGGCCGCGCTCCCTGGCGGTGCTGCGGCGGGTGCGCAGCCTGGGCGACAACGCCATCTGCGTGCTCGGCAACCACGACCTGCACCTGCTCGCGGTCGCACTGGCCGGCGCCAAACAGCGCAGGAGCGACACCCTCGCCGAAATCCTGGCCGCCCCTGACCGCGACTCGCTGCTGGAATGGCTGTGGCAGCGGCCCCTGGCGCACTTCCAGCCGGCCGGCGGCAGTGGCACGGGCGCCGGCGGCGGCGATGGCGGCGATCTGCTGGTGCATGCCGGGGTGGTGCCGCAGTGGAGCGTGGCCCAGACACTGTCGCTGGCGGGTGAGGTCGAACGCGCCCTGCGCAGCGACGCACGCGCACTGCTGTCACAGATGTACGGCGATCAACCCGACCGCTGGCAAGCCACACTGGCCGGTCCGGCGAGGTTGCGCCTAGCAGTCAACGTACTCACGCGGCTGCGCTTCTGTACCGGCGACGGGCGCATCGAGCTTGCGCACAAGGGCAAGCCTGATTCGGTGCAGCCGCCATTGCTGCCGTGGTTCATGGCGCCGGCGCGCGCCGCCCGCGGTACGCGCATCGTGTTTGGGCACTGGTCGGCGCTGGGACTGTATCGCGCCGAGGGTCTGCTGGGGCTCGACACCGGCTGCGTATGGGGCGGGGCGCTCACCGCGATCGATCTGGACCGCCCCGAAGCCGCGCCGATCAGCGTGGCAAGTCGTCAGCCGCGCGCCATCGAAGAGTGAGGCGCGCCGTATCGGCGAGGTAGACGCCCGGATCGAGCTTCAGGACCTCGGCCGCGCCGTGCGCCGGCACGACAAACGTCACGCGCTGGGCACCCCGCACCTGCAGGCGCGCAATGGTCCCGGGTTGCACGCGAAACTCCAGCCGCACCGGCCAGCCGCCCTGGGCGGGCAGCGGCGTGAGCGTCGCGCTGCCCGCCCCGCGCAGGCGCGTCAGGTCCACCAGCAGCGTGTTGCGATCCCAATACTGCGCAATCCGTGCCCCCTGTGCGACGGCCAGCACACTGACCGCCTGCGCCGGGGTGCGGCGGGCATGGTGCTGCCACGGCCAGTGCAGCGCCCAGGCCGGAAGCGTCGTGCCCAGCCCCACCACTGCGGCCAGCACTGCCGCCGACCGCGCAAGTCCAGTCAGCATGAGGCCAGTCCCCCCGTCAGGTCGCCACGCTTGCACATTGCGCTTACCATACCCGATCTTATGCGTGCCCTGCAGCCATTGAGCCTGCAACGGTGGATTGATGCCAACCGGGAACTGCTGCGCCCGCCGGTCGGCAACAAGGTCATCTATGGGGATGGCGACTTCATCGTGATGGCGGTGGGTGGACCCAATGCGCGCAAGGACTTTCATGTCGATCCGGCCGATGAGTTCTTCTATCAGATCGAGGGCGAAATGGTGCTGCGCGTGTTCGAAGACGGCCGGCTGCTGGACGTGCCGATCCGGGCCGGGCAGATGCTGCTGCTGCCGCCCCAGGTACCGCATTCCCCCCAGCGCTGCGCGCATTCGGTCGGGCTGGTGGTCGAGCGGCGCCGCCGGCCCGGCGAGCTCGACGGCCTGCAGTGGTATTGCGAGCACTGCCAGCGCCTGCTCTACCAGGAGTTCTTCCCATTGACCGATATCGAGCGGCAGTTTCCGCCGGTATTCGAGCGCTTCTTTGGCAACCCGGCGCTGCACACCTGCCGGCATTGCCGCACCGTCATGCAACCGCCGGCCGCGGCGGCCGCGCCGACCGTGCGCTGATGGTGAGCACGCAGCGCGCCCGATGGACGCGCAGTTTCCAGCGGGCGCTTGAACAGTCGCGCGAGCGCGACGAGGCCGATCCGCTCGCCGGCCTGCGGGCTCGCTTTGCGCTGCCGCGCGGGAACGATGGCGCGCCGCTGCTCTACCTGTGCGGTCATTCCCTGGGACTCGCGCCCGTTCAAGCGCGCGCGATGATCGATGCGGAACTGCAGGACTGGGAGCGCCTTGGCGTACTCGGACACGAACACGCGCACACCCCGTGGATCGAATACGCCGAGCGCCTGCACGAGCCGCTGGCGCGACTGGCCGGCGCGCGGCCCGCGGAAGTGGTGGCGATGAACTCCCTGAGCGTCAACCTGCACCTGCTGCTGGCGAGCTTCTACCGCCCGCGCGCCCCGCGCACCGCGATCCTGATCGAGTCCGGCGCATTCTCGTCCGACCGGCACGTCGTCGCGACGCAGATTGCCTGGCACGAGCTCGATCCCGCGCACGAGCTGATCGAGCTGGCACCGCAACCCGGCGAGGATCTGATCGACATCCAGGCGATCGAGGCCGCGATCCGGCAGCACGGCGAGCGGCTCGCACTGGTGCTATGGCCGGGGGTGCAATACCGCACCGGCCAGAGTTTCGACCTGGCACGCATCGCCCGGGCCGCGCACGCGGCCGGCAGCCTCGCTGGTTTCGACCTGGCGCACGCGATGGGCAACGTGCCGCTGTCGCTGCACGATGATGCGGCCGACTTTGCGGTGTGGTGCAGCTACAAGTACCTGAACGCCGGCCCGGGTGCGATCGGCGGTGCCTTCGTGCACGAGCGGCACCTGGCCGCGGCACCGCGCCTGGCCGGTTGGTGGGGCCATGCGCCGGCCACGCGCTTTGCACTCAGCGGCGAGTTTGCCCCGGCGGCGGGCGCCGCGGCCTTTGCGATCAGCAATCCGCCGGTCTTCTCCAGCGCACCGCTGCGCGCCTCCCTGCCGCTGTTCGCCGCCGCCGGGATACCGGCACTGCGCACCAAATCCGTGGCCCTCACCGGCTACCTCGAAGCGCTCGTGAGCGAGCTGGCGGCCGAACAGCTGTGCGTGGTCACCCCCGCCGATCCCGCCCAGCGCGGCTGCCAACTGTCGCTGCGCGTGCGCAGCGGCAGCGAGCGCGGACGGCGCGCCTTTGACGCATTGGCCGCGCAGGGGGTGATCTGCGACTGGCGCGAGCCGGATATCATCCGCATGGCCCCGGTACCGCTGTACAACCGCCACGAGGACGTGCTGCGCGCCGCCTGGCAGCTCGCAGCGATCCTGAGCGATGCGAACCGGTCCTGACCACCGGTGATGCGCGCGTGAGCGCCGCCTGCACCATCATCGGGGCCGGTCCGGTCGGTACGCTGATGGCGTTGCTGCTCGCGCGCCGCGGCCGCCGGGTGCGCCTGATCGAGCGCCGGCCCGACCCGCGCCGCTCCCCGCCCGAGCAGGGCCGGTCGATCAACCTGGCGCTGGCAGCGCGCGGCATCGTGGCGCTCGAGCACTGCGGCCTCATGGCACGTGTGCGACCACACCTGGTGCCGATGCCGGGCCGCATGCTGCATGCGGTGGACGGCAGCCAGCAGTTCCTGCGCTACGGGCGCAACGAGGCCGAGGTCATTCACGCGGTGAGCCGCGAGCGGCTCAACCGCGAGTTGATCGAGGCGGCCGCCGAACAGCCCGGCATCGAACTGCAATTCGATGCCTGCTGCCTCGACGTCGATCCGGCCGCGGGAACCGTGCAGATCCAGCACGAGCATGGCGTGAGCACGAGCGGCTTCTCCCTGCTGGTGGCGGCCGACGGCGCCGGCTCGGCCGTGCGCGCAGCGCTGGTGCGGCGCGGCCTGGGTGAGGTACGCGAGGATCCCCTCGCCCACGACTACAAGGAACTGCTGATTGGCGCCCGGGCCGCCACTCCCGGCGCGTGCGCTGCGCGCACCGCACCGGGCTACGTGTTCGAGCCGCACGCGCTGCACATCTGGCCGCGCGGCGGCTACATGCTGATCGCGCTGCCCAACGCCGACGGCAGCTTCACCGCGACGCTGTTCCTGCCGCGCCATGGCGATCCCGGCTTCGACCGGCTGCACGACGAGCGCGCGGTGCGTGCGTTGTTCGCCCGCCAGTTCGCCGATGCGGCCGCGGTGATGGACGATCTCACGCAGCAGTTCTCCGCGCATCCGCAGGGAAGGCTCGGGAGCGTGCACTGCGCGCACTGGCAGCTTGGCGGCCGCGCCGTATTGCTCGGCGACGCCGCCCATGCGATCGTCCCGTTTCATGGCCAGGGCCTGAACTGCGGCTTCGAGGATTGCGCAGTGCTCGACCGGCTGCTCGACGGCAGGGCCGACCCGGCAGCGGCCCTGGCGCGGTTCGAGCGCGAGCGCCGGCCGGACACCGAGGCGATCGCGGCGATGGCGCTGGAGAACTACGTGGAGATGCGCGATGGGGTACGCTCGGCGCTGTTCGCGCGGCGCCAGGGCCTGGCAGCCCAGCTCGAGCACTGCTTTCCGGCACGCTTCATCCCGCGTTACTCGATGGTGATGTTCCATCCGGAAATCGCGTATCGCGAGGCGCAGCGGCGCGGCAAGCTGCAGCAGCAGCTGCTGGATGCGCTGTCGGAGCGGTTCGGATTCGCAGCGCTGCAGGGCGACTCGCTCACATACGCGCAGCAACTGCTCGAGCAGCACGGCCTGTAATGACACGACGACGACGGAGCACCTCCAATGCAACCGCACCAGCAGGTGACCGCACCATGATGGCCGCCTCCTGGTTCCTGCAATCGCGCGGTCACCCGTTGGTGCGGATTACGCTGGGCGTGGTGGCGCTCGCAGTGGCCTTGCCGCCGCGCCTCGTGCTGGCCGCACCGGCAGCGCAATCATCCGTGCCCACCGTGCCCGTCTACGGCTACGACATCGTGCATACCTATCCGCACGATACCCACGCCTTCACCGAGGGCTTGTTCTACCTGAATGGCTACCTGTACGAGAGCACCGGGCTCAACGGCCACTCATCGATCCGCAAGGAGCGGCTCGACGGCAAGGTCGTGCACCAGATCAAGGTACCGTCCAAGTACTTCGGCGAGGGCATCGTCAACTGGGACCACCACCTGGTCGCGCTGACGTGGAAGGCCAACGTCGGCTTCGTCTACGACCTGGCGACCCTGCGACTGCTGCATCGTTTCAACTATCCGGGGGAGGGGTGGGGCCTGACGCAGAACGGGCGCCGGATCATCATGAGCGACGGCACGCCGCAGCTGCGCTTCCTGAATCCGCAGACCTTGCAGGAAACAGGCCGCCTGCAGGTGACCTACCAGGGCAGGCCGCTGCGCAATCTGAACGAGCTGGAGTGGGTCAAGGGCCAGATCTTCGCCAACGTCTGGCAGACCAACTGGATCGTGCGCATCGACCCCGACAGCGGCGCGGTCGTCGGGCTTATCGACATCAGCGGGCTGCTGCACAGCGCGGACATCACGCCCGGGCAGACTGACGTGCCCAACGGCATCGCCTACGACGCCAGGGGGGATCGGCTGTTCGTCACCGGCAAGAACTGGCCGAAGCTGTTCGAGATACGTCTGCACCGCAAGCGCAGCGCCGCGCCCGCGCCCGAGCCGCGCAGCTGAATCGCAGCCGCACCGGAGCACCGCCGACTTGCTGCTGTTTTTCGAGCACACCAAGACGATCGTCAAGAATCTGATCCTGCCGCCGGCCGGGCCGCTGCTGCTCGCAGGCGTCGGAGCGCTGTGGCTGCGCTGGCGACCGCGGCTTGCACGCACGTTGCTGGCGCTCGGGCTCACATCGCTGTGGCTGCTGTCGACCCCCATCATCGCCGATCAGCTCGACGGTCTGGCCGAACATTATCCGGCGCTCGCGGCCGGCCAGCCCACCGGTGCCGGCGCCATCGTGATCCTCGGCGGGGGCGGGCAGCGCGCCTACGCACCCGAATACGGCGGGCCTGCTGCCGACCCGTATCTGCTCGAGAAGCTCGCCTACGGATCATATCTCGCCGAGCGCACACACCTGCCGATCCTGGTGACCGGCTACCATGTGGAAGCGACCGCGATGCGCGATACCCTCGTGCGTAATTTCGGCATCGAACCTCGCTGGGTGGATAACCAGGCCTATGACACCTTCGAGAACGCGCGCAATTCGGCGCGGCTGCTGCGCGCCGATGGCATCGGCCGCATCATCCTGCTGACCAGCGCCACGCACATGTGGCGCGCAGCGCATGAGTTCACCGATGCGGGCATGCAGGTGGTAGCGGCCCCAGTCGGCATGCGCGCTCCCAGGACGGTGGCCCCATTTTCATATCTGCCGGACGTGCAGGCCCTGATGCGCTCGTATCTGGCCACGTACGAGCTGATCGGCGAGCAGGTGCGCCGCGTGCTTGCCGTGACGCATCTGCGCCGCCAGCGCGCAGCCCCGGAGGCGCCGTGACCGCGCTGTCAGCCGACAATCCGTTCGCGCAGCCCAGCGCGCTGCCCTATCAGCTGCCGCCGTTCGACCGCATCGACATCGACGCATACCGGCCGGCTTTCCTCGCGGGCATGGCACAGCAGCAGCTCGAGATCGAGGCCATCGCGGCGCAGCCGCACGCCCCCCGGGCTTCGAGGATAGCGTCGTGGCGCTGGAGCGCTCCGGCCGGCTGCTGGAGCGGGTTCCACTGTGTTCTTCAATCTGGCGCAGTCCGACGGCGGGCCCGCGATGCTGCAGCTGGAAGCGGACATTGCCCCGCGGCTGGCGGCGGCCCGCCCGACAGCGGCCCGCCCGACATCGGCCCGCTGCTCGCGTACCGCGGCCTGGGTCCGTCCGCGCAGCCGCGGGCTTCACCGGCCACCCTCCGCTGGGGTTAAGATTCTTTAATCGGGGAACTCCGGCGGCCCGCCGCCGGTCTTCGAGGTCACCGGAGGGACTGCTACGGCAGGTTCGGTGCATCGCGGGCTGGAAATTGTATGATTGCGCTTGAACACGCCGTCGATTGGACAGGTATCGACGCTTCCAAATTTTTTTATCTGCGCGCGCCTCCCTGACAGGATGTCCGCTCGTTGGTCGCGAAGAGCCATGGCCTTGCCTGCGACGCGGCCATGACCGGTACGATCTGCGCGCTCGGGCGCGCCACTGCCGCAGCAACTTCGGTTGGAGAATCATGATCAAGATCGACAATCTGACGCGCCGCTATGGCGATTTCACCGCGGTGGATGCCGTAAGCTTCCAGATCGAGCGCGGCCAGATCGTCGGCCTGCTCGGTCACAACGGCGCCGGCAAGACCACGATCATGCGCATGCTGACGGGCTTCCTGGAGCCTACCAGCGGCTCGATCCTGGTCGATGAGCGGGTGATGGGGCGCGATACCGCGGCGATCCAGCGCCGCATCGGCTATCTGCCGGAGAATTGTCCTGCCTGGCCTGAAATGACGGTGATCGAGTTCCTGGATTACCAGGCCATGTTGCACGATGTGCCGGCCGAGGGACGTTCACAGGCGATCGCGCAGGCCATTCGCCGCACTGCGCTGAAGGAAAAGGCGGCGCAGCCGATCCAGACGCTCTCGCGCGGTTACCGCCAGCGCGTCGGGGTGGCGCAGGCGATCCTGCACTCGCCTGACATCATCATTCTGGACGAACCGACCAATGGGCTGGACCCGACGCAGATCCTGCAGATGCGTGGGCTGATACGCGAACTCGCTCACAGCGCAACCGTCATCGTCTCGACGCATATCCTGCAGGAGGTCCAGGCGGTGTGCGAGCGGGTACTGATCCTGCGCGCCGGCCGCAAGGTGGTGGATGCGCGCCTGGATGAGCTGCAGCGTGATGCGCGCCTGCTGGTCACGCTGGACCAGGACGAGGCGAGCGCGCGGCCGGTGCTGCAACGGATCGGCGGCGTGAGCGAAGTGAGGCTGCTCGGCGCCTCGGCCGGCCGCTACCAGTACGCCCTGGAGGCCGACGAATCGGTCACGCCGGCCGTGAGCCGCGCGATCAATCAGGCCGGCCTCTCGCTCTACGGGCTGCTGCGCGAGCAGCGCACGCTCGAGGCGGTATTCGCCGAGGTCAACGCCGCGGCCGCGGTGGAGGTGCCCCGTGCTGCGTAAAATCAGCCATATCGCCGCCAAGGAGCTGACCGGATTCTTCGCCTCGCCGGCGGCAGTGCTGTTTCTGGCCGCCTTTCTCGGTGTCACGCTGTTCATCTTTTTCTGGGTCGCAACATTCTTCGAGCGCAACCTGGCCGACGTGCGGCCCCTGTTCCAGTGGATGCCGGTACTGCTGATCTTCCTGGTCGCGGCACTGACGATGCGGGCCTGGGCCGAGGAGCGCCGCGCCGGCACACTCGAATTGCTGCTGACCTCCCCGACCGCGCCGACCGAGCACGTGCTCGGCAAATTCCTCGGCGCGATGGTGCTGGTGCTGATTGCGCTGGTGCTGACGCTACCGCTGCCCATCACCGTGTCATTTCTCGGGCCGCTCGACTGGGGCCCGGTGATCGGCGGCTACGCCGCGGCGATCCTGCTGGCGGCCGCCTACGTCGCGATCGGGCTGTGGGTGTCCAGCCGCACGGACAACCAGATCGTCAGCCTGATCGTGACGGTGCTGATCGCCGGCGCGTTCTATCTGATTGGCTCGGACGTGCTGACCTCACTGGTGGGTTATCGCGCCGGTGAATGGCTGCATGATCTGGGCGCAGGCTCGCGCTTCGCCTCGATCACGCGCGGTGTGCTCGACCTGCGCGACCTGTATTACTACGTCTCGATCACGGCGGTGTTCCTGCTGCTCAATCGCCTGTCGCTCGAACGGCTGCGCTGGGCCGGCAATCGCCAGCGCAGTGCGCACCGCGGCTGGTACTGGGCGGTCGGGCTCGCGGCAGCCAACCTGCTCGGCGCGAACTTGTGGCTCGGCCAGATCAGCTCGGCGCGCGTGGACCTCACTTCCGGCCATCTGTACACGCTCTCGGATGCCACCCGCAGCTACCTGGCGCAGCTGCGCGAACCGCTGCTGATACGCGGCTATTTCAGCTCTGCCACGCACCCGCTGCTCGCGCCGCTGGTGCCACAGCTGCGCGACCTGCTGCAGGAATACGCCGAGGCCGGCGGCAGCAAGGTGCGGGTCGAGTTCGTCGATCCGCACACCGATCCGAAGGTCGAAGCCGAGGCGAGCAGCCGCTACAACATCCGCCCGGTACCGTTCGAGGTGTCGGGCAAATATCGTGCCTCGGTAGTCAACACCTATTTCGACATCCTGGTGGCCTATGGCGATCAGTACCAGGTGCTCACGTACAGCGACCTCATCGACGTCAAGGCCAAGGATCAAACGCATATCAACGTGGAGCTGAAGAATCCGGAATACGCGGTGACCAGCGCCATCCGCAAGGTGCTGCTGAGCTACCAGGGCGGCGGCAGTCCATTCGCCACGCTACAGCAGCCTTTGACCTTCACCGGATACCTATCCGCGACGCCGAGTCTGCCGCAGCCGCTGCAGGCCGCGCGCACCGCACTCGCCGGCGCACTCGCCGACGTGCAGAAGCAGGCAGGGGGCAAGCTCAAGGTGGCCTTCCAGGACCCCGATGGCAACACCGCGCTGGGCACACGCCTGACGCGGGCGTTCGGCTTTCGGCCAATGGTGTTGAGCCTGGTCGACTCGCATCCATTCTGGTTCTACATGACGCTGAGCAATGGCACCCAGACCGAGCAGGTGCCGCTGCCGGCGAAGCTCGACCAGAAAACCCTCGAGGGCGCGATCGACGCGGCAGTCAAGCGCTTTTCGTCCGGATTTCTCAAGACCGTAGCGGTGGTGACGCCACCGGCCGACGCCCGCAACGAGGGCATCAGCGAGGATACCTTCAGCACGCTGCGCCGCTCGCTGAGTAACTCGGTGCGCTGGCTCGATACGGACCTCAAGGATGGCCACGTGCCCTCCGAGGCGGACATGCTGCTGCTGCTCGACCCGATGGGGCTCGGACAGAAGCAGGTGTTCGCGGTGGATCAGTTCCTGATGCAGGGTGGCACCGTGATGGTCGCCACGGCACCGACCGATGTGGCATTTGGACAAAATATCGATGCGCGCCAGATCCGCACCGGGCTGTCCGACTGGCTCGGCCGCTATGGCCTGACCCTCGGGCACGGGCTGGTGGTCGACCGCCAGAGCGGTGCCCTGCCGATCCCGGTCCAGCGCAACGTCGGCGGCGTCATGCTCAACGAGCTCGAGCTCGCCAATTATCCCTACATCGTCGATGTACGCGGTCGGGGGCTGTCCACCGCCACGCCGCTGACCAGTGCTCTGGGGCAGATCGATGTGCCGTGGGCCGCGCCGATTACGGTGAACGCCGCCCTCAACAAGGGCCGCAAGGTCACCACGCTGCTGCGCTCCTCACCCAACAGCTGGGTGTCCGAATCTACCAACCTGCTGCCCGACTATGGCAATTATCCGGACTTCGGCTTCGTCGGTGCGCGCTCGAGCGGACCGCAAACGCTGGCGGTGATGCTCGAGGGGCGGTTCGACTCGGCGTTCGCCGGCAAACCCTCGCCGCTGGTCGACGCCGCCACGGCGCCGGCTACCACGCTCGCGAAGGACCCGCCGCGCAAGGGCGCGGCCAGGACCGTTGCCGCGGGCAACGCGCCCGGGGCCCCGGTGCCGGTCAAGCCCGCCGCCGGCGATGCGGCCATCAACAGCGTCATCCAGCACTCGCCGGATTCCTCGCGCCTGATCCTGGTGGGCTCGAGCGCGATGTTCAGCGACCAGGTGCTCAACCTGCTCAGCGAGGCGCAGGGCACGGCTTATACCAAGCCGGTCGAATTTGCACACAATGCGATCGACTGGTCGCTGGAAGACCAGGGCCTGCTCGCGATCCGCGGGCGCGAGCACTTCGCGCGTACGTTGACGCCGCTGACGCGCGGCGCGGAGCAATTCTGGGAATATCTGAACTACGGTCTCGCCCTGGGCGGACTGGCACTGGTGTATGCGCTCAACCGCCGCCGCCGGAGCAAGGCCGGCGCACGTCATCTGAAGCTGCTGCAGGAGGGCTAGGCATGCAACGCTCCGTGCAACGCACGATTCCGTGGCTGGTGGTCATCCTGGCCGTGCAGTTGGCCCTGGCGGCCCTGCTGGCGGTTCGCAGGAATCCGCTCGCGGCGACCACGCCGCAGACGCCACTGATCGGCGCCGGCGTCGAGAAAGTCGACCACGTGATTATCGAAGGCATGCCTGCCGCCGGCGCCAGCGCCGATTCGGCGCGCGTGGAGCTCGCCAAGCGCGACGGCAAGTGGGTCCTGCCGCAATACTTTGGCGCTCCGGCGGACAAGTTCAAACTCAACTCGGTACTCGACGAATTGGCCGGACTCAAACGCGGCCTGCCGATTGCGACCAGCTCGGCGGCGCTCAAGCGCTTCAAGCTCCTCGACAGCGACTATGAACGCCGCATGGTGCTCAGCCGCGGCGGCAAGCCGCTCAGCACCGTCTATTTCGGCAGCTCGGCCGGCGTACGCCGCACCGACGCACGCACCTCCAAGGACCACGCCGTCTATACCGTCGGTCTGGCGACGTATGAATTGCCTACGCAGAACAGCGACTGGCTCGATGTCGACCTGCTCCAGCGCGATCCCACCAGCGTGGCGGAGCTGGACGTCAGGCACGTTGCCTCAAAGGCGGGCGCGGCTTCAGCTACAGCACTGAAGCTCGTGCGGCAGAGCAAGCCGGCGACACCCGCGAAGACGTCGGCCCATGCCCCGGCGCCGAGCGCTCCGACTGCCTCGGCGAATGCGCTGGCGAATGCAGCCGCAACCCCTGCTCCCACGGCGACGACGTCGCCCGACGCCGACACCTGGATCGACAGCACGCTTCCGGCCGGCAGGCAGATCGACAGCGCGCATGTCGACGCCTTGGCGCAGGACGTGGCCGAACTGCGCGTCACTGCGATCCTGGGCCTTCAGGATCGTCCTGAATGGCAGCAGCAGCATCCGCTGCTCACGCTGGGCATCAGGGACACCAAACGTCCGGGCCAGACCACCACCTGGACGCTCTCCCAGCCCAGCAGCGGTGCCTATTACGTGCTGAAGGCCTCAACGCAGCCGTACTTTTTCCAGATCTCATCGGCGACCGGCAAGCAGCTGCTCGACGCCAGCGCACCGGAGCAATTACTTGTCTCGACGAGCGCACCGGGCAAGCACGCCGCGGGGGAAGTCGGCACCGGCAAGGCCGCAGCCCACGCCATCCGAAGAGGCCACCGGAAACACGCGAGGCCAGCCGCCTAGATCGACGCCTGGGAGAATTTCTACGCGGCGCGCTGACAACCGTCTACCAATCGAACGCGCGCGCCGTTAGACTGCGGCAACGGGAGGCGCGGTCACGGCCATGCACGAACAAAATAACGTCGCCGGCGTGCGCGCCGGGCGCTGGTCTGAAGCGCGGTTGACATGATCGACACCGGCAAACTGCTGCGCACCTCGCTCGCAGTCCTGATGCTGATCGGCACGGCCTCCAGCGCCTGGGCCAGGCCGCACCATACCCATCATGAGACCTACCATCACGATCCCTACCGCAGCTCCGCTGCGGCGTATGCCATCGTGGTCGACGGCGATCTGCTCTGGGGTCACAATCTCGACGCACACCGCGAACCGGCCTCGCTGACGAAACTGCTGACCGCGCTGGTGCTGCTGGACTCGAACTGGCAGCCTGACGCGGTTCTGACGGTCAGTCGTGATGCCGCCCACACGACGCCGGTCCGCGTCGGCCTGCACACCGGCGATCGGGTCCGCGCCGAAGATGCGCTGACGGCGATGCTGATGCATTCGGCCAACGATGCCTGCATGGTGCTGGTGGAGCACGCCGCCGGCACGCTGGCAACCTTTGCGGCGCGCATGAATGCGCGTGCGGCACAGCTGGGCATGCACGATTCGCACTTCGTGCATCCGTGCGGCTACGATGCCGTCGGACAGTATTCGACGGTACACGACCTGTTGCGGCTGGCGAAGGCGGCCCACGCGGATCCGCGCATCGCCCGGATCGTCGAACAGCGGCGGGCATCGATCACGACCGAAGCGGGCCGACGGCTGACCTTCAACAGCACCAATCACCTGCTCGGCCACATGCCCGGCGTCGTTGGCCTGAAGACCGGCTATACGGCGCAGGCCGGCCGCTGCCTGATCGCGCTGGCGGAGCGCTCCGGCCACCGCGTCTGGGTGGTGCTGCTCGACTCGCGGACGCGCTGGTGGGTGGCACCGCGCATGCTCGCATCCGGCTTCGCCGCCGCCAGCCGCGAGCGTGCCCACATCGTGGCGGGGACCTGAGCCCGAAGCAGCCGCGACTCTGGCCCCAGATGTCCACCGCGGCCACCCGACCGACCCAGCGCCCGGAGGCCTTCTCGATGACGGAAAACATCGCAAAGCCGTCCAGGTGCCAGGCACCGGCCACGCTCATGAAGGCGCAGGCCGGCGTAGCGCTCAATGCCGCCCGCGCATCGGATTGCGGTGGACCGACCCAACTTTAGCGCTGTTCGCTTTGCGCCAGCTTGTCGGCAAGCCACAGCTTGTTGATCCGTGATCTTTCCACCTGCATCAAACTTCTCATCGAATGCCTTTGCTCGATCAACCCAATCACTGCCCACCGAGGCTCATCAGTCACCCGGGCCGTGCGTATCAAGAGATGCACGCCTGAATCGCCTGCGCCGCGCAAAGCGAGGCCTGCGCCGCTACGCCCTCTCCAGCGTCACGAAGCTCATCGCGTACGCATGCCGCGCATCCGCCGGGTGCTCGTGACGCGCCACCTCGCGCCATGCACCCCAGTCACTCAGCGGAAAGCGGACCTCGCCCTCCACGGCCGCGTGCACATGCGTCAAATAGACCCGCGTCGCCAACGGCAGTGTCATCGCATAAATCTGCGCGCCGCCGATCACACATAGCTCCGGCGCCGTTGCGATGCGCTCCAGCGCCGCCGGAAGGTCTGGCACGTACTCGGCTCCGGCGGCCCCTGCACCGGGCCCTGCCTCTGCCCCGGCAATATCGATGCTACCGGCGCTGCTGCCGGCACCCTGGCGGCTCATCACCAGGTTGCGCCGCCCCGGCAACGGCCGGCCGATCGCCTCGAACGTGCGCCGCCCCATCAGCACCGGCTTGCCGAGCGTCACCGCCTTGAAATAACGCAGGTCATCGGGCAAATGCCAGGGCAACCCGGCAGCCCGGCCGATGACGCCGTTATCCGCGATCGCGACCACGAGCACGACACGCGGCCCGGCGGCAGTGGCTCGATCAGGCACCGGGGCGGTGGCGATGAGCAGCCTCCCCGAAGCCGCTCGAGGCGACCCCCGCGCGCCTCACAGTTCCACCTGCGTGGCCAGCACGATCACGCGGCGATCCGGCATGCGGAAGAAATCCACCGCCTGCGTCGAGCGTCGCTGCATCCAGGCAAACAGCCGCCGTCCCATCCCGGCGTAGCCGCTGCGCGGCCGGGGCACAACCAGGTGCCAGCCGAGGAAGAAGGAGCAATCCTGTGCGAACAGCTTCAGCCCGCGGGCGCGGCATTGCTTCAGGGCCTCGCTGACATCGGGGGTCTCCATGAAGCCGAATCGTGCCGTGACCGCGTACACCTGCGGCATCAGCGTCTCGATGCGCACGCGGTCGGTCGGGTCGTGGCGCGGCGTGCGCGCGATCTCCATGGTCAGCAGCACGATGCGCTGGTGCGCGACACGGTTGTGCTCGAGGTTGCGCAGCATCGCGCTGGGTACGAATTTTGGATCACTTGCCAGGAACACCGCGGTGCCCGGCACCCGCGGGATGCCATCGATCAGCTTCGGCAGGTCAGACAGCGGCACCGCGACCGCGCGCAGCGCGGCACGTAACAAGCGCCTGCCGCTGCGCCAGATCATGAACACGGCGAACAGCAGCGCGGCCAGCGTCAGCGGCACCCAGGCGCCCTGCATGAACTTGCTCAGGTTTCCGATCACGAACGTCAGGTCGATCAGCATCAGCGGCCCGAATACCAGCGCGACGAAACGCTTGCGCCAGCGCCACTGTGCCAGCGCCAGTTGCGCCCCGAGCAGCGTGGTGATCAGCATCGTGCCGGAAACCGCCGCACCGTAGGCCGCGCCCAGTGCGGCCGATGAGCGAAATCCCAGCACGAACAGGCACACCGCCAGCATCAGCAGCCAGTTCACCACCGGCACGTAGATCTGGCTCTGCTCCAGCGCGGAAGTTTGGGTGATGCGCAGGCGCGGCAGCAGGTCGAGCTGGATGCACTGGCGCGTGACCGAGAACGCACCGGTGATGGTCGCCTGCGAGGCGATGATGGTCGCGGCGGTGGCCAGCAAGATCATGAACGGCAGCACACCGGCCGGCACCAACTGGTAGAGCGGCAGGTGCGCGGCCTTGGGGTTCAGCAGGATCGCCGCTCCCTGGCCGAAGTAGTTCAGCACCAGAGCCGGCCACACCAGCGCGACCCAGGCGATGCGTACCGGGCGGCGGCCGAACTGGCCCATATCCGCATACAGCGCCTCGCCGCCGGTCACCGCCAGGAACACGCCACCGAGAATGGCCAGCGCCACCCCGGGCCGGTGCAACAGCAGCAGCAGCGCATACGCGGGGCTGAGCGCTACCAGTACCTGCGGGTCGTGCAGCAGCGAGATCAGTCCGGTGATCCCGAGCACCAGAAACCACAGCAGCATGATCGGACCGAACAGGCGGCCGATGCTGTGCGTACCACGGTGCTGGGCCGCGAACAGCACAATGATGATGACCAGCGTGACCGGCACGATCGCATCGATCATGTGCGGATTGAGATTCTCGAGCCCCTCCACCGCACTCAATACTGAGATCGCCGGCGTGATCAGCGTGTCACAGTAGAACAGCGCCGCGCCGAGCGCGGCCAGCACCACCACCACGCGCAACCAGCGGCTGCCGGCCGCCAGCGTACGCTGCACCAGCGCAAACAGTGACAGGATGCCGCCTTCGCCCTCGTTGTCGGCGCGCATGATCAGCACCACGTACTTGAGCGTGACGACGACGGCGAGGCTCCAGAAGATCCACGACAGCACCCCCAGGACCGCGAGCCGGTCGGTCGGCGTCCCGGCCGCCGTCAGCGAGCTCTCGAGCGCATACAATGGGCTGGTGCCGATGTCGCCATACACCACGCCCATGGCGCCGATCACGGTCGCGAACGCGGTGTGCTCGGCTTTCAAGCGTGCGGCTTTGGCCGTCCGGCCACACTCGCGGACTTCGAGCGTTTGGGGTCCACCTGCCTGGGCTTCGGCTGCTTGCGCTTGGGCGGCCATAACATCGAACCGCGGCAACTCGCCGCCCCGCAACGGCAGGCGAAAACCTCGTCCACATTGGGCGGATCGGAGCGGTCGCGCCCGATCTGGTAGTCGTAGGTCAGCTCCTCCCCGGGCGCTATGGTGCGCACCGCCTCGATGAAGATGCGCCGGTCCTCGATCGCCGATTCGCAATTGGGATCACAGCCGTGATTGATGAAGCGGGCGTCGTTGCCGTGACCACCGCCGTCGACCACCACTCCCCGATCGACGATGAACAGGAACGTGTGATTATCGTCGGCGGTCTTCTCGGCATAGCGTCGATCGGCTTCGCGATGCGAAATACGATCGCCCAGATATTCGATGATACGGGTGCCCTTGCGGATGCGCCGCAGCGCGAACACACCACGACCGTGCAGGCGCGAGCGGCGCACGTGGATCATCCCGGGCCGGGCCGCGATGCGCCGCGGCGCCTGCCGCCGCTTGCGGCTCATATGGCGACCGGAGCCCGGATCGCGGGGTGATATTGGTAATCCATGATCTCGATATCCTCGTACTGGTAGTCGAACAGGGTCGGTGGACGGCGCCGCAGATTCAGCTTTGGCGGCGGTAGCGGGACGCGCGCGAGCTGCAGCCCGGCCTGCTGCAGGTGATTGAGGTACAGGTGGCAGTCCCCGCCGCACCAGATGAACTCGCCCGGAGCCAGATCGCACTGCTGCGCCAGCATGCAGGTCAGCAGCGCGTAGGAGGCAATATTGAACGGGACACCGAGAAACATGTCGGCACTGCGCTGATAGAGCTGGCACGAGAGCGCACCGCCGGCGACATTGAACTGAAACAGCACGTGACAGGGCGAGAGCGCCATCTGCTCGAGCTCACCCACATTCCAGGCGCTCACCAGCAGACGGCGCGAGTGCGGCTCGGAGCGGATGCGCTGCACCAACGAGCCGATCTGGTCGATCTGGCGCCCGTCGCGCGCGCCCCAGCTACGCCATTGCTTGCCATAGACCGGCCCGAGTTCGCCGCGCTCATCGGCCCACTCATCCCAGATCGTCACGCCATGCTCGTGCAGATAGGACACGTTGGTCTCCCCGCGCAGGAACCACAGCAGCTCATAGATCACCGAGCGCATGTGCAGCTTCTTGGTGGTGACCAGCGGAAAGCCCGCCGCCAGATCGAAACGCAGTTGCTGTCCGAACAGCGACAGGGTACCGGTACCGGTGCGGTCGTCCTTGCGGACGCCGCGCTCGCGTACCGCGCGCAGCAGGTCCAGGTAGGGCTTCATGGCTTGGGACGAGAACTTTATCCGGGGCGCTTTATTGGGATGGTGTCGGCGTTCGCGGTTCGGCGTTCACAGCGGCAGCGCTCTTGCAGCGCGCCACTTCAGTGGGCGGACGGCGTGCTTCGGGCGGTCCCGGAACGCAGGCCATCGGCGGCGTTCGGCGCCGCCACCGCCGGTGCGCGCACGTAGTTGCCCGAGCGTGCACGGTAATGATAGGCAGCCCATAGCAGCACGATGCCCGCCAGCAGCATCGGCAGCGACAGTATTTGTCCCATGGTCAGCCAGCCGAAGGCGATATAGCCGATGCCGACATCCGGCAGGCGCACGAACTCCACTCCGATGCGTGCCACCGCGTAGATGACCAGGAACAGGCCCGATGGCGCATAGCGCGGCCGCGGCTTGCGGGTAAATATCCACAGCACCGTGAACAGCACCAGCCCTTCGAAAAAGGCCTCATAGAGCTGCGAGGGATGGCGCGCGATCGGCGCTCCGCCGTTGGGATCGGGCACCAGGAACGCCCACGGCACATCGGTCGGCTTGCCCCACAGCTCGCCGTTGATGAAGTTGCCGATGCGCCCGCAGAACAGGCCGATCCCCGGCAGCGGCGCGCCAAAATCGAACACATCGCCGATATGGCGCCCGCCGCGCCACGCAAACACCGCGGTGGCTACCAGCACTCCAATCAGGCCGCCGTGAAACGACATGCCCCCCTGCCAGATCTTGAGCGGGTACAACCAGTCGCCGTGCCACAGCGGCAGCCCATAGAACAGCACGTAACCGATGCGCCCACCGAGGATGACGCCGAGCATCGCGTAGAACAGGTAATCATCGACGTCGACGGCCCGCCAGCTCGACCCGGGCTGAGAGGCGCGGTGGCGCGCCAGCCACCACGCTGCCGCAAAGCCCACCAGGTACATGATGCCGTACCAGTGCACGCTCAACGGCCCCAGCCTGACCGCAACCGGATTGATATGCGGATAAGGAATCATCCCGCCATTCTACCGGGTTGCCGGCATCGCTGCTGCGCCTGTCACTCGCGCTGCTGCGCCCGTCACTCGCGCGTGACGCGGCAGAAGAACGCCTTGAGGTAGCGTGTCTCGGGTATCGCCGGATGGATGGGATGGTCCGGCGCCTGCCCGCCGCTGTAGAGCACCTGCACAAAGCGGTTGGCATGGCGCGCCGCGCCCTGGATCAGCCCCAACAGCTCCTCGGCAGACAGGTGATAGGAGCACGAGCAGCTCACCAGCAGCGCATCGCGCTCCAGCAGCCGCATCGCCACCTGGTTGAGCTTGCGGTAAGCGGCCTGTCCGCGCGCGATATCCTTCTTGCGCTTGATGAACGCCGGCGGGTCGAGCACGATCGCATCGAAGCGCTCGCCGCGGCGCAAAAGCTGGTCGAGGACTTCGAACGCATCGCCGCACTCGGTACCGAGGGTGACGCCGTTGGCGGCCGCATTGTGGGTGGCCACCGCCAGTGCGGCCTCGGAAGAATCCACGCATATCGCAGCGCCGGCTGCGCGCGACAGCGCGCCGATTGCCCAGGCGCCGGCGTAGCTGCACACGTCCAGCACGCGCATGCCGGGGCTCACCCAGCGCCGCCATTGCTCGCGGTTGCCGCTCTGGTCATAGAACCAGCCGGTTTTTTGCGCCGATACCAGCGGCACACTGAAGCTGAGCGAGCCTTCCAGCACCCGCAGCTCCTCGGGAGCGCGGCCGATCGGCTTGAGCACCTGCCGCGGCAATTGCTCGAGCTCGCGCGCCGCGCCGTCGTTCTTCCAGATCAATGCGGCCGGCGCCAGCACCACCGTCACGGCCGCCTCGATCTGCACACGCAGCGCCTCCATGCCCGCGGTGGCGATCTGCCCGACGATGATGTCGCCGTAGCGGTCCAGTACCAGGCCGGGCAGACCATCCGACTCGCCGAACACCCAGCGGTAATAGGGTGCGGTGTACAGCCGCTCGCGCAGCGCTAGCGCCACGCGCAGCCGGTGCTCCAGCAGCGAGGCATCCGGCGGGTGCATGGGGCTGCGGCTCAGGATCCGGGCGCAGATCAGCGCGTGCGGATTGACATAGGCGTAGCCCAGGAACTGCTCGCGGTCCGACAGCACCCGCACCATGGCACCGGACGGCACTGCCAGCAGCGGCGTGGCCTCGTTGTCGACCTCATTGGAAAACACCCACAGGTGGCCGGCACGCAGCCGCCGATCCTCGCCGCGCTTCAGGCGCAGCGCCGGCGGCTCCGAGACCGCACCCGGCACGGCAGGCAGTTCGGCAATGGCAGGCATCAGGGTTGGGGTCGATCCGCTATAGTGGCGGGCCATCTTAGCGGAAAGCGGTGGGCCTATGGATGAGCGCGAGCAAGCTGGTCCCGCCGTAGCCCCGGCGACGCTGTTCACCAACAGGCTCTCGAACGAGAGCAGCCCGTACCTGCGCGCCCACGCGCACAACCCGGTCGACTGGTACCCGTGGGGCGCGGAGGCGCTCGAGCGCGCGCGGAGCGAGCGCAAGCCGATCCTGCTGTCGATCGGTTATGCAGCCTGCCACTGGTGCCACGTGATGGCGCACGAGTCCTTCGAGGATCGCGCCACCGCGACGGCGATGAACGAGCTGTACGTGGCCATCAAGGTCGATCGCGAGGAACGCCCGGATCTTGACCGGCTCTACCAGCTCTCGCAGCACCTGCTCACCGGCCGCGGCGGCGGCTGGCCGCTGACGATGTTCCTGATGCACGAGGACCAGCGGCCGTTTTTCGGCGGCACTTATTTTCCACGGGAAGCGCGCTTCGGGCTGCCGGCCTTCCGCGAAGTGCTGCGGCAGGTGGCGGCGTACTATCATGGCCACGCCGATGAGCTGCGCGAGAATGCCGCCCAGGTCGTCAAGGCGCTCGGCGCGCTGCACACCGCCGCCAAGGTGCCCGACAGCGGCGATGCCGGTACCGATGCCGCGGCGCTGACCGACGCGCCGCTGCGCGACTGCCGCGCTCATCTGGAACACAGCTTCGATCCCGATCAGGGCGGCTTCGGTCCGGCGCCAAAATTTCCGCACGCGCCGGACCTGGCGCGGCTGTTGCGCGACTGGCACGCCAGCGCTCGCGCCGACGTGCCGGACCTGCAGGCGCTGTACATGGCCAGCCTGACGCTCACCCGCATGGCCGAGGGCGGCCTGTTCGATCAGCTCGGCGGCGGCTTCTTTCGCTACTCGGTCGATGCAGCGTGGCAAATCCCGCATTTCGAGAAGATGCTGTACGACAACGCGCTGCTGCTGGGGCTGTACGCACAGGGTGCGCTCGCCACCGGCGAGGCGCTGTTTCGCGACACCGCGACGCGCACGGCCGCGTTCCTGCAACGCGAGCTGGCCAGCCCGCAGGGCGCGCTGTATTCCAGTCTCGACGCCGACTCCGAAGGGCACGAAGGCCGCTTTTACGTATGGCAGAGCGAGGCCGTACGGGCTGCGCTGCCGGCGCAGCAGTGGAGCGTATTGGCGGCGCGCTTCGGCCTCGGCGGCGCGCCGAATTTCGAGGGCCAATGGCACCTGGCCGTGCAGGCCAGCGCCGCGGCAATCGCCAGCCAGCAACACCTCTCGCTCGAGGAGGTGACCACCGCGCTGGGTGAGGCGCAGCGACGGCTGTTCGCGCTGCGCGCGGCACGGGTGCGACCGGCTCTCGATGACAAAGTACTCACCAGCTGGAACGCCCTGGCGATCGGCGCCCTGGCGAGCGCCGCGCGCTGCCTGGGCCTGCCCGAATGCGCCGCGACCGCCACGGCGGCGCTGCATTATCTGCGGCAGGTGCACTGGCGCGACGGGCGGCTGCTGGCCGTGAGCGCCGCGGGGCGCGCCCACCTGGCCGCCTACCTGGACGATTACGCCTTCCTGATCGATGCGATTGTGCAGCTCGCGCGCGTGCGCTTCGACGCCGGGGAGCTGCAATGGGCGATCGAGCTCACAGATGTGCTGCTGCGACACTTCGAGGATCAGGAGCATGGCGGGTTCTACTTCACCGCCGATGATCACGAGGTGCTGATCAGCCGCCCAAAGTCATTCAGTGACGAGGCCATTCCCGCCGGCAATGCAATCGTCGCGCAGGTGCTATTGCGGCTGGGCTGGCTGCTGGGCGAGCCGCGTTATCTCAGCGCCGCAGAGCGCACGTTGCGCGCCGCCTGGCCCGCGATGAGCCGCCATCCCGAGGGGCACGCCTCGATGCTGATGGCGTTGGAGGATTACCTCGATCCGCCCCCGATCGTGCTGCTGCGTGGACCAGCGTCGGCGATCGAGCCGTGGCGGCAGCAGCTCGATGCACTGTTCGAGCCGCGCCGCTACACGCTGGCGGTGCCCACCGCCACCGCCGGCACCGCGAGCAATGCCGCCCTGCCGACGGCGATCGCCACCAAGCCCGCGGGTGACAGCGCGGTGGCCTATGTGTGCCGGGGCACCGTCTGCAGCGCGGCGATCGATTCGCTCACGGCGCTGATACATGAACTCAGCGGACCTGAACACGGCGCAAAATAGCCACCCAACGGTCATCTATTTCAGAGAAGGACAGACGAGCTATGAAATTGTCCCATGCGTTGACAAGGTCCTTTGTGCCGCTATTGGGGCTGGCGTTGCTGGGACTGGCGCTCGTGGCGGCCGCCCCGACTCGTGCCGAAGCCCAGCAACTGCCGCTGCCCTCTCAGGGACTGCCCGGATTTCTGCCGGGCATGCAGGAGGTGCCGGACCCGGGGCTCACGTACAAGGTGGTGTTCGACATGTCCAAGGCCGGTCCGTTGGACAGGATCCATCCGACGCTGGCCGAGGCCGCGCGCTACCTCAACACGCTCTCGACCTACGGCGTACCGCCCATCCGGCGCAAGCTCGTGATCGTGCTGCACGGTGCGGCCACGCAGTTCGTGCTCAGCAACGCCGCGTTCGCCGCCCGCCATCACGGTAAGCCCAATCCCGACGCCGCCCTGATTACGGCCATGAAGAACGCCGGCGTGGATTTGCGCGTCTGCGGTCAGGCCGTGCTGGCCGAGCACATCGCGCCAAAGGATATACTGCCCGCCGTGCAGCTCGACCTGTGGGCACTGAGTGCGCTGGTGAACCTGCAACTGCACGGCTACGTGCGCGTGGCGGGCGGCTAGTGCACGGCGCGGCGCTTTAAGTTCAACCGCAGGATGCGTTTCCTGCTCGGGAGTTGCCATGACAGAAGCGATCTGGACTCAAATGGACGCGTACTTCAAAGACCAGCTGGTGCGCGAAGATCCCGCCCTGCAAGCCGCCGTGCAATCCAGCGACGCCGCCGGGTTGCCCTCCATTCAGATCTCCCCCACCGAGGGTAAGTTCCTGATGCTGCTGGCGCGCGCCGTAGCAGCGCGCCGCATTCTGGAGATCGGCACGCTGGGGGGCTACAGCACGATCTGGCTCGCCCGCGCACTTCCGGCCGCAGGGCGGCTGATCAGCTGCGAACTCAACCCTGCCTTCGCCGAGGTTGCCCGCAGCAACCTGCAGCGCGCCGGCGTCGGTGAATTCGCCGAGGTCCGCGTCGGGCGTGCCTCCGATACGCTCTCGAAGCTGATCGCAGAGCGCGCCGAGCCGTTCGACCTGATATTCATCGACGCCGACAAAGACGGCTATCCTGACTATCTGACCGCCGCGCTGAAGCTATCGCGGTCCGGAACGGTGATCGTGGCCGATAACGTGGTGCGCGAGGGCCGCGTCGCCGACGCGAGCACCACGGATCCGAACGTGCGCGGCCTGCGCCGCTACATCGAGATGATCGCGGCCAACCCGCGCCTGTCGGCCACCGCGCTGCAGACCGTCGGGGAGAGAGGCTACGACGGCTTTGCGCTCGCGCTGGTATGCGACACGGACTGAGCGGCAACGCCCTTTAGGACTCTATCGCTGACCGCCATATGCGATGCGCCAGATCCGCCCCTGCTGCGAGTCCGCCACATAGAGCGCGCCACCCGGCCCTACCGCCACATCCACGGGACGATAGGCGGCGCGATTGCCACATTTGTCTGCGTGCGTGGGGCCCGCGAAACCGTCGGCAAATACCTCGGGCCTGCCCGTCTCGCCGGATTTATCCATCGGCACGAACATGACGTCGTAGCCGCCGTCAAAGTCCTTCGGATCGCAGCCGCCCGCGCCGTGAAAGGCGATGAAGGCGCCGCCGCGATATTTTGCCGGGAACTGGCGGGCACCATAGAATGTGATGTCCATCGGCGCGACATGGGCAGGGAATGCCACCACTGGCACGGCGTATTTGCTGTCGGTGACCACCGTCTTACCGTTGCCGCCATATTCAGGCTGCAGCAACCGCAAATGCCTGGCGCTGTCGTAGTAGGTATATGGCCAACCCATGTCGGTACCTTTGGTCACCTTGAACATCTCGTCGGCGATGTGCTCTGCGTCCTCGGGGCTGATGAGGTTTGACCAGGTCATTTCGGCGCCATCGCGGCCGTAGTTGACGGCATAGAGCGCCTTGTCGCCTGCCGACCAGGCCAGCGAATTGGTATCGCGGATGCCGGTGGCGAAATGCTCGCCGTCGGCGAATTTCTGCTTGAGTTTGCCCGCATCGAAGCGCCAAACCCCCGCACGCGTCGCCAGGTCCGGGCAAGGTGTCAATCCGCGAGCCTGGGCGTTCTCGGGCGTGTCCTTGGGGACGCAGGTATTTCCCGAGCCGGGGACCGCCAGATATAGCCCACCGTTACCGTCAAAGGCCAACGCGGGACGGCCGGGTATATCAACGACCACGGCTTGCGGCTTTGCGGTCGGCACCAGCGCCTTGCCGGAGAGCGGTATGCGATAGAGCGTGTTGGGGGATGCCGCATACAGAGCGCCGCCGTGAACGGCGATGGCGGTGCCGCCCTCGATGCTGCTGAAATGCTCGATCCGATCGGCGTGATGATGCGCATCGAGGTGCAGCGCGATGATACCGGCATTGGGCGCGCCTTCTTTCCGCGGGCTGGTCGAGACGTACAGGCGGTTGGCATCGCGGAAGGCCATGTGGCGCGTCATGTTGCCCAGGTGCTCGGCCACCACAGTGGCGTGAAAGCCGGGAGGCAAACTCAAACCATCAGGCTCAGCCGCCATGACGGGCAACGCAGCAACGAACAAAACACAAGTCGCAAGCAGTCTCATGACGCATTCCCCCGGGTCCAAGGCCAACGCGACCCGATTATGGCACCGATGGCGCGCGGCTGATCTACTTTGCCTTGCCGTAGTCGTACCAGACCGCCTCAATGTTATGCCCGTCCGGGTCATGCACGAAGGCCGCATAGTAGCCCGGCCAGTAGTCGCGATAGCCGGGGCCGCCATTGTCGCGACCGCCAGCGGCGAGCGCCGCTTCATGAAACGCCCTTACCTCATCGCTGTTGCGTGCCTCGAACGCGAGGTGCAGCGGCACGATGGTTTGCTCATGGCTTATCCAGAAGTCGGTGTTTTTGCCGTCGTTGAAACCGGCGCTCTCACCGTGCTCCATATTGTTGACGTACCCCAGCGGCTTCAGCGCCGATGCGTAGAAGCGCTTGGCGCGCGGATAATCGCTGACGGGCAGGCTTGTGTGCGCAATCATGTGGGGTTCTCTGTGGCCGACATCGAAGGGGCCGATCATAGCGCCGGACCGTCCACGGCCGACATCAGACGGTAACGCCGCGGATGCCATCCTGTTATGGCGATCGGGCTCCACGCCCGATTCGCGCAGGACGATCGGGTCCTGCGCTTTAGAGAATAAATTTCAGCACCGCAAGCGGACTGGCCACGGCAAGCGCGGCGGCCCGGCACAGCAATCAGCCCGGATCGTGTAAGGTCGCGGGCCTATGAGACATCGCCAATGTGCCTGATCCTGGTTGCCTGGCGCGTGCACCCGGATTACCCGCTGGTGTTGGCCGCCAACCGCGATGAATTGCATGCACGCGCGGCGGCGCCGGCGGCGTGGTGGCGCGAGCCGCCGATGCTCGCCGGACGCGACCTGACGGCGGGCGGTGCCTGGCTCGGTGTCACGCGGAGCGGGCAATTTGCGGCGCTGACCAACTATCGCGAGCTCAATGCCGGCGGTATCCCGCGGCCCGATGCGCCGAGCCGCGGCGCGATCGTGCCGCAGACGCTGGCGGATCCGGTGCGGGCGAGCGAGCGGCTGCAGCAGCTGCAGCGCACCTCGAGCCGCTACAACGCGTTCAACCTGCTGTTTGGCGACGCTGGCAGCCTCGCCGTCTACGAGAGCGCCCGGCGGCAGGGCCGGCTGCTCGGCCCGGGCGTCTACGGGCTATCCAATCATCTCCTGGATACGCCCTGGCCCAAGGTGGTCGGCGCCAAGGCGGCGCTGGCCGCCGGGCTGACGCACCTGCCCGATCAGCAGGCACTGCTGCAGCTGCTGCGCGACGAAGTCCGCGCCGATGATGCGCAGCTACCGCGCACCGGCCTGAGCGTCGAGTGGGAACGGTTGCTGTCGAGCGCCTTCATCCGCGCACCGGGCTACGGGACACGCTGCTCGACGATCCTGCTGATCGACCGCGACGGCCACGCGTGCTTCAGTGAATGGACCTGGGATCAGGCCGGCGCGCCCGCAGGCCGGGTCGAGTACCGCTTCGAGACGAGTACCCGCAGCGCGTCGCCTTAGAAGGTTTGCCCGGCCGCCTGAGCCGACCGGCAACCGGCACCAGGAGCAAAAAGCAGCTCGACGAGACAATGCGGGCCGAGCGAGACCGCTGGGTAAAAGTTCTGCGCTGACCACCCGCACTGTGCGCACACCACTCCTGGGCGCGCGGTTGCATGGGTGCTTTCCGGAGCGTGCAAAACACGATGTTTTGCCCGCGGCAGGAGCTGCGTGCGTAACCCCTCCGCGGCCGAAAAGAAGCCGAACGGTTGGTTGACCCAGGGCGTCAGCACCGTCGGTAGATGCGTCAGAGTCATCCAGAGCAGCATCAGCCCAAGGGCGCCGTCAATTTCAAGGCGCCGTTGCATATCGTTGGAGGTTCTCAGAGCGCGGGCGGTGGGTCGCAGGCAGTCAGCAAAGTATGACAGTAGGCTGATGTCCGGCAGTGAGGATTCCGGCGCGACTTGGGCTTACAGTAAACATATGGCACCAGAACGCTCTGCCGGGTCGGCCGTTGACGCGGGTGGCACCGGCGTGGATCGCACCTCCGTGGCGCGCCTCTACGGTGGTCGCGCTCTGGCCGACTGGGTACGGCAGGGGGGCCGGCCGCAGCGGCCGACGATCGCACACGGAGCACGGCTGGGGTGGCACGCCTACTGGTTCGAGCACAACTGGCATGCCGAGGTGGCGCGTCTGGGTCCGCTCGCGCTGCCCGAAGACCCGGTGTTCATCGTCGGACTCTGGCGCTCAGGAACCACGGCACTGCATGAACTGCTGGCAGCCTGCGCCCGTTGGGCGACACCGCTGACCTGGCAGTGCTTCAACCCATCCACCTGCTTCCTCACCGCCGCCCCGGCCGCGCAAGCGGCGCGGCGCCCGATGGACGCGGGCCGCATCGCCACCGACAGTCCCCAGGAGGACGAATTCGCACTGCTGCTGCTCGGCGAGCCCTCGGTCTATCGCGGCTTCATCGATCCTCGTCGCCTGCGCGAGTGTGGCCAGGCGCAATGGCAGGCGGCGCAGCCACAACCGGCGGTGCTGCCACAACCGGCGGTGCTGCCGCGCTGGGAGCAGTTCGTGCGCGCCATTGCCGCCGCGACTCCTGCCAGCCGCCTGCTGCTCAAGTCACCCAATCACAGTTTCCGTCTGCCGCTGCTGCGTGCGCGATTCCCGCGCGCCCGGTTCATCTGGGTCGCTCGCCATACCGGGGAGGTACTGCTGTCCAACCTGAAAATGTGGCGCGCAATGATGGCCGTGTACGCGCTGTGGCCCTGCCCGGCCGCGCTGCTGGAGCAATTTCTGCAGGACGTGTTGCGGGCTGGCGCTGATGCCCTGACGCGCTGCCTCGGTGAAATGCCCCCAGAGCAATTGCTGTGGGTCGACTTCGAGCAGTTGCACGCCGATCCCAGGCGAGCGCTGGCGCGCGTTTTGGAATTCATCGGCCCCGTTCCCGGTATGTCCTGCGCATCATTGGACCGGCGCATCGATCAGGCAACCGCGCGGATCACGGTCCATCCCGGCACGCGCGCATCGCTACCGGATGACGGCGCCGTTCGCCAGTTCGACGCCGTCATGGCGGCGGCACGTGCGCGCTTTGGAGAACCGACCCGATCGGGCACTTCCGATGTAGGACTGAACGCCCGCGTGTCAACGTCCGGGCGGCACCCGCGCTCCCCATGAAGGGGGCCATCTGTGATGCAACCGCGGTGAGGGCCGTATTTCATTCCGCGGCGGCATCGACTTTGCAATCTGACGCAATGACCTCGCAGGCAAAGGAGTCAAGACATGGCGCATTCACCCCCTCAGACCCGTCGCCGAGCCGCCGGCTGTGCGATGCTTTTGATATTTGCGGGCTTTCTCAGTGTCATACCGCTGCAGTCCGCCCAGGCTTACATCGACCCAAACTCGGCCGGCGCCCTGTATCAATTCCTATTTCCGCTGTTGATCGCCGCGGCGGGCATGTTTGCCGCGCTGCGGCGGCATATTGCCCGGCTTTGCAGCCGCCTCATCGGTGCGGTGGTCATGGCCGTACGTGGCGAACGCCCCCGGCCCCAGGACGAGCGCGAACCCTAGCGCGCCGGTGCGCCGTGCGCCGATGCCTTAGGCCAATGACAGCGATGGCGCGCTAGCGCATGACTGCCGTACGGGAGGGCCGCGGCGCCGGCAGCGACGATCCAGCCTGGCGCATCGCGGCGCTGCCGGCGCTCGCGCTGCTCGGCGTGGTCTTGCCGCTGGTATTCGTGCCCCAGCTGGGGGACTTCCTCTACTACCTGCGGCCCGCTGACCTGCTGCCGGCCTACGGCACGGCCTGGCTGTTCCTGGCGATCATCGCGGCCCCAGCGTGGCTGATCCTGGCACTGGTGCTCGAAGCACTGGGCAGCGTGCGCGCGCTGCGGCCGCTGCGCCGGCTAGCGGGCACGGCATTGATGGCAGCCGCCGCGGTCGCGGCCATCGGGGCATTACTCTACTGCCTGCTGGTGTGGGTCCAGACCTTCGGGCTGCTCGGCGGGGTCTCGTTGCGCAGGCAGCTCATCTGGGTGGCCGTGGCACTCGGCGTCGTGCTCGCCGCGACCTCCCGCGGTCGCGCCCTGGTTATCCGTTCGGCCTGGCCGGCCGCCTGGTGCGCGGCATTCGGCGCGCTGGCGGCCATCAGCATCCCTTTCCTGGGTTGGCAGTCCGGTGCTGGCGCGGCGGCGCCGACGAGCACATCGGACCCGTCCCGGCCGCACATCCTGCTGCTGACGATCGATGCGTTGTCGGCTGAGCACATGTCGCTGTACGGCGCGGCACGCCCCACGACGCCAATGCTTAGCGCCTTCGCGGCCGGCGCCACCACCTTCGACCGAGCCTACTCGAACGGTAACTTCACCACTCCGGGCGTCGCCTCGATCCTGACCGGCACCCGGCCCTGGACCCACCGCGCGCTGCAGCTGCCGAGCTGGCCGCAGGCCGCCACGCGACGTGAATCCCTGCCGGCGCTGTTGCAGCGTGATGGCTACCAGACTGCCTATGTCTCCACCAACGCGGCGGCCGGCGCGTCCAAGAATGGGCTGGGCGGCTACTTCGGCTTCGCCAGCCGTGACCGGATCCGGGATCTCGACCTATGCACCGACAACCTCTCGGCCGTGTTCAAGTACACCTGTGCCGTAGCCGCGATGCCGTTGTTCGCGCAGCTGGTCACCTTCGCCGATGAATTGCACGGCCGCCTCGGCCATGACCACTACGATCCGCGCCTGGCGATCCGGCCGGCGCTGGCCTGGCTGCGGACCGTCGATAAGCGCAAGCCGGTATTCCTGTGGGTTCACCTGTTTCCGCCGCACGCACCGTATGCCGCGCCGGCACCGTGGCTGGGGCTGTTCGATCCTTCCAATGATGCTCGTACTCTCGCGGCTACCGCGCCGCATTGGGTGTACGCGATGAGCGCGGTTTCCCCACCGCTGGCGCAGACCCTCGAGGCTCGCTACGACGAATCCGTCCGCTACGCCGATCACTACGCCGGCGCATTCCTCGAGCGCGCACTGCAACTGCTGGGTCCGAATACCGTCGTGGTCGTCACCGCCGATCATGGCGAGAGCTTCCGCCATGGCTATGGCGCGCACACCGGGCCCGGCTTGTACGACGAGATCATCCACATTCCACTGATCATCAAGCTGCCGGGCCAGACGCGCGGCACGCGCTGTGACGCGCTGTCCGAGCAGGTCGATATCGCCCCGACGCTGGCGCGGCTGGCCGGCATCACCCCACCACCGCTGTGGGAGGGGCACTCGCTGCTGGGTGCCTGCGGGAGCGCGGCCACCGCGCCGGCGCCCGGCGCGTCCCTGTTCAACGCGCCCGTGTTCAGCATGAACTTCGAGCAGAACCCGCGCTACGCGAGGCTCACCACCGGCTCGGTCGCCGTCATCGACGGACGCTGGAAGCTGGTGCACTACATCGGTCACCCGCACTACCCGCAGATGCCGCCGCTGCACGACGCCCTCTACGACCTCGTCTCCGACCCGCGCGAGACCGTGAACCAGGCAGCGGCCCACCCCGCCGAGGTCGCGCGCCTGCGCCGCCTGATCGACACCGAGCTCGCGCGCCACGGGCGCGCGCAGTAGTGCCGCGCGCCGCCCGCGGCCCCCGACTGGACGGTCTTGATCGACGAGGCCCTCCGTTGAGCGTGCGTAACGCGTCAGCGCCGTTTCAGCATTTCACGAGGGATGATGACGTCCTGCCGATCCTGCGGCCGATCGGAGGCGCGTTTCGAGCGCAGAATATCTTCGAGGCTCGCTGCACGCACTTCGACTCCGAATGCCTCGTACGTGATGGCCGATGCAGCAAGGTCGTCGAACCCGGCGCTGCGCACGAGATGATCCAGCGTCCTGCAGCTCGGGCTCGTCGCGCCATTCTCGATACGCGCGACCACGGACTGGACCGTGCGGGCGCGCCGGAGTGGTCACGGGGCATGCAGGTATGATAGCCGAATAGCTATCAGTCTGGAGCCCTGCCCTGCTCCACGCCGCCCTGGTCCCCTGCGGTGCGGTTCACCGCCACGACCGTTGCCTTCGGAAAGAAGTTGAACTCCGAGGCGCTCGCCCAGGTGTAGGCGCCCATCGCCCGGCCGAGGATCAGGTCGCCGGCCTTCAGCTGCGGCAGCATCAGGTTTTCGGCGATCACGTCGATGCTGTCGCAGGTCGGGCCGGCCAGCACCGAGGGCAGCAGCGGCTCGCCGGCGCGCACCTGCCCCCCCGCTCGCAGCGATTCGACCGGGTAGTGCGCGTGATCGTAGAGCTGCCCGCTGTAGGACCCGTACAGGCCGTCGTCGAGGTAGTACCACCAGTGTCCCTCACGCCGCGCGCGGCCCATCACGGTGGCCACGCCGAGCGCGGCCGGGCCCGCGATGAAGCGCCCCGGCTCGGCGATCACGCGCACGCGCTTGGGGAGCCGCGCCAGCGCGGCGCGGATGGGGGCGCAGAACGTGCGGATATCGGCCGCGTGCTGCAGGTAGTCGATCGGGAAACCGCCGCCGATGTCGAGCGTGTCCAGGCTGCCGAGCCGCTCACGCGCCGCGGTGGCGAGCAGCTTGCCGCACACCTCGATCGCATCGACGTGCTTGAGCGCATCGGCAGCCTGCGAGCCGACATGAAACGAGAATCCACTGACATCCACGCCGAGCGACGCTGCCAGCCGCGCCAGAGCGATCGCATCCTCCGGGTCGCAGCCGAACTTGCGCGACAGATCGCACACCGCGCCCGGGCTGCGGAACGACACCCGCAGCAGCAGCGTCGCGCGCTGGCCGTAACGCTTGAATTTGCGC
>Ga0307374_10001521_pt1 | contig 42966 bp, 38 predicted proteins | sample OX3MG_FD_202532 | JGI IMG/M metagenome (GOLD analysis project Ga0307374, IMG submission 202532) | Soil microbial communities from Risofladan, Vaasa, Finland - OX-3 | ecosystem: Environmental > Terrestrial > Soil > Coastal area > Acid sulfate soil | place: Finland: Risofladan, Vaasa | collected...
GGTGCAGCTCGTGAGCGTCGCGCCCGTCCCGGCGGTGCAGGTGAAGCTGGTGGGCTCCGACTGACCCACGCTGTAGGTGCCGCCACCGGGCGGCGAGTTGATGACGACGGTCGGGGCGCCCGCGGCCACCGTGTACGTGATCGAGGCGCTGGTCGTCTGGCCGTCGGACTGGATGACCGTGACGGTGTAGTTCTGGCCGGCCCCCACCGCAGAGGTGTTGAGCGTGCCGCTGGTGCCCGAGCCGTTGTTGTTGTCGGTGCAGCTCGTGAGCGTCGCGCCCGTCCCGGCGGTGCAGGTGAAGCTGGTGGGCTCCGACTGACCCACGCTGTAGGTGCCGCCACCGGGCGGCGAGTTGATGACGACGGTCGGGGCGCCCGCGGCCGCCGACGCCTGGGGCGGCGCAACCGTCGTGGTCGCGAATAAAAGGAGGACGACGCAAAGCAGCGCCGCGACCCTCATCGCAAGCGCCGACACCCTCATGTGCGCAACTTAGTACCAAGCAAGCCAAAGAGTAAAGGCGAAGAATTGAGGGCGAAAGGTGGCTCCTCTTGTCCCCGCATCAGTAGTGGACGAACCCGCGATCTCGTTCAACTCTTAGTCTCTCGCCTTCTTGAGAAAGGCGGGTGGACTAGAGATTCGAAGTTGGAAACTGTCGAAAGAAACTATTCAGTGCGTCTTCGACTTTAAGATGGCGACAACCTTACGATCAATTCAAAGTCACTCGAAAACCAGAGGCGGCCGTGAAGATTGCGTTCATCGATGTCTCCTTCGGACAACGCATTTTAACTCTAACCCTTTTTCTTTTTCTTTTTCTTTTTCTTTTTCATCTGTTTTTCTTCGCCCGCTCGAATGCTCGGCATGAACTTTTCCTCGAGAAAGGTTGACAACTCGGGCACATTGGGAGTGTTTGATACGTCGGGTACATCGGAAACGTCGGGTACATCGGAAACGTCGGGTACATCGGAAACGTTGGTCACACCGGAAACGTCGGGCACGTCGGGGACGTCAGGAACTTCCGAAGTGCCTTGAACGGGCGTGGCGGATCCGAGCCAGTACGATTCGTCAGCAACAGTTTGCTCTTTGCCTGATTCAGTTTCGTGGTTGGACGGGACGTCTGACTCAGAAAGTACGCGATCTAATGATGGACGTAATGCGGCGATTGCCGTCGCGCCATACAAAACTAGGAGCTCCTCTATTGTCATATTTAAGAACGTGGCGAGCGCGGGAAACACGTCGACCGACGGGCGCTGCGCGTCGCGTTCGTACGAACTGTACGTCGTGCGGCTCATGCCGACTTTCTCAGCTGCTTCCACTTTAGAGATGCCGAGCTCCAGACGCCTCTCAGTGAGAGCGCTCCCGATTGTGCCTTCATTCATGTCGTGGACTCATCGACTTCCGTGCACTTTTCTGGATTAATCTCGCCCTCTTCAAAGTTCGCAGTTTTCCATAGAGTGACGCGCGCTGAATCGACAGCCTCTCGAACTTCGAGAAATTGGCACCACGTTGTAAAGCCTGAGTGATGGCTTGAGGTAGTTAGTTCAGTTTCTATGGCCCCGGGCATTTCAAGAGCGATACTAGAGCATTAGCGTCCAACAAGACACTGGAATGCGCGAGAGATCGGTGCACGACAGTGATCGCCCGGAAGGCTGGTCGCCGCGAACATGATAATTCATCGACGAACACCGAGGGCGCGGCGCTACTCTCTTTGGTGGATTCATCCTTTTACCAATCCCGGGCTTGGCATGAACGCTTCGAAGAAGAGCACTCATTTAGGTTTGGCGTTCGCCCGAACGCCATCGCAGCTTTGTCAGGTCGCGGTCGTCACCGTGATCACGGCGATGCTTGCATCTCTCATCGTTCAATGGCCAACGGTGGCAAGCGCTCACGGCGCGCCGATCCACGTTACGCCCTTCAACTTGAATGGCAGGTATCCCGTCGGCATACTTGACAGTGCGGAGCCTTCCGGAGAGGCTCCTCCGAGTCCGCAGGCCCTCGTGGGCTACACGCTCAGTTACGAGAACGACTTTACGGGCACCACGATTCCTCCGGGGTGGGAAGTCTTCACTGGAGTGCCCCTGTTCGATCCCGGAGCCCATTTCGGCGTCTCTCACGTCATAGTGAGTGATGGCGTGTTGCAACTCAACACCTACCGAGACACGCAGTGGTATAACCGGTGGGTTACTGGAGGGATATGCCAGTGCGGAGTTGCTCACGTGTACGGCGCGTACTTCGTACGCTCTCGGGTCTCCGGCGCGGGCCCAACTGCGGTGCAACTGCTCTGGCCGGCCGCCATACACATGTGGCCACCCGAAATTGATTTCAATGAGACGGGTGGGACGGTCGCGTCCACTACCAGTTCGGTTCACTTCGGAAAGGCCAACAACGTCGTTCGTTCGAAAGTCGTCATCGACATGACGCTTTGGCACACGTGGGGCATCATTTGGACGCCAACGGACATTCTCTACACGGTCGACGGACGCATCTGGGGACAGTTCCGAGTGGCTGCGGACATCTCGAAGGCGCCGATGACGCTCGACTTCGAGCAGCGACAGGAATGCGTAGAGCACCGTCAATGTCCGACCGCTCCTGAGTCTATGCAGATTGACTGGGTGGCCGAGTATCTCAAGTCGTGATCACGTAGTTGAAGGGGATCTCGATCTTTGGTGGAACGAATCATGGCTTGCTGGGAAGTCGAACACTTAGTTGCTCGCACTCGTCGTTTAAGACCGCGGCGCCAGCTAGAACAATTGTTCTTTGACACCAAGGCGGCCCGACTCCGCATCTCACGCTCCACATGAAATGCCATCTCGATGCGGAGTCGAGTTGGGTGTTTAGAAAATGACGCGTTAACTACTAACATGGCATTAGATCCGCTTTGTAGCCGGGAGATACTTTGACAACAGAACCGCGAAGCCATCGGACCGTTCGCGACGTGGTACTCCGTCGGGAGATCGAAGAATTGATTGGCAGTTAGACGGTGGCGTGTGAAGATCCTCGTCGGGATTGACGTGCAGCCAATTGACGAAGTCGAGGCGTCGATTCGAGAGTTCGGGGCGCGCTACTCTCGCCGCCTCTTTACGATCCACGAACTTGAGAGCTGCGGTGAGAATCCTCTTACCATGGCCCGTGGGCTAGCCGCACGCTTCGCGGCGAAAGAGGCAGTGTTGAAGATTCTCGATACGCGAGGGACGGTACCATCCTGGAAGGCGATCGAAGTGCGACGTACTGAGGGAGGACAGCCTGAGATCGTGCTCAGCGGTGAAGCGGCCGAACTAGCCCGTCGCCAGGGGGTCGGTCCAATGGCCCTGAGCCTCAGCCACGGTGGCGCGATCGCTACAGCCGTGGTGGTGGCACAATTGAAAAAACGTCAGTTTGGCACGAGTCGGTGAGTAACGTCGACGCAACGATCCGAGAAGTACTCGATACGCATGGTCGACTTCCGATGGTTGCGTCAAGTTTGAGCGACGACGACGACCTCTTCGAGAACGGGTTGACATCTCACGCCAGCGTGAACGTGATGCTCGCTTTGGAAGACGCGTTTGACATCGAATTCCCGGATGAGCTGTTGAGAAAGAGCACGTTCGAGTCGGTGGGGGCAATTCGAAGTGCGCTGGAGTCCTTGGGTGTCGTCGTTACTCCGGGCTAGTTGCTCTGCTGACTGACGGTAAAACGATGTGCAGAGCACCGAGATCACTGATAATCGTTCCTCGCTCTTTAGAGTCTTCGCAAGTCAAGGGTTTATAGAGTCATCGCGGTGGCGAGTGCTTCTCCGCGTTGGTCCTCCCTTAGTAGGAGATCTTGAAGCCACGACGACCGTACCTTGCGAGGTGAACGATCGAAGAGCGGCCGTGATTGGGCTTGCGCAGCGGCTTCCCTGGACGCACGGCCACGCTGGCTGACGACGTGGCACGAGGACGTGTCGACGGCTTCGGCCGTCTTCTCCGAAGAACGTCGTCGAGATGCTTTGTAGAGGTCGCGTCGCCTCTCGAGCCTTTGCCAACTCGATGAACCACTTCCCTAGTTCGATGACGGAGCGTACGGTCCCGTTTGCTTGAGGAGCCTGCGAGCGCTGCGTCGGTACTCGTAGTAGTCCGTTTGCACCGAGGGAAGATCGTACAGCCAGTCCAGCGGCTCTCTCAGATCGTCGACGTAGCCGAGGGCGACGGAACCGCGCTGGTACCCCATTAGCCGAAGAAGCCCTTCGGGGAGCGTGCGGGCAATTTCGGGGGGACACGCAAGGTACTGGTTCTCCTCTTGACGAAGCCACCCGAGGGAGTATCCAACATTCATCCCGATCCGGCGGACGTTGGATTTGTTGGCGCCCCCACCGTGGTAGATCGACCCTACATAGAGCAGGACCGAGCCTTTGCTCATGACTGCACCGGCAGTCAGAGCCGGGTCCAACTCTGAGAGATCGTCTTCCCAAAGGTGACTGCCCACGATTACCCTGGTGGCGCCCATCTCTTCAGTGAAGTCGGTCACTGCCCACATCGTGCCAATCTCCGCTTCGAATCCCTTCGGGAACGGAAAGTGGTCGTACGACCATTGGTCTCGATGGATCATTTGCCCAGGTTCACCAGGGCCGATGTCCACGAGTTGAGTCAAATCAATCTGGAACGTACTGCCGTGGTCACCAAGAGCGAGATCGAGCGTGTTCAATATGGTGGGGTGGGTGACGAGGGAGCGCGCGCTCGGCGAGCGGGCGATGAGCGCGCCGATACGCCGCGTCGCGTGGCCCAAGAAGTCGGTATCTCCGCCTCGGGTGGCGGCGATGTGCGGCTCTAGCTCGGCCAAAATCTGATCCATCACGTCGGGAGAAGCGAGGTTCGAGATGATCACGCAACCGTCTTCGCGTAGGACCTTCACTACGTCACTCGGCGCTGTTTCCCCGCTCAAAGTCTTCGCGTTTACTGGCACGCCGACAATATATACCTGGGAGTGATGGTATACCTGGGGGCGAAGACTCTTTGCGTGCCGGCCGGTTCGCGTCCGTGGCCTTCATATCAGCCATGGAGGCTCCTCTAAACATGCTCCCGTTCCGATTCGCCCTACACTCGTCAGTCGCTCCGACCATGTCCGCCTGGAGGGAGCGTGCCCGCATGACGGAGGGGTTCGGTTACTCGGCGCTTTACGTGACGGACCACTTTGATGCCCAATTCGGCCCCCTCGTCGCTGCCACCGTGGCGGCGGAGGCGACTACGACTCTCCACGTCGGGACGCTCGTGTTGAACAATGACCTGCGTAACCCGGTGGTTCTCGCGAAGGAGATTGCCTCTCTCGGACTGGCAGCAGAAGGACGGATCGAGGTGGGCCTCGGGGCCGGCTGGCTCCGCAGTGACTACGAGGAAACGGGGATCGAGTACGACAACGCGGGCGTGCGCGTGGAACGCCTGGCCGAGAGCCTCACGATCATGAAGGCGCTATGGAGCGAAGGAGAGTCTACGTTCGAGGGCAGTCACTACACGGTGCGCAGCGCTTGCTGCGATCCCCGCCCGGCTTCGCCGCCCGCCATCATCGTCGGGGGTGGGAGCAAGCGAATACTCACGGTGGCGGCAGAGCAAGCGGACATCGTGGGCGTGAACACGAGCCTGGCTTCTGGCGAGAAGGGCGGTGACGTGGCGAGCGAAGCCACCTTCGATCACTACGATCGGTGCTTGGGCTGGGTGCGCGCCGCGGCGGGTGACCGGTTCAGTTCGCTCGAACTTCAGATTGCAGCCATCGCCGTCATGGTGGTGGGTAGTCGCCGCGCCGCTGTGCGCAGCGCAGCGATGCTCGGCTTCCCAGGGGAGGGGGCGCTCGATCTCCCCATTCTCCTTATCGGAACCGAGGACGAGCTCTGTGAACGTCTCTTCGAGCGTCGCGAGAGGTGGGGCTTTAGCAACGTAGTGGTGCCGGGCGAGTCGATGGAGGCCTTCGCGCCCGTCGTGGCCCGGCTCGTCGGCTCCTAGTCGAGCGTCTCGCAGTTAGATCGTGATCGTGATGTCATGAACGAGGTTCTTCGTGACTCCGCGGTGGCAGTTGGACGGAGGCCAGCGAGCATTCCTCGAGGTTCTGGCGACGTCACTCACGGCTCCATCGAGAATATCGGTGTATCGCGGGCCGTAGCGGTCCTCGACGGCACCTTGGACGGCTAGGAACCAATTCGGCCAACGCCGACTCGCCCACTTGGAAAGATCCCTCTGTAATGAAAGAGGTTCAGTTAAGAGACATCTTTCCGAGGTGCTCGCCACTCATACGTAGGGGGCTGGTTCGAGAGAGTGACACCGCGCGGTCCGCTCGCCCCTTGGAAGAGGAGCATAACCCCCTGCTCATCAAGTCGACGATGGAGGGCTGTCAGAAATGGTCGCTGGCCGCAGTGGCGCTAGACCCGCTCCTAACAGCAACGTCCGCTCGTCGAGTTTGCCCGAGGAAGTCAGCGGGAGTACGTCGACGAGATCGATCCGGTTGGGCAGCATGTTTTCGGGCAGCTGCTCGAGTGCGGCCTTACGGAGTTCGAGGGTCGAGACTGCCCCGTCGGTGACGACAAAGGCCACGATGCCGAGCTCGCCCTCGTCATCGAACGTCACGCAGGCTGCGCTTGAGACTCCGGCCAAGTTTCGCATCGCGTCTCCGAGTTCGATGAGCGATATTCGCACCCCGCTTCGTTTGATCACTCGATCGGCGCGGTCCACGTACACGTAGAGGTCGTTCCGGTCGCGGTAGACGAGATCGCCCGTGCGATAGAGCGTCTCGCCGGGCACGACGTCGCTTCGAAGGACGTCGTTCGTCAGTGTCGGCGCTCCCCAGTAGCCGTCCATCAGTTGCGCTCCACCAATGTAGAGCTCGCCCGTTCGGTTGGACTCCTCGATGATCGCTCCGTCATCGTCTACCAAGTAAAAGGAGACGTCGGGATGTGGTGACCCGAGGGGCACCGTTCCCTCTGCCGTCAGCTCGGGAGTGAGCAGGACGTGGGTAACGGCGATGGCGGTCTCGGTGGGTCCGTAGCGATTGAACACGCGGATCTGGGGCGCTATCGACCACAACGTACGCACGTCGGCGAGAGAGCCGGCCTCGCCGCCGAGAGCGATCAGCTCAAGCGACGAGTCGGCGAGCTTGGTCATATGGGGGCTCGCGAGCAGTAGCCGGAGGTAGCTGGGTGAGAAGCCGGTGTAGGTGATCTCTTCTCTTTCGATTGTCCGGAAGAATGTCTGGGGGAATAACAGCGATTCGCGGGGCCAGATGACGACCGCGCCTCCCGCGAACAAGGTGGGGAAGAGTGTGCCAAAGGATCCATCGAAGTGGAACGGGGAGACGCACAACGTACGCGTGGCGCGATCCAGGCCGAGCGCTTTCGACGTCGCCCGCACCGCAGCGCCGAACGCGGCGCTGTTAATCTGCACCCCCTTCGGCGTTCCCGTCGTGCCCGACGTGTAGATCATGTACGCCACCCGCGCGAAGTCGTCGACCAGCGCGGCGGCGGGTGCTTCGCTGCGCAGAGCTGAGATCGCGACGAGCGCCGAATCGCCCAGCTTGGGGGGTAGCGGAGGCTCTTCTCCCTCAACGTCGGACGTGACCACGAGCGCGGGTGCGCAGTCGGCGACGAACGTCACCAACCGGGCGTTCGGGTCGCTGAAGGCGAGGGGGACGAAGATCGCGCCAATCCATAGGCTCGCCAGCGCCGCGACGACGAAGTCGACGGAGTTAGGTAGCAAGAGGGCCACCCGATCTCCCACCGTGACGCCGCGTGCGGTCAACCCGGTACCGAGTCGAGCCACCTCCTCGACGAGCTCGGCGTAGTTGAGTTCGCGATACTGGTCCTTGAGGGCCGGAAGAGCAGGTCCGCTTCGAGCCTGATCCACGATCACGTGGAGGACGTCAGACATCGTCAACTCCGAGGTTTCACCGGGGGCCAGGTTGCGTGCCGCGAATCAGTTTGCCCGGAAGCTGACCGGTCGACACGCCGTCTTCGAAGGTGACCGCTCCACGTTTGACGGTCCACCGGTAGCCCTTCGCTGACTGGAGCAGTCGACGTCCCCCCGCGGGCAGATCCGTCACTATCTCCGGGGACGCGCACGAGAGGCTCTCGAAGTCGATGACGTTGAGGTCGGCGAGGAGACCGGGGGCGACGAGGCCCCGGTCGAACCAACCGAAGTGTGACGCGGGACGACGGGTCAACTGGTGGACCACTGACTCGATGGGAATCTTTTCTTCGCTGCATCGATCACGAGCCCACAGTGTCATATAGCTTGTCGTCATGCTCGCGTCACAGATCGCGCCGCAGTGAGCGCCGCCGTCGGAAAGTCCGAACATCGCCACCGGCGAAGTAATCATCTCGTGCACCGCGTCGAGATTGCCCCCGACGAAGTTGAACAGGGGCGTGTAGATAAGTTGACGCCCGTCACGCAGCAGTTGCACGTCGTAGGCGTACTCGCGCGGATCGAGGCCCATTCTTCGAGCCGTCGCTCCCAACGACTGGCTGGCGTCAAGGTCGTAGTTCACGGGCTCATCGAGGACGTACATGTCGTCGAAGCGAGCGAAGAAGGCGAAGCCCGCGAAGGCGTCGTCCCCTGAGGTCAGCGTTCTGTGGCCTTGGAGTACCTTCTGGCGAACGTCGGGGTCACTTAAGGCACGCACACGCTCAGCGAGTGGAAGATCCGCGATCCTGGCGTAGGCCTTCGCCGGGGTGAACACGTTGGCCGACGCTTCGAGACCGAGAAGTACTCCGATTGGACGCGGAGCAACCTGCGCCTTGACGTCGAGTCCCTCTAACTGGAGCGATTCGGCCAGCGCCATAAGGTCGCGCCATCGCTCAGGAGATTCGCGATCTTGTTGCACCGTGTAACTGACCGGGCGCTGGCTCGTGCGAGCGAACTCGGCGATTAGTGAGAACTCCGATGTGGCGAAATGGTCGTCCGTCGTCCGATAACTGTCAGAGACGAGTTGAAAGACTCCTTTGTTGGTTGCGCGCAACACGGAGGCCAAGGCTTGGAGTTCGGGTTCACGGGCTCGAAGGGTCCCGAGGTTCTCCCCGGTGCTCGTGCGGTGACGCTCTGTTCGTGACGTCGAGATTCCAATAGCTCCTGCGCCGAGACCCTGCTTGAGCAGGTCGGCCATCTGCCTGAGCTCATCCTCGCTCGGCTGCTCGGCCGCGTCAGCCCCACGATCGCCCATCACGAATCCGCGCAGCGCGGCGTGCGGGACGTGCGTACCCACGTCGATCGTGCGCGGTTGGCGGTCCAGGGCGTCGAGATACTCCGGGAACGACTCCCAGCCCCAGCGAAGTCCTTCGTGCAGCGCCGTACCCGGGATGTCCTCTACGCCCTCCATCATTTCGATAAGCCAGTCGTGGCGATCGAGTGCAACGGGAGCGAAGCCCACGCCGCAGTTACCCATCGTCACGGTCGTCACCCCGTGGTGCGAGGACGGGGCGAGCAGTGGGTCCCACGTCGCCTGGCCGTCGTAGTGAGTATGGGGGTCCACAAACCCGGGCGTCACGAGTAAGCCTTCGGCGTCAATCTCGCGTCGACCGCGAAGAATGTCGTCGCCCACCTCGATGATCCGATCACCATCAATCGCGACGTCGACGCGACGTGCCGGAGCGCCCGTGCCGTCAACGACGAGGCCGTTTCTGATGACCAGATCTGCGCTCATCGCGTATTCACTTTCCTCTAGTCGCCCAGGGTCCATCGACGAAGTGGTTTGCGTGCGTCGGTCAACTCCTGGTACTGGGTGTCCGTCAACGTGATCGCAATCGCGCCACAGTTTTCCTCGAGATGCGTAAGCGACGCGGTTCCCGGAATCGGCACCATAACCGGAGACCTGCGAAGCAGCCACGCCAACGAGACCTGAGACTCGGTTGAACCGAGTTCTTGAGCAATCTGGCTGAGCGGGCCACCGGGGCGCGACAACTTGCCGCTGGCCAACGGGAACCACGGGATGAACCCGATCCGCTGTTGCTCGCAGAAGTCCAGGACGTCGTCGGCGTTTCGTTGGGCGATGTTGTACTGATTTTGGACGCTGACCACGGGGACGATTCGCTGAGCCGCTTCAATCTGGGCGACGCCCACCTCGGAAAGTCCAACTTCGCGGACCTTCCCTTCATCACGCAGCGCCTTCAACACCCCGAACTGCTCGTCGGCTGGAACCTTGGGATCGATTCGATGGAGTTGAAAGAGGTCGATCTGGTCGACCACGAGTCGGCGAAGACTGCCCTCACACTGTTGGCGAAGGTAGTCGGGTCGCCCGCAGTCCTCCCACTGGTCCGGACCTGAACGCGTGAGGCCAGCCTTGGTGGCAATCTTCAGCGACGTTGGATAGGGGTGGAGAGCCTCGCGGATGAGCTCTTCGGCCACGTTCGGACCGTACGAGTCCGCGGTGTCAAAGAGATCGACGCCCAGCTCCACGGCGCGGCGCAGGACCATAATGGCCCCGTCGTGGTCGCTCGGGGGGCCCCAGACGCCGCGCCCAGTGAGTTGCATCGTTCCGAAACCGAGTCGGCGAACGTTCAGCGCGCCCAACTGCAAAGTGCTGGCGTTGTCCACCATTGTCGACCTTTCTCTTGAAGCTACCCGACGTGAGCCGCTCGAGCGCGAAGGCCCCTTTCGAACGTTGGATAATCTTACCTACACGAACTTCGGGCACGTCAGCGACGCGACCGTGTTCAACTGCGTGAGCGAAGAAGGGACCGCCGTCAGTATGAAGATGCGGTGTCAATTGTGGAGGGCTCGCACGGCGTTTCCGGATTCGGAGTTCGTCGGGGTTCGAGCGCGCGCCAGGCGATGATCGAGTTTGCCATCGTCGGACTCGGCTCTTGGGGTCTGTGCGTGCTAGAGCGAACCGTAAGTCGCGCACGTCGTCTCACGACATCCATCCGATTGCACGTGATTGAACCTGGTCAACTCGGCGGCGGTGTCTATACCACCGACCAGCCCGACTACCTCGTCCTCAACAACCCCTGTGGACAGCTCTCGTTGTACGCGTCACCGGAAGACGAAGACCCTCCCTACGCCATGGGGCTCTACCAGTGGGCCGTAGAAAAGGGATACCGATGGGTGGGGTACGAATGTCGAATCGGCACCGCGGGCGTCCCCATCCTTTTGACGGACTACCTTCCGCGACGACTGATGGGCGAGTACCTTGCCTGGTTCTATGACATGCTCGTCGCTCACGCGCCAGTGAATCTGGAGATCGTGCGACACTACGCCGCCGCCGCTGACATCTCGTCGGAGATCGGCGGGCGAGAGACCGTTTCGCTTGACGATGGCACGACGATCAGCGTGGACCACGTGGTGCTCACTTCGGGGCACACCTATAACGACGAACTCATCGGCGACTCCTCCGACGTGCGGTACATGCGACCATATCCCGTCGCATACTTCGACGAGTCCGTGGGACCGGGTACGTCAGTCGCCATCGCCGGTATGGGACTCGTGGGTTTCGACCTACTCACCGCCTTCACCATCGGACGTGGTGGCACCTTTGAGGAAGACCGAGACCGCAGGCGCTACGTGGCGAGCGGGCGCGAGCCCAAAATCTTTCTCTATTCGAGGTCCGGTGTGCCCTACTGCGCTAAATCCGCTCACGGCGTAGACCCCACAGGTGACTACCAGCCCATGGTCTGCACGCCAGCAGCGTTCAAGGGACTGAGCAATCCGGTCGGATCGCCACTTCGTCGGCGCGTGGACTTTCGAAACGACATCCTTCCGCTCTTGTACGCCGAGATGCAGGTGCGTTACTACACCCACGCCGCCTATTTGAAGGGCGGTCTCGTCGCCGCGAGCACGACACGACAGATCCTCGAGTCGGGTTTCCAGACCGGGAATTTCAATCGGGCCGTCGATCGCCTTGAGCCCACCTACGGCACCTTCGACCCCGCGAGCCACGTCTTCGCCGACGCCGACGCCAGTTACCGGTCCAGTGGCGACTACCAGTCCCACGTCTACGCGATGGTCGCCACCGATCTTCGCGAGGCGCTCACTATTGGGGGCAGTCCCGTCAAAGCGGCGCAGGAGGTGACGCGTATCTTGCGAGACCAAATGCGCGGGGTCATCGAATTCGGCGGACTCTCCCTCGAGTCGTACATTGACTTTCAGTCCAACGTGCGTGGGCGCATCAATCGTCTCGAGGCGGGACCGCCGCCCCTTCGCTCACAACAACTCCTGGGCCTGCTCGACGCGGGGGTGGTCCACGTCCCGTTCGGGCCACACCCAGAAGTCACCGCGGCGAAAGACGGGGTCCTCATTCGCTCAACGAAACTCGACGAGCCTACCGAGGCCATCGTCGAAGGAGTGGTGCGCGGTCATCTGGATCTGCCCTCGTTGGCTCGATCGAGTTCGCCGCTACTCAGCCATCTTCACGCCAAGGGTCGTCTCACCCAGTTCAGTTACGGGGATACGACAGTGGGCAGCGTGGCGATCAGCGAGGACTTCCATCCCTACGACGCCGAGGGTCGACTACAGGCGAACCTATCGCTACTGGGCGTCTTGACCGAAGGGGTGCGGTACTTCACTCATTACTTGCCCTCGCCGCGTAGTCGCCTGCGCGCGGTGCTCGACGCGCAACTCTGCGTGGAGGCGATCATCGGCTGACCCTGGAGTTCTCTCCGGTTCGATGCTCAGCTCGTTGCCTTCTCGAGTGCCTGGTCGATGTCATCGATGAGATCGTCGACGTGTTCGAGTCCGATGGATAGGCGCATGGTCTCGGGGCGGATCCCCACCGCAAGCAACTCGACTTCGCTGAGTTGGCGATGCGTGGTCGAGGCCGGGTGGATCGCCAGTGACTTGGCGTCGCCCAAGTTGAGCAGTCGCTTGAAGAGTTGCAACGAATCGAAGAACTTCAACCCGGCGTCGTAGCCCCCGGCCACGCCGAAGGTGATGATCGACGGCACGTGACCCTTGAGGTAGCGCTCAACCAGATGGTGGTAGGGATTGTCGGGGAATCCAGCGAAACTCACCCACTCGACGCGCGAGTCCGCGGCGAGGTACTTGGCGATGGCGCGCGCGTTGGCCTCGTGACGCTCAAGGCGAACGGCGAGCGTCTCGAGCCCTTGGAGAAGCTGGAAGGCGTTAAAGGGCGAGAGCGTGGCCCCGGTGTTACGCAATTGAATGGAGCGCGCTCGCACGATGAAGGGCCGCTCGGGGAAATCTCGAGCAAAGACCACGTTGTGAAACGCCGGCTCGGGCTCGTTGAAGAGGGGGAATCGCTCGGCGTGTTCGGTCCAAGAGAAGGTTCCGCCGTCGACGATCGCGCCACCGAGGGTCGTGCCGTGTCCGCCGATGAACTTGGTGAGCGAGTGAACGACCACGTCGGCTCCGTGATGGATCGGTTTCAACATCAACGGCGTGGCTACCGTGTTGTCCACGATAAGTGGCACACCGGCACGATGGGCGACGTCCGCAACCGCCTCTAAGTCCACGACGTTTCCCGCCGGATTGCCAATTGACTCCAGGAAGACGCAACAGGTGCGATCGTCGATCAGCGCCGCGATCGACTCGGCCAGGTCATCCGGCGAAAAGCGCGCTTCGATGCCTAAGGTCGGCAGCACGTGGGCAAAGTAGGTGTACGTGGCGCCGTAAAGTTGTGGCGCCACCACGAAGTTCGAGCCAGCGACGGCCACGGTAAGAATTGCGTAGCTGACTGCCGCCATGCCCGAAGCCACTACGAGCGCGGCCGTCCCGTCTTCCAGGGCCGCGATGCGCTTCTCCAAGACGTCGTTCGTGGGGTTGTTGATCCGGTTGTAGTGGAATCCCGGTATTGCCAGGTCCATGATCGCGTTGGCGTGCTCGGCGTCGATGAAGTCATTGGCGACGGTGAGATAGATGGGTACGGCGACCGCACGTGTCGTGTCGGCTTGGTAGCCACCATGAATGGCGATCGTCTCGTCGTGCATCGATTCAGTCCTTCCCGATCTTGACGCTAGCCAACCAGTTTGCGTAAAAACGAATTGCCATCGAGCGCCAAAGCCACGGTGCTCGCGCGCCGACGTCCTCGAACGGGTACGAGTCGATCAATGCCGGATCTCGCTCGCCCTCGATCATCGCTTGGTGCATCATTTCGAGTTGTTCCCAGTCCTCTGGGGCCACGCAGTGCAGTGGCAAGATAGGCAAGTCGTCGCGCGCAAAATGCACGTAGCGATTGGCGTCGCGATGGTATTCGCGCAAAAGACTGGACGGGTCGTACTCGGGGTGGCCCTGGACGAGCACGACGTTGCAACCAAGTTCGTCACGGGTGGCGACGCTCCAGCTGACGGCGTCGGACTCGATGACTATTTGATAGCCAGCTCGTCGCAGATCGTCGTGGGGTACGGAGTTCTGGCGGGAGTGGGGCAGGAGTATCTCCGAATCCAATCCTGCAGTGAGCGGATGGTCCTCGTCAACCTTCTGGGCAAAGACGCCGGTGCACTTGAAAGGCAGACGGACTCGAGTGACGTCGTCAAAGATGCTGAGCGCCGCGTGCGCCGACAGGCACGAGAGCAGCATGGAATGGACGTTGTCGCGTCCCCACGAGAGCAACTCAACCAGTTCGCCCCAGTACGGCTCGTCTTCAATATGGAACTCCAGCGGGTTCGATCCCGTAACGACCAGTAGGTCCGGCGCGTAAGAGTGAATGTCCCCGACGGGTGAGTACTGCTGAGCGATTCTTGCCGCCGTACGTTCTCCCCTCGGGACACCCGCCAACGAGTGGCGACTCACCTCGATGACGTCAGGTCCCGAACCCGCGTCGAGGAGCTCGAGGAACTGTCGCTCGGTCGCGTCGAAGGCGGCGTCGGGCATGTTGTTGACAAACGCACAGGTCCAACGCGCGCGGTCGGCGCCGTCGTCGGCTGAGCGATCGACGCGCGCCCGCGCGGCCCGCGCCAGCCGCACCGTCACTAGTAGTGACTCACGTTGGCGTACGTGACCGTTACCTCTTGGTTGAGGAGCCGGTTTACCGCTTGCAGTTCCGCGTCATCGTGCGCCGAGCCGACCACGGCCATGATGTGATTGCGCGATCCGTCCCTCCAGTCCAGGTTGGCTCCAGGTCCCTGGTGCACCGTGATCGTGTCGACGCCGGGATGTTCGCTCACCTCGTCGATGCCGGTGATCGCCTCGACAGTGGCCGAGACGGCCGGCGGTTGCAGGAAGAACCGGTACCCGATGCGCTCGGTAATGACGGGTCCGTTGATCCGTATCGCTTCTCCAAGCGCGAGGCGCAGAGTCATCTCCACCAGTGCCAGACCCGCGGCACGTTCGAGCATCTCCGGCACGCCCCCGCCGACTCGTCCGTTCACCTCGATCACCCGTGGTCCGTCGGGAGTGAACTTGACCTCGGTGTGCAAGCAGCCCGTCGTGACGCCGAGTGCGCCAATTGCCGACGCGGCCAGCGCCAGCACTGCTGCTTGGTCGGCGCCGTCCAACGAGGCCGGTATAAAGAAACCGGTCTCTCGGAAGTTCTCCGCCAGCGGGAAGCGGCCCGTCAAGGCCAGGTGGCTGATGACCCCACGCGCGACGACGCTCTCAACCGAGACGTACTGCGCGTAGGGCTCGGCAGCGCGCGCCGGGTCGTCGGGGAGATACCCCTCGAGGACCATGTCCGGTCGCGTCGGTCCGAGGGCCTTCAGGTAGTGATCCAGCTGCGCCCGGTCACGAACGAAAAACGTATAGCGGCTACCTTGAGCCGAGCGTGGTTTCAGCACGGCGGGCCAGCCGACGCCGGACTCGATGAGGTCAAGGTCCGTTGCGCACGCCTCGGGCTCAACCACGTAGCAGGCAGGTGTCGCCAGGCCGGCGCCGAGCAAGAGGGCGCGCTGGCGAGCCTTATCGGTGAGGGCGACGGCCGTCTCCACCGAGTGAAAAAACAGGTTGAGCGCGCTCGCCACTCGCGCGTACGTGGCCATGTTCGCGTCGAGGTAGGTGACGAGGCCGTCGGGCCGGTAGGGCGCCGACAGTTCGGCGAGAATCTGGTCGGCCCCGAGTCCGCTGATGTCCACTACGGGGCCGAAACGGTCGAGCAGCCCAGTCATTTCGCGCATCTCCGGGAGCGAGCCGTCGATCATCCAGAGAAGGTCGCAGACGTCCGCCGCCGCCGCGGTCAACTGCATCACCGGCACGCAGCGCGGGCCGTAGCCGACGGCGACGAGGGGGCGCTTCTCACTGGACGTAGAATCGATCGTGCCCCGAGCCACGAATCAGAGGTTAGCGTCGAAGTGGGCGTTCACCCGAGCGACTGCCGCCGGATCAAGAGGACGCGCGTTGGCTCATCCTTGACGGCACGGACGGAGGATAGATCGAAATGCCAGTCGAGATCATCGGGATGGTTGGGACAAGGGAGGCGTCGGAGATCAAGGGTCCGTTAGTCGACGGTCCGGTCGTCGACTGGACGGACGGCCCGGTCATCGACCGCGACTACCTCGTGGAGATCTCGCGCGCGCACGACGAGGGCGGCTTTGATCGCGTTCTGGTCGGTTACGGGGCTGTTGGCCCCGAGGGCTGGGCCGTAGCCACGACCGTCTTGAACAGCACGAAGAATCTGAAGGTGCTCGTCGCGCAGCGGCCGGGCTTTATCCAGCCAGTGGTGCTCGCTCGAATGGCGGCGACCCTTGATCATCTGAGCGGCGGTGGGAGGATCGCCATCCATTTCATCACCGGCGGGGACGAGGCGGATCAGCGTCGAGAGGGAGACTTCGTGCCCCACGACGCGAGATACCGACGCACCGGGGAGATGATGTCGATCGCGAACCGTCTTTGGACTGAAGACACGCCTTTTGACTACGAAGGAGAGTTCTACCGCTACGAGGGCGCGTTCAGTTCGGTCAAACCGGTGACCCACGGGGGAATCCCGTTCTACTTCGCCGGAGCTTCCGCTCCCGCCGTCGAGGTCGGTGCGGCCCAGGCCGACGTCTACGCCTTCTGGGGAGAGCCGCGCGCCGCGGTGGCTGCGCGCATGGATGCCATCGGCCAAGTTGCCGCGAAGTTGGGCCGCACGCTTCGTTACAGCCTCTCGCTTCGCCCCATCATCGCCGACAGCGAGGCGGAGGCATGGGAGAAGGCGAAGTGGATCGCGCAGACAACTGCGTCGCGCATCGAACTCGCCAAGGAGCGCATCGCCGGTGACCGAGAGACGTACCAGGGACTGGGGGGCGAGCGTAACGCGACGTACTCCATCGATCGCGACACGCGCGGCACCACGTCGGTGGGCCGCCTTCGACTGATTGAAATGTCTGCGGACCAGGACATCTATGATGAACGGCTCTGGATGAAGGTCGCCAACTTGACGGGCGCAGCTGGCAACTCGACGGCCCTCGTCGGTACGCCCGAGCAGGTCGCTGAAGCCATGCTGCGTTACTACGACCTCGGCATTACTACCTTGCTCCTCAAGGGCTTCGATCCGCTCGTTGACGCGATCGAGTTCGGTGAGCGCCTCCTCCCGTTGGTCCGTGAGGGCGTCGATCGACGCGACGCCAGCGGGCACCCTTGAAAAGCCCAGTGTCTGAGCGCGCGGCCAGCCCGAGCGGACGTCGCTTCCACGTGGCTCGATGGCTCGCCCGCTCTACGCTGGATCCATCTGATGCGCGAAACACGTGCCCGCACTCGGTCGCACCGGCTCCGCGGCGACGGCGAAGAACGAACGCGGTTGGATGTTCATGTCATTGAGGATGGTTAACTGGGACGCCGCCGCCGCACCCTGGTTCCGCAAAGAGTTACCCTTGACCTCCCGTCACCCCTGGTGGCCCGGTCGAATTCGGTGCGGACGGTCTCCCTCCACCTTGACCAGCCAGTTCAGCAGATTCGGGCAAATCACCGCGATGAACCCGCTCTTAGAATCCTCTTAATGGCGTCGGTACCCACTGAAGAGTTTCGCGAAGAGAGCATTTGGTTCGGCACCACCGACCGACCGCTCTTCGGTCGGCTGGCCTTACCGGGGAGTAAATTGTCCCGCGGTGGGGTGCTGCTGTCGCCTCCCATCGGCAGAGAGGGGCGTCTCGCCCGTCGAGCACTCCGCGGTCTCGCCATTTCCTTGGCGATGGATGGTTTCGCCTCGCTTCGCTTCGACCACTTCGGTACAGGCGACTCCAGTGGATCGCTGGACGACGACGAGTTCGATCATGCGTGGCAAGAGGGAGTCGACCAAGGTGTAGCGCTCCTGCGGTCGCTCGAAGTCCCTTCGGTTTCGGCGGTGGGTATGCGAATGGGCGCCACGATCCTCGGAACGTCGGCCGCGGCCTATGATTTGCGCCTCTCGTCCCTAGTGCTGTGGGACCCGTGTGAATCTGGGCGAGCCTATCTGCGCGAGCTGAGTGCTCTTGGGGCGGCACGGCGAGTGGACGTCGCGTCCGAATCGAGCAGTCCGACCATGATCTCGGAGTACGTTTACAGCGACGTAACGGCGAAGCGGCTGAGCGAACTGAGTTTGACCGCGTCGTCACGCCTTTCGTTGGCCGATCGCGTGCTCGTAGTGGTGCGGGACGATCGAGTGGTCTCGAGCAAGTTTCGAAAGCGGTGGGAGAACGAGCACGTCGAGTGGATCGAGACTTCGGAACAAGGGCCGTTGCTTGAGGCCGAACTGCCGTCGTCGGTCCATCCCTCATTGACGATCACTCAAATTCGCAACTGGCTGTCGAAACCGTCGTCGTCACCGGCGCCGCTGCGCGCGCGAGCAGACGGGCGCGACACCGTCACGATGAAAACACCGAGCGGTCAATCAGTGCGCGAGAGTTTCGTCAAATTGGGTCCCCTCGAGTCGTTCGGAATAGTGAGCGAACCCGTGAGCGAGGCGCGTGGTCCGTTAATCGTCATGGTGAATGGCATTCACGAGGACCACGTCGGACCGTCGCGGATTTGGGTTGAACTCTCGCGTCACTGGGCAGAGCTGGGTCTGCGGAGTTTGCGATTCGACTTCGGTGGGTGGGGAGAGAGTCCGTGGCGGGCAAATGCACTCGGTCGCTCCGTTTATAGCGCGACGCGGTCTGACGACATCCGTGTCGCCATCAAAACGTTGAACCCGACGAATCCAGCCGACTCAGTCCTGATCGGTCTCTGTTCGGGTGCCCAATTGGTGGTTGAAGTGGCGCTGGAACTGAAATCTCGTGGCATCTGCGTAATCAACCCCGCCGTCGGCACGGGCGTTCGTCGAATCGCTCTTCGTCTGGACATCTCTGATCGGGCACTCATTCGATCCTTCGCCACGAGAACCAAGAACTTTCTGAAACTTCATCGTTGGGTGAGTGAGACAATGTGGCAGGTCACAAGATTGGTCGTTTCGACTGCCTACTCACCGAGGGCCAGATCGACGCTCGTCAGCAATGGCTCGGAAATACTCCTACTCACCAGTCGTGACGATATTTCGCCCTTCCGACGAATTCCGATCCTGCGATCGATCGACCATCGTCGTTTGGTCTCCTCAGAACATTGTCGCGTCGAGATCGTGCCCGACTTGGACCACCACTTTCTCAACGCCGTCGGAAGAGCCCGCGCCGTCGCCATTCTCGACCAGCACGTCGTCGAAAAGTTTGCCGGTCCTCACAATATATAGACCTATCCCGAAAAGATTGTTCGTGCGACGGTAGGTTCCCGGGCGAGTCAACGTAACATTCCATGAGGGTGGCTTCGGGCTGCTTCGAATGTGTGCTTGTCTCTTCGAGCGATGGCGCGTGATGTCGATCGCCGGCTACTTTGCCAATTCCGCAATCTGACGATTCAGTTGCGGGGACAGCGTTGCTGCACTTGCCGCGAACCTCCTCAACGCCGGTGCGCGGGTAGATAGCGGCATGGCGGTTGACAAAGCGAGGCGCGGTCCATTGCGAACTCGCCCTCAGAACTCGTGCGCCGCGTCAAGTTGAATGGTTAAGGGGACGCCGAACCACCGTTCGTTCACCGTGGCGATCGAGATCCCGAGTTACTTTTGCCGCCGCCGCGTACCCTGGCAGCGCGGCCCGAATGAGGATCCATCGACGGATGTTACCATCGACTATGGCAGATTTTTTTGTGAAGACGTTGCTTGCGGTACATAGGCGAGTCGACCGCTATCCACCAGTGCGCCGTAGGATTGCTGCGATTTCGCGACGGTCCTTGGGCGAGAAGCGCGTCAATGCTGCGCTCATTGGGGTCACGCGGCGCGGCGACTGCGTGTGGGACATCGGAGCGAACGTCGGATTGTACACGCAGCTATTCCTCGAATGGGTCGGACCCAACGGCAAAGTCGTCGCATTCGAGCCAGTACCTGAGAACGCCGCGCTGCTTCGCGAACTCGATGCCGGGCCGCAACTCACCGTCGTGGAGGCAGCACTGGCCGACGCAGACGGGCAGATATCTCTCGTTGTGTCCGGTGAGAGCGGAGAGACGAGCCACATTGGCTCCGACTCCTCCGACGCGTTGACGGTGCGCGTCGTGCGTGGCGATTCTCTGGTGGCTAATGAGGGAGTCCCGTCACCTGATGTGTTGAAGATCGACGTTGAAGGTTTCGAGGGTGACGTTCTCGACGGAATCCCGACGGCGCTGCGGAGCGCACGCGACGTCGTGGTGGAGGTGCACTTCGCAGCGCTAACCGAGCGCGGGAAGCCCAATGAGCCCCTACGCATCATCAAACTTCTTCGTGACGCGGGTTTTTCTGTCCGCTGGCTGGACATTTCACACTTTTTGGCAACACGATCGGGGTAAGGGTCCTGTCGTGATGTCTTCGGCTCCGATCCGAACCTCGGCGCCTCTCCATCGCCTTCGGAGGAGCCTTCGCCGATTAGTTCAAGGGCCCCACTCTTCATCAGATCAAAGGCCGATGTGGCCACGTGCGCGCCCGCCATCGCCGCCAAACTCTCACTCGCGTCACGGCTCGGGGTCACGACAGTCGAAACGCGGCTGTGACGTTGAACGACGAGCGGCCACGTGATCTCGGGCGGTCGCTACGAGCGCCGCAGCGTCGCCGACGGGTCCTGAGAGATGCGCGCTGCGCTTCCTCGACGAAGCACAGCGACACGAGCCCCTCGATCGCCGCCGCACGGTAGTAGCCCCTCCCATTCAGGCGCCGACAAACGAGAAGTCCCTGGTCTATCCACTCATGACCCGTCTGTGATGGAATCGGTACCATCGAGCTCGCGGAGGTGGTCGGCGAGCCTCACCGCCAGCATGACGATCAATAGGGTCGAGTTTGCCTGGCCGGAGGTAACGAAAGTTGAACTGCTCACCACGAAAAGATTCTCCACGCCGTGAACAGCGAGATCGGCATCGACAACGCCGTCGTCCGGGTTCGTCGACATTCTGGTCGTTCCAATCTGGTGAAAACCGCCTCCGGCACGTGTTCTTATGGCGTCTGCGAGATCGTCATGGAGATATTCGACACGACCACATCCGGTTCGACGAAGGTACTCGTCCCAGCATTGGTGAGCGGCGATGACTCCATTCACGTCTTCTTCGCTGAAGCGGATGTCGATCCGGAGCTTTGCCATGCCAAGTTCGTCGCGATCGTCGGCCAACGTTACACGACTCTCGCGGTGCGGTCGGTGCTCGCCGTGGTACTGAAGCGGGTAAACATTTTCTGGACTATAGACAAAGAAGCCTGGACTTTTTCGTCGTGGGAGGAAGCGACGTATTCCGAAACTGAACATGAAACGCGCCGTTGCGAATGGCTGTCGGATGATGTTCTTCAAATGCTCCGACACAGGTCCTTGCTCCGCTTCCCCATAGGGTGAGCCGGGAATCCGTTCACCCTTGAGGGAAAGGCGTTGGGCGTCTGGAGCCAGATATTTTCCCAGCGGTGACGAGAGTGCGAGGTACACGAACGAGAGAATCCCGCTCGCGTGTTTGGGGTCTGCAAGATCGGGATTTGCGAGCCAAGCAACGACGTTGGGTAGCTGGCGCTCGTGCTGGAATTCGCGAGAAAAGGAGAGCCGGCGACGCACGAACACCTCGTCGACATCGCGCTCGTAGTCGAACAAGGTCTGGCGCGGAGGGGTCGTGAAACGTACGTTGGCAATGACGCCCTCGAGGTGGCTCATGTACCAGCGGCCAAGATGGTCGGAGTGGTTGCCGAGTGCCGCTCCGTCGGGTCCGCTAGAGGCGAGAAGAAGGCGAGTGCTCTCGAGGCCACCCGCCGCTAAGACATAGTGGCCCCCACGAATTTTGACGTCGTCGCCGTCAAGCGTTCGGCACTCGAGGTGATCCACGCGAGACTCACTTGGCGTACGGACAATCTCGGTGCAGGTTAGGCCGGTGACGAGTCGAATGTTTCTTGAGTTCTGTAGTTGGAGTCTGTACTCGTGGCCGAAATTAGTAGGAAGCGACCATCGTTCAAGGGTCGTGCTTCGCACGTCTCCATCAACGAGCCCGGGGACGAGTGTTTTTGCCAGATGTGGTACCTCTGTCGCGTCGAATATCGGCCGTCCGCAGTCCATCCAAGTGCACGCTCGCCCGTAGTAGGGAAGTAGTTCGTCGTATGAGATAGGCCATTTTGAATTGTCGATGTATGTACGGGAATCGAAATCGATGGGGTCGTATGGGACACAGCGTCCGCCCCAGATGGTGGACGTCCCACCAACCTGGCGTCGAGTCGTCATCGACATCGGCGCGTGCAAATCACGGTCATAGTTTGAAGCGTCGGCGAGTTTCTGGATCCGCTCGGAGAAAGACTGAAGTCCGCTCTCGATGACTAGCACCTCTGCTCCTGATCGCGCCATCTCAAGTGCTACTACGATTCCGGCCGGCCCCGAGCCGATGACAACGACGTCCGCTTTCGGGGGCACTGAGCCGGCCAGCGCCGATGCGTCGAGGATCACTGATCGTCTTTCGACGTTGCTTCGCTCTTTTCCAGTTCAGTGCCGACGAGCTGTCGAAATACATCCAGCGAGGCGTCCGTCTGATCCGGCACGCTGCTGATTAGTGCAGCGGTACTGCGTATTCGCTCGGGCTTCGTCGTGCTATAGAGCAAGGCTCCGCGTGCATTGGCACGGACCGCGTCCTTCAATAGGAAGGTCACGATGGTGTCGGGGCTGGCGCAGTCCGCGCCGACCGCGTCGCTCCAGTGTCGGGTCCGTTCCTTGTCCGCGGTAACGTGCGCGAGAATCCTTGGGAGCGCGTAGCCGAGGACGCCAAAGGTGATGAGAAAATCGGACTCCGCGGGGGGAGCGAGGTACTCATCTCGTCGAAAGATGTCGTCGCGGATCTGGACTACTGGCGTCGGGCCAGGGAACATTTTGATGACGGCCGAGGTCGGTTCGACCTCACCGGCGACGCCCCACGAGCGAATCTTGCCGGAAGCTCGCGCCCTTTCGAGTAAGTCATATACCTCCTCGGACTTGAAATCTGACGGCTGAGGATCGTGAAGCAGCAAAAGGTCTATGTAATCTGTGCCCAATTCACGCAAACTTTGATCCAGACTCCGCTGCGCGGCCTGAAGACTAAAGGTGCTTGTATAGAGCAGGCCCCCAAATCGCCCCGACGAAGGGCCCGCCGCGCTCGAGCGCACCTGTTGCTGCAGCGATGGCAACTTTAGGAGGATCTTTCGCACGGGGCTTTGTACTCTGCCGAGCACCCTTGCCTGCGGGGTCAGCCCTATGCCCACTTTCGTGGCTAGGACAACCTGTTCTCGATGACCCCGAAGGACTCGGCCAACTTCGCCTTCGGCAAGGCCGAGGCCATAAATAGGAGCGACATCGAAATGAAGAATCCCTGCCTCGAGAGCTGATTCGAGCAATCGCCGGCGCGCCATCTTGCTGGGTTCACGAAAGATGCCAGCGGTCCCGAAGCCCACACCGGACGTTGTGAACCCGTATTTACCAAGCTTTACTTCGCGATTCATTCTTCAATTCTCGCACTGATTTTGGAGCGACGGCTCAGCGTAAAATTCATAGCCGCGAGTAAATGATTCGAGTCAGACGATCCTGTGGAGTTGTCAATCGGAATATCAGATTCGGTAGATATCATGAGCATTCAACCTTCTCACTGGTGGACCCAAGGACTTCAAGACACTCTCGGACGGAAACAACGAGGCAACGGACTTAACTCTAGACTCACGGACGTTATTAGACGTTTTTCGACGTGAGTCCACCGACGGCATTGACTCTTCGAGGCGTGCTGTGGCGCCTCTCTCGGACACGACGACGTTCGCCACTTCGGGGTGCTCGACGGAGGCCGTGTGGCCGCTGGGGGTGCAACGTTCGCCACCGGCGATGTCGACTGGATTGGAGTTCCCGTCACTCGCGGACGGTACCGAAGTAGGGTCAGTGAGTAGGCGACGAACATTCGACGACTCGAGTCGGTCGAGATAGGTTTTCGCCTCATTCACGTGGAGATCGCTGGTGTCGCACCAGGGACGCCGAATCAGCGTCTCGACACTCTGGTCAGGCTCGGCTATACGAACATCCAAGTCAAGGAGTACGTCGCGCCGCCGGCGCGGACCAAAACAAATCGATAGTTGTCGATCGCTGCACCCATCGTTGGCCGACGCTCTCGGGTGCTACGTGGCCGACGCCGCCGCGGGGCCGTCATCTTGGGGAGCATCGTAATTCGTAGTCAGTCGATACCGGCGTATCGAAACAGGTAAGAAGAAGATCCCCTGCAGCGTTGAAGAGACCAGCGATGCGATGCCAATAGACAAGATGCCGCGGTGACCAATGAGCCAGAGTACGATACCGAAGTAGATCACGACGCTGACCAAATCTCGCAGCGCCATCCACCATACGCGTCGGTCCAACCACGCGAAGGCGCTGTAAAAAATCGACACAGCGCTAAGAGGAAGCGACAGCAAGAGCATTCGCAGAAGCGTCGCGCTGTGCGCGGCGTAGCCAGCGCCGAATATCCGAAGAATTTCTGGCGCGAAGATGACGCCTAAAACGACGCTCGGCACGAGCACTGCGGTCATGGCCGCAATCGCCATGTTGGTGTGGCGACGTAACGCGTGGGGCTCTGACGCCGCTTCGACCACAAACGATCGAAACACGCTCAAGAGAAAGAGAGAAAGACTACTCGTAATCAACGCCGGTACGTAGTAGTGAGCGTTCGCCACCGCCCCGAGTCGCTGAATCACTACCAGTGTCACGATCGAGGGAGTGAGCACGCTGAAAAGCAGCGTGGCGTACTGCGCGCCTGCGAGTATGACCAACTCCTTGGCTCGTGGGAGACTTTCCATCGGTGATTTGAGCGCCTCGTGTTCGGGGATGCGTTTGGCGAACAGATACCAGTTGACGGCGACAAGCGTCAAGGTCACTGGAGCCGACCACGCCAAAAAGACTCCCTGGTTAGGCGACGTGGCGATCAGAACAGGTAGGAGCGCGAGCTTGATGATCGCAAAGATGATGTTTTCAACGGGGACCCATTTAGAGGCGCGAAGTCCTATCAATACAGAGTCTTGTAGCGCGAAGATCGTCCAGAACACGACCGCCAGAATGAAGATTGAGCGCCACATTAAAGAGGACGGCAAAAAGCTATGCGCCAAACCCGAAAATGCGTAGATCGACGTGACGACAAGGGCAAAGACCACGCACATTACGTACGCACGGGTGACGAAGCTTCGCGTTTGGGTTCCCGCAACGGGCAGGAATCGCTCAAAGATGGTGCCGAAACTCAGCTGGGCGAGGCTCGCCATCACAATCATTGCGGCAATCTCGGCCGCCGCTCGCCCGGCGGCCGCGGCCGTGGCCAAGTGAGCGGCAACGCCCCAGAATGCGACTCCGAGGACCGCCGTTCCGCCCGACGAGATCATCAGCGCGACGGCGTTTTTAACTAGTCGACCAGCCCAGGGGCGCCCTCCAGAACCGTTGGACGTACTCGCTTCCGGGTGTCTCCTCATAGGCCAGAACTCTTAATAGTAGCTACCCGACCCGCTCCTCAGTGGGCCGGCTACTCCTGGGCAATTGGGGACCGGTGGAGTCATTTCCGCGGCGTAGCGCCGCGGGCGCTTTGTTTCACAGATCTCTCCAATCGATCCGTGTCGGTCACTTCAACAGAGCGACTACTTTACCGGAGCCGACTCGTGCGTTGACGATAGTGGTGGAGGCGACGAGGTCTCCAGCACCGATCGCGACGACGGATACGGTGAGATCATTAAGTGACGCGAGCTGCTGTTCGAGGTAGTGCTTCACGTTGTTCGCCCGCTCCGTACTCATGACTAGAGCGTTCACTGGACTTACGACATCAGTCGCGTATCCCGTGAGTGTCACGGCGGCGGCGCCACGCCCCGCGATCACTTTGGCCAAATGGCGGATTCTGGCTCTCATCGAGCGCGAGAGGACCGCGGAGTTGTTCGCGAAAGAACCCAACCCAATTGGCTTTGGTGAGGTCGAGGTCGAGGTGTACTCGGCCACCCAATTGATGTCGGTGGATTCAGGCGAGGTCGGACACGCAAAACCCGAGGTGCACCAGGTCTGTTGCTGAAGAGTGAGGATCATCTGCTGGTCGGGAATGATGGTGGGATTAGTGACCGTGCCCCACACGTTGCCGTCGACCGTGTAGGTGATCGACGTCGGGGTCCAGATGACGCCCCACGTGTGCCATGCGGTCATGTTGATGTCAAGATTACTGTGAATCTGGAGATTCGCGCTCGTGTAGTGGAGCGTCGCCTGCGACGTTGAAACGCCGCCGTAGGTTTCGTCGAAGTCAATTTCCGGAGGCCAACCGACGACCGGCCAAAGTATCGCGACTTGCGTCGGGCCAGGTCCGGTCATCCGTGAACGTACGAAGATCGCTCCGTAGGTGTGACGAACGCCGCATTGGCAAACGCCACCCGTCACCCAGTTGTTGTTGAAGTTGGGATCTCGAAAGGTATTGAGTTGCAGCATGTGGTTACTGACGCCAACGTGGTTGCTCGCCCACTGTCCGCCCGGGTCACCCGAGGGTTTACCGGTAAAAATTGCCCATCCTGCCGGAAGTGAATTGCCACTGAAATTGGTGACGTAGTTCAACTGATATCCCGGAATATCGCTCACTGCTGGTGGCGCTTCGCCCGAAGGCTGGGTCGTGTCGGGCGTACCTACCGGGTACGTCGTCGCCGAGTTGTGCGATGTCGGCCTCGTCGCGGGCGCGGACTGGCCGCTCGAACCGCGAGGCGCGACGACTGCGGACGCCGAGGTCGCCAGCGCGATTGGCGCAGTACCGGCGACGATGAGGGTGAACACGCCGAGCAACGTTGCGGCGAACCGTCGAGCGCTACGTCCCGTTCGAAGTCGTAGAGTCCAGGGTCTGGTACGCGCAGATGACGAACTTGTGCCCTCAAATTCCAACGGCTCGGAAATACCCGCGCGTTCGTGCAATGCATTCCCTTTTCGCGAAGGCCCCCGATGCTCCGGGAGACAATTGTGATTCTCTACATGCTAGTGAGAAGCATCCGGCCAAGCATAAACCAAACGTAAACTTAGGGCGCTTCAGCATCGATCTAAGAGGACACGCCTAAATCCCTCGTCACAGGGCTGTGATCGTGCGGCAACCCGATCCCGCTAGCGGGCGAAGCTCAACGATCCATTGCTAACGGGATGCACGATGAGTGCGACGTGTGAGTTGTGAGTGGTGAAAGAGGGCGATGCTTGTTCTCTTGTGAAATGAGGAAGGCGCTAGTCCAATTCTTTGAAGCGTCTGTGAAAGTTGTCGCGGATCTTCGGCTATGTGGGCGGATCAGCTTGTCGCTTGACCCAAGCTGCCTATCGAGAGCGTCGTCCGGTCGGGCGTCGTCCCCGCGCCTGAAAGATGAGAAACGGAAGGCAAACGACGCAGGTCACCTCTTCGAGTGCAATGAGATGCCAGAGATCAATCGTCATCAGTATCTGCGCCGTGACCATGAGGAGTGACAAACTTACCGCCGCGGTCAATCCAAATTCCAGAGCTACGTTGTCGAGCCGCAACAGTCCCACGACGCACCAGCCGGGTATCACGACACCAAGAATGAGTCCGAGCACGAGTCGCACCGGTCCGTGAACGCCGCCCACCGTCATGAAGAAGACCGCGACGTCAATCAGCAACAGAAATTTCGATATGAGAGCACGAGTCGTTCTCGCGCGAGTCGACACTGCGACGCGACGCGAGGGGGGTGCGTAGGGCTTCGTCGTAGCCGTTGGCTCTTCGAGGTTATCCTGCGACCGTGAACGTAGGGGCTCGAGGGCATCTGCTTCGTCTCGGGGCTCCTCTCGTGGAGTTGAGGTGTTGTGGGTGGTGTTAAATCGAACGAGCTGCGAAGAGAAAGACTGCTGACACGCGGAATAGACTGCCTCGAGCTCGGCGCGTGGCACGACATCGGGCGTGCAGTACACCCCGGGGTGCGATCCGAGTTCGCCGACCATATCGGCGCTCACCACTCTTCCTTCAAGTCGGAACATCTGTGTGCCAAACGACTCGTTTACCAAGACAACCGCTGCGTCACGGATTTGGTAGCGAACGGCGAGCAACTCTAGTGCGGAGTAGATGAAGCCAATACCCGAATCGGTGGCCGCGAGTTCTTCCAACACCGAGTGGATTGGCGGCAATCCTCCGGCATCATCGGCGCGATCGTGCTCGTCCATGCTCGACTAGTCGGACGTCGCTGGAGAAACTGGCGTAGTGGAAAGGCGGGACGCGTCGCGGCCCCACCGGTGAACGGCAGTGAACACTCCACCCCTCAAGGACGTGAGAATCGACGAGGTGGCGCGCTCCGGTGCAGGTAACGCCGCGTATCCAAACATTGGAACCAATCTAATCTTCGCTTCCAAGAGCGGGCGCCTTTGAAGACGCAGCCCAAAGTGTCTCCTCATTTAGTAAGTGGCAATAGGTTCGAGATCGTTGACCCTGTCCGGCGCATCGCTCGGGGAGCCGGGCCAACGGGCAAGCTGCATCCACGAGCAGGGGCTCGGAAAGCGGGGGTCTTCGAGCCCTACGGCGTGTTGCAGCGAACGTGGAGCGATGTGTGGCGCCATGGAGGGGCCGGCACTCATGGTGCGGCAAAAACGAAAGAGTCGGCCCAACTCTCGTGCCAGGTCAACTTCGCTTGACTACGGGTGTGCCTTTTGGGCCGCCTGGCATCACAGCAACCGACGCACTTCGAGTAGCGCGATCTCTGCGTCGTGCGCTCAGTCAACGCCGTGGCTCCACGAAACACGTGACCTTCAACTTTCGCACCACACCAAGCCTTTCAAGGGCAATGAGACTGCGAGCAAGTCACGTAATAAACTTCAAGAGGACCCATTAGGGACTTGTTCGTCGGCGCGGCGGACATGGAGACAAGCGAAGTGGAAGAGTGACACGGCAGACCGGGTACGTCTCTAGCCACTTTATGTACATCGAAGGAGCGGGCATCACTGACGTCGATCGAAGGATGAGCTCCTTATTGGCGGTTCGTCGTGACTCGTCGCGCTAGTTACTCAACTATGAGAGCGACACACGTCGTGCACCCTTGGAACCGGCGCGTTGCCGCGATTACCACGGTGACCGTCTTCATTGCCATGAGCGTCATCGTTGGATTTGCGATTACCAGCACGAGCCTCGGGCCGTCAACGTCGGTCACCCTGCCAACTCTCACGGGGAACCAACCAGCGCAGTATCCCGTTGGAACTCCCGACAAGGCTGAAATCTCTGGAATGGGTCTTCCGAGCCCAAATGCGATGCCCGGCTACACCATGACGTACTCGACTACCTTCTCGGGAGACTCAGTGCCAGCCGGTTGGATCGTCTATCATGGACAACCGCTGGACGACCCGGGAGCTCAGTTCGGTACTGCCCACGTGGTCGTGAGAGGTGGAATGCTGCGACTAAACGCGTGGCGAGATCCGCGCTACAAGAATCGTTGGGTTACCGGTGGTGTCTGCCATTGCGCAATGCCGAGAACGTACAGCGCGTACTTTGTGCGATCTCGCGTCACCGGCGGCGGCGCCAGTGAAGTCCAACTGTTGTGGCCGCAGGCGAACACGTGGCCACCAGAGGTCGACTTCAACGAAACGGGGGGCCGGATCAACTCCACCTCATCCACCGTTCACTTTGGCCCGACCAATCAAATCGATCAACGCGAACTTCGCATCAATATGGTCCGGTGGCACACTTGGGGTGTGATCTGGACACCGAAATCGATCAAATACGTCGTTGACGGGGTCGTCTGGGCATCGGTGACGACGGCGTCAGAGATTCCCAATATTGCGATGACGCTTCGTCTTCAGCAACAGACGTGGTGTTTCCAAGGTCGCCTCTGTCCCACGGCCCCCGTCTCCATGCTCGTCAAATGGGTCGCCGAGTACCAAGCCACATAGACGCTCAGTCACCTCACGCGCGATCGGCGGTGAGCGTCGGTCGCGGAGACTAAGTCGCACGAATGATTGACAGTGGCGCGCGCAACACCGTAGCCGTCGGCCACGCTTTCACTATCTTGTAGCCCTTGCTCAACAAGGATCCTTCAAGGTTCGCCTCCCAGACCACGGGATACCCGGCGACGTTTACGCCCCACGACTCTTGGGCCTGACTCAGAATGACGAAGGCCGCGTGATTTTTCACGAATCCCGACGCTCGCACGGGCAGGAGCACGGTCCCTTGGCCCACAGCAATGTAAACGTAGATTAATCCGACATCGCGAAAGCCAATTGGGAGAAAGGGCGCGACGATTCCTACGGTCTCGCCGGGTGTGATGTGGTTGTAGGTGTAGTTGACCGCAGCGCGCTCGCCGTTGGTGTAGGACTCGTAGGCGTCATTGCCGCCGCGCACGACGACCGTGTTGAATGACATCACGAGGACGACGACGGCGACGACCGCCCCAAGAGCTTTGCGCCCGAGGCGTCGAAACGGCAACTGCGGCAAGATGGCGCGAATCGGTCCGACTCGATTGGGCAGTAGGGCCGACGCCCCCAGCAATGACACGAATGGCAGGCCGAAAAGTACCGCTCGCAGGAGCCCCTCGCCTCCGTAGCTCAGTGCCACAAGGAGCAGGAGCGGCACGCCGGCGAGGGCTTCAAGGGCGCGCGAGTCGGGCCGGCGACGCAACGCTCCGATCACGCCCAGCGAGTAAATGGCGATTGTGCCTAGGATCCGGGCGTCGACGATCAACCGGTGGCTGACGCTGCCGGTAACTCGGCTTTTCACGTTTGATCCGAAAGTTCCGGTCAGCTGGCCCACCGCTCCGAAGATTTGATGCAGGTGGCCGACCCAGTAGTTGCTCGCTCCGATACTCAGCCATCCGATGAAAAAGAGGAACACCACCACGATGAGTTCTGGTCGCGCGAGACGGCGAGTTAAGAGGCAGGCGCCGAGCTCGAGAAGTAGCACGTAGGGCGTGAGTTGGTGACTCATGGATGAGGCGAGGGCGATGAGCGAGATTAAGAGAATGACGGCGAGCACGCTGGAACTCGACCATTCGGAGCGCGCCTCGAGCCCCCTAAGCCGAGAGCCAGTGAAGAGGGCCCGAACTTTGGCGACGGAACTTCGCACGAAGCCTCGAACTGCGGTGTCCTCAGCTCGGGCGGGCTGCCAGCACGCAAGCACCGTCGCCACGACGACGAGGAAGAAGAGGTAGTTGAGCGCTTGGGGGGAGAAGTAATCCTGGTAAATCCAGTTGTTCGCGTAAAAGAGAATGACGCCGAGCCAGGCCGCGCGTTGTCCGACGCCGCTATAGCGAGCGATGACGATCAGCGGCGCCATGTACAGCAACTCAATGGTCAGTGGAAACCAGCGCAAGAAGGCGAGTGCGTTGGAGAGTCCCGCGAAGTTCACCAACACTGCCGCCAGTGAGAATCCACCCGGCCACGAGAACCGTGCGTCGTAGTTGTTGAGGGTGTGGCCGTGCTGGAGGAGGTACTGAATGAATCCGGCGTGAATGAACGACGACTCAAGACCCGCCACCGGTTCGACCGCGGACGCCGTGCCGAAGACGAAGAAGAGCAAGACTGCGATGAGTAGCGCGAGGTGATTTGGCCGTAAGCGAATTCGAAGGAGTTCAACCGTGAATGCCACGACGATGAGTACGAGCCCGAAAAAGTACGGCCAGCCGAGCACGCTCACCAATCCGTACGAATTCATGGCGAGACTGTTGGCGTGATTGACGGCAAAGATCCAAAGGGCGAACGCAACCAGACCTAGGGCGAGAGGGGCGCGATCCATACGTCGCGTTCGTTGGATTCGTAGTGGCGCAACAGCCATCCTCGTAGGGCTATCAAGCAAGGGATTTGAACCTGATGATAACGAACAACACGAACAGTACGAAGAAGATCCCAATGGCTCCGTCGACGTAAAGCGACACGCGGCGAGTGAGCGTCAGACCCACGGTCCCGGCCCAGGCCCGGATCGCGAGAAGAATAAGGCTCGCGACCATCGTGACGAGAACCGCTGGCGGAGCGGCCAGCGCGCCAGACGCGACGAAGAACACGCCGTTCATCGGCAAGAGTCTCGTCGCGAACAGGGCAGTACTTCCCTATCGGGCGGACTGCGGAGAGCGCGTACTGGCGGTTGAGGAGCACAGCGGTGGGCTCGCGCCAGGAGGGCGCGAGCCGTCGCTTCGTGTCCGGCGCTTTGGCGCGGCTCGCAGCGAGCGTCTTGGGCGCCGCTCTCCTTCGTCGCTGGTGCGCCGCTTGTCTCGACTTCGTACCGCGAACGCCAGAACATTGAGACTATTGTATCTTTCGCCCGAAATCCGAAGGATCAGCGATCGATGCCATCACCGGGCTCGTTCATCAGCGCCCCGAGTTCTTCGTCGCCCGGCGATATCGGTGTGCGCCATACCGCAACACGGCCCCTCACGAATCCGCCGAGCGCGACGGCCGCACCGAGCACGATCAGCGTGCTTCGAATCGACGCGTCGCGGTGCTCATGGTTGATGGATCGAATGCTTTCTACCAGTTCTTGGGGTAGCGCGCGCATGACGTGCCGGCGCTCAGCGGCGAGACCCGAATCGGCCCCGACAAGCGAAGCGACCGCGGCCTTCGACAGTCCCTCCGCCCAGCATCGAGTCCAGAAGTAGTGCCACGTGAGGCGTGACCCCGGCACTCGGTGATGGACTATCGCATCACGGGCGAGCACGAAGCGCTCGCCTGGTACTCGTGCGGTGTAACGAATACAGAGCTCGGTCTCTTCACAGCCAAGCGGCACGAGACCAATACGACCGATTCCAGAAGTGAATCCACCCACCGAGGTGAACACCCCACGTCGCATCGCCATGTTGGCACCGATGGGATTGCGAATCGACGCGTCCCCGGCGGGAAGTCCCCGGTAGCTGCAGCCCAAGATCCAGTAAAACGACTCGGGTAGCCAGTTCGCCTTGGCTGTCTCCCAATGGGGCACGATCCACCCCCCTACGCCCGCCACCCGTGGATCCTTAAAGGGAGCGGTGAGCCGTTCGAGCCAATCGGTGTCGGCGTACGCGTCGTCGTCGAGGAACACAACGACATCACCGGTCGAGGACGCCACCCCGCTGTTGCGCGCACCTGAGAGACCTTTGGTCGACCGATTCGCGAGAACACGCGCACCGGTAATTTCACTCGCGGACCGCTCAAATAGCTCTTCATTGTGGTCAATGACGAGCAGTATTTCGTGGGGAGGCGTCGTTTGACCGATGCACGACTCCACGGCCGCGTTTAGCTGGTCCCAACGGTCCATCGTGTAGGCGCAGATGACGACCGTGGTCCTCAATAGTCTGTGGCAACGGGTTCGATGGCGCGGACCTCAACGGGCGTGTCGCTCAGGGAGCCGAGTCGGCGGGCGAGCTGATTCCACTCGCTGGGGTTCGGAAAGTGGAGGTCTTCGAGCCGCAGCGCGTGGTGTAGGGCGACGTGCAGCGAGGCGGGGCGTCGCGTGTCGGCGAGGAGTCCGCCCACGTAACCACGACCCACTTCGGGTCGTTGCTCATTCAGAAAAACGACGGTACCAATTCCTGAGTCCATCGCGGCGGAGAACACTCGAGAATCCACGGCGGGAGAGGCGATGCCTAAAGCCGACGAGTTCGCAAACATCCCTTTTAGATCGAGAGACGAGATATTGTCACCGATCAGTTCTACGTGATTTCTGTGATGGCTCCTTTCCACCGCTGTCGGCACCGATTGGTCGTCGAAGCGCATCACAACTCGCAGACTGTACTCGACGACCCACGCTTCTGGGATGGCGTCAAACGCGGCAAGGAGGCTTGTGAGTGACGCCAAGCCCTCCTTGGGTAAAAACGCCGTGATCTGTCGCTTAGAGGGTCGACCACTACGCCCCTCGAGCGAAAGCGCTGAATGGGTCTCGACCACTGGACCAGAACGGCCGTAGACTCGGCTCAGTTCTGCCGCTTGTAGCTCGTCACCGACGAAGATGACGTCGGTGTAGGCAAAAGTACTGGCGAGCATCACGGCCCGATCGTGTCGAGGTTGGGGCAGACTGGCGCAGGTCACCACCGTGAGCGCCCCCGCGATGCGACCGGCGTGAATGAACTGCTTGATCCACGAATTGTCAATACCAGGCCAAGCGTAGGCGATCACCATTCTCACGTCCGGGCCAATCAGGTCACGGAAGTAATGCGTCCGTTGGCGGGCGTTGGCGGGCGCGCGGTGGCGACGAATTGGTCCGTCCTCACTCTGCACATGCGCCGCGGCCAATGAGGGTGCGCGAAAGAGTCCCGCAAGATGGTCAGTGTTGACGTCGACTTCAATCCGGGTAACTCGAGTAGATTTGGCGAGCGCTTGGACGATTTCCGAAACGATGAGTCCCGGGACGGTCGTTGACGATCCGGGACCCGCTACAACCACCGCTCGTCGGTCGCCCAGTGTCTTGATCTTGTCTTTTACTAGAGGGTTTTCAGTCAGTAGCGACAAGAAATCCCCGCAGTCTTTCGCGCACTATCAGACGAAAGCAAGTAAGTCCATCCCTTAGTGCGTTCAAATTGCTATTGCCGTGAATTCGAACGGTCTCAAAGCACGGAACCTCGACTGTTCGCAATCCCGCGCGATGTGCTCTGATGTCAATGAGTAGTTCGACTTCGAATCCGTCCGTGTCCACCCGAATCGAATCGAGACAATCGGTCCACATTCCCTTAAAGCCGTAAGTCCCGTCAGTGTAGCGAGCACCGAAAAGGATCTGGATCAGAAAACAGATTCCGCGATCTCCCATTCTGCGGAACTTCGTGATGTCAATTGAACCGCCGCCCGGCGCAAAGCGACTGCCCTTTGCGTAGTCCGCTCCGGCCACAAGCGCGTCCCTAAAAGCTTCAATCTCGAAACCATTCATTGAACCGTCGGCGTCCATGAAGATGAGAATGTCGCTTCTGGCCGCTTGAACTCCGGCTTGCAGGGCCGCACCCTTGCCGGGGCTCTTTTGCTGAACTAACTGAACGTCAGGACGTAAAACCTTGGCGACGCGTTCGGTATCATCTCGCGATCGACCGTCAACCACGATTATTTCGTCCACCCAATCAGGGATGGTGTTCAGAACATACGGGAGATTCCCGGCCTCATTCAACGTCGGAATAACGACAGAAATTGTTGGCGTGTTGGGACGGCGACGAACTCGTGCGCCATCAGCGGTGGGACCGCCTTTGCCAGCAAGGTTGATCGACGACACTCTGTCCTTCCTCATCGGCCCTTGCCCTCACAAGGTTCCCAGAAAAGCTGCTCCGTGTCAATATGGGGAAAGCAACGCAGGGCGTGCCTTAGAAATACGTCAGTTTCAAATACTCGGAGACCGGGCGGTTCGCGAGTTGCTTCGATTTGACAGCGCAGTCGATTCACTCGGTACTCCCTCCGGTTGACATACTGTTATTTGGAAATTGATGTTCAACTCCGAACCACGCAGCATCTTTCGCAGAGATGCAAGCCGTGAAAACCACGGAGCCGGTAATCGACCACTCTGAAGCGCTGACCTGTCCGCGTCGAGGGCGATTTCGCCCCGGCGCGGGCCCCTACCGTGGATTCATTTCGGTACTCTAAGCGATTCCGCAGACGATTGCACTAGCGCTTAATTTGCGTGGTACTCAGCGATCCAGTTGACCTGCAAAGACGCTGGCGCCGTTGGGCAGGCCCAACTTGAGGCGCACCAGGTTTGCGACTGCAGGCTTAGGTGCATGGGAATGTCGGGGATCTGCGCGGAGGAATTCGACACCCTTGACCACACTTGACCGTCCACCGTGTAGGTGATCGACGTGGAAGTCCAGATCACGCCCCAAGTGTGCCAGTGCGTCATGTCAATAGAGCTCAGACTGACCGGGTACTGACTGTTGCTTGCTCCCCAGTGCACGGTCGCCGACGTCGCGTTCGTGAGTCCGTAGGTTTCGTTGAAGTCAATCTCTGGCGGCCAGACGTTGGCGTCGGGCCAGAGCAACTCGACGTTCGTTGGTCCTGGACCCGTAATTCGAGAGCGCACGAAGTAGGCACCGTAGGTCTGACCAGAAATGCCGCACGGACAAGTTCCGCCCGTGACCCATCCGCCCCCGTAGGCGGGATCCTGAAAGGTGTTGATGTTGAGTAGTCCGCCACTCACCGTTAGGTGGGTCGGAGCGAACATCGCGCCGGGATCACCCATCGGGTTGCCACTGTACTTCTCCCACCCAGCGGGAAGTGACGTACCAGGGAAGCCGGTGACGTACCCCTGGGTGTACCCCGACAAAGCGTTCGCGGCGGGAGGGGCTTCGCCAGACGGCTCCGTGCTGTCGGGAGTGCCCACTGGGTACGAACCCGGGGTCGGGGGCGGCTGGGTCGTCGTGGTCGTCGTGGTCGTCGTGGTCGCCTGGGGCGGCTGGGTCGTCGTGGTCGCCTGGGTCGTCGTGGTCGACGTGGTCGTCGTTGAAGCGGTAGAAGCGATCGCTGACGGTGCCAACGTCGGGGCTGTCGTTGGTGACAGCGCGACCGAGGTAGTTTGTCCCGAAGTGGTCGAGGTGGACGACCCGCCGCTTGGCGCAGATGGAGCACTCACGGGAGGGAGCCATGGGTGCCAACGACCTGCGGACCCAGTCAATTGGCTAAAACTCAACGTCGACATCAGCGTCGATTCGAGGTTGGTCCGATTAGACGGATTGCCCTGGGCGTAGTTCGACGCTGACGCATCAATGGTGATCATCGTCACGAGAACACAGGACGTGACGGCGAGCGTCACGATCTTGGGAAAGCGGTGCGTGGTGTTGCCCTTGAGGAATTGTTTGAGTGTGCCCTTGTCCATGTCGAACAAACTCACAGACCAAAATCACGACACAACCTACGTAGTCCCAACTAACGCTCAACTTCGTACTCTAGGGTGGTTGATCAGGGACTATTTGTGTTCGCTGGAGTGCAGAAAGTCAATTTCGCCACGCTTTCCACCGCCAAATTAGCGATTGTGTAAGGCCGTGGATCCTCGAAGAAGAGCTGCAGCAGTGGCTCTGAGAGAGTCAACGCACGGACAAAGTGGACTCCAACGTGGCCATTCGAGACCACCTATTGAACTCGGAAGCTTCCAACTTTAGGGGAGTCGAGACCCTCCGGGACGATAACAAAGTTCCGCCAAATGGGGTGAGAACGGTCGAGAGGGTTCAGGGTATTCACCTATCGTGACGTAGGCGAGGTGGCGTCGCCGTGCTACCAGCTCGTTTCGCTAGAAAGACTGGTGGGCGGCCCAAGCGTCGCTAACGATGACGTCAAGGTCCGAGTGCTGAAGCTGCCAATCCAGGAGTTCACGAGCGCGCTCGTTGCTCGCGACTGCCGCCGCTGGATCTCCCGCTCGCCGCTCGATGTAGCGAACTTCGAAGTCGACTCCGGTAACTCGTTGCACGGTCTCGGCGACCTGCCGATTGGAGTAGCCGACGCCCGAACCGAGATTGAGGATGAGTTCGGAATGAGCATCGAGGGCGGTGATGGCCAACGCGTGGGCGGCAGCGAGGTCGCTCACGTGAATGTAGTCACGAATGCACGTGCCGTCAGGTGTCGGGTAGTCGTGGCCGTAGATGTCGAGATGGCTCCGATGACCAGCGGCAACGTCCAACGAAATTGGGATGAGGTGGATCTCCGGCCGATGGCGCTCGGGATGCGCCATCGTCCCCCCTGCCGCATTGAAGTATCGCAACACCGCAGCACGCATGCGGCCGCACGCCACGAGCCAGCGGAGCCCTTCTTCCACCATCTGCTTGGACTGTCCGTAAGGACTTTGGGGCTGGATGGGTCGACTTTCATTGATGGGCATCTCGACTTGATTTCCATACACCGCGCAGGACGACGAAAAGACGAAACGTTGCACCCCGGACTCCACCAACGCGTCGAGTAGTCGATAAGTGGAGGCCACGTTATTGGCGAAGAACACCTCAGGGTACTTCATCGACTCACCGGGTTCGATACGGGCGGCGAAGTGGACGCAGGCGTCAAATGCTCCCAGCGAACGAACGAGTTCTCTGTCGCCGCAGTCGCCCTTGACGAACGTGGCATTGACGGGCACGTTCTCCACTCGACCTGTGATGAGGCTGTCGATCGCGACGACGTCGTGACCCCCCGCCAACAACAGTTCGGCTGTCGTCGAGCCAATGAAGCCGGCGGCCCCGGTGACGAGAACTCTCACGACAAGGGACCCGCATTGTTCGTCGAGTTGTCCACACCAAGCGTCTCGCCCCCAATGGCCGCGGTCAGATTGATCATTCGAGGAATGTAACACGTGTTTGGTTTGGCGAGAAGCTGCTACCACGCAAGACGACCGATCTTCGCGGAGGGCGTACAAGCGGCCGTTGACGAGCACCTATCGACGACCCCATGGGTCGATCACGCGAGCGCGTCGAAGCTCAAGTGTTCTGAGCCTCGACTTGCGCGATCTGGCTCGAGTTCCTGGACCACCTTGGCGTGTCGCCGTCGCGTTGAAGAGAACTCGTCATGGTCGCGTCAGATGATCCTGGACGAAGAGCGAGGCATTCTAGAATTGTCATCGAACTGGTAGCGTCACCTCCGAGGCGCTTGAAATGGATGGGGCTCTCTCATAACAGTTGAGGACTTCAAGGAAGCGGTACGTCATGGAAAGAGAACCGGCTGATGTGGACGCCGACGAGACTCCCCGCGACCTGATGCTCGAACTGGCCGAGGCGATTGAACACGAACAGTTTTTCATGGTGTACCAACCGACTATTGATCTACAGACCAATGCCTTCGCCGGCGTCGAAGCGCTCATCCGCTGGCGGCACCCACGTCTCGGCGACCTTAGCCCCGACAGCTTCATTAACGAGCTCGAGGCGAGCGGGCAGATTTTGCCGGTTGGACGCTGGGCCCTCAACACCGCCTGCGCCCAAGGTGCGGACTGGCACGACAGGGGTTACCGGTTCAACGTATCGGTGAACGTATCGAAGCGTCAGTTCGATTTGACGCAGTTCTTTCAAGACGTGGCGGAGGCGCTCTCGTCCAGTCGGTTTGATCCCTCGCTCCTGGTCCTTGAGCTTGCTCAGAAGACGCTCCTGGACGATCGAGTCGTGGCCGCGGCTCGTCTCGAAAAACTAAAGACCCTCGGCGTACGATTCGCCGTCGATGACTTTGAGCCGGGGGCGTCGGCGATTGAAGAACTCGAAGAGTTTCCCATTGACATAGTGAAACTCGACCGAGAGTTCATCGCGCGACTGGCGACCTCCACCGAGGCGGCGTCGCTGGTGCATGGACTGATGCAGCGCAGCGAAAAACGCCATCTACAGGTCATCGCGTCGGGGATCGAGGACTCCGAGCAGCGCCAGCGCCTCCAGAACGAAATGGTGCAAGTCGGTCAGGGGTACTTATTCTCGAAGCCTCACGAAGCCGAAGAGATTGATCGTTACCTCGAAGATTTCGCGATTTTTTCCGGAAAGCCCCTCTAAGCCGGCGTGACGCGAAGGCTAGGAAGGTGACCAAAGTGGCCCGGGAACACGAGAAGGCCAAAATTCGAAAGAAAGGTGGCGTCAAAAGGAGCGACACTGCCTTCGTTTCTCAAGACGCCCGTGACTCCGTTCGCAGTACACAGCGAATTGCGAGCCAGCTCCACCAACTCATCGCGACCTCAATCACGGTCGCGAGCATGCGCGACGAGCACGACATCTTGAAGAGTTTGGCCGGCAGTACGCGCCGAGTCTTTGACGCCGATCTGGCCATACTCGCACTCGAGTCAGGGTCGATGGCTCCCCTTCGAGGCGTCGCTCATCGGGGCCGACTCCCCGTTTGCCTCGGCCGAGACGAGTTCGAGGCCGCGGGCGAGGTGCCGGCTTCTCGTGGCACCTTCGTGCCGTGGCTCGAAGGTGACTGGTTGGTCGCTCCGGTTCTCGAGCGACGAGACCAGGCCCTCGGCGTACTGGCAGTTCGACGAGAAGGCGGCGAGTTTCTGGACGAAGATCGAGAAGTCCTGACGTTGATCGCCCAAATGGCCGCGACGGCCCTTGGCGCCACGGAGCTCAGCCGAGAGATTCAAAGTAGCGAAACGCGACTCCGAATTCTCGTGGATACGGCGCCCGCGGGCATCGTCGAGGTCGATCTCGAAGGACGGGTCCGATGGTGGAATCGCGCCGCTGGCAAGATTTTCGCTTGGTCCTCGTTCGACGCTGCGTCGGAGAGCGAGCCACTCTTTCCCGAAGCGGCATCCGTCGAGCTCGCCGCTCTATGGTCAGAAGCTCGTGAAGGTGCGGGGGCGAGCGGACGCAACCTTATCGACGTGGAGATCAAGGGGCGCCGCCGCGACCTCACGGCGTCGGCGGCCCTGTTGCCGTCGCCCGACGATCAGGCGACGAGCATCTTGATGCTGGTAGATGACGTGACCGACCATCGACAACTCAAAGCCGAAGTGCACCACGCTCAGCAGATGGAGATCCGGGGACGCGTGGCGAGCAACGTCGCGCACGACTTCAACAATCTATTGACGCTAATTTCGGGCTACGCGGAAATCCTCTCGAAGGACCTGATCTCGGATGCACGTTCGCTCGAAATGGTCAAGGATATACAGGCGACGGCTTCACGGGCGTCGATGCTGACGGCGCAGTTGCAGACCATCGGTCGAACGCATTCGCTCGAACCAGTGGTGCTCGACCCCGTCGCCACCCTACAGTCGAACGCCGAGGTCTTCGAACGCATCGTAGGTGGGGACATAGATTCACAGTGGTCGCTGAACGCGAACGCCGGTACCATTCGTGTGGACGCCGGTCAGTTCGAGCAGATGATGCTGAACCTCGCCATCAACGCCCGAGACGCGATGCCCTCGGGAGGTCAACTACACGTGAACGTTGACGCGGTGACGATCGACCGCGCGCGGGCCAATGACTTGAACCTCGTCGAAGGCGATTACGTCGCGATTAGGGTCGCCGACTCGGGCGTGGGGATGGACGATGAGACCCGTCAACATTGCTTCGATCCTTTTTTCACGACCAAAGGTCCGTTCAAGGGAACGGGTCTGGGACTTGCGGCGGCTCGTCGACTCGTCGAAGGTAGCGGCGGTGCAATTTCTTGTCAAAGTGAACTTGGCGCCGGAACGATCTTCGACATCCTGTTTCCGACCAGTCATGAGGTCGTTGACGATGAACCGTCGGCGCCCGAGGGTGAGCGACCTCGTGGATCCGCAACGGTGCTCGTCGCTGAAGACGATGGAGGATTGCGTCGGCTCATGGTCCAGGTGCTCAGTCGAAACGGCTACGACGTGCTCGCCGTCGAGACCGGCGAACAGGCCAGAGAGCTCATCGAAGGCTTTGACGGGAGCATTGACCTTCTCGTGAGCGACGTGATGATGTCTGAACTCTCGGGACCCGAACTCGCCGTGTCACTCCAGCACGCGAATCCGGCACTGAGGATCCTGCTGACCTCAGGGACCGCCGCACCAACGGTGCTGCGCGGCCTACTACCGGGAACGAGTGCGTTCCTCGCCAAGCCTTTTCGCCCGAGCGCCCTGATCGACCAAGTGCACGATCTGCTCTCTCATCGTTAAACTCGCCCTCGTGCATCGTTTCCGGCGCTAGCTCGACGTGACGTCAAACGAGCAGGGTGGCTTAGTCGACGCGGCGTGACCAGGTGTGAGTTGAACTTTTACTGTTGGGCCATTGCCTGAGGCTCGAAACGATAGCCCACACCTCGCACGGTTTTGATCCAAAGAGGGTTGTCGGCGTCGATTTCGATTTTGGCTCGCAACCGACGGATGTGTTCGGTCACCGTGGCCTCATTTTGCCACTCGCTCGAGGACGACCAGACGTGCTCGAGTAGTTGAGCGCGCGAATACACCTGACGAGGCGACGACGCCATGAAACTGAGGAGGGCGAACTCCTTCGAGGTTAGATCTAGCAACTCTCCGGTGAGTCGCACCTCGTGCGTGCTTTCGTTGATCTGGAGATCGCCGAAGACAATATTGGGCGCGTCGATTTGGTGCTGCAGCGTGTTGACACCCGAACGACGCAAAACTGACTCAATACGTGCCGAGACCTCGCCCAGTGAGAAAGGTTTCACAATGTAGTCGTCGGCTCCTAGCTTGAGCCCGGCGATTCGTTCAGTCTCAAGACCTCGTCCCGTCAGAAAGATAGTCGGCACGTCACTGATCAAGCGCAGTTCGCGCAGGACCTCGCGGCCATCTTCATTCCCCAGGACGATGTCCAAGATGACCAGGTCCGGCTCAAGGGACGAGGCCGCGCTGAGAGCGCTGGCCCCGTTCGACGAAACGGCCACGTCGTAGCCTTCGCCTGAGAGGAACGTCTCGAGGAGTTTGGTGATCTCCGTGTCGTCGTCTACGACGAGGATCTTGGTCACTTTTGACCAGTCGGCGCGCGATGGGACTTTCGGGGACAGGGCGAATTCGAGAAGCATGAGTCGACCTTAGGTGGACGTATTGACGCCGCACAACGAGTGAGAGCCTCCATATCATCCATATTAGGAAGTTCAGTCAGAGAATTTGTACGGAGTTGGACAAGAATTGCGAATTCTCGTACACCGCACCCCTAGTTCCACTCACGCGGCACTCCCATACGACAGTTTTTCGAGGTTTTAATCGTGCCACCCGTCAAGGCGTGGGTGAGTCAATCTAGGGGTTTCGACTGCCACGTCGGACGCTTCGACACCGTAGATCGGGCTACTGGTAACTCGGCGCTTTGGTGAGGAATCGATTCAGCGCGTCAAGGGTGGCCATGGCGGCGGCCGCGACGTCGTCGTCGGACTTGGCGATCCCGAACATGTCGGCGCCCTCGGAGAAGGGTCGC
>Ga0307374_10001523_pt1 | contig 42934 bp, 38 predicted proteins | sample OX3MG_FD_202532 | JGI IMG/M metagenome (GOLD analysis project Ga0307374, IMG submission 202532) | Soil microbial communities from Risofladan, Vaasa, Finland - OX-3 | ecosystem: Environmental > Terrestrial > Soil > Coastal area > Acid sulfate soil | place: Finland: Risofladan, Vaasa | collected...
ACGAGCACCCCATCATTCGTCCGTTGGCCGACTACTCGGACTGGTTGCGGACCACCCTCGCTTCGGACGCGGCTGCGCCGCGGGGTTTTGGAAGGCATGGCAGGGCAATAGAAGGCCGCTGTTTGGAAGACGAAGAAAAAAGCCCCGAAGGCCAAGAGACCCTCGAGGCTCCCGCGGCATTCCACCGCCCTGATCCGGATATCCCTTGCCGGGCTGCTCCCCAGCAGACACCGACTCCGTTTCTCCAGACGACCCCATTGTAGCTCACTTTTTTTCTCAACCCAGGAGACTCTTGCCATGAATGAAAGTTTACGAACCGCCTTGAGAAAGTTGCGACTCTCGGGGCTGGTGGAAACGCTCGAAGTACGGTTGGTGGAAGCCGCCGGCCACAACCTCAGCCACGCCGAGTTTCTGGAGCTCGTGCTGCAAGACGAGTTGCTGATCCGCGCCCAAAGGCAGATCCAGCGGCGCGTGAAAACGGCCGCCTTCCGCGAGTTGAAGCTGCTCGGCGACTTCAACTGGTCGTTCAATCCGTCGATTCAGAAGAAGCAACTCCTCGACCTGGCGGCCTGTCACTTCATCCGCGAGGCGCGCGACGTGTTGTTGATGGGACCGCCGGGCGTGGGAAAGAGCTTCTTGGTGCAAGCCCTTGGCTATCAGGCGATCAAGCAAGGCTACGTCGTGCTCTACCGCTCGATCTTCGACCTCGTGCGCGACTTCCTCCACGAGGAGGCGTTGGGCGGCGAAGACAAGGTCCTGGCGCGTTACCTCAAACCCGACCTGTTGATCGTGGACGACATGGGGATGAAGCAACTTCCCAAACGGTCGGGTGAATATCTGTTCGAGATCATCATGCGGCGTTACGAGACGCGTTCGACGGTGATGACCAGCAACCGGCCGTTGGAGGATTGGGGCAAGCTGATCGGGGACGTGCCGAGCGCCACGGCGATCTTGGACCGCTTCCCGCACCACGCGGAGATCATTACGATCACGGGGAAGAGCTATCGGCTCAAGGACCGTGCGGGCGGACCAATCAACGAGACCAGGCCAACGACGCCCTCGACGCCCGACGAGAGCACAGCTCAACCGCCGCAGTCAAGTGACTCGAACGAGGCGAAACCCCCAATTCCGCCCGCGGGGTCTGACCACGGAAAGCCGGCCGGCAAACCGCGCCGCCCAGCCGACAAATCCACGGACGGACCTTGCCCGTCGTAGGGCTTCCAACGACAATAGGATCTCATTACAACCATCACAACCCGGCCGGCCCAATTTCGCCCACTGGTGGCTGGTTTTGAAGTGCCCGATGACAGTCGTACAAGCTGTTGGCCTTCGGGAGCCCGCGGCAAGCTTCCGCCCAAAGTGCATGGCGAGGCGCCCGGGCGCCGGGCCTACTGATTGGTACGCTGCTGTCCGCTCTTCTGTTTTCATTCGTACCCACCAGCGTTCGCGGTACTGACGAGCTTGCGGCGACCGCGTCGCTCGCTCAGATCAAAGCGATTGTGCTCGCGCAGCATTCTCGGCTCACGAGCCTGAGGGCGGTGATCCGCTCGTGGCATCTAGGGAGCCACGAGCAAATCGTGTACAGCGTCGTCGCCGCGAAAGGCCGAGCGCGCTACGAGTCGCTGTGGCATGGCGGATACGCAAGCCGCGACGACGACCCACGAAACATTACTCAATTTTATGACGGCACCGTCTTCAATATGTTCGACCACTACCAACGGCGGTACGAGATCACCACGCGGTTCGCCGTGCAGCCTTACATCTCGAAAGTGCAGATGCACTTCTTGTATGAGTCGCTTGGGTGGTGGCCGCCGGGCGATGTATCGGAAGCGCCGCGGCCGCGCGGTGATCCCGTGTTTCTCGTCGACGTCTTCAATGATGAGCGCCTTTGCGTCGGCGAGGGGCCGACGAAGCTGAACGGTCGCAGGGCGGTTGTCGTCCAGATTCCACAAGTCGTTCGACTGTGGGTTGACGAAAGATGGGGCATCGTTCGCCAACGCGAGGACTTCGCAGCGGGGCGCGACGGGCGCCCCGTGATCGTGGCAAGCCACGGTTTGCATGACTTTCACCGCTACGATGGAGACATTTGGCTTCCCCGCAAAATTACCCGAGATTTCCCGCTACACAAACAGTCCACCGTGCATATCATCGAGTCATACGAGGTGAACAGCATCGGAGACGATACCTTCACGTTTGAACCACCCCCTGGCACCCTCGTTTACGATCGCGATTCGGACACATATCGTCAGGTTCCCGGCGGGTTGGACGGCCTCGAGCGGGTAGCCCAGCGAATGGTCGAGCAAACCGGCCGTACTCATGCGCGGGAAGCGGTTCATCCGCGTTCCGTGGCCGTGCTCGCCGTGCTCGGCGGCGGCTTGATCGGCTACTTCCTCCCGAGGATCGCTCTACGTACGCTCAAGCGTTTTGCAAGGAAACGGATGACCGACAACCTAACGGTCGGAGTGTGACACAATCGCTCGGCGTCGGTTTGGTGCTCGTACAAACCCAGCTTGAAGTGCATTCCCAGCACGGCGAAATCGTCGCCAGCGCCGAGCAGTTGGCCAGCACGGCTTTTTCCGGCGCCACTCTCAGCCGTGACGCCTGCGCCGTTTCGGCGCGGACATAATCCAGCGCCTCTCGCCGCAGAACATTCGGCGCGTTCGCGCCGCGGGCCAGCGCCGAGACGCCTGGTTTTCCGTGCGCGGCAGAAGGATGAAGGCGGACATGGTCATTGGTCAGTGGTCATTGGTTTCCCCGGGCCTTGGTCGTCGGTTGGGGCGAATTCGTCGGTAACAGTGGCCGGCGGTTCACAGGGCGAGTGGGCGACGTCGCCGCTGGCCGCGGCCAAAGCGGTGGCCGTGGGTTCGAGATCGAGCGGCGGCGCGGGTTCGCCGTCGGCGGATACCAAGGCGTCCTCGGGTAAGACCAAGAGGTCGTCGTTTACCGTCGCAACCAGGTCGGGCAAAGCCGAAGGCTCCTCGCGCCGGGGCGTGGGTTCATCGGGTAAGATCGCCGGAGCGACGTCCACGACCGGCGCCGGCTCTTCCGGCGGTGGAGGCGCGGGCGTCTCTTCGATGATCCGCAGCAAGACGAGGGTGCTATCGTCGAACCGCATGCGGGTTTCCGACCGCAAGCCGAAAATCTCGTCGCGCCAGGTCTCATCGCTCATACCCCAGTACCGCTCCCACTCGACCGGATCGCCGGCTTCCTGGCGTTCGACGGCCCACAGCGCGATGGCGTCGGTGGCCAGCACGAGCAGGTCGCCCGGCAGGCAACGCTCGTCGTAGCGGCGGAATTCGAGCAGGTGGTCGAGCTTGCGGTCGATGCTGCGCACCACCGACGGGTTGAGCCCGAACTCGGCCGAACCGGTCAGCGGGAACCATGCCAGCCATTTCCCCTCGCGCACATGGAACAAGCAACTGTCGCCAATGGCGAAACTGTACAGTTGGTAGGTCTTGGCAAGCCCGTCGTCGCCCGTCTCCTCGGGCCAAAGCTCGGCCCACAACAGTGTCGTCATCGCCCCCTCGACCATTTTGGGCCGTTGATACCAGGTCAGACGGGCCGTGTCGATTTCGCCGGCCCAGGCCGTGCGCCGCCGCTGGAGCCAATCCGCGAACTCGCCGGGAACGTCGAAACGCGGCGGATCGTCGATCGTGGCGCGGGTTAGAATTCGCGCCCACGGCCCGGAGAAAATCGCCGAACTGACGCCATCGGCGATGGCCGCCAGGCCCCGCTCGGCGTCCAGTTGAAACGCATCCTGGTACTGATCGGGGCTGTCGGCGTCCTTGGCCAGCCAGAAGGTTTGGGACTGAAAACGCACGGTGAGGGGACAGTGGTTAGTTGCTAGTTGCTAGTTGTCAGTTGCTATACTGCACGCGGCCTGCTTCGACACTAACCCGCAGCGCAAGCAAGGCGCGTAACTACTTGCCTTGCTTGCGCTGCGGGTTGGTGTGCAGACATTCCGAATGTCTCATTCTCGGCCGCGTGCGGTATAGTTGTTAGTTGTCCTTGATTTTTCGACGCCCCGCCACCGGCTCTGTAGGGAACGCCCTCCGTGGCGTTCCGTGACGCTGGTGCGGATTATTCATGGTTCCGTAGCTGGCTTCGCAAGAAGTCAGGCCGTGTTCCTCATGCAACCAGCGCGTCCTTGATTCCTTCCAGCAACAAATCGAACTTGCCATTGATGACCATCCCGCGTGAGTCGGGAGTAACGACCGTCGGTCGCTCAGCGGCAAGGCGCTGGCGCGCCAAGAGCGGGCTGGTCGCGGACCAGAGGGCCTTGAAGGCCGCTCCGTCGATCTGGTCGTCGCCGGCCGGATACGCCAACGACTTGTGCGGCGTTTCCGTCGATAACAGATGGTAAAGCGTCGGCGAGCCCGCGGCGGAGGTCACGGCGGCCAGCGAGGCGCAGGCCCGCTCGACTTCGGCAGGCTCGAAACAGCCGCGAGTCAGATGCGCGACGAGCGGCGCCACGCGGGCCGACGGATGGGCGGCGCACCAATCGGAGGCGATCCGCGCGGCGGCAGAAAAGGCGGCCGCGGGGTCACACGCGGCGGCCGGTTCCAAGTCGAAGTAAATCGGCTTCTTGCGCGTGACCGTCAACAAACCGCCGATGCCGTTGGAGACCTGCTCCTCGAATTCTTCGACACGGATCGCCCCGCCGGCCAACTCGCCGCTGGAAACCGTCGCGCGGCCGGCCAGTGGACCGTCGAACGTGGCGCGAACATCGGGCTGGCCGGCGGAATCGGCGCCGTACGAGACGATCGCCGCGTCGATGGCGCGATCGGTGAGCTTCGAGACCTGTTTCAAGAGATCGTTGGCCTGGTCTTGCAGCTTGCTCAATGGGTTTTGAGTGTCGCCGCTGAACGGATCGGACACCGAGCGATCAAGCACGAACACCAGCAGGGCCGACGGAGAGCCGCCGGCCTCGCCCTGGGCGGTTTCCACGGCACCGGTCGCCGCGGGAGGCGCCGACGCGACGGCGGGCATCGCGGTCGCTTGCGCTGGGGCCGCTCCCGCTGGTGACGGCCAGTCCTGAGTGTGCTTCTTCACCAGGGCGAACATGCGGATCAGGTCGGCGATTTTCGCGTTGTAGATCAAGCCCCGGGCGCCGGCGTTGACCAAGACCTTCGACTCTCGCAGCGCCTGGGCGAGGTGCGTTGGCAGCAGGCTTGCCCGGCGGAACAGATCGCGCGACGAACCGAGCGTGAGGTAAACGTAATTCGATGGATAAAGCGCCGAGACCACGGCCGCATGCGCCGCCAAGTGGGCCTGCAGCACCAGCGGCGATCCGGCGGGCGTGGCCAGTTCCATCAGCTTGCCGACCGCCACTTGCGGATTTCCATCGCCCGAAGCGCCGCTGGAAACGTGGATCAGCAGCGGCAAGCCCGGCATGGGGCCGGCGCCGGCCAGCCAGCGCGTCAGCAGGCCACGGCAGAAATCATAGGCCGCGATCTGCGGCGCCTTCGCACCCAAGGCCGGCACGTACCAGACCGGAAAGCTCACCGGCTCCTCGCGGGCCACGCCGAAGCCGCCCGCGGCGGGAATCTTGCGCGTGCGCGTCTCGACCTGCAAGGGCGCCGAGGCCAACTCAGCGGTAGCCACGAACTCGCGCGAGGCGAGCGCTCCGCCCCAGCGGCAGCCCACGTTGACCTGCCCGGCGCCGTCGGCCTGGTAGCCGACCAACGCCAGATCGAAGCTGGGGCCGAGGGTCAACTGGGCCAACAGCGAGTTGACCGCGGTCGCCACGCGCTCGGCGTTCGAGCGGATCGAGGCTTTGCCGTCGGTCGTCACTTCGCCCATCACGGCGCCCATGCCGGCCGATTCGTCGAGGAGCAGAATCAGACAGCCTGGAGAGGAGGGATTGTTCATGGCGTTTCGTCGCTCTCGAGTGTGGCGGAATTCGTGAGAATTCCGATACGAATAGTTATCTCAAATTTCCCGGCGTGGCGGCGCGCGTTCCCATGTCGAGGAACTTGATCAAGGCCACCATGTCGGCGTTGAAGGCCATGCCGCGGGCGTTGGGTTGCAGATCGAACCCCTCGGCGATGGCCCGGTTGCGGATCGGCTCGGGCAGCACGCTCGACATCTGGAACAGGATCCGCGCCAGGTCGTCGGGCAGGATCTCGTTGCTGGCCGGGAACAGGAACGGGTCGGCGGCGGTCATCGAGAGATGGCAATTGAACAGCAACACCTCGCCGTCGTCGGTGGCCAGACGCTTGACCGCGTCGGCGTAGGGTATCGGGTCGCCGTCTTGCGATTCGCCGTCGGTGATGTTGATGACGATCGGCGGAAAGCTCGATGGGTGCTCCTTGATCCATTTCTCCAGGATTTCAAAGCAGCGGTTCAGCACGTTGCACATGGGGGTGCCGCCTTCGGTCTTGGGATCGACCCAGACGGGCATTTGCGAGGGCATCTCGATCATCTCGCCGGTGTCTTCGTCGGGCAACTGCTGCGTCACCTGGTCGGTGCGCAGCGGGTTGGCGCCGATGTCGGCGATCGACACCAGTTCGCGGCCGGCCAACGGGCCCTGCAACGCCGATTCGAGGATCGGGTTTCCCTGGTCGTCGGTGCGGTAGCCGATGACGCCCACGTCCATCCAGTCCCTGATGCCCGTATCGCCGCTGGCGCGGATCGTCATGTTCTGCAGCCAGGCGTTGATCGCCGTGACGAGCTCGTCGCACTTGCGGCGCGTCGAGTTGCCAAGCGGCTCTTCCATCGAGTACGACTGGTCGAGCAGAAACACGAAACACGCCTTGCGAGCCCGACTGATTTCTTGTGTGTACGCCATACGAGACTCCTGGATCAATAATGCATTCGCATGTTCTTTCACGCCTGCCGGTGGGCGGTGCCCAACCTACTTGGTGGGCTGTGCCCACCCTACTTGGTGGGCTGTGCCCACCCTACTTTCCCAACACTTGTTCAAATTGAGACCAGTGCTCGACGATCTGGCGCGCCGTGGCCGCGCGGGGGCGAAACGACCAATCGCGGCACGACTTGTCCGGCTCCTCGTCGACCCCCCAATGCTCGCGATAGGCCGCCAGTTCCTCGTCGATTTCGTCACATCGCCGGGCGAACGCACGCCATTGTTCCTCCGTGCCACCTTGGCGTACGAGTTGCTCGGAAAGATCGTTATACTCCCGCGCCCAGCGGACGTACATGGGCGTGGCGGGAATCGCGACCAGGCTGTCGCGGCTGATTTGCTCGTCGCCCCGCGGGCGTTCGGTCTGGTGACGCTTGTCGGTCCAGAACCGCCACTGTTCGGCGCCGGGCGGCAGCAGAAACTTGCCGATCTTTCGCTGGCCGTTCTTGGTTTCGGCCTCCTGCTTGCCGAGCAGGCTGTCGGGAAACGTCCGGCGCGGAAGGCCGCTGCTCAGGAGCCACTCGACCACATGCGCCCGCGCGCGGTCGCGCGAGGCCTGGTCGACGGTGGAGTCGCCCACGATCAGGGCGGCCTGGGTCAGCATCGTCTCCAGGTCGGTGGGTTGGGCCAGGTCGGCGATGGCGATATCGACCTTCAAACGGTCGCGGCGGCGCTGGAGTTGAGCGCGGCGGTCGCGTTCGGCTTCGCTGGGCGGTTCGGGAAAGCGATGGAGAAAGTCTTCGAGGGCCCGTAGCAGGTCGCGATCGGCGGGCAACGCCGGCTTGCGCTGCTGCAAGCGATCGGCCGCCAGCCGGAATTCGGCCCGGCGCCGGAGGGCCTGCAGCTTGACTTGGGTCTGGGCGTCGCGGGCCAGAGTCAGCGGCTCGTTGTCGAGCCGCGCCAAACAGGCTTCGGCCTTGCCGGCGTTCATTTCGTCGCTGGCCTTGCCCAATGCGTCGGCAATGCTCGACTGGGTGTCGTAACCGGCGATTTCGGCCTTCAATCGCTCGACGCGGCGGCCGAGCAGATCAAAAAAGACGTCAGCGCCGGGGACTTGCGCCGCGGGCCGCTCGGCGGTGATGAATTGTTCCAACGCCCTCACGGCCTCCTTGGCCTGCCGTTCGCGCTGGCCGGGTTCCGCGGCGGAATCGACCGCTCGGACCTGCAGCGCGTGGTACTTGACCAGCAGGGCTCGGGCCTCGACCGATTGCCGCCACTTGCCCGCCAGCGATTTGGTACGATCGCTCTTGGCCGGCGCCAACTCGGCCGGCCGTGCGTCGAGCAAGTCGGTCTCGGCCAATTGGGCGATGAACGACCTTGCCTCTTCGCACCGCGCGGCCGTGTCGTCGGCCAGCCTGGTGGTGGCTGCGACGTCGACTCCGGCCAGCGCCCCGCGCCTGCCGGCCGCCGGCAACGCCAACTCGATGAACGACCAGATGGTCAGCGCCACCAAGGGCGTGCAGGCCGAAAGCAGGGTCACGGTGTACTTCATGCGTTCATCCGTCCCACCCGCTGCCGTTCCAGGCCAGAACCCGTTCGAGCATCTTGACCAGGTCGTCGGAAAAGACGCGAAACAGCGTTTCGCCTTTTTCGGCCGTGGCGCCGCGCGGGTCGCCGATGTGGCCGGGCTGGCTGCGGTCGTTGGTGATCCAGCCACGGTAGGCCGGCTCGAAGGGCGCGCCGAACTCGACCGGCTCGATCTTCGTCAAGTCGCCGACCAGGTGCGGAGCGATCCGCAGCATCATCGACGTTTCCAGTTCGCAGGCGTGCCCCATCCTTTGCTGCTTGATCGAACGATCGACCTCGTGCGGCTTGCCGCCCAGCGTCCAGTAGGTCGCGAACAGCAGCAGCAGGTCGCTTCGCCCACGATGGCGTTGGCGGACCTCGAACACGGCTTGTTGTCCGGGCACGATGTTGCCGCCGTGGCCGTTGACGAACACCAGCCGCTTGAAGCCGTGATGGATGAAGTTCTCCAGCAACTCGCCGAGCAGATTGAGATAAGTCCGCGGCGAGGCCGTGAGCGTGCCGGCGAAATCGAGGTGGTGTTCCGAGTTGCCCAGCCACATCAAGGGCGCCCAGAGCACGCGGTCGGCCAGTCGCTCTTGTGCCCGGCGGACCACCTCGCCCAACAGCAGGCTATCGGTAAACAGCGGCATGTGGTGGCCGTGCTGTTCCAGCGCCGCCACGGGAAACACGACCGGCGTCTCTTTGGACAAGGCCGCCACCCGCGGCCAGGGGAGTTCGAACAGGTGCATGCGGGGGGTCTCGTGGGTGGGGCGGGTAAGCCATCGGGGCGGGAGAATAGTATCGCCCCGCGAGCGGTTGGAAACAAGCGGCGCGGCGGATAAAAAAGCAACGGCCCGTTTGGCGGCTACGATGGGCGGCACTCGGTCCCGATTTCTGTAGAGAACGCCCTCCGTGGCGTTCCGTGTCTCGCGACCAATCCTAGCTTTCAAGCGAATAGGGGGTAGACGAATCCCTTTCGCTGCTGGGCGGTTGTCTTCAACGCCGGGGGGTCCAAGAGTCCGACGAGTGTTGGTCGCCTCGGCAGCGAACTCCTTACCGGGACCGCGAACCGACGCTTGAAGTCGCCGTCGTTGGTCAGCCCTGGAGTTTCGATGGCGACGGGGCGTTGTTCCGCCTGGTCTCCGAGGCTCACCGTATCCGACTCGCCTACCTCTTCGATCCCCTGCTTGCGGTTCATACCTCGCTGGTCGAACCATTGCCCCACCACTTCAGCAGGGCGTTCAGCGCCGCGATGTTGTGCGCGTGCTCGACGTTCGTGATGCCCAGCGCCTCCAGGTTCCCCTTCTGCTCGTGCTTCCAGTTGACGATGTCGCGGCGGATCAAGTTCCAGGTGACGCCGTAGGAAAAACCGATCGCCTCGGTGTCCGCCGACACGGTGTCCGCCAGCACTTGCCAGCGTCAACGGCGACGGTTAGACTGACGGCAACGTCGGTGCCCGGATCGGGCCTAACAGGGAACCCCGTTTGAACCGGGGGTGGTCCCGCCGCTGTAACGGACGCGCGATCGAGCGCAGCCACTGCTTCACTGTGGGAAGGCTGCGCGGGAAGTCCGGAGCCAGAAGACCTGCCGACGCCAGCGAGCCTCATGACCCCGCAGGCGACGGTGTCGGCTGGCCCTGGCCCTGCATCCCCATCAGCGGGCTGCGCTGCCGGGTCGAGGGACCAAGAAACTCGGGTGCCGTCCCTCATGTGTCGAACCGCGCGCGAGTTGACCATGAGGATGACGGTGATCACCGGCAGTGCCACCAGCGGCAAAAGCGCGCAGTCGCCGCGGCTCGATTCAATGGCCGGCCATCTCGACGAGCGATACCTTCGCTTCGGCTGGGCTTCAGCCCGGCTCGACGACGCCGCCAACTATCTTCCGGCGCGGCTGGCGCGACGGTTGTTCCCACTGGCGTCTTTGGCTTGCGGGCTCGACGCGGCTCGTTGCTGGAGGATTGCCTGGCGCGACGGCCACAAGAGCCTCGGCGGCGTCAACTACTACCAAGGCGAGGCCTTGTTTCGCCCCTATTTGGGCGATCCGCTGGTGCCGTTCAATCGACGGCAGATTCCCGCGTCGATCCGCTTGATGTACGTCGTGGCTTTTCTGACCCTGGGCCTTGGAACCGCGATAAGGATGCTCGTATGGCACGACTGGTCGTAGCCGGAACGCACAGCGGGGCGGGAAAGACGACTGTGGCCATCGGCCTGATGGCCGCCTTTGCGCGGCGCGGGCTGAGGGTGCAGCCGTACAAGGCCGGGCCGGACTACATCGACCCTACCTGGCATACCGCCGTGACGGGCATCGCCTCGCGGAACCTCGACCTGTGGATGCTCTCCAAAGCGACCGTCAAACGGCTGGCTGCGCGATGTGCTGATCTGTCGGTCATCGAGGGCGTGATGGGGCTTTACGACGGCCCGGGAAGCACCGCCGAATTGGCCCGCTTGCTCAAGACGCCCGTCGTGCTGGTCGTCGACGCGCACGCGATGGCCGGCTCCGCGGCGGCCGTCGTCCGCGGTTTCGAAACGCTCCAGCGCGGCGTCAACGTGGCGGGAGTGATCCTCAACCAAGTTTCCGGACCAAGCCACGTCAAACTCTTAAAGCAGGCGATCGAGCGGCACTGCCGGGCCCGCGTGCTCGGCTATCTGCCGAAGGACGAATCGCTGCGAATGCCCGAACGGCACTTGGGCCTGGTGCCGGCGCAGGAGCGCGGCCGGATCGACGAGCTGGCCGATCGGTTGGTGACGCACCTGGAACGCACGGTCGATCTGGACGCCGTGCTCGCACTGGCCCGCGCCGCGCCGGACCTGCCGCCCTACGAGCCGCCGCCCGCCGGCAAGACCGTCGCTCGCATCGCCGTGGCCCGCGACGAAGCGTTCTGCTTCTATTACGAAGACAACCTCGAGTTGCTGCGGACCTTGGGCGCCGAGTTGGTGTTCTTCAGTCCGCTGACTGATCGGCAATTGCCCGAGGGGCTGGGAGCCGTCTATTTTGGCGGCGGTTTTCCCGAGTTGTTCGAGCCACAGTTGCGCGCCAACTCGCGGGCCCATTCGCTCGCGGAGTCGCTGGAGGGGCTGCCGATCTACGCCGAGTGCGGCGGATTGATATACTTGGCGATGATCGGCGTCGTGCCGGGCAAGGTCACGATGACCGAGCGCCTGCAACACTTCGGTTATTGCGAAACCGAGGGCCTGGGGTCGTTCTTGCTGCGGCCGGGCGAGGTGGTGCGGGGCCACGAATTCCACTACTCGACCTGGGACGGCGAAGGGCTCGCGCCGGCCTGCACGGCCCGGCGGCGGCGCACCGGCGAGACGCGGCCCGAAGGTTACGCGCGGGGCGCGATTCACGCCTCGTATGTTCACGTTCACTTTCACGCATGCCCCTGGCTCGCACGGCGGTTCGTGCGCGCGGCGGCACGCTTTTCCAAGGAGGTTCGAAATGGACTTGATGCACGATCTGGTCCCCGCGGAGGAGGTCTACCAGATGCTCCTGTTGTTCCTGCTGGGCGTCGGCGTCGGCGCCGTCGCAGGGGTGATTCGCTACTTCAAAGCTGAAGGGAGGAAGGCATGACGCTTTTGGCACACCATGTCGAGGCTGGGTTCATCCCGATCTACATCGGACAGTTCGCACTGGGCATCTGGGTCGGCTGGCGCTTGGTCGCGGCACTGCTGCGAAGGTGGCCGGGCGGCGGAAGCGGTCCCCTGGCCCGCAACTGATCGTAGCGATACTTCACGCGGCCGACCATGAGACATTTTGCCACAAGAAAGTGGTGAATTCGGCCACTGCCCGGTTGAACCAAGAGGTTAATCGTTCCCATGGACCGCCCCATCGTTTTGATCGTCGGTCACGGTAGCCGGCAAGCCGCCGCGAACCACGAGTTCGAACAACTGGTCGCGCGCTACCAAGCGCGGCGGCCGGAGTTCGAGCTGCGCCACGGCTACGTCGAGTTGGCTCAGCCATCGTTGGCGGAAGCCCTGGCCAACTTGGGCCGTGGCGAAGCAAGCGTCACGCTCTTGCCGCTGTTCCTGTTTGCCGCCGGCCATGTGAAGAACGACATCCCACTGGCGCTGGCCGTGGCCCGCCGAGAGCGGCCCGGCGCGTCGTTCCGCGCCGCGCGCGCGCTCGGCGTGCATCCGGGAATGGTGGAACTGGCCCTGGAACGGGCGGGAGCGGTGCTACCGCTGGAACCCGAGGAGGCCCGGCGGACGACGGTGGTGATGGTCGGCCGGGGAGCGAGTGATGCGGACGCCAATGGTGATTTCTGCAAACTGGCGCGAATGTTCGCCGAAGCGCGCCAGTTCCGCTCGGTGCTACCTTGCTTTGTCGGCATCACCCGGCCTCGATTCGAAGAGACGCTCGAACTGGCCGCCCGATCGCGACCGGATCGGTTGCTCGTCGTGCCGTACCTGCTTTTCGGCGGCCGGCTGGTGACGCGGCTCGAAGAGCAAGTCGCGGTGTTTCGCGGGCGGTATCAGTGGATCAAGACGATGCTGGCGGGGCACCTGGGAGTTCACGAACGGCTACTGCAGGTGCTTGACGAGCGCGTCGAGGAAGCCGTCGGCGGCCAGGCGCCTTTGCCCTGCGACAATTGCCAGTACCGGCTGGCGCTGCCGGGCCGTGCCGAAAATGTGGGGGGGTTGCGGGCCATGCTTTGGAGCCTGCGTCATAGCTTTACGCATTCGCAGGCGGCCCCGCATGTGCATGCCCATCGTCCGCTGCTCAAACACGTTTTGGTGTGCGGCAACGTCGATTGCGCCGGGCGCGGCAGCGTGCGGCTGGTCGAGGCGTTGCGGCGGCTGATCAAGGATGCCGGGCGTGAGCGCGACATTCGCGTGACGGTCACGTCCTGCATGGGACGCTGCGGTGAAGGACCGACCGTGGCCGTCTACCCCGACGGGATTTGGTATCGCGGCGTCCAGGAGGACGACGCGGCCGATTTGGTGTGCGAACATCTGCTGGCCGACCGGCTGGTTGCCAGGCTGGTTGACAACATCATGCAATGAGGAGAACAGAGAATGGCCTGTCACGAAATCGCCGCGCTGCGGCTGGGACTGATGCGAATTCTGGGGATCGAAGACGAGGCGGAGCGGCGGCACGAGCTCGCCGAACTGAACCAGGGCGACCCACCGTCGGGCGAGGTCCGGCTGCTCTCCGACGCGCGCGACCTCACCCGCCTGAAGCAGTTGTTCGAGGCGTCGCTCTCGCAGTTGGAAGAGCGCGTGGCCGGCACGCCGGCCGGCGACCCGCGGCTTCCCTACTTGCGCTCGCTTGTGATCCTGAGCAAGAAAGTCGAGCTCGACCTGCGCAACGAGCTGGAACGCTTGACCCGCTTCTACCGCGACCTCGATGAAATGCACGACTTCGTTCACGAGATGTATCCCGCGCCAAGCAATGCCTGAGCAGAGGAACCATGCCGTCGTTTATACGTTACGCGGCCGACCGTGAATGTCTCATTCTCGGCCGCGTGAAGTATAACCCGCAGCCGTCGGCGACGGCGTAAAGGAAGGGACCATGACCCGCATCCTGAATCCTGAAGCGATCGAAGCCGAATCGTTTCGGATCATCGAACACGAATTGGGGCCGCACTCGTTCTCACCGGAGGAGTTCGCCGTTGTGCGGCGTGCGATCCACGCCACGGCCGATTTCGAGTTCGCGCGCAGCATCCGCTTTGCGCCGGGCGCGATCCGCTCGGGCATCGAGGCCATCCGCGCGGGCCGTAGCCTTGTGGCAGACGTGCAGATGGTGCAGGCCGGCATCAACAAGCCCGGCTTGGCGAAATTCGGCGGCGAAGTGTACTGCTTCATCAGCGACGACGACGTGGTGGCGGCCGCCCGAACGGCGGGGCTGACCCGGGCCATCATGTCGATGCGCAAGGCCGCCGAGCGCTTGCCCGGAGCGATTTACGCCGTCGGCAACGCGCCGACGGCGCTGTTGGAGCTGGTTCGGCTGGCGGAGCAGACGCGGCCCGCGCTGGTCGTGGGCGTGCCGGTCGGTTTCGTTTCGGCCGTCGAGTCGAAGGACGAACTGGCGGCCAGCTCGCTGCCGTTCATCACCGCGCTGGGTCGCAAAGGGGGTACGCCCGTGGCCGTGTCGATCATCAATGCATTGATCCGTCTAGCAGGAGAATCGGAAACACCATGAAACCTTACAAGTGGCATCTGCTGGTTTGCACCGGTTCGCGTTGCACGGAGGACGGCGAATCGGAAGCGCTGTTCAGCACGTTGGGCGAGAAGCTTAAAGCGCGCGGGCTGGACGCCGACGAGACGCGCGTCAAGCGCACGCGTTGCAGTTGTTTCGCGATTTGCCAGGGCGGGCCGATCGTGGTCGTCCATCCCGACGGCACCTGGTACGAGCGCGTGACGGGCGAAGTGCTCGATCGCATCCTCGACGAGCACCTCCAAGGCGGCCAGGTCGTGCGGGAACATGTGTACCATCAGGCATGACTGCGCAAGCGATGGCAAAACGGGATCTCGACCGTCAAGGTTCACGCTATAATCAAGCAATCACGCGCCAAAAGGCTATACTACACGCAGCCTGCCTCGACACTAACCCGCAGCGCAAGCAAGGCACACTAACCCGCAGCGCAAGCAAGGCACACTAACCCGCAGCGCAAGCAAGGCACACTAACCCGCAGCGCAAGCAAGGCACACAACTACTTGCCTCGTTTGCGCTCTGGGTTAGTGTACAAAACTGCGGAATGTGCAACTCCCGGCAGCTCGCAGTGTCGGATGTGGAATGCTCGCCCTTTGGCGGGTCGTTGTAATCAAGGTGGTGGCCACCGCGCAGGGCCGCGTGGCGCCCGCGCCGGCATCAACCCGAAGGAGCCCGTCAGATGAGCCAAGTGACATTGGACATACCCGACGCGTCGCTGTTGGCGCTGAAGCTTAGCAGCCGGGAGGTGGGCGATGCCCTGCGCATGGCCGCGGCCGTAAAGCTCTTTGAACTCCAACGGTTGTCGTCGGGGGCCGCCGCACTTCTTGCCGGGGTTCCGCGGGTAGTATTCCTCTCGAAACTGGCTGATTACGGCGTTGCGACATTCAATTTGACGGAGGATGATTTGGCGGGGGAGACCCGCCTTGCGTGAAGTCGTTTGCAACACGTCACCCATTCAGTACCTGCACCAGGTTGGCTTGTTGCATGTGCTTCCGGCCCTGGCCGGACGTGTGATCGTGCCAAGCGCGGTCGCGATGGAGTTGGCAGTCGGTCGGGCGGCCGGTATCGACGTGCCCGACATCAGCCTCTTGCAGTGGATCGAAATCCGCCGGCCAGCAAGCGCGCCGGCGTCTCGGTTGATCACGGATCTCGGTCTTGGCGAGACGGAAGTGTTGATGCTTGCGATCGAGTCGACCGATCCGTTGGTCGTGCTCGACGACGGTGTTGCGCGAAAGGTGGCTTCATCGCTCAAGCTGCCCCTGACCGGGACCGTCGGCTTGTTGATCGACGCAAAGAGAGCGGGCTTGGTCCCTGCGATCGCACCTGTTTTGGATCAACTTGACAACCTGAGGTTCCGGCTGGCGGCGGCCACACGGCTCGCGGCACTTCGGTCGGCAGGTGAAGTTCCATAGTGCATATACCCGATTCGTCTCCGCCTCGCATCAGCGCAAGACCGCGACGAGGTCGTTGGTCATTCTGCCCCACTGTCGTCAGTCACTTCTGGTATTATTGATACTGCGGCCGGGAATGGGACATTTTGTCAGTCTACACGAACCCGACGCGCAAGCGAGGCGAGTAGTTGCGTGCCTTGCTTGCGCCGCGGGTTAGTGTCGAAGCAGGCCACGCGGCGGGATCTCTGTAGGGAACGCCCTCCGTGGCGTTCCGTGTGCGGCCAAACGGCCCACCCGCGGCGGCTGGCGCGCATTCCAATCGCAAGGCAACCGATGGAGACAAACGATGCCCAAAAAATCGCGTTCCCAAAAGGCAGCACAGCGCGAAGGCAAGGCAAGCACCCCGCGTAAGCCGGTGCCGCGGCCCTTGCCCAGCGATTTGCCGAACCCATCGAGCGAAGCCGACCGGCGCCTGCGGCAGGTCACGCGCCATGCGCGGACCTTGCAGGTCTTGCAGCGAATCATGGGCAAGGGCCGCTGGAACGTACAGAACCTGGCCGCCGAGTTGGAGTGCGCCGAACGGACCATCCATCGCGACCTCGCGGTCCTCGAATTGGCGGGCGTGCCTTGGTACTACGACGAGCAAGAGCGCTCGTACCGCGTCCGGCCCGATTTCCGTTTTCCGATGTTGCGGCTCGACGACGACGAGCTGCTCGGGCAGGCCGTGAGCACCGCGATCGCCGAGGCCCCCGGGCTGAAAATCGGCGTCGGCGCCAAGCCTACGACTCGCAAACTGGCCGACGCGGCGGGCGAGCAAGCGGAGAAGATCCTGCGCGAGGCCGCGGACCTGGTTTCCGTACTCTCGCTGCAGCTCGCCGACCACGGCCGAGCGCAGGACGTGATTCACACCGCCCAGTGGTCCTTGCTCCGGCGCCGGCAGGTGGCGGGCAATTACCAAAGCCCCTACCAGCCGCGCCCGATCCGCTTGCGGTTGCACCCCTACCGGCTGGCGCTGGTCAAGCAGGCATGGTACTTGATTGCCCGCCCCGACGGCGAGGCCGCGCCCAAGACGTACCGCATGGCCCGTTTCCAGTCGCTACGGGTGGTCTCCGAGAAATTCGACCTTCGCGACTACTTCGGCGACGCTTGGGCCGTTTATCGCGGCCAGACGACCTACGACGTCGCGATCGCCTTCGGCAAAGACGCCGCCACGCTGGTGACCGAAACCGTCTGGCACCACACGCAGCGGGTCGAGCGTCGCCCCGACGGCGGTATCGTTCTCCATTTCCGCGTCGCCGGGCTCGACGAAATCGTCCACTGGGTGCTCGGCTGGTCGGGACGGGCGAAAGTGATCGCCCCGCCGGAGTTGCGCGAGAAGGTCATCGAACATTTGCAAGCCGCCCTGAAGCTGCAAGAAAGCTGATTTGTGGTCGATTGTAACCCACGCCCAATTTGTTGACTGAGGAGGAGACGCCAGAAATGCCTTTCGTGGATTGGAACTACTTCAATGTAACAGCCGTAACAAGCCGCGGTGGAGTTGTCGCCTTGGAAGATTACGCGGCGAACCTGATCCGGCCGCTAGGGATTCCGTGGCCGTCGGCACCTGTGATCCAAAAACTCTTCGTGAGTAATCAATTAAACGCATTTGAACCAGCCGACCACCGAACGCTCACAGATCGGCTCGGCTATTACTGCAACCTGCAATCCATCCACAGTGAGGATGCGATTACGTGGTCGTTTTTTGGGCCGTTGATGTCACTAATCCAACAATACGGCGGGTAATGGCGTTGCGTCATATCCCGCGTTCGGCCCAAGGGAGTACGGGATCCTCTTCTCTAAACGTCCTTTTCACGGGGAATTCCGCCTTGTCCACGAAGCTCGAAAGCCAAAAGAGCGACAAAATGGGCAGCCAGAGAAGAGGAGCCCGTACTCCGCGAACCGCAAACGCCTGAATCCGATGATGGCCTCGAACACCCTGCCGTCCTCAAGTGCCCACCCAAAACCCAGAAGAGCCAAAAAAACCTGCGAACTTTTTCGGCCCTGCCCCACTGTCGTCAGTGGTGTCTGGTATTTATGGAGTTGTGGAGCTGTGGCTCCCGGAGAGACGCAGGCCCCGCGATGGGGTGGCGGCCAATCCTCTGCCTACCAGGCAAGGGTTGCAAATGATGGGTACGGCACCGCCCGGCATCGGCCGCGGCAATGGTGTCCAATGCCCGCGACAAATTCCCTGGACCCATAGGCACATGCGGCGCAACGCCTAGAAAATGTCAATCTCCGGGGCCACGCTCCCGCTTTTTCTCCCCTACGAAAAGGAGCTTGCATGCACGACAACCTTGGGCCCCAGGTCGAACACTGCTGGGCCGACATGCCGGCGGATCCTCGCGAAACCGACGTGCCCGCCCCGTTGCCGCGCGTCGCGCGATTGGAGTCGCTGGTGGCCCAGCGTGCGGCGGCAGGGCCGGGTTCATGCCGATCTTGCGCCGACGGGCCGCAGTTTCCCGCGGAGCCGAACGACGATGACGGTTACGAAAAAAAAACTTGCCGGCGACGACTTCGACCTCGACCACCTGATGGCCACGGTCGGCACGCCACGCGAAAGGGAGGCCGCGCGGCGCCGTTGGCGGACTGCGACGCGAATGCTCTTTCCTCGCCGACAATTGACCGGCGCCTGGTACTGGGTGCCGCTCCCCGCCGGCCGCGGCGCGATTCGCTGGGAGGTGCGGGTGTTCTTCGACTTCTGGGCGCCGTCGTCAGACCACGTTGACGTCTGGAAACACGTCGTCGATTCGCTCGAATACCATTGGCGGCGCCGGCTCAAGGGGGTCGACTATGCCAGCCTGCCGCGAGGCCGCGTGAGCCGGCCGCTTCGCCAGGGCGTACAGGACGACGGCGCGCTGGCCGTCTACCACGGCAACGACGCGCCGCGGGGCGGCGGCGGTTTGGCGCGCGTGCGGCGCGAGTTCGGCCTGCCGCGGTCGGCGGCGGCGATATTCGACGATCACGAGCGCTGCATCGCCGGCCAGCCGGAGGCCTTGTCGCGGGCCCTGGGAATCGACTTGCGAGTCAAGGGGGTCGAAGTGTCCGACCTGGATTGGGGCGACGAAGCGTGATGTTCATGAAACGTGGGGCAGGTTTCCAACCTGCCTCACGAGGCGACAACATATCGAGACATAGACTGGGAAGAGGTCGCCTGTGGAGGCGCACCCGCGCAGCGGGTTTCCGGTCCCCCAGCCCCGCGAACGGTTTGAGACCAACTTGCCCGTCAAACGCCCACTCACCGAGCCGGACATCGCGCTCTGGCTGCCGGGCGTGTACCTGGTCCTGATCGAGGCCAAGTTCACCAACCCCAATCCGGTCTACACCGACGGCCCGCGAACGAATGCGACCTCGCTCACCAAGCAAGAGCTACTCGACATCTACCAGGATCGCGAGCTTTCGATCGTCGACCTGGATCAAGCGCGCCGTCGGCCGCGAGTGCATTACCAACTCTGGCGGAACATGGTGTTCGCCGAGTGGATGGCCCGCGCCGATGGCCAGACCACGCGCGCCTACCACGTCAACTTGACGCGGGCGGCAGACGAGGCCGAGAGTTGCCGCGAATTCCATGGTCTTGTGCGGCCCGAGTTTGCCGAACGGTTTGCCCGTCTCATGTGGGAGGATCTCGACGCCTTGGCTGCAGGCACGGCCGACCTGACGCGGCTACGGGAATACCTGCGGACCAAGACCGCCCGGCTACGGCCGGCGTTTGCGCTACGAGCCTATCCCAAAACCGCCGGGCGGGCGGGACGCCTGCACCACAAAGCGGTTTCGGGATAGGCAGTTTCCCTCCGGAACCAGGAGCCAACATGCCCAACGAATCGGTGACTTGCCCCAGTTGCGGCTCGCCGTCTTGCACGGAGTACCGCGAGAATGCCTTCGTCTGCCAGAACTGTGATGGCACGTTCCATGCCGACGACTTCCGCCGTTGGCTTTCCCAGGAGCTGGTCGAGACGCTGGTCAATAACGCGTTTTGGCGGAACATCTGCGCCGATCGGGAACTACAGCCTGAGATCGGCTACGGGAGCATCACGGTCTACCACCGCGGGCAAGCCCTGCTTACGGACCTTCGGCTCGACGATCGATCGCCGACCGGTGGATCGCTGACCGCGGCCGTGGACCGCCACTTGCTTCCCTTGGAGTCGTCAACGGACTGCTACAATCGCCACCTTCCCATGCGTTGGCGGGACGAGGCGGGCTTTGCCTTCGACCCTCCGCTCTCGCCGCGGGCGATCGCTTTCGGTACTCCCGACGTTCTGCAGACCTACAAGCGAATTGCGAGATTCTCAGGGGCGCCGGACGGGCTTCGGCACCGGATCGCCATCGATCCGCGCAACCGTGTGCTCGATCAGGAGATTGGGTTCAAAGGCAACCTGTACGGTCGAATCGACCTGGCCTATTTCGATCGGTCGATTGGAAAGCTCTGCTTCGCGGTCATCAAACACTGCGCCGATGAAGGGCTGTTGGCGCCCAGCCAGAAGCCCGCCGTCGTCAGGCAACTTCGGTCCTACGGCGTTTGGCTCGCCCAACAGTGCGACTCGATCGTGGCGGCCTACGGCAACGTCGTCCGCCTCAAGCGGGCCTTGGGGCTGGGAGAGCGCGTCGAGGGCGTGCCCGAGCAGCTATCGGTGTTGACCAGGCCAGTTCTGATCATCGGTGGTTGTACGGACGAGGACGTCGAGCGGATTCGGTGGGCTCGATTCCCGGAGAACCGAAATTCCTGGTTGCCGCTTTGGCCCCACTTGGAAGACGTCGCGGCCGGGCTGATCGTTTGTCGCTGTCCCGAGCCGAGTCTAGAGATCAAGGAAGCGGCCGATCGAAACGCCGGAGACGGAGATTCAGTGAAGTTCTGGTTCGGCTGAGCTGTCGGCGGAGTCGCCTACGACAGTTCTGGATTTGTGGACTTGGCGATACTCGATTTCGCGCCCCAGGAATGATAAACTATGGGCAATCAGTGATTTGTCGCCTGTCGAATCAGCCAGAATCGCCCTTCTTTACCGACGACGCGGCAAGTTCTTCGCGGCATAGTCGTTAGGCTCCAAAATCAAACTCGAAACAGGCCGTTGCCGTCTTGTCGTGATGGCCTCGTTGGCGCGCTTTACCGACTGATCTTGAACGCCAACGAACAGCCAACGGAAGCACCAAGTATGGCCCCTATGACCGCCTGCAATTGGCCTGCAGCGGCAACGGCGGAAGCGCCAGCGATAGCCAATGCCGTAGCTGTCTCGACCGGACACCCAAAACGTTCGGCCAAAGGAATCGTGGTCGCTCCCCCAGCCGCACGCTCGATAGGGTCGCCAGGGGCTACGTCCAACATCACTTCCTCTTTACGCGCGGCATGCATAGCGATGTTGGCAATGGCGACTGCGACAGGGCTTGCAGCGGCGTCGAGCAATAGCTGCCGTGGCGCGGCGATGGCGGCCTCGATCTCGCTGATTTCCAGGTCTTCGGCGCGCAAAAACACTTCCGCCAACTCATTTAGCAGACCGAGCTCGCTTTCCGTACCGAACTTCTGCCGACCCTGGCGGTAGACCAGATCGCGTATTCCTTCAGCCCGACCCTCAACTCGACCCTCGGCCCGAATTTCATCAAAAATCGGTGACGTTTTCATGTTCATGTTCCACCCTCGTAAACCATGGTCCCATGCGGGCTGGCACACAGCCAGCGCCGCAAACACACGAGCCAGCGAACCGAGATCCGCTCGGTCACGCTCGTCGGTCAACCGGCTTCCTGCCTCTTGCATCCATTGGCTGATTATACCCGATTCGTCTCCGCCTCGCACATCAGTGGAACCCAAGGCAAGAGCCAGGGCGACGTCTTTCCATCCGCCACCAGGCTCGCCGCCTTCTCATCCACCAGATGACGCCGGAGGACGGTAATCTCCAGACGAGAGCCCGGCGCGAGCACCGACCGCAGGCTCAACTCATGAGCGGCGCTCCGCCCGGTCAAGTCGAGGACGGCCCCGCTGACGCAAGAAACGCGAAGGCTGCGAGGGCCACCCGGCTCGGTCCAGAGCCGCACCAAATATTCCAGCAACCGCGTGAGAGCATCCGCCCGCGCTTCCGCCTCCAACTCAAGGCAGATTCCTTGCAGCACATTGCCGCTGCGCAAGACCGCGACGAGGTCGTTGGTCAGGTCGTTCTGGTCGGGCAACGCGACTCGCCGGGCGCCGATGGCGGGGATTATGGAACATGAGGTCGAGATCGACCCCGATCGGTCCATCAGTTTCCTCCACCACGACAAGTCAACCTCCCAGATCGAAACCCGCAAATTGTCGCCCGAACAGGTGGTTGTCCAGCCGGGCTTCCTCCACGAGCTGCGCCGGTTGATTGCCGCGTAACGACTCGAGCTTGTGCCCCGCGCGCACTTACGCTTCCGCGAACGTTGCCGCGCTGGGTTCGAGACCGACAAGCACTTTTTCGTCCATGGGAACTACCGGCCCGACTTATCGCTCGCTCTGATAGGGCGCGCTGTAATAGCCAGGGGCAACGTCCCTGGACGGCCACTGGGCGACTTCTGGTGCTTCTGGTGGCGAATCGTTGCCGGCACGGGCCATGAGCTATAGAATGGATAGCGGCGCGCTGGGCTACCGCGCGCTGGGACCGTTTTCCGACCTCGAAGGAATGCCGTTGTCTACCGTAAAACCACGCAGCCTGGGCGATGTGCTGCAAGAGTTCAGCCACCATCGCCGCTTGATGCAGGAGGAGTTGCAAAAGGTCATCATCGGCCAGGGCGACGTGATCGAACAGTTGTTCGCGGCCGTCTTCACGCGCGGGCATTGCCTGCTCGAAGGCGTGCCGGGCCTGGCCAAGACGCTGATGGTCAGCACCTTGGCACGTATCCTCGATGTGGGCTTCAAACGCATTCAGTTCACGCCCGACTTGATGCCCTCCGACATCACCGGCACGAACGTGCTGGACGAAGACGAACACGGAAAGCGGAGCTTCCGCTTCGTCGAAGGCCCGATTTTCACCAACATCCTGTTGGCCGACGAAATCAACCGCACCCCCCCCAAGACCCAGGCCGCGCTCTTGCAAGCCATGCAGGAGCGCGAAGTCTCGGTCGGCCAGACGACCTATACGCTGCCCGAACCGTTCTTCACCATCGCCACCCAAAACCCCATCGAGCAGGAAGGCACCTACCCGCTGCCCGAGGCGCAATTGGACCGCTTCATGTTCAACATCAAGGTCAACTACCCGACGCTCGAAGAAGAGGAACGCATCCTCGCTTCGACCACCCGCGGCGAAAAGCCCGAGGTGCGGAAGGTGCTCTCGGGCCGCGCGATCTTGAACCTGCAAAAGCTGGTCGGCTCGGTCGCGGTGAGCGAATACATCATCAAGTACGCCTCGCGGCTGGTGCGCGCCACGCGGCCCAAGGACGATTCGGCGCCGGAGTTCGTGCGCGAACTGGTCGACTGGGGCGCCGGCCCCCGCGCCGGGCAGTTCCTGATCCACGGCGGCAAAGCCCTGGCCGCGATGGAAGGGCGCTTCTCGGTGGCCATCGACGACGTCAAGAAGGTCGCCGTGCCCGTGCTGCGGCACCGCGTGAGCACCAATTTCCAGGCCCAAGCCGAAGGAATGAGCAACGAGGACGTCATCCAGCGATTGCTGCGAGAATTGCCGACGCCGGAGATTCCAAAATTCGATAAGTGACCCATGCGTGACGCTCGACGAGGATTTTGTCAACGGGCACCTGGTCGCGGAGTCGGGCAGGTATGAACGACGAGGCCAGGGATGATGATGGTATCATGCCGCTATGCCGGCCTTTTCGCGTGAGTGGAGGTGAATGCCATGGAGACGAAGACGATGGGCAAAGTGCTCTGCGCAGCCAGGATTGAAAACCTGAACGATCTGTTTAACGCCGAGCAAGGCATTTTGCCGGAAGATCAAGTGCGGCGGGTCGAAGTCACCAATGCGCTGGTCGATACCGGCGCCTCGGGCCTGTTAATGCCCAGCCGCCTGATCGCCATGCTGGGATTGAGGCCGCTCCGCGTCCGTCCAGCACGAGGCATCGGTGGCCCGCTGGAAGTGTCGATCTACGGAACCGTCCGCCTGACCATTCAGGGACGCGACTGCCCCATGGACGTCGGCGAAATCTCCGACGACCTGCCCGTCATCATCGGCCAGATTCCGCTTGAGTCGCTCGACTGGGTTGTGGACCTGAAAGGGCAAAAGCTGATCGGCAACCCCGAGCACGGGGGCGAACATGTGATGGAAGTCTATTGACGCGCGGCGGGTTGCCAGCCGCGAAGCGGCGACAGAGTCTAGCCTGGGGCGTAAGCCGGCGAAAGCCCCAGGAAACCTGGGCGTTTCCATGTCGTAATGCCCTGAAGGGGCGGCGAGTGGCCGCGGAACGGACGAAACAGCGTTCCACGCGAAGCGTGGAACGAGGGCACCGTATGGTATAATGCCGCCATGCCCGCCCTACGACTTTTGCCCCTGATTGCCCTCCTCTTTGCTCTCTCGGCCGCCGACGCGCGCGCCGAGGAACGGTCGCTCGATCGCGACGTGCTGCCGCTGTTCAAGGTCCGCTGTGTCAAGTGCCACGGGCCGGCGAAGCGGGAAGGGCGGCTCAACCTCGCTTCGCCGCGTGGGCTGGCCCGCGGCGGACAGACGGGCGCGGCGATCGACCGCGAACAGCCCCTCGCGAGCCTGCTCTGGCAACGGATCGCCGACGACGAAATGCCGCCCGACGAACCGCTCTCCGCCGACGAGCGCGCCACGGTGCGCCGTTGGCTCGAAGCCAACGTGCCCGGCTTGCCGCAAACGGCGGACGGCCCGGAACCGACGGACCATTGGGCGTTTGGATGGCTCACGCGCCCGGAACCTCCGGAGGTGCGCGATGCGGCGGCCATCCGCACATCGATCGATCGGTTCATCGTCGCCGCGCTCGAAGAACGAGGACTATCGCTTTCGCCCGAGGCCAACCGGTACGCGATCATCCGCCGGCTCACTTTCGACTTGACCGGGCTACCGCCCGCGCCCGACGCGATCGCGCGCTTCGTCGACGACGCCTCGCCCGGCGCCTACGAGCGACTCGTCGAACGGCTGCTGGCCTCTCCGCACCATGGCGAGCGATGGGGACGGCACTGGCTCGACGCGGCGGGCTACGCCGACTCGAACGGTTATTTCAACGCCGACACCGACCGGCCGTTGGCCTACCGCTATCGCGATTACATCGTGGGCGCGCTGAACCGCGACAAACCGTTCGACCGCTTCATCCAGGAACAGCTTGCCGGCGACGAGCTGGCCGGCTATCGCCCCGGCGCTGACATCACGCCCGAGGCCGCCGAGCTCCTGGTGGCCACGCACTTCTTGCGCAACGCCCAGGACGGCACCGGTGAGAGCGACGGCAACCCCGACGAAGTGCGCGCCGATCGCCACAGTGTCCTGGAGGGGACCGAGCAGATCATCGGCTCCGCCCTGTTCGGTCTCACGTTCCAATGCGCCCGCTGCCACGACCACAAGTTCGAGCCGTTGGCGCAGAGGGAGTATTATCAGCTTCAGGCCATCCTTTACCCCGCCTTCAACCCAGAGCAATGGGTCAAGCCGAACGACCGCCACATGTGTACCGCGTCGGCCGCGGAAATCGCCGCCTGGGAAGCCGGAATGCGCGCTCTCGACGCCGAAGTCGCGCGGCGACGCGGCGAGTTCACCGCCTGGGTCCGCGAGCACCGGCCGCGCGGCGACGTACTGTTCGACGACCCTTTCGACTCGCCCGACGAGCTCGCGGCCCATTGGAGCAACACGGCCCCGGGCGACGACGCGCCGGGCGGATCGCCCACCGTCAACGTCGCTTCCTTCTCGCCGCCGGGCGCCGGCGTGAAGGATGGCGTGCTGCGGATCGTCGAAGTGGGTGGGGCGGGCAACCGCTGGCTCGCATCCGCGCGCAGCTTCGATTGGACGCCCGACGAGCCAGGCGCCTGGATCCAAGCCACGTTCGATTTGGTCGACGACAAGCTCCAAGCCGGCGACGCCCCCGCCGCACGCATCGGCTACTACATCGCGATGGCCGATTTTCAAGACAATGCCGGCACATCCGGCGGCAATATCCTGATCGACGGAAACCCGGCCGGCGGGGCACAGATCCACGTCGATTATCCCGGCGACGACGCTCGCTCGGTCGGCCCCCTCGGCACGAGCGGTTACTCGCCTGGACACAACTACGGCGTGCGGATCACCAACGCCGGCGACGGCAAGTTCCTGGTCGAGCACTTGGTGGACCAAATCAGCGAGGAAAAAACCGTCACGCTCACGGCCACCGACTTGCCGGCAGGCGGCTTCGGCTTCGAGTTCTGTTGCGGCCGGAGCTTCGTGGTCGACAATGTGCTCGTCGAACGGGTTAAGTGCGTGTCCCCAGGCCACGGGGCAGGCGGGACGCCTGCGCCACAAAGTGCGGTTGATGGGACTCCGAGCTTCGCCGACGAAAATAAGGCCCGGCGCAAGCAACTCGAGGAGGCCGTGGCGGGCTTGAACGCCCAGCGGATCGGCAAACCCGGTATCACGGCCATCGTCACCGATCTTTCGCCCTCCCCGCCGGACGTGTTCCTGCTGGTGCGGGGCAATTACGGCCAGCCAGGAGAGAAGGTCGAGCCGGGCGTGCCGGCCGTGCTCGCCGATAAGGACAACGCCTACGTGGTCGCGCCGGTTCCATCGTCTTCAGCCGCCAGCGGGTCTTCAGCCGCCAGCGGGTCTTCTGCCGTCTCCGGGTCTTCAGCCGCCACCGGTCGGCGGCTGGCGCTGGCCCAGTGGCTCACGCGGACGGGTTCTCGCGCGGCGGCCTTGCTGGCCCGGCTGACGGTCAATCGCGTCTGGCAGCAGCACTTTGGAACCGGGCTGGTGACGACGCCCGACAACCTGGGCTACAGTGGCGCGTTGCCGTCGCACCCCGAACTGCTCGATTGGCTGGCCGCCGAGTTCGTCGCCGGCGGCTGGAGCATGAAGGCCCTGCACCGGCAAATCGTCACTTCGGCCGTTTACCGTCAATCGAGCCTGCCGCGCGACGACGCCCTGCGACTCGATCCCGACGATCGGCTGTTGTGGCGCTATCCATTGCGGCGGCTCGACGCCGAGAGCGTGCGCGACGGCATGCTGGCCGCCGCCGGCGAACTCGATCTGACGCTACGTGGACCGTACATACCGACCCAGCGCAACGCGCAAGGCGAGGTGTTCATTGACGAAACGCGACCGGGAGCGAACCGCCGCAGCCTTTACGTGCAGCAGCGCCGCACGCAGATGCTGAGCCTGCTGGAAGTGTTCGACGCCCCGTCGATTGTGACCAATTGCACGCGCCGCAGTTCGGCGACGGTCCCCTTGCAGTCGCTTACGGCGCTGAATTCGGAGTTCGCCCTCGCGCGGGCTCGCGCGCTGGCCACGCGGCTGGCGGTGGAAGCCGGTGACGGCGCCGAACGGCGGATGGAGCGGGCGTTCTTGCTCGTCGCCGGCCGCCCGCCGGACGAAGCCGAGCGCGCCGCGTCGCGCCGTTTTTTGGCGGCGCAGGGCGCGAATTACCACGACCGCGGCGACGCCGCCGAACAAGTTTGGATGGATTATTGCCAGATGTTGCTGGCGGGGAGTGCGTTCTTGTATGTTGAGTAGATGTGTACTCCGGGCTAGGACAGGCTACATTCCATGAATTCTCACAACAACTCCTTCTTCCTGAACCGCCGCGCTTTTCTCGGCCGCTACGCCGGCTGCTTGGGCATGCTGGCCCTGGCCGATCTGTTCGACGACGTCTCAGGTCGGGCGACCGCCGAAGCGTCGGGCGGCGCGCCGCGACGGGCCGCAAAGGCCAAGAGCGTGATTTGCCTGTTTCAACACGGCGGTCCTAGCCAGATGGACTTATTCGATGCCAAGCCGGAATTGGTTCGTCGGCACGGCCAACCGTATCCCGGCGAACTGGAGGTCCATTTCGACAAGCAGAAGGGAAGCCTGCTGTCCTCGCCCTTCAAGTTCGCGCCCCGCGGCCAGTCGGGGATTGAGCTGTCGGAAATCCTGCCGCACACGGCCCAGATCGTCGACGATCTGACGCTGGTCCGCTCGATGACCACCGAGTCGGTCGATCACGAGGCGGCCTTGCGGCTGATCCACGGCGGAAAACTTCAGGCCGGGCGGCCGGCCTGGGGCTCGTGGGTCACCTACGCCCTGGGGTCGGAGAGCCGCGATTTGCCCAGCTACGTCGTGCTGGCCGATCCGGGAGGGCTGCCGGTCGACGGAGTTCGCAACTGGTCGAGCGGTTGGTTGCCTGCCGTCTATCAGGGAACGCCCTTCCGTTCCGGGGACTCGCCCGTACTGAATCTCGGCTCGCCGCCGGGCGTGAGCGTTGCCGCCCGTCGCGAACAACTGCGCTTTCTCGACGAGTTGAACCGCTCGCAGCAGGCGAGGCACTCCGACAGCTCGGAGCTGGCCGCGCGGATCGCCAATTTCGAGACTGCGGCGCGGATGCAGACCGCCGTGCCCGGCGTGCTTGACTTCGCCGGCGAGACCGACGCGACGCGCCGGTTGTACGGCCTCGACAACCCGGCCACGCAAGAATACGGCGCGCGGTGCCTGATGGCGCGGCGGCTGGTCGAGCGCGGTGTGCGGTTCGTGCAGGTGTTCCTCAGCGGCCAGCCGTGGGACACGCACAGCAAGAACGCCGAAAGCCTGAGGGGGCTTTGCGCGCGAACCGATCAACCCAGTGCCGCCTTGGTGAAAGACCTCAAGCAGCGCGGCATGTTGGATTCGACGGTGGTGCTCTGGACCGGCGAGTTCGGCCGTTTGCCCATCTCGCAAGGATCTGACGGCCGCGACCACAACCGCCACGCTTTTTCGCTCTGGCTGGCGGGCGGCGGCTTCAAGGCCGGTTACGCCCACGGCCAGACCGACCCCTTCGGCTACGCCGCGGTCGAGCAGGTCGTCACGGTCCACGATCTGCATGCCACTCTGTTGGCCGCATTGGGGCTGGATCATGCCCGGCTCACCTATCCGCACGAGGGCCGCGACGACAGCCTGACCGATGTCGAGGTCTCGCACGCGAAAGTGGCGACGGAGTTGTTGGCATGACCACCGCAAGGAAATCGCGTGTTGGCGAAACACCGCATGCTCGTGGCCTGGATGGCTGGTCTAGTCTAGCGGGGAGCGAGCGGGCCGGCCGGGGGCCGCCGGGCGGTCTTGGCCGTGGCGGGTAAGAGCTTTTCGACGAATCGCGTCACGTAGTGCATCGCGCTCCCCTCCCCCTGGAACGCGACCACTCGCTCGTCGACGTCGCTTTGCTGCGAGACGATCCGACCCTGGCCCACGTCGAAGCGGATCACGCCGTTCGATTTGCTCTGCACCAGTTGCGCCTCGATCGCCGGATCGCGCACCGGCGTCAGGATCACGGTCTCGATCTGGATCGTCGCCAGACCGTTGGCCACCTCGACCAGCGCGAACTTCTGCCGGGCGGCGATTCTCTTCACCTCGCCGTCCTGCAGCGTGATCTTGATGTCGGAAGTGATCTGCCACCTGGCCCCCGTCGCCACTGCCTGAGGTGGCAAGGGGGGCGTAATCATCTCCCGCGGCGGCGCCGTACCCGCCTTGTCCGGCCGCCGCTCCTCACGCTCGACCACATTGCCCGTCCGGTCGAGCGTCATCACCGACAGTTCGACTCCGACACTCTTGGCCACGTCCTCGAAGCCCGGCGGCGGCACCAGGTCGGTCAGGCTGTTGTAGTGGACGTCTTGCTTGCCCTCGAAGTGGTGCCGCATGTCGACTCGCTCCACCGAGTAGACGAACTTCGCCCGGCCGTCATCGGTCACGTCGATCACTTTCCAGACCTTGATCGAATTGCTGAACGTGTCGGCCGCTTGCGTGACTCCCTGCACCGTCGTGCGGACTTGCGCGCGGTGTTCGACCTCCCAGCGAACCGTTTCGCCCTTCTTGAAGTGGTATTGCAGCAGGTGCTTCTCCGAACCCGAACCGGGATCGGTCAGCGTGATTTCCACGTCCGGGCCGTCGTCGGCCCGCGCGCTCAGGCCCGCCCACGCGACGACGCACAACGGCAGCCCGCACAATAAATGGATCCTCATGGCACTCGACTCCTTTCGAGATGGATGGTGGGCCGGCGCCCCTTTCGTGGTCTGGTTCCACGGTACGTTGCCGTCAATCACCGCTTGCCAGCAAGCTGCCGCCCCAGCCGAGCTTCTCGCGCAACGTGCGGTAGTAGCCGCGACCGGCCGCCTCGACCAGTTGAAACTTCGGCGCCGCCTGCTCGATCCGCACCCGGTCACCCGGTTCCAGCGCGCCGAGTACCCGGCCGTCGACCACCAACGTGGTGCCGGCGTGCGGACGTGGCACCAGCAGTTCATAAACCCGGCTGGCGGCGTCGACGACGGGCCGATTACTGAGCGTGTGGGGGCTGATCGGCGAAATGACGAACGCTTGCAAATCCTTTCGCAAGATCGGCCCACCGGCCGACAAGCTGTGAGCCGTCGAGCCGACGGGCGTACTGACAATCAAACCGTCGCAACTATAGGTCGTTACCAATTCCGAGTCAACGTAGAGATGCACCTGCAGCATGGCGAAGGGCGCGCCGGCCAGCACCGCCGCTTCGTTCAGGCCAAGCCGACTGGCCACGACGCGCCGCGGCGCCGTCAGCCCGGCCCCCTCTCGCTCCAAGCGGCACTCGAACATCAGGTGCTCGACCACGCGAAATCGGCCGGAACAAATCTCCGGCAGCGCCGTGTTGAACTCATCCGGCGAAAGATCGGCCAGAAAACCCAGCTTGCCCAGATTCACTCCGACGACGGGCACCTGGCGATAGCCCATCTGGTGCGCCGCCCGCAAGATCGAGCCGTCGCCCCCCAGCACGACAGCCAGGTCGGCCGTGACGTTGCCCAGGTCGGCCGAGAAGCCGAGATCCCAAACGACGATTTCGGCGTGCGATTCGATCAGAGTCCGCAGTCGTAGGGCTTCGGCCGCCACCTGGGGCCGCTCGCCCGAACCCAACACCATCACGCGCGGCCGGCCGCTCTTGGGAAGTAGAGTCATTGGTCATTGGTCCGTACCTGCTCGAAGTAATTGGCGCCTTTCTTGTTGGCGGTGACCACGTCGAGCAAACCATCGCCGTTGACGTCGGCGACCTCGAACTGCGTGCCCACGCCGCTGTCGTGGTCGAAGACGTGCGGAATCCAGACGGGCTTGCCGTCCTTCCGCGTCCGTTCGAACCAGCACATCACTGCCGGATCGTTGGGATTCACGTCGCCGTCGGGCCCGTGGGCCCACCAGCGCTTTCCGGTGATGAAGTCGGTCAGTCCGTCGCCGTTGACGTCGGCGAAACACATCGCGTGGGTCTGCGAGACACTGTGGTCGATTTCGTGCGTCCGCCAGCCGTCCGGCGTTTGTTCGTGCCACCAGATGCCCAACTCGTGCGCGGCCGAGCTGAGCACGTCGTTGTCGCCGTCGCCGTCGAAGTCGTCTACGTACATGTTGGCGCAGGGCTGCCCGAACGGGGCCTGGTGGAACTTCCACTCCGCCTGGCCGCCGGCGGCGGGAGCCTCCCACCATCCCGCGGGCACGAGCACGTCCTGCCGGCCGTCGGCGTTCAGGTCGCCCATTCCCAAGCCGTGGGAGAAACGCTCAGTCCCCGGCGCGGCTTTGGCCGAAATCGCTTCGAGCGTCCAGGGCTGCAACGGATCGGCGGCGGGCCGAGCGAAGCCCATCCGCCGCTCGGGGCTGGCGAAGTTTCCATCGCTTGAAAAGCCCAGGATCAGCTCGCGTTTGCCATCGCCGTCGACGTCGAGGTAGGTCGGGCTTTCGTTGTTCGTGATCGGCGTGGCAAGGTGCCTTTTCCATGGTCCGGCGGCCGTCCGCGGATTCTCGAACCACCAGGTCTGGGCGCCGGGAAAGTCGACCACCAGCAGGTCGGTCCAGCCGTCGCCGTTGTAGTCGTCGGCGAAGTTACAGAAACTATGGCTGTAGACGTGTGGATCGTACTCCTCGGGTTTTTCCGCGATCGGATGCATCTTCCAGTCGGGCGCGGCGTAATAGACGCTCCCCGCGGCGACGTCCATTTTGCCGTCGTGGTTGAAGTCGCCCACGGCCACCCCTTCGCTACGGAAAACCGTGTCGAACTGGGCGCGCTTGAATTCGATCTTCGAGGGCGATTTCTCGTCCGCTTGGGCGCCGTGGGGCGCGAAACCGAACCATAGGACGAGGGGGGGAACACAGGCCGCGATCATGCGAAGCGTCGATTTCATGTTGATTTCCAACGGGTTGAACGTGATGGGAAGCCGAACCTACAAGTGTACCCACGCGGGCGGCCCCGTGGTAGTTCGCACGCCGCCCGCAAAACCCCACTCCTCCGGCGACCTCGCGGAGGCGGCTTCAGTCTTTGAAGGGTTACATTCGTAGCGCGCTGGGTCTTGTGCGTCTGCAGCCGGCCCCGATCATCGCGGCGTTTGAGACGCCCGCGGCCATGCGGCGGCGCCATTCGCCTTCGTCACGGCGGGGACATGTACGGGGTCGCGCCTACGCATCGTTGAGAGCACGCGGTCGCGTTTATCGTCAACCGCGAAGTTCAATGGAGATGGGTGGGACTTTACGCATCGACTGCGCAAGCCCCAAGCCCACCTCTTTCATGGAACCCGTAATAACTGCACGGTGCTGACATCCCCCAGATGGCGATAACCAACCGCGTGACGCAATACCCACATTATGGGTTGTTCCGTCGCATAGTGGCCTCGGTTCAATTATGCCCACAACCCCAGCCGCCTCGTTGCGAGCCCGCGACCCGGCGACCGCCAACTCAAGCCGTTGTGGTTGCCCGAAGGCAACAGCGGTCACTTCGGTGCCAGTCAAACTTGCCCGCAGCGCACAATGCAACAAGTCTATGACCGCAAGCCTTTTCGTCAAGCCTCGCAACAATTTTTTCCTCGACAGGGAGGATGCCCATCGAGCGACGTGGCCAAACCGTCGCCATCGATCCTTGGCGGACCACGCCACCTGGCTCCGCCATTTTGGTATCGGTCCTCGCCGCCGCTGACACTCGTGCCGACTTCGCTACTTGGAAAAGAATGAAGATGCTCTTTCTTTCCAAGTAGTGGGTCACTTTAGCTCAGCAAAGCCGGGTCAATTCGCCAAGACGCTCCAACTGGACAGTCGAACAAAAGAGAAGAGGAACCCGTAGTGCTTGTTGGATCTGCCGGACAAGCCGGCGAGGGGGCGGCTCACAACCCGTGACTTGTGTAGAACAACGAGGGCTTACGCCCCAGGCTACACTCTGTCGCCGCTACGGTGCCCCAAGGGCTCCGGCGTCGCCAACCGATCTTCGAGTTCGTCGACGCGGTTGGCCAACCGCTCGCGCTCATGGCGGAAGACATGCGCCGCGCGGCACTGAGCGTCAAGACCGCCGAAGATGCCGGCGACGAGTTTGGGACTGTTCCAGCGCTGGGCCATCTCCTCGACCTCCGCCGCCACCCCGCGACGTAGCCGCGAGGTGAACCCCCACAGCAACAACCCGCACCATAGCGAGAGGAAAAAGCCGGCGGCGATGAAGTAGTCGGTTCCCATGACGGGCTGGGCCTCGCGGGCCAGCCCGAGCTCGACGGCCAGCCATGAGTCGTAAAAGAAGTTGCGGCCGAAACGATAGAGCAACAGGGCCAGCATCGCCACGAGCGCCAACTCGTACCGCCCGCGGACGAACCAGCCGGTGTGCCGGCCGGCGAGTCGCATGACGAGCGTTTGCAACTCCGCCGACGCCGAAGCCACGAATGCCTCCGCGGCCGCCGCGGCCTCGCGCTGGAGCACTTGTCCGCCGCCCGTGGCAAGCCGCGTTTCTTCGCGAGACAGCTTTTCTTCGCGCGACAGTGTTTCTTCGCGCGACAGTGTTTCTTCGCGCGACAGTGTTTCTTCGCGCGACAGGCCGGCCTCGACCGCGTATCCGTCGACGATGATCGACGCGGTGCGTAGCTCGCCTTCGTCCCAGCCGGCGACTACGGCGCGTGCGGTCGCCGCGTCGGCCAGGTTGCCTTGCCTGCGGTGGCGCAGCCGCCGGCCCCCTTCCATCGCCCCCCACAGCGCCAGTTGCGCCGGTGTGCGCGCCCGGAACAAGACGGCGCTCGACAACAGCCCTCCCAAGCCTTGGTAAAGCCGCAGCAGACACGAAAAGGGGCTAAGGCCCCAGCGCGAGGCGACTTCGCCCAAGAGCCGCTGTTCCCAGGGGCGGCGGCTGCCGAGCAACTCCTCGCGCATCGCTCCGGCGAGCCGCGCGGCGAGCCGGCCGCGTTGCTCGGCCAGCGCCGTTTCGAGCTGCTCGATGGCCGGCAGCGCGGCGTCGATCCGTTGGCGGCAAGCGGCCAGCGTTTCGCCGACCAGATCCAGAAAGTTCGCCCGGCGTATCCGTTTGGCCGCCGTGCCGGCCAGTTCGCTACTGAGAAACTCGACGAGCCTGGCAAACTCTCCCCGCGGCCGCATGCCCGCCTGGGCGTCGGCCAGCGCGGCGGGCGAATCGACGAAAAACATTTCGCCCGTGGCGTACTCGTCGGCCAGCACTCGCCGCCAGTCATCGCGGATGTCCTCGTCGGTGTCGGCGTGAGTCTGAACGAACACCAACCGGGCCCCCGGCGACGCGGCGGCCAGTTCCTCGGCCACCCGCGCGCTGCGGTATTTTTGTTGCGTCGTCGCCACCAGGAGCACATCGCAATGGGGCAAAAGCTCGCGGAGCCGTGCCAGGTTCGTACCCGGCGAGTCGGTCTCCTCGGTCGTGTCAGGGTCCGGGCAATCGACCAGTACCAGATCGCGCAGAATGGGCAGATCGCGGTGGACCACCTGCACGCTGTCGGGTGTGATGCCCAAACGCTCCGCCGCCAGGTCGCCGCGGCAAATGAGCGTCGGTCGGCGGGTGGTGGGCCGTTGCCGGCCGGCCTGGCTGACCTCGGCGCCGACCAGCGCGTTGACGAGCGTGCTCTTGCCCGTCCCCGTGCCGCCCAGCAGGGCCACGACCAGCGGGGCGTCGAGACGCACGCGCAACGTATCGGCGCGCTCGGCCAGACGTCGCACGAGCGCCCGCGCGTGCCGCGCCGCCGGCCAGTTGGGTGCGCGCTCAGCCCAAGCCCGCATCTCGGCCAACAGCGAATCGACTTCGGCCAGGAGCTCAAGATGGACCAGTTCGGAAGAGCGCATAATGTAGGGTGGGCACTGCCCACCAAGCCAACGGATGGATGTAGGGTGGTGGCTGGTGGCAGAGCGTAAGCGATGCCCCGGCTCGATAGCGACCGGGGCATCGCTTAGGCTCTGCCCCAGCCACCGTGAATCTCTCATCCTCAACCGACCGCATGAAGTATAACCGACATGGATACCATTCTAGCGAAAGTCATACGAACTGGTTATACTCAGGGTAACACGCATGGGCTGCGTTTTCCATCATCCACGCACCGAGAACACGCAATGGCTCGTAAAATTGTCAACCGAAAGGAGTTACGGCGAGAAGGCGAGGCCGCCGAGGCCGCCGGGATCGGCACCAAGGCGCCGGCCGAAAAAAAACTCCCCGCCAAACGCAAGAGTCGCGCCAAGACCGCCAAGGAGGTGCGACTCAAGGCGTTTTGGGGCGTTTACAACCAGTCGATGAAGCAGATCGCTCGCTTTGAATACGCCGAGCGCAAGGCCGCCGACAAGAAAGTCGCCGAGTTGAACACTTCGCACAAGACGCCGCACTTCGTGCAACTGATCAAGGAAGCCATTGTCGAGGAGTGATCCGTTGCGTCGGTGGGCGGCGCCCACCCTTCGCCGCATCCCACGCTTTTTTGGATCTCCGTTTTTAGGGAGATTCGAAGTCGCGTTTATCCGCGCCGTCGCCGGCAACGTGGCGCTGTCGCCGCGCTGCCACGGCGCGGGATCGTCGGGATCGGCGCGAACGCGGTGAATCCCCGCCGTCTCGGTGGCGGCCTGGGCGTTCGCGCGGGGCCACGTCGCGCGCTGACGCTCGACGCTGCGCGAAAGAAAACGACTCCGAAACCCCTCCCAAGCGATCCAAAAGGGCGTTGGGCGTGGCGAAGGGCGCGGAGGCAATTGGAAGCCGCTTTCGCGGCTCGCTCAGACGTCTTGGGGTTATCGGAGATCTTTTTTTCGCTTCGCTGCCGTTTTTTTCGCACGTCCGTTGCTGCGCAACGATCGTGTTTTTTTTGTAAAAATGACCCTGCCTGTTTCGTGGGCCGCCACGGAGCCCCGCAGCTTGCGCCGCGGTTTCGTGTTGGACCGGGCTAGAACATGCCCCCTCCCATGCCCATGCCGCCCATAGCGTTCATGCCTCCCAGGAATCGGCCTTGGCCGAGCTCCCGCAATAACTTCTCGATTTGACGGTGCCCCTTGCTCGTCTGCCGAATGATCAGCAAGGTCGGCTGGGGTGGTAGCCCATTTCCCGTTTCGCCACGGACGACCAGAATCGTGCCGTGTCCGCCGTCGCCGCTCTCGTTCCACGAGGCGGGCTCCACCAACGACTGGATGGCGAGTATCAGGTCGTTGCTGGATACGCCGTACGCGCGATAGACGACCTGCCGCATTCCTTCGGCCGGCGAACCGCCGGCGGCCACCTTGCGCGTCGCGCGCAACTGGTCGAACAAATCGTCAATGCGTTCGTGAACTTCTCGCGTCTGAGAGACGACAAGCAGTCGCGGGGCCGCGCTGATCGTGCCTGGTCCGCCCGTTTCGTCCCAACTTTCGGGCACGATCGTCGTCGTGATGGCCGCTAGCAGCCGTGCATTTTGTGTCGCTGGGTCGTGGTCGGCGGCAAACAAGCCCTGGGTGAGGTAGACCTTCGTGGTCAGCGCGTTTTCAGCCTCCGTTTTCGTGGTGATGCAAAGCACATCGTCGCGAACGATCCAGGTCAGATCAATCGGGAGCAAGAGCTGAGTAAGAGCGGCCGCCAACGTCACGCCGGCGAGTCTCACGGGTGGAATTGGGCTCTCGGCACTGTGGCCGGCGTCAGCGATCGCTTTTTTATCAATGAAAATCTGAACCGCCGATTCCTTCTTGATCGCATCGATCATTTCGCGCAACGTGGGCCGATCGAACTCGAACGCCACTTGGGCGGCCAAAGCGCGACGCACGGCCGCCAGCGAGGGTGAGATCGTTTCGCCGTCGTCCGTTGCCAGGCCATAGGCCCGCCGCAGCTCGAGGAGCAAAGCCGCGATCTGGGCATGGACGCGGCGCTCGGCGCTGATCACCAGCTCGTCGGCGAGCGAGGCCATGCTGCCCGGCCCGCCCGTCTCGTCCCATGTTTCCGGAGACAAATTGTTGGAAATGACCTCTTTCAAACGGGCGGCGTCGAGACCGCTTTCGTCAGCGGCCGCGAGCAACGTCGCCACGGGGTAGACCTTCGTCTCCATCAGATTCTCGGCCTCACTTCGGGCGGTCACCAGCAACACTCCGTCGCCGATCGTCCAATTGAGATCGAGCGGACGGAACATCAGGGCCAGGACGGACGCGAGCGGCACGCCGCGCACCGCCAACGTCACGGTCGCATGCGCGTCGAGTCCGGCAACTTCAAGGCCCTTGGGTTCGATCAAGAACGGCACGTCGTGTCGCTTGCCGAGCGAGGCCAGCGCCTCGGCCAGCGGCGTATGGGTGAACTCGACGCTGGTGATCCTGGCCAGCGCCTCGTCGAACCGGGCCGGCGCGTCCCCGACATCGGCCACGAACGTGGTTTCGATGTCCGCCTCCTGGGCTCGCGCCCAAACGCCGGTGACGACACAGCCCGCGAACCATCCGAGAAACCACACGCGTCCAAACGCCAAGGCGCCGTTCATACAAGCCTCCCTCGAAAAATGAGAATCACGAACGTGATTGAAATGCACGGCGGCCCAGGGTTCCGGTCGAGGGCCGCCTCACGTTCAACCTATCACTTCCCGATAGGCCGTGCAAGCTTGGGGGCTATACTGCACGCGGCCGAGAATGAGACGTTCACGGTGGCTGGGGCAGAGCCTAAGCGATGCCCCGGTCGCTATGTAGCCGGGGCATCGCTTACGCTCTGCCACCAGCCACCACCTTCTCGTGACAAAATGTCTCATTCTTGGCCGCGTGCAGTATAACAACAAGAGGATTTGGGTGTCGTTCCTGCGGTTTACGAGGGCTTACGCCCTCGTTGTTCTACACAAGTCACGGGTTGTGAGCCGCCCCCTCGCCGGCTTGTCCGGCAGATCCAACAATGAATGTCAATAGGCGATTTCGAGCTCTGGCGATCGCGGCGGCGGCGTGTTATCGTTGCCGCCATGCCCATACTCGGAGCCCACATGTCGATCGCCGGCGGTTACTATAAGGCCGTCGAAATCGCCAAGCGCCACGGCTGCGACTGCGTGCAGTTGTTCACCAAGAACAACAACCAATGGCGGGCCAAACCCATCTCCGACGAGGAAGCCCAGCGGTTCCGATCGGCCTTGTCCGACACCGGCGTAGGGCACGTGATCGCCCATGATTCGTACCTGATCAACCTCGCCAGCCCCGACGACGTCCTCTGGCAACGCAGCATCGAGGCCTTCGTCGTCGAACTGCGCCGCGCCGACCAGTTGGGAATCGAATACGTGGTGACGCACCCCGGCGCCTGCGTCGGCGCGAGCGAGGCGGAGGGTCTGGCCCGGGTCGCCGCGGCACTCGATCGGGTCCACCGCCAGACCGAGGATGCGCATGCGCGTACCCTGTTGGAAACGACCGCCGGCCAGGGAACCTCGCTCGGCTGGCGGTTTGAACACCTGGCCGAGATCATGGCCACGGTTCGCTTCTCCGACCGGCTCGGCGTTTGCGTCGACACCTGCCACATCTTCGCGGCGGGCTACCCGCTGGCCACGCGCCGCCAGTACCGCGCGACGATGGCCGAGCTCGATGCCGTCGTGGGCCTCGAAAACGTGCGCGCTTTCCACCTCAACGACAGCAAACGTGAGTTCGGCTCGCGCGTCGATCGCCATGCGGCGATTGGCGAGGGACACTTGGGAACCGAGCCGTTTCGGCACCTGCTCAACGACCCACGCTTCCGCAACGTGCCGATGTACCTGGAGACCCCCAAGGGCCTGGAAGACGGCGTGGAACTCGACCTGCGGAACCTGGCGACGCTGCGCGGGTTGGTGGGGGGAAGGACGCGGGGACGGAAGGACACGGGGAGTTCTGTAGGGAACGCCCTCCGTGGCGTTCCGTGAGGCGCGTGCGACGTCGTCCGGCAGGACACGGAACGCCACGGAGGGCGTTCCCTACAGAGTCGTTCCATCTTCGCATCCTGGCCTCCAAGCGGCTCGCTGATAAAAAGCCCCATGCGCGGCGCGCCAAAGTTGACCGCGGCCGATCCGCCCGCTAGGATGAAGTGGTTGAGCGCCGAAAATGCCCTTTCGCACCTCGAACTGGCCGTCTCCGATGGGCCTGACGTATTTCAAGCGTTTTCGCATGGAGATCGACGTACATGGCGTCGATCCCCGCGAGCCGCCGTTGCCGTGGGGTTACCGTTGGGTATCCTGGCAACCGGAGTTGCTGCCCGCGCACGCCGAGACCAAGTACCAGAGCTTCCGCACCGAGCTCGACGCCAACGTCTTTCCTTGCCTGGGCGAATTCGACGGTTGCGTCAGGTTGATGCAGGAGATCAGCCATAAGGAAGGCTTCCTGCCCGAGGCCACATGGCTGATCACCTATGACGACGGCCGCTCGGCGTTCTGCGGCACGATCCAAGGCATCCGCGACCGCACGGGGCTGGGCGCGATTCAAAACCTGGGGATCACGCCCGAACACCGCGGGCAAGGGCTGGGCACCTGCCTGTTGCTCAAAGCACTGCACGGCTTTCGGCGCGCCGGGCTGCGGCGCGCGTTCCTGGAAGTCACCGCCCAGAACGAAGGCGCCATCAAACTCTACCGCCGGCTCGGCTTTTCAAAAGCCCGAACGGTCTACAAGGCCGTCGAAGTCACCCCGTTCGCGCTACGCTGACGCCTTGCCGAATGCCGAACGAGCCACGGTTGTTTTTTGCCGGGCGGTCGGGTAAATTGAGAACTGGCGAGCGTGTGCCGCGCTTCGACCCGCCATGCGCACAACCCACGGCTCAGGCCGTGAACTCGCCGCCCCGCCGTTTTTTATCGACGACCCGCTCAAATCGACGATGCTTGTTTTTGAGCCGCCCAGGAGTTCCCATGAGTATCAGCGAGTCCCCCGCCGCGGCGGCCGTTTCGCCGGCCAAGCTCAAGAGTACGCGCGAGCAATTGGACGCCCATGCCTACGAAACCGCGCAGTGGCATTTTCATCCCTCGACCGGCTGCCCGTTCTGGTTGGAATACGCCTCGCATCTCAAGTTCAATCCGCTCGAGGAGATCAAGGGCTACGACGACCTGAAGAAGTTCGAGCCCTTCCAGGATGAGTGGCTACGCGGCGGCCCGGTGCGGCGCTGGGTGCCCAAGGGATTCGCCGATAAGCCCATCTACGTGTTCGAGACGGGCGGCACGACCGGCGTGCCGAAAAGCCGCGTGGCGATCGACGACTTCCGCACCGATTACTCGCTGTTCAGCAAAACGTTGCCCGACGAGCACTTTCCGCCCGGCTCGAACTGGCTGATGCTCGGTCCCTCGGGGCCCCGGCGGCTGCGGTTGGCCGTCGAGCACCTGGCGCAACACCGCGGCGGCATCTGTTTTTGCATCGACCTCGACCCGCGCTGGGTCATCAAGCTGATCAAGAAGGGATGGATGGAGCACCTCGAAGCGTACAAGCAGCATTGCATCGACCAGGCGATCACGGTCCTCGGCGCCGGGCACGACATTCGCTGCATGTTCACCACTCCCAAATTGCTCGAAGCCCTGGCCCTGGAATTGGAGAATCGCGGATCGAGCATCCGGCAGGCCGGCATCAGCGGCATTTTTTCGGGCGGCACCGAGTTCACGCCCCAGTGGACGCGCTTCGCCAATGAGGAGTTCCTCGAGGGCGTTTACATGACGCCCACCTACGGCAACACGCTGATGGGCCTGGCGTGCTCGAAGCCGGTCACGGCCGCCGACGGTTACAAGATTTGTTACTATGCCCCGCAGCCGCGGGCGACGATCGAGGTGGTCGATTTCGACGACGCCAACCAGGTGGTTTCTTACGGAGGCACGGGCCGCGTGAAGCTCACCACGATGACCAAGGAGTTTTTCGTGCCCGGCTTCCTGGAACGCGACGAAGGCGAACGTGAAGGCCCCTTCGAGAACTACCCCTGGGACGGTATCAGCGGCGTGCGCCCGTTCCATGATCTGGCCGAAGCGACGACGGTGGGAGTATATTGAGAGAGAAGGAGAAAGTTAAAAGGAGAAAGGAGAAAGTTCCCGTTCCCACGCGGAGCGTGGGAACGAGTGGAAGGAGACGAGTCGGCGAGCGGGGGGCGTTAGCCCCCTGTTTGTCCCGCGCTTACCTAACCAACTGGAGATCAACGCGTGCTCAACATTGCCGCCCTGCGCTGGGGCAAGCCCTACGAGTCGCTCGAAACCGACACGGTGACGCACTTCATCAGCGGCGAACCGATGGCCAAGGTCAGCCAGGCCAACGCCGGCCTGCTGCAGCGCGACATGCGCAACGCCCAGCGGGCCCGCGACGCGCTGCGCGACATCCCCTGCGAGGATCTGATCGAACGGATCAAGAAGGCCGCCGATTTGTACCTCAATGGCACGCTGCCAATCGGCGACGGCGTGCAATCGCCGGCCGACTTCGCCCGTATGCAGTCGGCGTCGACCGGCCTGCCCGAACACATGTGCGCGGGCAACATGCGGAAAAACTACTTCGTGCTCACGCACATGGACCAGATGCTCGACGCGCTCACCCGCGGGCTCGATCTCTCGATCCTCAGCCGCGGCTACGGCATGGAAAAGCGGGGGGTCGTGGTGAGCTACCAGGCGCAGTCGCCGGTGGTCGGGCTGGTGCTGCCCTCGAACTCGCCGGGCGTCCACACGCTCTGGCTGCCGGTGATCCCGATGCAGATCGGGCTGGTGCTCAAGCCAGGCCCGCAAGAACCGTGGACACCCTACCGTATGACGGCGGCTTTTTACGAGACAGGTATCCCGCGGGAAGCGATTTCGATCTATCCGGGGGGCGGCGACGTGGGCGCGGCGGTGCTGGCCAACTGCGATCGCAGCATGATCTTCGGCGGCACCGCCACCGTCGAACGCTACAAGGGAGATCCGCGCGTGCAGGCCCATGGGCCCGGTTTCAGCAAGGTGCTCCTGGGCGACGACGTGGTCGATCGCTGGGAAGAGTACATCGACCTGATCGCCGACAGTGTTTACCTCAACAGCGGCCGAGGCTGCATCAACTGTTCCGGCGTCTGGGCCTCGCGGCACAGCGAGGAAATCGCCCAGGCGCTGGCCAAGAAGCTGGGCCCCATCGAGGTGCTGCCGCCGGAAGATCCCAAGGCCGCCTTGGCCGCCTTCACCGTGCCGGGCGTGGCCCAAAGCATCTGGAAGGCCATCGAGGCCGACCTGCGCGAAAGCGGCGTGAAACACGCGACCGAGCCGTACGGCCCGCGCCTGGTCGAGATGGAACGCTGCGCCTACCTGCGGCCCGTGGTGGTCCACTGCGAGTCGCCGGCGGCGGCGATCGCCAAGAAGGAATACATGTTCCCCTTCGTGACCGTCGTCAAGTGCCCGCAAGACAAGATGCTCGAGTCGATCGGCCCCACGCTGGTCTGCTCGGGAATCACCCACGACAAGAAGTTCCAGCAGGCGCTGACCGACGCGGTGCATATCGACCGCTTGAACATCGGCCCGATCCCGACGATCAAGCTCGACTGGCTCCAGCCGCACGAGGGGAACATTGTCGAGTTCCTGTTCCGCGCGCGCGCCTACCAGCTTCCCGCCGGAGACAAGAGGTTAGAGGTTAGAGGTTAGGACTTGATGCCCAGCCGATGCACGCGAAGTAACTAACTATACTGCACGCGGCCAAGAATGAGACATTTTGTCACGAGAAGGTGGTGGCTGGTGGCAGAGCGTAAGCGATGCCCCGGCTACATAGCGACCGGGGCATCGCTTAGGCTCTGCCCCAGCCACCGT
>Ga0307374_10001524_pt1 | contig 42931 bp, 38 predicted proteins | sample OX3MG_FD_202532 | JGI IMG/M metagenome (GOLD analysis project Ga0307374, IMG submission 202532) | Soil microbial communities from Risofladan, Vaasa, Finland - OX-3 | ecosystem: Environmental > Terrestrial > Soil > Coastal area > Acid sulfate soil | place: Finland: Risofladan, Vaasa | collected...
GGCGACACGGCCTCGGGCAACATCTACCGCATCGACATCGCCAGCGGGAACGTGCTGCAGACCATCGACACCCGGTCCCCGTATCTCTTCGGCCTGAGCGTCGACAATGAGATCGAGGTGGCGGCGCCGCCTCCCGTCACCACGACCGTGCCCTCAACCCTGACGGTCCAACCGGTCACGGGCAACTTCTCGACGCCGACGCCCGTCACGGCCGTCCTGACGAATCCCGGCACCGGCACGCCCATCGTCAACGAGCCGGTGACCTTCACCCTGAACGGGTCCGAGACCTGCACGGCGAACACGGACTCGACCGGCGCCGCCACCTGCGATATCACGGCCAGCGAACCATCGAGCTCGTACACGCTGAGCGCCTCGTTCCCTGGTGACACGACGACATCGACCCCCATCGGATCGAACAGCTCGACCAGCACGTTCACGGTCAATCCGGACACGAGCGCGCTGACCTACACAGGCGCGACCACGGCGGTGAACGGATCTGCGACCACGCTGTCGGGGACCCTGACGATGGACACGCCGACGTTGGGCACACCTCTGGCAACCAAGGTCGTCACGTTCACCATCGGCTCGGGCAGCACGGCCCAGTCCTGCAGCGGGACCACCGATGCCAGCGGCAACGTGAGCTGCACGGTCCCGACGGTGGCTCAGCCGCAGACCGCGGAGACCGTCACGTCGACGTTTACGGGTGACGCGTACGACACCCCGGCGACCACCACGACGCCCATCACCATCACGGAGCCGACGTCGCTCACCGTCAATCCGGGGACAGGGAACTACTCCGAGCCCACCACGGTGTCCGGCGTGCTCCAGGACACCATCACCAACACGCCGATCGCTGGCGAGCCCGTGACCTTCACCCTCAACGGGTCCGAGACATGCACCGGAACGACCGACGCCACGGGCACGGCCTCGTGTTCGGTCACGCCCGGCGAACCTGCCGCCACGTACACCCTCACAGGCACGTTCGGCGGCGACTCCACGCTGCCCCTGCAGACCATCCCGTCCAGCGGCACGGCCAGCTTCATCGTGACCCCCGAGCCGACGACCCTCACTTACACGGGAGGGACCACCACCCAGAACGGACAACCCTTGACCGTCTCCGGGGTGCTCACCACCGAGACCACAATGCCGATCAGCGGCCAGCCGGTGACCTTCACCCTGGGGAGCGGGACGACCGCACAGACCTGCAGCGCCCTCTCGACATCGACGGGCGCCGTCTCGTGTGTGATCAACGTGACCGGTCAGCCCCAGGGTCCCATTCCGGTGACGGACTCCTTCGGGGGCAGCTCGTACTACCAATCGTCGACGGCGAACGCCACGGTCAACTTGCCCGAGGGGACGACGCTGACGGTGAGTCCGGGCAGTGGCACCTACAACGCTGCGGGCACGGTCTCGGGCACGCTCGTCAACACCGTCACCAACGCGCCCGTGCCCAACGAGCCGGTGACCTTGACGGTGAACGGGACCCAGCAGTGCACGGCGACGACCAACACCAGCGGTGTCGCCTCGTGCTCCATCACCCCGAACGAGCCGGGCGGCACCTACACGCTCACCGGATCGTTCGGCGGCGACACGACGACGGTCCCGACCCTTCTGCCGAGCACGGGCACGAGCACGTTCACGGAGAACAAGGCGCCGACGACGGTGACCTACACGGGGAGCACCTCCATCACCAGCGGAGGCAGGCCCACGCTCTCCGCAACCCTCACCAGCAACGGGTCGCCGCTCACCGGACAGACCGTAACCTTCACGGTTGGCTCGGGCCGCTCGGCCCAGCACTGCAGCGGCACGACCAACTCGTCTGGCACGGTGAGCTGCAGCATCTGCACGTTCAACCAGTCGGCCAGCCCGCTGCCGGTCACCGTGACGTACGGCGGCAACACCTACTACGCCGGATCGACGACGTCGCGGGCGATCACCGTGACCACACCGACCTCGCTGTCGGTCAGCGCCGTCAGCGGCGCCACGGGATCGCCCGCCACGCTCAGCGGCACCTTGACCAACAGGGTCACGGGTCAGGGCATCGGCGGGCAGACCGTCACCTTGACGCTGAACGGGGCCCAGTCCTGCACGGCGACCACCAACGGCTACGGCAAGGCGTCGTGCTCCGTCACGCCCACCGAGGCGGCAGGGACGTACCCGGTGACCGGTTCGTTCGCCGGCAACACGAGCACGTCGCCCCAGCTGCTGCCCAGTAGCGGGCACAACAATTTCGTGGTCACCCCGGAACCGACCACGGTGACGTACACGGGCGCCACCACGGCGACCGACGGCTCCTCGTTCACGCTGTCCTCGACACTGACCAGCAATGGCACACCGCTGAGCGGCCAGACGCTGACGCTGACACTCGGCACGTGGAGGACGGCACAGAGCTGCACCGCCACGACGAGCTCGTCGGGCGCCGCCTCGTGCTCCATCCCGTCTGTGAACCAGGTCTCCGGCTGGGTCACGGTGACCGTGAGCTACCCGGGGAACAGCTCCTTCCAGTCCTCCAGCACCTCGGGCACCATCAAGGTATCCAACTGCGGCGGCGGCGATGGTGGGAGCGGCAGCGGCGGCGGCTGGTACGACGGCGGCTGGTACGGCGGCGGTGGCTACACCGAGCCTCCCCCGGTCGGCGGTGGACGGGGCTGCGGCTGATCCCCGGCCGCCATCCGGCTCGCCATGAGCTCCCCCAGAAGGGGACCCTCCCGGGGGTCCCCTTCTGCAATTCCTCAGGGTTGCGCGACCATCAGCACCGTCCCGACCACCAGAAGGGCAAGCGCGGCGACGGCCGCCCGCGACAGGACGGTGGCATCGCACTCGAGCGTCTGCACGGTGACATCCCCGCCGCCGCCGTCGTCCACCTGGGAGAGGGCAACCTGCACCCGCTGCTCCGCCGGCCACAGCATCCCCTCGCCGACGAGGGCGAGGGCGGCGAAGACGGCGAGGCCACCGAGCACCCAGCCCTGCCCGAGCGCATAGGCGCCCCGGCTCATGGCGACCAGGGCGAACCCGAAGACGGGGATCCCGTAGACGGTGCGACCGGCCCAGTTGACGCCAGGCCGGAAGTATCGCCGCAGGGGCTCGGGCAGCGGCCGGGACGACCCGACGAGGCGTCGGAGCCGGGCGGCCGTGGCGGCGGCCGTCGCCGTCGTCACGACCCCCACGACGACGCAGCCCACGTGGAGCAGGAGCACGACGTCGAAAGTCACTCCGTCCGGCTGGTGGTGCATGGCCGACATGTTCTCCTATGACCAGGGGACCTGGGTGAACGTCCCGCGACGGTGGCGGTTCCGTGGGTAGCGGAACCTGTACCGTAGAGGTGGAGGAAGACGATGAGGTCAATTTCGATGTCGGCGGGCCGCAAAGCGTCCGAGAGAGTGAACCGATGAACCAGTTACGCCTCGATCCGCTGTCCGGACGTTGGGTGGTCGTGAGCCCCGGCCGCTCCGAACGGCCCTACTCGTTCGTCACCCGCACCGCCTGGATGCCCGAGGCCCTCGAGCGCCCCTGCCCCTTCTGCCCGGGCAACGAGGAGGACACGCCACCCGCCCTGGAGACGTACGGGCCCACCGGCCACTGGCTGGTACGGGTCGTGCCGAACCTCTATCCGGCCTTCGAAGGCGACGAGCCTTTCGTGGTGGCCAACCGGGGACCGGTCTTTACGCAGGCCTCCGCCGGGGGGATCCACGAGATCCTCATCTTCTCCCCCGAGCACGACGCCACCCTCGGGCAACTCAGCCAGGAGCAGGTCGAGCTGGTGATGGCGGCGCTACGCGACCGCCTCGAGGAGCACGCCTCGCAACCCAACCTCCGCTACACCCAGGCCATCGTGAATTCCGGCCGCGAGGCGGGTGCCTCGCTGGAGCACCCACACGGCCAGCTGCTCGGCATGTCGTTCATTCCGCGCGAGCTGGCCGAGGAGCAGGCGCGGTTCGCCCGGTTCGTCGGCTCCTGCCTCCTGTGCACCACCATCGAGGCGGAGGAGGACTCGGGCGAGCGCGTGATCTACGCCAACGACCGCGTCGTGGTCGTCTGCCCGTTCTGGAGCGCCGTCCCCTACGAAATGCTGGTCCTGCCCCGGGAGCACCACCCGCATCTGCACCGGAGCCCGACCGAGGATCTGGTGGCGGTGGGCGAGGCCATCCGCCGCTCGCTCCAGCAGCTGGCCGAGTCCGTAGGCGACGTCGCCTACAACATCGTCTTCCACTCGGCCCCGTACCGGGTGGGCGAGCCCTACCACTGGCACGCCCACGTCTGGCCCAAGGCGACGACGACCGCCGGCTTCGAGCTGGGCACCGGCGTGGCCATCAACGTCATCTCCCCCGAAGAGGCGGCCGAGACCCTCAAGGTCTCCGCCCTCGCCGTCTAAGCCGGGTCGACACGCACGGAGCGGGCGAGCTCCAGAAACGACACGAGCCGTCGCACCAGGTCCCTGTCGGGCCCGACCAGCCCCCCGATCCCCGGGGTGCCGAGGTACCCCGTCACAAACGCCCGCCGATTCCGCATCTCCCAGGCGTGGCCGAGCGCAGCCAGGCCGAGGCGGCCCGTGGGATCACGCTCGGCCGCCGCCACCGAGCTGACCCTGTGCATCGACCACAGCAGGTCGGCCACGTCACCCAGCGGGGTACGAAGGCGCACGCCGGGCTGTGGACCCACAACGCCACCGGGCGCGCAGTCACTGACAACCCACCCCTGATCCGTCCGCGCCGTCCGGCCCAGGTGGAAGTCACCGTGGGTGCGGATGACGGGGAGACGCGCCTCGGACTCGCGCAGCCACTTCACCAGCTCGGTGACGCCCGGTGCCTCCAGCAGCGACGCATCCGACGCCGCGATCGTCGCTTCGGCCTCGTCGACCCAATCGATGACGGCCTCGTGCTCCCGCGGGAAGACCCCGTCGAGGGCCAGGTGCATCCGTGCCGTCATGATGCCCAGCGCCCTGGCCTCGGCGCCGAAGTCAGCTCCGGCGGCCTCGGGCGAACCACCGAACGCGTAGAAGTCACGCAAGGAGGTCAGGGCCAGCGCCCAGCCCGAAGACCGGTCGGCCAGAGGCTCCTGCACCACACCGAGGTCGCACCCCTCCCACACCCAGCGCACCAATGGCGCCGCGACGTGGTTGAAGCCCGATTCGTCCAGCGCCACCATGAGGTCCACATCGGGCCGCGGCGTTGCGCGCAGCCACGGGAACACCAGGAGGTCACCCCGGTCTCCGCAGTCGAGGGCCGTGACGTCACTGTCGTCACGTAGGACCGCGACCGGCCCCGGACGCGCCGCAACGCCGCGCACCGTGGCCAGCAGCAGCCCGGCCAGCTGCGCATCGCGCGAGGCGTCGGTGCAGACGGCCAGTCCGTCCTCGTCGTCGAGCAGGCCCAGCGCGGCCTCCTCGCCACTGCGGAGGAAGTGGGGCTCGTCCGCCACGCCGCGCAGTCCCGCCACAATGTGGGCCCGCCGATCACCGACGCGGGCGACGATGTCGATCAGACCCGGGCGCCCCGCCAGGAGCACCTCGTCGCGCTCAATGACGATGTCACCCTCCGGCGCGACCCGGCGCAGTCCGAGCCACGCCTCCGACAGCGTGCGCAGGGCCTGGTCGCGCTCGGTCGTCATTCCGGGGGCCGCTCCTCCAGGGCCAGGTCGAACCACAAGAACCCGTAGGGCGGCAACGTCACGGCGTAGGGCTCCTCGGTGATGACGGGAAAGGGCACCCGGCCCAACACCTCGTACGGCGTCGATCCGGCCCACTTGGCCAGCGCCAGTTCGGCTGGTTGCGCGAATCGGCTCAGGTTGTGCACGCACAGCACCGCCTGGTGCCGGTGGACCACCTCGTCGCCCTCGCTCTCGTTCCCGGCCGGCACGGTCCGGGCCAGGACGGTCGAGTGGCCCCAGTCGAGCGCCCCGCCGACCGCCGGGCTGACGGACGGCCCCGTGGAGGTCGAGCCGGTCAAAATGTCGGCGACGTCACCCGATCGCATGTACGCCAGGATGGACGGGTTGGCACAGGGCAGCACCTCCATGGCACCGACCCCCATGACAGGGAGCGCCCGCCGTTCGGTCAGCATGCGGCGCAGCCAGTGCAGGAAAGACCCCTGGTTGCGCAGCTGCGCCTCCACGTTGAGCGCGCTGAAGCCGTAGACGGGGTCCATGAGCGGCGGGAGGTACAGCTGGGCGAAGTCCGCCTTCGAAAAGCCACCGTTCCGGTCGGGTGACCACTGCATCGGCGTGCGCACGGAGTCCCGGTCACCGAGGTAGATGTTGTCACCCATCAGCAACTCGTCGCCGTAGTAGATGACCGGGCTGCCCGGTAACGACAGGATCAGGGCATACAGGAGTTCGGCCGTCCGCCGGTCGTTGTCGAGGAGGGGGGCCAGGCGCCGGCCGATCCCCATGTGGCGCTTCATACGCGGGTCCTTGGCGTACTCGGCCATCAGGTAGTCCCGGTCCTCGTCGCTGACCTGCTCGAGGGTCAGCTCGTCGTGATTGCGGAGGAAGATGGCCCACTGGCAGGCGTCGTCGATCACCGGCGTCTGGGCCAGGATCTCGGTGATCGGGTAGCGCTGCTCCCGTCGCACCGCCATGAACAAGCGCGGCATCAGCGGGAAGTGGAAGCAGAGGTGACACTCGTCGCCGTCGCCGAAGTAGTCGGCGACGTCACTCGGCCAGCCGTTGGCCTCGGCGAGAAGGATGCGGCCCGGGTAGTCGGCCTCAATCTGCTTGCGGATCCGCTTGATGAACGCGTGGGTCTCGGGCAGGTGTTCGCCCGACGTGCCGTCGCGTTGGTATAGGTACGGCACCGCGTCGAGCCGGAAGCCGTCGAACCCCAGATCGAGCCAAAACCGCACCAGGTCGATCATGGTGTCGGCCACTTCGGGGTTGTCGTAGTTGAGGTCGGGCTGATGATGGTAGAAGCGGTGCCAGTAGTACTGCTGGCGCGTGTCGTCCCACGTCCAGTTCGAACGTTCGACGTCGGTGAACACGACGCGGGCATCGGGCCACTTCTGGTCGTCGTCGTTCCACACGTACCAGTCGGCCTTGGCGTTGTCCCGCGACGACCGCGACTCCACGAACCAGGGGTGCTCGTCACTGGTGTGGTTCATGACGAGGTCGGCGATCACCCTGATGCCGCGGCGGTGGGCGTCCTCCAGGAACGCCACCAGGTCGCTGATGCTCCCGTAGTCGGGGTGGACGTTGAAGAAATCACTGATGTCGTAGCCGCCATCGCGGAATGGCGAGGGGTAAAAGGGCAGCATCCAGATGCAGTCGACGCCAAGCCATTCCATGTAGTCGAGCTTCTCGCGCAGCCCGCGCAGGTCGCCGGTCCCGTCGTTGTTGGCGTCGTGGTAGCCCCGGATGAGCACCTCGTAGAAGACGGCATGCTGGAACCAGCGGACCGATGGATCGAAGGCACCCTCACCGGTGCTGACGGGAATGGGTGGAGAGCTCACTGCGTCATCTCCCGACGAAGGTCGCTTTGCCCGGGCCGTTCTCGTGGAACGACGCGATGCCGCGGGCGGCGTCCTCTGTCCCGGCGACCGTGACGAACGCGTCCCGTTCGATGTCGAGCCCGGTCGCCAGCGTGGTCTCCAGGCCGCGGTCGACGGCGGACTTGGCCAGCCCGTGGGCCAGGACCGGGCCGGCCGCGAGCTCGGCCGCCCACGCGAGCGCGGCGTCGAGGACGTCGTCGGGTGGGACCACCCGGTTGACAAGCCCGATCGCCACAGCTTCCTCGGCCAGGACCTGGCGACCGGTGAAGATCAGCTCCTTGGCCCGGGACGGCCCGACCAGGCGGGGCAGCCGCTGGGTCCCGCCGCCGCCGGGGATCACGCCGAGCAGGACCTCGGGCAGCCCGAAGCGGGAGTCCTCGGCACAGACACGGAAGTCGCAGGCCAGCGCCAGCTCCAGACCACCGCCCAGGGCGTACCCGTTCACCGCGGCGATGGTCGCCCGCGGGACGGCCGCCAGCGCACCGAGCGCGTCGGCGAAGCTGGCGCCTACGGCCCCTGCCCCGCTGTCGCCCAGCTCGACAATGTCGGCGCCGGCGGCGAAGATCCGCCGGCCGCCCCAGAGCACGACCGCGCCAGGCGGGTCGACCTGCAGGTCGGTGGCGATGCCGTGCACCTGCGCCAGCACGGCGCCCGAGAGCGCGTTTGCCTTCGGGCGGTCCAAACGGATGAGCGCGACGCCGTCGGGTCGTCGCTCCACCGTGACGAAGGTCTCAGCCATGGGCGCACCGTACCGGAACCGGTCCACGACAACTCATTCGGCCAGCAGGCCCTCTGCCGCCTTGTACGGATCGAGCTCGCCGGCGGCCAGGGCCTTCACGGCGGTGCTGAATTCCTCGCCGGCGACCAGTTCGTCCACCTTGACCTCGGTGCGGGCCAGCAACACCCGCCGCAGCTCCCGGGCCACCCGGTCGGCGCGGCGAACCGCCAGCTGGCCCGAGTCGACCAGATGGTCGCGGTGCGCGGCCACGGCGCGCCACAGCTCGCCGATCCCCTCGCCACCCGTGGCGGTCGTCTCGATGACGAGGGGACGCCACGTCCCGGGCCGGGCCAGGTCGAGCATCTGCTCCAGGTCGCGTCGGGCCTCGCGCACGCCCGGCCGGTCCGCCTTGTTGATCACGAAGACGTCGGCCACCTCCAAGAGGCCGGCCTTGCTCGCCTGCATGGCGTCTCCCCAGCCGGGCGTCACCACCACCACCGTGGTGTCGGCGGCCGACGCGATGTCGACCTCCATCTGCCCCACCCCGACCGTCTCGACGATGACGACACCCAACCCGGCGGCACCGAGCAGGCGGATGGCGTCGGGGACGGCCAGGGACAACCCGCCCAGGTGGCCGCGCGTGGCCATCGAGCGGATGAACACGGTCGGATCGAGCGTGTGTCGGCCCATGCGCACCCGGTCACCCAGGATGGCGCCCCCGCTGAAGGGCGAGGTGGGGTCCACGGCCAGCACCGCCACTTGCGGAATGGCCGGCCCCTCGGGCCAGCCGCCCCTGACCTCGGTGATGAGCCGGTCCGTCATGGTGGACTTGCCGGCGCCTGGCGCGCCGGTCAGCCCGACGGAGTACGGCACCTCGGACCTGTAGGCGAGCGCCGCCACGGCCGTCGCCGTCTCGCCACCACGGTCGATGTAGGAAAGGAGGCGCGCCAACGCCACGCGGTCGCCGGCGCGGGCGCGTGAGAGGAGTGCGGCGGGTTCCGTGGGGAGCGCGTTCACCGGCAGGTCACCGTCGCCCCCACGGAGCGCAGTGCGCCGGCCAGGTCCTCGTAGCCCCGACCGATGTGGTGGGCACCGCTCACCACCGTCTGGCCGTCGGCCACCAACCCGGCCAGCACCAGGGCCACGCCGGCCCGGATGTCGGGCGCACGCACGGGCGCACCCGACAGCCGGGGCACGCCGCGCACGACGGCGTGGTGGCCCTCGGTCCGGATGTCGGCGCCCATGCGGCGCAGCTCCTCCACGTAGCGGAACCGCCCGGAGAACAGGTTCTCGGTCAGGATCCCCACGCCGTCGGACACCGTCAGCATCGCCACCAGGAGCGGGCTGTAGTCGGTCGCCACGCCGGGGTACGGCAGCGTGGCCACGTCCGCGGCCACCAGCCGACCGGCCGCGCTGGCCCGCAGGCCGTGTGGGCCCATGTCCGTGGCGACGCCCATCTGGTCGACCTTGCGCAGCAGCATCTCCATGTGCTCGGGCCGGGCGTCGGCAATGGTGACATCGCCCCCCGCCATGCCGACGGCGGCCAGGTACGTCGCGGCCACCACCCGGTCGGGAACCACGGCGTGGCGCGTCGGCCGCAGCGCCTCGACGCCCTCGATCTCGAGGCGCGAAGTGCCCGCACCGCGCACGACCGCGCCCATGTCGCAGAGCATCGCGGCCAGGTCGGCGACCTCGGGCTCCTTCGCCGCGTTCTCAATGACCGTCGTCCCCTTGGCCAGAACAGCCGCCATGAGCAGGTTGTCCGTCGCCGTGTGGCTCGGGTACTCCAGGACGACCCGGGTGCCGACCAGCCGGCCTCCCGGCACCGTGCCGCGCACCTCGCCGTGGGACGACTCGAAGCGCGCTCCCATGGCGCTGAGGCCGCCCAGGTGGAAATCGATCGGCCGGTCCCCGAAATCGTCGCCGCCCGGCAGAGGCACCCGCACGGAGCCGCAGCGGGCGAGGAGCAGGCCGAGGACGACCACGGAGGCCCGCATCTTCTCGAAGAGCTCGTAGGGACCCGACGGCACCAGCTGGCCGTCGGGAGGCGTCGTGACGCTCACATCCCCATTGTCGAGGCGTTCGACCTGTGCGCCGATGCCGCGCAGCACGTCGGCCATGACGTTCACGTCGGAGATGCGAGGGACGTTGGAGAGCACGGTGCAACCCTCGGCGAGCAGGCAGCCCGCCATCAGCTTCAGTGCCGAATTCTTCGCTCCGCCGGCCCTGACTGTGCCCCGCAGCGGGCCGCTGGGCTCGACCACCATCTCGTCCACGACCCCAAGTATCGCGGCTGGAGGGTGGCCGGACCGGCAAGGGACGATCGGCGACCAACTATGGTCAGTCCCGTGGTGACGTCGCGCCAGGCCCCCGACCGCAACCTCGCAATGGACCTCGTGCGGGTCACCGAGGCGGCCGCCATGGCGGCCAGCCGCTGGATGGGCCGGGGCGACAAGCTCGGCGCCGACGGCGCGGCCGTCGAGGCCATGCGGACGGTGCTCTCCAGCGTGCCGATGGACGGGATCGTCGTCATCGGCGAGGGGGAGAAGGACAACGCGCCCATGCTCTTCAACGGGGAGAGGATCGGTGACGGCACTCCTCCGCTGACCGACATCGCGGTGGATCCGATCGACGGCACGACGCTCACCGCCCAGGGCAGGGGCGGCGCCCTGGCGGTCATCGCGGTGGCCGAGCGCGGCGCCATGTTCGACCCCGGCCCGTGCGTCTACATGGAGAAGCTGGCCGTGGGCCCACGCGCCAAGGGCGCCTGCGACATCCGTCGCACCCCGACGGAGAACCTGCAGGCCCTGTCCGAAGCCCTGGGGCGCCCCGTCCGCGACCTGACCGTGGTGATCCTGGACCGGCCCCGCCACGACGCCCTCGTCGCCGAAGTGCGCTCCACCGGGGCCCGGATCCGCCTCATCTCCGACGGCGACGTGGCGGGCGCCATCGCCACCGGGTGGCCCGGAGCGGGCACGGATATCCTCCTGGGCATCGGCGGCACGCCCGAGGGCGTCATCGCAGCCGCGGCGCTCAAGTGCATGGGCGCGGAACTCCAGGGGCGGCTCTACCCGCGCAACGAGGAGGAACGGGCCGCCGCCATCGAGGCCGGCTACTCCCTCGACGCCGTCCTCACGACCGACGACCTCGTCCAGGGGAACAACTGCTTCTTCGCGGCCACGGGCATCACCGACGGCGAGTTGTTGCAGGGCGTGCAGTACCACGAGTTCGGGGCCACCACGCAGTCGCTGGTCATGCGCTCCAAGTCGGGCACGCTGCGGAAGATCGATGCCAGCCACGCCTTGACCAAGCTGGCCGAGTACTCGTCGATCTCCTTCGACTGAAGCTCCCCGGAGGTGGCCGGTCCGCCCGCCTGGCGCGCTTAGGCGGCGTTGTCGGCGGCCACGGCGATGCGCAGCTCGGCCCGGGCCAGCGCTCCCTCCGCTTCCACCAGCTCCAGGTCCTCGTCGGCATCCTCGGCGGCCTGGCCGCGGCCCGACCCCAGCTCGCTGACGCGCTGCGTGGCGCGTTCGCGCGCCTCTTCGGCCCGGGGCACGTCGATCTCGGAGGCCAGCTCCGCCACACCGGCCAGCACGGTCACCCGGGTGGACAGCCCGGGCAGTGGCCCGTCGCCCTCGGCCAGGCCCTCGGCCGCGCCGGGGCTGGTGTCGACCTGGAGGAACCCGCCGTGGACCGCCAGGCGCACCAGCGTCCCTTCGGCCTGCTCGACCTTGACCTCGCAGTGCACGACGTCGCCCACCAGGGGCGTGTGGCCGTCGAGGACCGTGAGGGCCCCTTCGGAGGTGGCCAGCACGACCGAGGTCGCGCCGCCGGCGAAGAGCGACTGCTCGGGCGTGACGATCTCCACGCCGAAGACGCCGTCGGCCATCAGCCCGCCTCGGCCTCGAGGGTGCGTGCCTTCTCGAGCACGGACTCCACGCCGCCGACGTTGAGGAAGGCCTGCTCGGGCACGTTGTCGAGGTCGCCGTTGGCCAGCGCCTCGAAGGACTCGACCGTCTCGTCGATCGGCACGTTGATGCCGGGGACGCCGGTGAAGACCTCGGCCACGAAGAACGGCTGAGACAGGAAGCGCTGCACCTTGCGGGCCCGGCTCACCGTCACCCGGTCCTCCTCTGAGAGCTCGTCCATGCCGAGAATGGCAATGATGTCCTGCAGCTCCTTGTAGCGCTGCAGGATCTCCTGCACCCGGCGGGCGACGGCGTAGTGGCGGTCGCCGACGATCTCCGGGGCCAGGATGTTCGAGGTCGAGGCCAGCGGGTCGACAGCCGGGTAGATGCCCAGGGCCGCGATCTGCCGGGACAGCTCCGTCGTGGCGTCGAGGTGGGTGAAGGTCGTGAACGGGGCCGGGTCGGTGTAGTCGTCGGCCGGGACGTAGACGGCCTGCAGCGACGTGATCGACTTGCCCTTGGTCGAGGTGATGCGCTCCTGCAGCTCGCCCATCTCGTCGGCCAGGGTGGGCTGGTAGCCCACGGCCGACGGCATGCGGCCCAGCAGGGTCGAGACCTCGGAACCGGCCTGGACGAACCGGAAGATGTTGTCGACGAAGAGCAGCACGTCCTGGTTCTGCACGTCCCGGAAGTACTCGGCCATGGTGAGCGCGGCCAGGGCGACGCGCAGGCGGACGCCCGGAGGCTCGTCCATCTGCCCGTAGACCAGCGCCGCCTTGTCGATGACGCCGGACTCCTGCATCTCGAGCCACATGTCGGTGCCCTCACGGGTGCGCTCGCCCACACCGGCGAACACGGACACGCCACCGTGCTCCTGGGCCACGCGGTGGATCATCTCTTGGATGATGACGGTCTTGCCCACGCCGGCACCGCCGAAGAGGCCGATCTTCCCACCCTGCACGTAAGGCTCCAGGAGGTCGATCACCTTGATGCCCGTCTCGAACATCTGGGCCCGCGGCTCCAGCTGGTCGAACGCCGGTGCGGAACGGTGGATCTCCCAGCGCTCGGAAATCCCTTCGATGTGGTCGGTGTCGAGCGGCTGGCCCAGCACGTTGAAGACGTGGCCGAGGACGGCGTTGCCGACCGGCACGGAGATGCCGCGGCCGAGGTTGCGCACGGCCGCGCCCCGCACGAGGCCGTCGGTCTGCTGCATGCAGATGCAGCGGACCCGCCCGTCACCGATCTGCTGCGCCACTTCGGCCGCCACGGTGTGCGTCGACCCGTCGAGGTCAATGTCGAACTCGACCTCGAAGTTGATCTCCGGCAGGGCGTGCGGAGGGAATTCGACGTCGATCACCGGTCCGGCGATGGCGACGACGCGTCCCTCTTCGAGGGCGCGCCCAGTGGTACCGTCTGCTCTCTCTGCGGTGGTGGTCATGCTGTCAAGCTCCCTTCGACTGGCGGAGCGCCTCGGCCCCGCCGACGATCTCCATGATCTCGGTGGTGATGGCGTCCTGACGGGCGCGGTTCATGACGCGGGTCAGGGTGCGGACGAGCTCGTCCGCGTTCTCGGTGGCGGCAGCCATGGCGCGCTGCTGGGCGGTGAAGAAGGAGGCGGCACCCTCGAGCAGGGCGGCGAAGATCTCCGCCTCCAGCGCCCGGGGGGCCAGCTTCTCCAGGAGCTTCTCGGGCTCGGGCTCGAACTCGGTGTAGCCCTCGAGCGTCCCGTCCTCCTCGTAGACCACCCCGGCCTCCTCGGGAAGGGGCAGCGGCAGCATCTGCATGCGCTCGACGCGCTGGGTGCCGGCGGAAATGAAGCGGGTCGACACCATCTGCACCAGGTCGATGTCCCCGGCGACGAACGGTGCCGCCACAATGGCCGCAATGTCCCGGGCGTCCCCGAACTCGGGCCTGTCCGCGACGCCGGGGAAAGAGTGCGCCACGTCGATGCCGCGGTAGCGAAGGTAGGACGGTGCCTTCTTGCCGACCGACCACACGGTGACCTCGGCGCCGGCGGCCCGGTACTCGGCGGCGGCGCGCTCGGTCAGGCGCAGGACGCCGGAGTTGTACGAGCCGGCCAGGCCCCGGTCCCCCGCAATGGCCAGGATCCCGACGTGCTGCGGCGATTCGGGCGTGCCCAGCAGCCTCTTCGCCGCCACCGGGTCGGCCGCCGCCGTCAGCCGCAACACGCGCTCCATGCCCTCGCGGTAGGGCCGGTTGGCCGCGATCCGGTTCTGGGCGCGCACGATCCGCGACGCGGCGATGAGCTCCATCGCCTTGGTGATCTTCCTGGTGGACTGGACGCTGCGGATACGGCGCCGCAGAATGCGCTCTTGGCCTCCGGCCATGCGTCAGTCGACCTTCCCGGTGTCGAATCCCTCGAGGAAGGTCGTCAGGCCCTGGTCGAGCTCGTCGCCGCCGGGCAGCGCACCCGTGGTGCGGATCGCCTCGAGCACGGCCGGGTGGTTCGCCCTGAAGTACTCGATGACCTCCGTGGCGAACCGACGAACTTCGCTGACCGGCACGGTGTCGGTCCAGCCCTTGGTCCCGGCGTAGATCACGACCACCTGCTCCTCCACCGGCGCCGGCTCGTTCTGGTGCTGCTTGAGCAGCTCGGTCAGCCGGTAGCCGCGGTCGAGCTGGGCCTGCGACACGCGGTCGAGCTCGGAGCCGAAGGTGGCGAACGACTCGAGCTCCCGGAACTGCGCCAGGTCGAGCTTGAGTGTCCCCGAAACCTGCTTCATCGCCTTGATCTGGGCCGCGCTTCCCACCCGGCTCACCGAGTTGCCGACGTTGATGGCGGGCCGGATACCCGAGTTGAACAGGTCGGTCTCCAAGAAGACCTGGCCGTCCGTGATGGAGATGACGTTGGTCGGGATGTAGGCGGAAATGTCGCCGGCCTTGGTCTCAATGATCGGCAGCGCGGTCAGCGACCCGCCGCCGAGCGCGTCGGAGAGCTTGGCGGCCCGCTCCAGAAGCCGCGAGTGCAGATAGAAGACGTCGCCGGGGTAGGCCTCGCGCCCTGGTGGGCGCCGGAGCAGCAGGGAGACGGACCGGTAGGCCTCCGCCTGCTTGGAGAGGTCGTCGTAGATGATGAGCGCGTGCTCGCCGTTCTCCATCCAATGCTGGCCCATGGCGCAGCCGGCGTAGGGGGCCAGGTACTTGTACGGCGCGGGGTCTCCGGCCGATGCGACCACCACGACGGTGTATTCGAGCGCCTGGTGGTCCTCCAGGATCGCCACGGTCTGGGCCACCGAGGAGTTCTTCTGCCCGATGGCGACGTAAATGCATTTCACGCCCTGGCCGGCCTGGTTGAGGATGGTGTCGACGGCCACCGTGGTCTTGCCGGTCTTGCGGTCGCCGATAATCAGCTCGCGCTGCCCTCGACCGATGGGCGTCATGGCGTCGATGGCCTTGATGCCCGTCTGCATCGGCTCGCTCACGGGTTGGCGCCCGACGATGCCGGGAGCCTGCACCTCCATGCGGCGCGTCTCGGTGGTGTTGATCGGGCCCTTCCCGTCGATGGGCTCGCCCAGGGCGTTGACGACGCGGCCGAGCAGTGCGTCGCCCACGGGCACGGTCTGAATGCGCCCGGTGGCCTTGACGGTCTGCTCCTCCTCGATGGTGTCCACCTCGCCCAGGACGACGGCACCGATGGTGTCCTCGTCGAGGTTCAGGGCGAGGCCCAGGGTCCCGTCCTCGAACTCGAGCAGCTCGTTCACTGCGGCACCGGGCAACCCGGAGACCCGGGCGATACCGTCGCCGACCTCGACGATCCGGCCGATCTGCTCGGTGCCGACGGCCGGGGTGTAATCCTCGACGTTGCGCTCCAGCGCCTTGGTGATCTCACTGGCGTCAATCGTGAGCTCTGCCATCACTCTGCTCCCTCTGTCTGGTCCTGCGAACTCTTGCTCCGGCCGAATCCGGCCGGCTCCCAGCCGTTCGGCGCGAAGTGCTCTCGTAGTGCATCGATACGGCCGCGCGCGGTGGCGTCCACCTGGAGGTCGCCGATCCGGATCAACGCGCCACTGAGGAGTGACTCGTCGACTTCGATCTGCAATTCCACCGGGGCGCCGGCCAAGGTCCCCAGCGACTCGGTCAGCTCGGAGCGCTGGTCGTCGTCGATCGGGGCCGCCGACCGGACGCGGGCAATGCGCCAGCCCCGGGCCTGGGCGGTCAGTTCCACCAGGTAGTCCAGTGTGCCGACGACGTCCCGGGCCCGGCCCCCGGTGACGGCATAGCGGGCCAGCGCCAGGCTGGTCGCCGGCAACTTTCCCTCGAGCAATTGGGTGACGAGGCCCCGGCGCGCCGCCACGTCCAGATCGCGATCACTGAGCGCGGAGCGCAGCGCAGGCGTCGATTCCACAATGCGGGCGAAGCGGAACAGGTCGTCCTCGAGCGACTCCAGCTCGGCGGTGGACATGTCCTCGTGCACCGCCGTGGCGAAGCCGCCGACCCGCCGGCGGGACTGCAGCAGGCTCAGGCCCGGCTCTTCGTCCTGCCCCTCACCCAGGTGGCGCACCCGAGTGCTGACCCAGCCGAGCGCGCTCGGGACTTCCGGGGCCTCGACCGCCATGCAGGCAAAGGCCGCCACCCGGCGTGCTGCCGCCGACACCTTGCCCTCGAGCAGGTCGAGCATGACGGCCCGGCGGGCCGGTCCGGCCACGGCGGTGTCGGTCAGGGCCGCCCGCAGCTGGGGGTTGGACAACACGAGCTGCTCGATCGCTTCAAGGTCGGCCGCCAGCGCGGAGAGCGCGGCCGGACCGGCCGCCTCGGCCACAGCGGCGGTGTAGCCCTGAAGCGAGGGGTTCACTGCCTGGCCCCGGCTCCCGCGGCGGCGGCGCCACCGGCCGTGTCGGCGCGCAGCGCGGCCACGGCCTCGTCGATGAGGTCGTGGTGGGCCTCGGCATTCACCTCGCGGCCGATGACCCTCTCCACCACTTCCATGACGATCTCACCCATGCGGGCGGCTGCCTCCTCGACAGCCCGTTGCCGGGCCAGTGCGATCTCGACCTCGGCGTTGCCGACGATGCGCTCGTACTCGCTCTGCCCGCGGGCGGTGGCATCGGTTCGTACCTGATCAGCCGTGCGATTGGCCGTGGCTACGATCTCGCGCGCCTGGTGGCGCGCCTCTTCGAGCACCGTTCGGCGCTCGTCGTCGGCGGCCTCGGCGTCGGAACGGGCCTTGTCGGCGGCCTCCAGGGAGTCCCTGATCTTCTCCTGGCGCTCGGTCAACGCCTTGTTGATCGGCGGCAGCACGTACTTGTAGATCAGGAACAGCAGCACCAGCGAGACGATCAGTTCGATGAAGAACGTCCCATTGGGCAAAAGGAAGATGCCTGCGATGGTGGTCATGGTGTTCTCAATTTCCGGAATGTCTCCGTGAGGTAGTCGGTGGGTGAGGTGGCGCTAGCCGGCGATGCTCTTGGCGGCGAAGACGTAGACGAACACCACCATGAACAGCAGGTTGATGAAGTACATGGCCTCCACCAGGCCGACCGTCAAGAAGAAGTACTGACGGGCCTTGGCTTCGATCTCCGGCTGCCTCGCAATGGCCGCAATGGTCTGCGAACCGGCGAGGCCGTCACCGACCGCGGCACCGATGGCGCCTCCACCCAGTGCGAGGCCGCCACCCACCAGGGCGCCGGCGACACGTATCGCACCTTCAACTGTACTTGCTGCCATGTTCCCTCTCCTTTGTTGAGATCGTGTTCGAAGTCTTGGTCTGTCCGTACGTCGCCCGGATCGTCAGTGCTGGTCCTTGCTCATGCCCATACCGAGGTACATGATCGTCAGCAGGGCGAAGATGAAGGCCTGAATGGCGCCGATGAACAGCTCGTCGAACGGCTTCCAGATGGCCAGACCGATCCACGAGAGGTAGGGCGGAATGAGCGTCACGATGACCGAAATCATCAGGACGCCCGAGAAGATGTTGCCGAAGAGTCGGAAGGTCAGCGTGATCGGCTTGGTGATCTCTTCGATGATGTTGATCGGGGTGAGGGCGGCGTAGGGCTGGGCGTAGTGCTTGAGGTAGCCCCCGAACCCACGCGCCCTGACCGAGTTGTAGTGGACGGTGAAGAACACAATGAGGGCCAGAGCCAGCGGCAGGTTGACGTCACCGGTCGGGGGGGCCAGGAACCCCGGATCGCCGCTGGGCACGAAGGCGAGCCAGTTGCACACCAGGATGAAGATCCCGATCGTCAACCCGAGCCCCACGAAGGGAAGCCCCTCGGGTCCGATGGCCGATGAGGCGAGGTCGGAGATCTGCTCGACCAGGAGCTCCCACAGCAGCTGCAGCTTGCCGGGCACGCCGGACGTGACCTTTCTCCGCATGACGAGCCCGAAGGTCATGACGATGGCGGCAGCCAGGAGTGTCGTCCAGACCACATCGCCGTAGATCGTGAGCCCGGCGACGTGCCAGACGCTGTGGTGGTCCCCGATGGTGATGTTGCCACTGGCCAGGACGAAGTGGTTCTTCATTGAATCCCCTGCGAAATGATGACGCGCCCCACGTTGACCACGAAGAGCAGCTGAAAGATGACGAGGCCGGAGACGGCACCGATGCCGAGCGCGCCGTTCAGGAGCAGCAACCCGATGCAAATGACCGTGATGACGCCGAGGCGTGTCACGCTCTTGGTGCCCAGCGCACGCCGCAGCACCTTGTTGTTGGTCTCGCCCGACGTGTTGAGCTTGGCCACCCCTGCATCGAGGAAGCGGAGGTTCAGCACGGCGATGGTCAGGCCGAAGGCCAGGCCGAGCGCCGCCCAGGGCTGCGAGAGCAGGAGCGCGATCAGGACGGCGGCCACGCCGACGATGAGCGAGGAGACGATGGTGCGGCGCAGCACCTTGGCCAGCGCGTTGCCGCCGAGTCCCGAGAGCCCGTCGAGCATGTTCATGGTCGGGGCCCTACAGGTACGTGCGGATCTGCTTGACGACGCTCAACGCGGCCACCGCCAGGCCGAGCGCCAGGCCGACCAACAGGAAGGCCGGCGCGGTGTGCAGGGCGCTGTCCGCCAGAATGCCGAGACCGAGACCGAGACCCACGCAGACCGCGGCCGAGAGGCCCATGCTCAAGAAGGCCATGGCGCCCGGGAGCGGCTTGGGCTCGTGGGAGGGCGGGGGTTCGTCCGGAGTGCTCACCCGAACGGGCGCGCACGTCGAAGCTCACTTGACCACGCATCCGACTGCTGACCCCTTATGCGGTGCGTGGCGCGCCGGAGTCCGTCGTCCGCACGGCTGCCGGAGCGGCAGCGTCGGACGAGGCGAGGGGGACGGGGTACACAGGCCTCATCATCGCATCCCGGCCCAGATGGCGTCCAAACGGTCAGGACGGGAACTGCACGACCTCGCTCAACCGCTCCGCCCCGTCGGCATCAGCCGGAATTCCCAGGTGAGGCTCATCTTCCTCCTCGTCCCCGTTCCCCCGCCGCAGCCCCGGGTGGAAGAAGGTGTAGAGCCCCACGCCGAGGGCGGCCGCCCCGATGGGGATGAAGGCGTTGACCTGGTGCACGAACAGGGGGAACAGGAGGAAGCTCGAGAGGACCGCTGTCCAGGCCCAAAGGATGATCACGCTGCGGCGGGGGCCGTGGCCGAGGCGGAGGAGGCGGTGGTGGATGTGCTCCTTGTCGGGGGTGTGGAACCCCGTCCCCCGCGCCGTGCGCCGGACGAAGGCGAACGCCATGTCGACGAGCGGAACGCCGAGAATGAGGATGGGGATGAAGAGGGGGGCGAAGAAGAAGTAGGTGACGCCGCTGATGGGCACCGCCGTCGGGACGCGGCCGCCGATGACCATGGTCGAGGCCGCCATCAGCAGGCCGAGGAAGTGCGCGCCGGCATCACCCATGAAGATGCGAGCAGGGTTGAAGTTGAACGGGAGGAACCCGAGGCAGATGCCGCACGCGATCACGGCCACCAGCGGTCCGATGTTGTCGCTCGGAAGGAGGCCGAGGCCCATGAGGCGGATGCCGTAGATCGCCAGGGCGCCGCCACCGATGGCCACCACCCCCGCCGCCAGGCCGTCCAGGCCGTCGATGAGGTTGACGGCGTTGGTCAGGGCGATGACCCAGACGGCGGTGATGAGCGGGACGATGCCGGGCGTGAGGACGAAGAAACCCGCCAGCGGGATCTTCAGCTCGTACATCGTGACCCCGCTGAAGTAGAGGATGCTGGCGGCCAGCACCTGTCCCGCCATCTTCGCCGGGGCGGACATGTCGCGGACGTCGTCGATGAGGCCGACGGCGAACATGGCGCCGGCGGCCAGGACGACGCCGGTCATTTCGGGTGAGTCCGTGAAGATCGGGCGCAGTTGCGGGACCGCGGCCGCGCCCAGCACCGCCACCATGAACCCCATGAACATGGCGGCGCCGCCGCCGTAGGGGATCGGCTTCTTGTGCACGGTGCGCTCGCCCGGGAGGGCGACGTAACCGACCCGCAGGGCGATCCGCTTGGCGGGGACCGTCAGTGCGGCCGTGGCGCCCGCGGCAATCACCAGGACCAGGCCGTACCAGCCGATGTCGGGCACGTGTCAGTCCAGGAGATCGGGATACGGCGGGAAGGCGGCGCAGAGCATGGCGACCTCCGATCGCACCGCGTCGATCTCCGCCTCGTCGGTCCGGGCCTTGAGCGTGCGCACAATGAGGTCGGCCACCACCTGCATCTCATCGGGCCCCATACCCGCCGTCGTCTCGGCCGCCGTCCCGAGACGCAGGCCCGAGGTGAGGAACGGGGACCGGGGGTCGTCGGGGATGGTGTTGCGGTTGCAGGTGATGCCCGCCCGGTCCAGGACCTCCTGGGCCTCCTTCCCGGTGAGCTCGGCGTCGAACGGTCGCAGGTCGACCAGCAGCATGTGGTTGTCGGTGCCGCCCGAGACGAGCCGGAAGCCGTGCCCGGCCAGCGCACCGGCCAGGGCGGCGGCGTTGGCCACGACCGCCTCGGCGTACTGGCGGAACTCGGGCCGGGCCGCCTCGGCAAAGGCCACCGCCTTGGCCGCGATGACATGCTCGAGCGGGCCGCCCTGGAGTCCGGGGAACACCGCGCTGTCGATCTTCTTGGCCAGTTCCTCCCCGCACAAGATGGTGCCGCCCCGCGGTCCGCGCAGCGTCTTGTGGGTGGTCAGGGTGACGACGTCCGCCACGCCCACCGGGCTCGGGTGGGCACCGCCGGCGATGAGGCCGGCCGGGTGGGCGGCGTCGAACATGAAGCACGCGCCGACCGAGTCGGCGATCTCCCGGAAGGGCAGCGGGTCGATCACCCGAGCGTAGGCCGTCGAGCCCGCCACAATGAGGGCCGGCTTCTCCGTCTTGGCCAGGTGCGCCACCTGGTCGAAGTCGATCACCTCGCCGGGCTCGGACCCGCGCGTCGACTGCGGCGTCACGCCGTAGGACACGAAACGCCAGAACTTCGAGACGATGGAGGCGGGCGACCCGTGGGTCAGGTGGCCGCCGTGATCGAGCCGCATGGCGAGCACGGTCGCGCCCGGCTCGAGCAGCGCCTGGTACACCGCCAGGTTGGCGTTGGCTCCGGCGTGCGGCTGCACGTTGGCGTGATCGGCCCCGAACAGCGCCGTGGCCCGGTCGCGGGCGAGGTCCTCCACCACGTCGATGACGCGGTTGCCCCCGTAGTAGCGCTTGCCCGGGTAGCCCTCGGCGTACTTGTTCGTCAGCACGGAGCCCGAGGCGGCCAGCACCGCCGGCGACGTGAAGTTCTCCGAGGCGATCAGCTGCAATGTCGTCTGCTGCCGGTTGAGTTCCTCGCCGAGGAGTCGCGCCACCTCGGGATCGGCGGCCAACGCGGTCTCGTAGCTGCTCATGCAATCCCTTCGACAGTGCTGGGGGGAACGGCACCGAGTGTACCGGCGACCCGGGGAGGCCCCGGGGCGTCAACCGGTACGATCCTCCGTCCATGGCGCTGGATCCCAGAACCCCCGTGGTGGTCGGCGTGGGCCAGGTCGCGACGCCGCCCGACGCCGGGCTCGACCCCTCCGCCCGGCCCGAGCCGCTGGCGCTCATGACAGCGGCCCTGTTGGCGGCCGCGGAGGACTGTGACGGGGTCGCACCGGGCGGCCCGGCCCCGGCCGGGCGCGCCCTGCTCGGGCGGGCCGACAGCATCCGGGTCGTGGCGTCGCTGGGCTGGCCCACCCCCGACCCGGCCCGGCTGGTGGCGGGACGCCTCGGCTTCGCGGTGGGCGACGAGCCGGCCGAGCTGATGGTCTCCTCCATCGGCGGCAACAACCCACAGGCCCTCATGCACGACGCCTGTCTCGCCATCAGCCGGGGCCAGCACCAGGTCGTGCTCGTCACCGGGGCCGAGGCCATGTACGCCCGCGCCCTGGCCAGCCGGGACCCCGCCCGGCCCTGGCTGGAATGGACGAGCCAGCCGGAGGGCACGCCACCGGCCGTGCTGTTCGGGAAGGAGAGGCCGGGCGCCACCGAGCTCGAGATGCAGCGCGGCATCGTCCTCCCGGTGCATGCCTACCCTCTGTTCGAGAACGCTCTGCGAGCCGCCCACGACTGGACCCTGCCGGAGCACCGGGCCCGCATCGGCGGTCTGTGGTCGCGCTTCAGCGAGGTGGCGGCGGCCAACCCGCACGCGTGGATCCGGCAGGCCCGGACGCCCGACGAGATCGTCACGCCCGGGCCGGGCAACCGGATGGTCTCGTTCCCCTACCCCAAGCTGTGCACGGCCAATATGCAGGTCGACCAGGGGGCGGCCTACATCGTCTGCTCGGCCGGCGCCGCCCGCGCCGCCGGCGTGCCCGAGGAGCGTTGGGTCTTCCCCCTCTCCGGCGCCGATGCCAACGACCACTGGTTCATCTCCGAGCGCCCTGAGCTGCACCGCTCCCCCGCCATCCGGCTGGCCGGGGACGCCGCCCTCGAGGGAGCCGGGCTGGGCATCGACGACATCGCCCTGGTGGACCTCTACTCGTGCTTCCCCGTCGTGGTGCAGATGGCCGCGGCAGAGCTGGGCCTCGCCATCGACGACCCGGACCGCCCGCTGACCTTGACCGGCGGGCTGACATTCGGCGGCGGGCCGGGCAACAACTACGCCACCCACGGCATCGCCCAGGCCGTCGGCGCGCTGCGGCGCTCCCCGGACAGTGCGGCACTCGTCAGCGGCCTGGGCTGGTACGCCACCAAGCATTCCCTGGGGGTCTACGCCGCCCGACCGCCGGCACACGGCGGCGGGCGGCCCTTCGCCTGGCGCAACGTGCAATCCGACGTCGACGCGCTGCCGCGTTGCGCCGTCGAGCCCGACGCCACGGGCGCTGTCCACGTCGAGACCTACACCGTCACCTTCGACCGCGAGGGCGCCCCAGAGCGCGGCATCGTCGCCTGCCGCACGCCCGACGGCCACCGGGCCTGGGCCAACGTGTCCGACACCGACACCCTGGCCCTGCTCTGCGGCGGCGAGGGCCTCGGACGGCGCGGCGACCTGGCCGCCGACGGCACCCTGACGATGGCGGACTAGGAGCGCCACCCGGAGGCGGTTGCGACCGCTCCCGTCATACAGTTAGATGGACTAACTATCTCCCCGGCTCTGGGGGAGGGTGAGGGGCAGGGCATGACAGGCACGGCGCATGACCTCGTGGTCCGGGGCGGCCTGGTGGCCGACGGGCAGGGCGGCGAGCCCAGGAGGGCCGACGTGGCGGTGGACGGTGGCACCATCACATCCGTGGGGCCGGTGCCGGGCCGGGGTGCCGAGGAGATGGACGCCGACGACCTGCTGGTCACGCCGGGCTTCGTCGACATCCACACGCACTACGACGGGCAGGCGACCTGGGACGAGCGCATGACGCCGTCGAGCTGGCACGGCGTCACCACGGCCGTCATGGGCAATTGTGGCGTGGGCTTCGCGCCGGTGCGGCCGGACGCGCACCCGCGCCTGATCTCGTTGATGGAAGGGGTGGAGGACATCCCGGGTGCCGTGCTCGACGAAGGGATCGACTGGTCCTGGGAGAGCTTCGGCGAGTATCTCGACGCGGTCGAGCGCCGGCCGCACGACATCGACCTGTGCGCGCAGCTCCCCCACGGCGCGCTGCGCCTCTATGTCATGGGCGAGCGGGCGGCCCGGCTCGAGGAGGCCACAGCTGAGGACCGTGCCGCCATGCGCGCGCTGGCGACCGAGGCCCTGCGGGACGGGGCCATCGGCTTCTCCACGTCGCGGACCCTGAACCACCGCACAGCCAGCGGGGACCCGACACCTTCGCTGCGCGCCGGCACGGACGAGCTCGAGGCCATCGCCCTCGGCGTGGCCGACGCCGGGCACGGTGTGGTCGAGCTGATCTCCGACTTCTGGCCTGACACTGACGGCGAGTTCGAGTTGGTGCGCGCCATGGTGGCGCGCACGGGCGTGCCGCTGTCGCTCTCATTGGCGCAGAGCCACCGCCATCCCGGGCAGTGGCGTGACCTCCTCGACCGCATTGAGGCCGCGGTGGCCGACGGCCTACCCATCCGGGCCCAGGTGGCGCCCCGGCCCGTCGGCCTGCTCGTCGGGCTGCAGTCCTCATACCACCCGCTGCTCGCGTTCGGGTCCTATGCCGAGATCGCGGCGCTGCCCGTGGACGCGCAGGCCCGCGCGCTGCACGACCCGGCACTGCGGGCCCGGCTCCTCACCGACATGGAGGTAACGGACGAATCCGACGCGGCGCCAGGCCAACGGGCTCGGCGACGCCCGATCGACTACGGACGCCTGTACCCGCTGGGCGACGTGCCCGACTACGAGCCCGCGCCCGAGACCAGCGTGCAGCGGATGGCGTCGGCGCGCCACCTCGCCCCGGCCGAGTTGCTGTTGGACCTGCTTGCGGAGAACGGCGGCCGCAACTTCCTCTACACCCCCTTCTCCAACTACGCGGAGGGGAACCTCGACGCCTGCGGCGAAATGCTCGCCCATCCGCTCACCGTCTTCGGGCTCGGCGACGGCGGCGCCCATGTGGGGCTCATCTCCGACGCCAGCTTCCCGACCTACGCCCTCTCGCACTGGGCCCGAGACCGCAGCCACGGCCGCATGGAGGTGGGCCAGGTGGTGCAGCAACTGACCAGCACCACGGCGGGGGCCGTGGGGCTCCGCGACCGCGGCGTCCTGGCGCCCGGCCTGCGGGCGGATCTCAATGTCATCGACTTCGATCACCTGTCCTGTGCGCCGCCAGTCATGGCCTACGACCTGCCCGCCGGGGGCAAGCGGCTCCTGCAGGGTGCCCACGGCTACCGCGCCACCGTCGTGGCCGGGTCCGTCACCTATCGCGACGGGGAGCCGACGGGGGCCCTGCCGGGGCGACTCGTCCGGGGCGGGCGGGCTGCATGACGGCCCGGGCCCTGCACGTGCTGGAACCGGCCGCGGAGTGGCGGGCCGGCGACATTGCCGATGCCGAAGCCTGGACACTGCGCCTGGACAAGGCCGACCACGCCGAGCTCGACGCCGCCTTGGCCGTGGCCCGGGGCAAGAGCGCCGACCCACTCCAACTCGAGCGCGACGACTTCCCCCTCGACGCTCTGGCGGCCAAGCTCGACCAGGTCGTTGACACCCTGTTGAACGGACGCGGCTTCGCGCGCATCGCCACGCTCGACACCGCGCGCTACGACGATGACGACCTCACGCTCCTCTACTGGGGCATCGGCCTGCACCTGGGCGAGCCGTGGGCTCAGAACAAGCACGGTCACGTGTTGGGCGACGTCACCGACCAGGGCAAGACCATCGACGATCCGACGGTGCGCGGCAACGAGCTCGGCGGCGTCGCGCTCGATTACCACACCGACGGCTCCGACCTGGTCGGCCTGCTGTGCTTGCGTACGGCCCGTTCCGGCGGCCTCTCCTGCGTGGCCAACGCAGTGGCGATCCACAACCACCTGGTGCGCGAGCGGCCGGACCTGGCCGCGGCGCTCTACGAGCCGATGCCCTACGACACCAGGGGCGAGCAGGCCACGGGCGCGGCGGCCTTCTACGCGGTGCCCGCGTTCACCGAGCACGCGGGCCGCCTCTTCGTCCGCTTCATCCCCCAGTACATCCTCGCCTCGCAACGCCATCCCGATGCGCCCCCGTTGAGCGCGACGGCGCGGGAGGCCATCGCCGCCGCGTCCGCGCTGGCCAACGACCCGGACTTCAACGTCTACATGGACCTGCAGCCGGGCGAGATGCAGTTCATCAACAACTACCACGTGCTCCACGGGCGCACGGCCTACGAAGACGACGTGGCGCACGGCTATAAGCGTCATCTCAAGCGCCTGTGGTTGGCCACCTACGCGCTGACCGAGCGACCGTCGTACTTCGCGGCCCTCGGACGGCGCAGCCATTGGGAGGCTCGCCGCTCCGTGAGCACGCTGCCGGCGGTCGAGCGGGTCGTCGGCACGCCTTGAGGGCAGACCGCAGACCTCGGCGACTCGTGGAAAATCGCTAAACCGATTCGTTTATATTTTGAAAAGAGCAGGCCGGTTCAAACCGGTGTGCGCACACGCCATCGGTCGGCTGAGCCATCGGCGGTTCCCTTCGAGACAGCTGCGACGGCCCGGGTCAGCCCGCCGGCGCTCGTTTCGTCCTCGAGAACAGCTTGCGCCGCGTGCTCATCAGCATCGTCCCTTCAATGAACGACGCCGGCAGCGCGCCCTCGCGCAGGACGCGGATGGGCGTGAGCGTGGCGTCCACCACAGTGGGCGGCGGCCCTTCCCGCCGGCCGCCGTCGACGACCACCGCCACGTCGGCGGCGCGGAAGGCCTGCGCCACCTCCGCCGGCTCGGTGAAGCGCAGGGGGACGGTGCGCCACGGACCGTGCTCGCGGCAGAGCCGGCGCAGCGCCCGCCCGTCCGGCATGCCCACCACGGCGGCCCAGGCGCCGTGGTGGGGGGCGCCGTCGTCCGGGGCGGCGTGGAGACCCGCGGTCGCGGCGTCCCCTTCCTCGGGGTTCGACCCGGCCCACGGCAGGAACACCTCGAGGGGTCCGGGCCAGCAGCGCTGCAGCAGCGTCCCGAGCTCGTCGGTCCAGCCCGACGTGAGCGCCCGCACGTCGTCGATCTGTCCCACGGCATAATGGGGCCCGTCGGGGTCGGCGGCCAGCTCGGCCAGACGCAGTTCCTCGTCGGGCGACCCGGCCCGGACGGCCAGGCTGTATCCGCCCACGTTCGGGACGGCGACGATAGCCCCGGCCACCAATGCCTCTTCGACCGCCGCCGCTCCCGCACCGACCACGGGAGGCCGGGCGTCGTCAGTGACCGCAGCGACGTCCATGTTCCCATTCTCCCTCGCGTCAGGCGCCCAGACGTGCCACGAGCGCACGTGGGCGCCCGGCGAGGTCCGGCTCAATGGCTCCCTCGTCGTACCCCAGTTGGATCGCCATTCCCCGCGCCGCCTCGGCCTGTGCCGGCGCCAGCTCGACCACGACGGCCCCCGGTCGGCCCAGCCAGGCGTGCGCCTCTGCCAGCACGGCCTCCACGTCGGCCAGACCCGGCGCACCGTCGCGGGCGGGGCCGGCGACCAGCGCCTGCCGGGGCTCCGCCCGCACCTCGGGATCCAGGCCGGCCCATTCCTGTTCGGTGACATAGGGAGGGTTCGAGACGACGAGGTCGACGCGACCACGCAACGCTGCGGGCAGTGGGGCCAGCCAACTCCCCTGCACCAGGTGGACGTCGGGCAGTCCCCCCGCCGAGGCGCCACGCCACGCCCGCAGGTTGACGGCCGCCACTTCGAGCGCGTCGGCGCTCCGGTCGGTGGCCCACAGCTGCGCCAGCACGCCGGCACCCAATGCGTTCGCCAGCGCCAGCGCGATGGCGCCGCTCCCCGTCCCGGCGTCGACGACGACCAGGCCCCCAGCAGTGCGACGTCCGGCCAGTCGGCGCGCCTCACCAAGCGCCACTTCGACCACCTGCTCCGTCTCGGGTCGTGGGATCAGGACGCGGGGGTCGACCCGGAGGTCGAGCTCGCGGAAGGGCCAGTGACCGAAGATGTACTGCAGCGGCTCCCCCGCGGCACGGCGCGCCGCCATGGCCCGCGCCGAATCGGCTGCGTCCGCGGGAACCACTGCGGGACGAGCCGCACCGACGGGGGCGCTCCCCCGGAGCACCTCGTCCACGATGAAGCGGGCCTCGTGCCGCGCCGTCCCACCCAGCATGCCCGCCACCTCGTCCACCAGCGCACGGGTCTCGATGTCGCCCGGGTCAGGAGCCGTCGGCGCCGGCGGGCTCACTTGCCGCCGGCTTCCTCGCCTTCGAGCTGCCTGGCCCGCTTGTCCGCCATCAGCGCGTCGGTCAGCTCGTTGAGGTCACCCGCCAGCACCTGGTCCAGCTTGTAGAGGGTCAGGTTGATGCGGTGGTCGGTGACCCTGTTCTCCTTGAAGTTGTACGTGCGGATTTTGTCGGTGCGGTTCCCGGCGCCCACCTGGCCGCGCCGCTGGGCCGAGATCTCCGCCGCCTGGCGCTCCTGCTCCGCCTTCAACAACCTGGCGCGCAACACCACCATGGCCTTGGCCCGGTTCTGGATCTGGCTCTTCTCGTCCTGCATGGCCACGACGGTCCCCGTCGGCAGGTGCGTGATGCGCACGGCGGAGTCGGTCGTATTGACCGACTGCCCGCCGGGGCCCGTGGAGCGGTAGACGTCGATCTTGAGATCGTTTGGGTCGATGTCGATCTCGACCTCTGCGGCCTCGGGGAGCACGGTCACGGTCGCGGTGGAGGTGTGGATGCGGCCCTTGGCCTCGGTCACGGGGACCCGCTGCACGCGGTGCGTGCCGGCCTCGTGCTCCAGGCGGATGTGGGCGTCGGGCCCCTTCACCAGGAACACGGCCTCGTTGATGCCGTCCTTCTCCGAGGCGTCCTCGGCCAGGACCTCCACCTTCCACTTCTTCATGGCCGCATAGCGGAGATACATGTCGTAGAGGACACGGGCGAACAGGTTCGCCTCGTCGCCCCCCACGGCGCCCCGGATCTCCATGATCACGTTGCGGCCCTCGTTGGGATCCTTGGGCAGCAGCAGCGTCTGAATGCGTTCCTCGAGGGAGGCCACCAGCGCCTCGGACTCGTCGACCTCCTGGCGCATGAGCTCGCGCTCGTCGCCGGAGGTCTCGGTCAGCATCTCGCGGGCCGTGGTGACGTCCTCGCGGGCGGCGTGCAGCTCATGCCAGGCCCGGACGATCTCACCGAGCTCCTTGTGACGCCGTGACAGGTCGCGCAGGCGGTCCTGGTCCGTGAGGGTGGCCGGGTCGGCCAGCTCCGTCTCGACGGCCTGGTACTCCGTTTCGAGCGCGGCCATCCGGTCGTCGAGCATGCGTTCCGGGGCTCCTCGTCAGGGCGGGGACGCGGCGGATGCCGACGCCCCCGGCCGCGTCAGTCCTGCGCGTCCGCGGCGGGCTTGGCCTTGGCCTTTCCCTTGCGCTCGCCGTAGCGGCGCTGGAAGCGCTCCACCCGGCCACCCGAGTCGACCAGCTTCTGCTTGCCGGTGAAGAAGGGGTGGCACTCGTTGCACAGCTCGACGTGGAGGTCGGCCTTGGTGGAGTGGGTGGTGAACGTGTTCCCGCACGAGCACTTGACCGTCGCTTCGACGTAGTCAGGGTGGATGTCGGTCTTCATGGTGTCTCCAGTGTGGGGTGAGAGTCGGTTCAGTGTAGGGGCCGGAGGGACGCCGTCAGGTCAGGTGCCCGGGCCCTTGGCGATCTCGGCCAGGAATTCGTCGTTGCTGGCGGTGGTGCGGATCTTGTCCATGAGCAGCTCCAGGCCGGCAGCGTCCTTGCCGTCGCTGGCCAGGGCGTTGAGCACCCGGCGCAGCTTCCAGACCTGCTGCAGCTGGCCCCGCTCGAAGAGGAGCTCCTCGTGCCGCGTCGAGCTGGCGTTGACGTCGATGGCCGGGTAGAGCCGGCGTTCCGAGAGCCGCCTGTCGAGCCGCAGCTCCATGTTGCCGGTGCCCTTGAACTCCTCGAAGATGACCTCGTCCATCTTCGAGCCGGTCTCGACCAGCGCCGAGGCCAGGATGGTCAGCGAGCCGCCCTCTTCCACGTTGCGCGCCGCGCCGAAGAACTTCTTCGGCGGGTAGAGCGCTCCGGAGTCGACACCACCGGACATGATGCGGCCGGTGGCGGGGGCAGCCAGGTTGTAGGCCCGGGCCAGGCGGGTGATGCCGTCGAGGATGATGACGACGTCGCGTCCCTTCTCGACGAGCCGCTTGGCCCGCTCGATAGCGAGCTCGGCCACCTGCGTGTGCTCGTCCGCGGGGCGGTCGAACGTCGAGGCGATCACTTCGCCTCTCACCGAGCGGCGCATATCGGTCACTTCTTCGGGCCGCTCGTCGACGAGCAGCACCATGAGGTGCACGTCGGGGTTGTTGGCTTCGATGGAGTGGGCGATCTGCTTCATCACCGTCGTCTTGCCGGCCTTGGGCGGTGACACGATCATGCCGCGCTGTCCCTTGCCGATCGGCGAGATGAGGTCCACGATCCGGGCGGTCAGGTTGTCCTTGTCGCCCTCTCGCTCCAGGTGCAGCTGGGAATCGGGGAACAGCGGGGTCAGGTCCTCGAAGCGGGGCCGGCTGCGGGCCTCGTCGGGATCCATCTCGGAGACCTTGTCGATGCGCAGCAGCGCCGGGTACTTCTCGTTGTTCGACGCCGGCCGGCACGCGCCCTCGACGTAGTCGCCGCGCCGCAGCGCGAACTTGCGCGCCTGGCTGATGGAGACGTACACGTCCTTGGACGACGGGAGGTAGCCGTCGCAGCGCAGGAAGCCGTAGCCCTCGTCACGCAGGTCGAGCATCCCGTTGACCTCGACCAGCTCGCCCGAGTACGGCTGCTCCTGGCCGCCGCCCTGCAGCTCGCCACCCTGCCCGGGCCGGTCCCGACCGCGGCGCCGACGACTGCGTCGGTTGCCGACATCGCCGTCGTTGCCCTGATTGTTCTGATTGCCCTGATTGCCCTGATTGTTCCGGTTGCCCTGGTTGTTCCGGTTCTGGTTCCGGTTGCCGGGCTGGTTGTTGTTGTTCTGGTTGCCGTGGCTCTGGGCGCTCTGCCCGTTCTGCCGGGGCGCCGGGTCGGCGCCGTCGGCGAGCTCGGGCGGCTCGACGAACACGGCTGGTCCGGAATCGCCGTTGGTCGCCACCTCGGTGGCGGCCGGGACGGCGTCGGCCGCGGGCCCGTCGGACACCTCGACGTCGGAGCCGCCACCCGTGCCACCGTTGCCGGCGACGAAGGTGGCCGCGTCGGCGGCGCCTCTGGCTGCAGCCGAGGCCCGGGAGCGCCGGGCCGGCTTGGCCGCGCCGTTGGTCCCGGCGGACTCGGAATCCCCGTTGCTCTGTGCGGCGGCGGACCCGGAGGTCACGCCGGTCGCATCGAGGATCTGGTCGATGATGTCCGCCTTCTTCGTCCGTGTCGTCGTCTTGAGCGACATGGCTTGGGCGATGGCACTGAGCTCATCGCGCTCCTTGCCTTCGAGAACTGATCGTTCGAGCTGCTGTTCCGCAGTCATCGGCTCCTCTTCTGAGAGGGTTGTCGCCCGCCCGGATTGATCCGCGCGTGGCGAAGGAAATTGCAGGGAGGAGAAGGGATTCGCGTGTGAATGCCCTCCCCCGGATCACCTCTGCGTGATGCCCTCCCAGGACCGCTTGTACCTGCGGAGAGCGCTACGAAGCGCAGTGGGGATGTCTCTACTCTAGCGGGAGGGAGGGGGTCATGCCAACATACCCCCCTTTCCCGCAGGTCAGTGAGGCCGGATAGCGCCCGGCATCACCTCCCTACAGGGAGATCTCGGCCAGGACCGACTCGAGCTTGAGGTCGATCACCGAGGGGACCGAGATCGCCTTGATGGCGAGGTCCGGGTCCTTCAGTCCGTGCCCGGTCAACACACACACCACGGTGGACCCTTCGGGCACCCCCTTCTTGAGCAGACCGGCGACCGAGGCCGACGACGCCGCCTCGCAGAAGACGGACTCCTGCCGGGCGAGAAAGGTGTACGCCTCCATGATCTCGTCGTCGGTGACCGCCGTGATGGATCCGCCGGACTCGGTGGCGGCGGCCGTAGCCGAGTACCAACTGGCCGGGTTCCCGATGCGGATCGCGGTAGCGATCGTCTCGGGATTCTCCACGGGATGACCCAGCACGATCGGGGCGGCACCGGCCGCCTGGAAGCCCATCATCTGAGGCAACTTCGTGCTGCGCCCCGCCTCCTTGTACTTGAGATAACCCCGCCAGTAGGCCGAGATATTCCCGGCGTTGCCCACAGGGATGCAATGGACATCGGGCGCGTCGCCCAGGACGTCGACGATCTCGAAGGCACCGGTCATCTGCCCTTCGATGCGGTGCGGGTTGACCGAGTTGACGACGGTGATCGGCGCGTGGTTCGGCAGGTCGCGCACAATGGTGAGGAGCTGGTCGAAGTTCCCGCGCACCTGCAGCACGCGGGCGCCGTGCATCAGCGCCTGTGCCAACTTCCCCAGCGCGATGTGCCCGTCGGGGATGAGGACGACGCAGGCCAGGCCGGCCCGCGACGCATAGGCGGCCGCCGAAGCCGACGTATTGCCCGTGGAGGCGCACACGACGGCCTTGGCCCCCTCGTCCACCGCCATGGAGATCGCCATGGTCATGCCACGGTCTTTGAAGCTCCCCGTCGGGTTGGCCCCCTCGACCTTGAGCCAGACGTGCGCGCCGACGCGCTCGGACAGGCGCGGGGCCGGGAGCAACGGGGTCCCGCCCTCGAGGAGAGTGACGACAGGGGTCTTCTCGGAAATGGGGAGGAGGTCGCGGTACTCCTCCATGACGCCACGCCAGCCCGCTGTCACGAGAGCGTGCCTCCGTCGTCGTCTGCCGGCTCCCCGATGACCCGGAGCACGCCGCTCACCCTGTCCACGGCCTGGTGGCGGCGCAGCTCGTCGATGGTGGCGAGCAGGTCCCCCTCGCGAGCCACGTGGGTGAGGAAGATCAGCCGGGCGTCAGCGGCGAGGCCGACCTGCTCCATGGACCGGATGGAGACGTCGTGATCGCCGAAGATCTTGGCCACGGCGGCCAGCACGCCGGGACGGTCGGCCACGTCCATGCTGAGGTAGAAGGCCGAGCGCAGGTCGTTCTGGGAGAACACCGTGGTGCTGGTGCGCTTGGGCGCCGGCGCCGGCGCGCCGGCCAACAGGTTGCGCGAGGCGTCGACGAGGTCCCCGAGCATGGCGCTCGCCGTGGGGCCGCCGCCGGCGCCGCGCCCGTAGAGCATGAGCTCACCGCTCACGGCGCCCTCGACGAACACCGCGTTGAAGGCGCCGCGCACCGAGGCCAGGGGGTGGGTCTTGGGGACCATGGCCGGGTGGACCCGCACCGACATCTCGGGTCCGCCGTCGATCAGCTCGGCGATGGCCAGGAGCTTGACGGAGTAGCCCAGTCGCGTGGCGTAGGCGACGTCTGCGGCGCTGATGCCGCTAATGCCCTCCCGGTACACGTCGGCGTCGACGACGTCGCTCCCGAAGGCGAGCGCGGCGAGGATGGCGGCCTTGGCCGCGGCGTCGTGGCCGTCGACGTCGGCCGTCGGGTCGCGCTCGGCCAGACCGAGCTCCTGCGCCTCGCGCAGGACATCGTCATAGTCGGCGCCCTCTTCCTCCATGCGGGTGAGGATGTAGTTGGTCGTGCCGTTGACGATGCCCATCACGCGGACGATCTGCTCCCCCGCCAGCGACTCGCGCAACGGCCGAATGACGGGAATGGCGCCGGCCACCGCCGCCTCGTACAAGAGGTCGACGCCCGCCGCCGCGGCGACCTCGGCCAGCTCGGCGCCGGCAACGGCGAGCAGCGCCTTGTTGGCGGTGACGACCGGCTTGCCGTTGCGCAGGGCCGTCTCGATCAGCTCGTGGGCGGGGTGGAGGCCACCGATGACCTCCACGACGACATCGACGTCGGCGCGGGCCACCAGCGCGGCGGCATCGGCCCCCAACAGGCCCGCTGGGATGGCGATCGGCCGCGACCGCTCCGGGTCGGCCACCGCGATCCCCACCAGCTCCAGTCGGATGCCTGTGCGGGCGGCCACGTCCTCGGCGCGGGTGAGGAGGATCTCGGCCAGTGCCGCCCCGACATTGCCGCAGCCGAGCAGGCCCACCCGCACGGTCGGCGCCGGATGGGCGCGGCTTCCCGCTGCTGCATTGGCCTTCTCCGGGGTCACCGCCAAACGGTACAGGGCGCGCGCAGGGTCACCTGCGTTTGTACTGCTCAGGCGTCGAGGCGGATCAGGTCGTCGAAGGTCTCCCGGCGGACCACCACCCGCGCCGCGCCGTCGGCCACGAAGACGACGGCCGGGCGGGGCACCTTGTTGTAGTTGGAGGCCATGGCGTACCCGTAGGCGCCGGTGACCGGCGTGGCCAGCACGTCGCCCACCACGAGGTCGTCGGGAACGAACGCCTCGGGCACCACGAGGTCCCCGCTCTCACAGTGCTTGCCCACCACCCGCACTGGTCGCGGGCGGGGCGCCCCGACGGCCCGCGGGAGGAAAGCCTCATACCCGCTCCCGTAGAGGACGGGCCGTGGGTTGTCGCTCATACCGCCGTCCACGCTGACGTAGGTGCGGATCCCGGGGAGGTGCTTCACAGTCCCAACCGTGTACAGCGTCATGCCCGCCGTGGCCACGATGGAGCGCCCGGGCTCGGCCGTGATCCTCGTGGCGAGCGACACACCCGCCTGCACGCAGGCGCGTCGCGTCGCCTCCGCCCAGGCGGCAAGCGTCGGCGCCGACTCGCCGTTGACGTAGGGGACGCCAAGCCCACCCCCGACGATGAGCTCGGGCAGGCCGAGCGGCGCGAAGAAGGCGCCGAGCACCTCTGCCGCCTGCTCGAAGGAGGACGCCTCGAAGACCTGGCTCCCGATGTGCGCATGCACGCCGGCCAGCTCGACCCCGGGCAAGAGCTCCAGGGCCGACACCGCCTGCGCGGCCGCGCCGGAGGAGACGGAGAAGCCGAACTTCGAATCCTCCTGCCCGGTGCGCACGAACTCGTGCGTGTGCGCCTCGACACCGGGCGTGACGCGCACCAGGACCTTGGGCCGCTGCGGACCGGGTGCGCCGGACTCCAGAATGGCGCCCAAGCGGGCGATCTCGTCGAAGGAGTCGATGACGATGCGCCCGACACCGTGCTGCAGCGCCGTGGCCAGTTCGTCGATCGACTTGTTGTTGCCGTGCAGGATAAGCCGCTCGGGCGCGACACCGGCAGAGAGCGCGACAGAGAGCTCGCCGCCGGATGCCACGTCGAGGTGCATGCCCTCTTCGTCCGCCAGCCGGGCCATGGCTCGGCAAAGGAACGCCTTGGTGGCATACGCGACGCCGTCGCCCCAGGCGGCGACCGCCTCACGGCAGGCCTGGCGCAGGTGCGCCTCGTCGTAGACGAAGAGCGGGGTGCCGAACTGCTCGACTAGCTCCACCAGGTCGATGCCTCCGACGTGCAGATGGCCCTTCTCGTCCACCGATGCAGAACGCGGCAGGAGGTGGCGCTCCAGCGGTGCGGTGGCGACAGTGTGGTCCGTCGGCATGGAAGTGCAGGATACGGCAGCCTTCACCACTCCCCGGGGAGGCGGAGGTGGTGTTCCCCTCGTGCGAGTACGATCGTCCCCTGCTCGTGCAACTCCCGCCCCCGTAGCTCAGCGGATAGAGCACCGGCCTCCGGAGCCGGTGGCGCAGGTTCGATTCCTGCCGGGGGCGCCATACATTTTCCCAGTTCAGATGGCATTTCTGGAACCAGCGCCCTCAAATGCTGCGGGATTGGCAATCCATGCTGGCAATCCGCGTTTCTGCATCGGTATCCTTGGTTCTAAGGAGCGGCCATGCCTGGACACGTGCAGCAGCGAGGACCATCGACTTGGCGCCTGCACGTATTCGCCGGCAAAGACAGCAACGGACGAAAGCAATACACGTCGAAGACGCTCCATGGAACTAAGAAGGAGGCGGGCATCGCTCTGGCTGCGTTCGTCACCGAGGTCGCCAAAGAGAGGACTGCTTCATCACCAGCGGAGGCGATCACGGTCTCGCAGACGCTCAGCAAGTGGCTGAACTCAAGGAAGGCTCAGCTCTCCCCCGCCACAACCGACCGATATCGGGTAGCGATCAAGCACGTCGACCCAATGATCGGATCGATGCGCGTCTCTCGACTGCGGCCGCACCACATTGAGGACCTTTACAGCGCGCTGGTGACCGAAGGGCAGTCAGGGTCGTCAATCCGGAAGATCCATTGGGCGCTTCGTCAATCGCTGGCCTGGGCCCACCGGCGCGGATACGTCTCGATCATCGCCACCGACGGCATCGAGCTCCCCTCACTCGGAGCCAGAGAGATGGAACCACCATCGTCCGACGACGTACGCACCGTCATCGAATACGTGCTCACTACCGATCCTGATTGGGGAACTCTTATTGCTGTCATTGCTTGGACTGGCTGTCGACGGGGGGAAGTTGCCGGGCTTCGTTGGGAAGACATCGACTTCAAGCAGGGCAACCTGCTGATTCGAAGGTCAGTTGCCGCTGTTCCGGGGGGAAGCCAGGTCAAGGGGACCAAAACGGGTGATATCCGTCGCATCGCCATCGGTCCGAAGACGGCGAAGCTCTTGAAGGCCCACAGGAAACGGTCTGATGCGCGAGCGAAGAGGTGCGACGCCAGGGTCGAGCCCTCTTCCTACATATTCTCACCCGACCCGGCGGGTCAGCGGCCGTACAACCCGTACACAATTACGCGAACCTTTGTTGCCGCCTGCAGCGAAGCGGGCGTACCTCGAATGAGGCTGCACGATCTTCGACATCACTCCGCCACGACCTTGCTGAAGAGCGGAGCAAGCGTGGGCGAAGTGATGGATCGGCACGGCTGGCGGACCGTGGAGATGGTCAATAGGTACCGCCATCTACTTGAAGCCCAGGACTCTGCAGCAGCCAAAGCCTTAGAGAACGCGTAGAACAGATCGATTGTCGACTGCTGACCTCGCGAGTCCAACAAGCATCAGGACTCCTTCGGCAGCAGCATGGGCGGCGAAATTTACGTTTGCTATCTCTGATCTATTGGGGCTTGCTGGGCGCAGCAGCCAGCCGCAGGGACGCCTGCAATAGCTCCTCACTGAGGTTGGCATCGTCTTCGATCACGATGCAACGCTGTCCCTCAGCAAACCAGTGGGCGTACGAAGGGGCCAGGAAGGAGAAGGCGGCGGGCGAGGACAGGCCCGGGTCGGTGCCGTCGCCGACTTGTCGGATGCCGGTCAGCCCCGAGTAGCCGGTGTCCTTGAGCTTCTCGACGCCGATGGCCATGGCGGTGTCGTAGGCGCCCGACGCCACGGCGTAGCAGGCGTTGCGGAAGGCCTCCGAGCCCGTGGCGCAGTAGTTCTCGACCCGGGTGACGGGCTTGTAGTCGATTTTCAGGGGGCGAGAAAGTGTGGTGCCACAGACGCCCGAGGTCATGGTCCCCAACCAGAAGGCGTCGATGTCGGCCAGCTCCAGGTTCGGGACCGATGCGACGGCCTCGGTCGTGGCCTCGGTCAGGAGGTCGTCGACGCCCTTGTCCCACAGCTCGCCGAAGCGGGTGCAGCCCATGCCGATGACGGCCACCTGGTCGCGGATGCCCTTGCTGCTCATGGCCTTACGCTCCTTGCTTCGTGTCTGCTGCGGCGTCGGCCCGGGCGACAGCCGGGCGGGCCTTCCAGAAGTAATTGTGCACGCCCTGCGCCGTCCAGACGCGCCGGAAGGTCATGGAGACCCGGTCGCCGATGGACAGCTCCGAGGCGACGACGTCGGTCATCTCGCAGCGGTAGCGGCCGCCCTCGTCGAAGTCGACGATCACGCCCACCACCGGCGGCGACAGGCTGAAGGCCAGGTGGTCGATGGTGAACGTGGCCACGGTGCCTGGGACGTCGGCCAGGCGCTCGGGCTGCATCTGGTCGATGGTGTGGCACGACAGGCAGGCCCGGGTGGGGGGCATGTGGCGGAAGCCGCAGACCTGGCAACGGCTGGCGGCGAAGGCGTACTTCCACTCCTCGGACCGGTGCACGGTGGGCGCGCCCGGCCGTTCGGGGTCGGGACGGCGTGGGGGCTCGCGGCGCATGTGGCCGCGCCAGGTCAGGAAGGTCGCATACGGCAGGTCGTCCCGCCCGGCCGCCACCTGCTCGGCCACCGACGGGATGCCCGCGGCGGCCCGGGCCTCCTGCGCCGCCGGGAGCGCATCGGTCGTCCGAAGCACCAGTGCGTCGGCGCCGTCGGCCAGTGACAGCACGACGATGACCTGGCCGGACCGGGCGCGCTCGAGCACATCACACAGCGCCACAACGGCGTGCGCCGCGCCGAGGTTGCCCACCGAGCCCGACAGGTCCGGGGCCAGGACCCCGTCGCGCACGCCCAGGCCCTTGGTCACTGCCTTGACCGCCCGCACGTGCAGGCCGCTCACGACGGCGTGGTCGACGTCGTCTTCGGTGACGCCGGCGTCCTTCAGAGCCGCGGCGAAGGCCTCGCGGGCCAGCGGGACGTACATCTCCTCGCCGAAGCGCTCCTCCCAGACGTGGGAGTCGGTCTCGCCGGGCACGCGCCAGCGGTCGAGGAACTCGTCACTCGCCGCACCCCGCCCGATCAGCTCGGCCACCGCGCCGTCGGGTGCGCAGACGAGTGCGGCGGCGGCGTCGCCACTGTCCCGCTCCTCGGCCGAGCCGGCGAGGCCCGTCCGCAGGTCCGAGACCACGGCCAGGGTGGTGCGGCCCGCGCGGCCGGTATCAGCCGTCCCGAGCGCCAGCAGCAGTGTCCCGAGCGCCGAACGGGAGGAGCCGGCGAAGTCATAGGCGCCGCAGCCCCGTCCGAGGCCCAGCGCGGCGTGCACCGTGGTGGCGCTCGTCTTGTCCAGGTACGCGGGGTCGGGCGTCGAGAAGAAGAGGTCCTGCACGGCCTCGGGCGCGGACACGGCCAACGCCCGCCGGCCCGCTTCGACGCCCAACGTCGTGGTGTCCTCGTCGTGGGAGGCCACGGCCCGCGTGCCGCGCCCGCCACCACTGCCCAGGACGCCGGCGATGGCCGAGCGCTGCAGGCGCCAGAAGGGCAGGTACGTCCCCCAAGCGGCGATACCGGCGGTCATAGACCGATCATTCCAGAAGTCACGGACACCTCACACATTGCATCGAACAGGGTAAAGGTAGCGTCGGCCGACTCCGGCCCTGGTCAAGGGGCAGCGTGGCGGGCGGGCGGGGGCCCTCACGCCCTGGCCGTCACCACCAGCTCCCAGCTGTCCAGCTCGAGCGGGCCGCCGCCTCCGGCCCGGAACTGCACGTCGTGGAAGCCCGCCGCCTGGAGCCACACGACCCATTCGGGCGGCGTCGGCAACCGGATGAAGTACGAGGCGCGGCGCAGGGTGCCATCCCGGTAGGCGGTGCGCTCGACCAGCATCCGCCCGGTGATCGGGTCGAAGGTCGAGACCTCGAACATGGCGTCGTCGTCGCGCTGCACCACGACGGCGTCGGGCGCCGGCGTGAAGTGCCGTACGCCTCCGTCGTGGTGCATCTGGTCGATCGCCACCTTTCCGCCGGGGCGCAGGACGCGGTGGAATTCTTCCAAGACCTTGTGGCAGTCATCGTCGTCGTAATAGCCGAACGAGTTCAACCAGCAGACGACAGCATCGAAAGGCCCGTCGACGGGCAGGGCCCGGATATCGCCCTCCAGGTAGGTCACGCTCCCCGGACGCAGATGCGGGTCGGCGCGGGCATCCTCCACGTAGGCCGGTGTCAGGTCCACGCCCGTCACCGCCATGCCAGCCGCGGCGAGCCGGCGCGACAGTCGCCCGTGGCCACAGGGCACGTCGAGGATGTGGGACCCGGATGGCAGCTGGAGCAGGCCCAGGATCTCGGCTGTGTCGGCGTCCGAGTGCGCGTCGTCGATCGACTCCTCGTAGAAGTACGGGTAATCGCCCCCGAAGGTTGCCTCCATGTCGAACGTCATGCGCCATCATCGCCGCCGGTAGGGTCGCCCGCATGCCCGGGCCCGAGGATCTGTCCTTCGACGTGGTCTCGGCGGTCCACGAGACCGGCGACCCCGGCGTCTTCGGCGCCGACATCCATCCGCTCTGGGCCGTGGGCGACAAGGCGAACGGCGGCTACCTGCTGGCCATCCTCGGCCGGGCGGCCCGCACGGTGGCGCAGAGAGGCGGCAGTGCCGGCTGGGAGGTGGTGTCCACCTCGGTCACCTACCTCCTTGCACCCAAGGCCGGCCCCGCCACAGTGCGGACGACGCTGCTGCGGAGCGGGCGCACGGCGGCCCACGTGCGGGCGGTTCTCGTGCAGGGCGACGCGGATGTGGTCGACGCCGTGTTCGTCCTGGCCGACCTGCCCGACGAGACGTCGGTGCGCTACGACGGCACACCGGCCTTCCATGCGGCGGATCCCGAGGAGTGCATCCGGCTCACGCCGAAGATCCCGACCGGTGTCTACGTCGGCATCATGGATGTGCTCGACATCCGGCTCGATCCCGCCACCGTGCCCTTCGCCGTGACGCCGCCGGCGCCCGGGACGGCGGCTGAGCTGCGGGGCTGGACGCGCTTCGCCGACGGGCGTGAGCCCGACGCCCTCTCCGTGCTCTTCCTGACCGATGCCATCCCGCCGGCCACCCTCATGATCGGCTCCACCGGCTGGGTGCCCACATTGCAGATGTCGACCTACGTGCGGGCACGGCCCGCTCCCGGGTGGCTCGCCATCAGGATGACGGCCGGCCTGGTCGCCGACGGGATGGTCGACGAGACGTGCGTGGTGTGGGACAGCCGGGGCCGCTTCGTCGGCCAGTCCACCCAGCTGGCCCGACTGCGCTTCCCCGACGAGGTCAGCTGAGCTCGAAGAGGCAGGTCAGGGCCCGGACACAAGCCCTCATGCGGCCTGATCGCCATCCTCCTCGTCTTCGGCATCATCGTCGTCCGCCTCGTAGCAATCCCACGAGCAGTACCCCGCGAGGCGCGGCGAGGCCGGGTGGAACCGACAGCGCGGACACAGCGATGTCATGGTGCCTCTCTCGTTCGTCGTTCGCATTGCCATTTCCTCCCCTCGTTCTCGTACTGGTTACTCGCCGCCTGTGACTGCCCCGCCGCTGCGGCGTCCGCCAAATCGGTGCCCGAAACAAAAAGAGCCGCTTCCCGGTGGGAAGCGGCTCCTCGACGTCGGGACTGGTAAGCGTCCCCTACGGCGTCGGTGCCACCCTCCCACTGCACAGCTTGGGAATTCCACAGACCTCTACCTCGGACATGGCCAGGCGCGACTGACCCAGGGAATTGCCCTCCTGGTCGCACCGCACGGTCATGTTGTGCCCGGTCATGATCTGGTCAGTATACGAGAGCCATTCGTGGCCCTTGAGCACAATGGGGAGAGATCGGGCAGAGTTCATCGCCGCGTCACATGGGACGGGGGTGCTGGCGGTGCCGTGGCCGGGATGCTCAGGCGGGTGTGGCCGCCACCCGGGCACGCAACTCCGGCTTGACCACCTTGCCCGTCGGATTGCGGGGCAGCTGGTCGATGAAGACGTACTGGCGCGGCACCTTGTAGTCGGCCAGCTGCTCGAGACCGAAGGCGCGCAGCTCGCCACCGTCCGCCTCCATGCCGGGGTGCAGGACGACGAAGGCCACCAGGTCCTCGCCGAGCACAGGGTGCGGGGCGCCGACGACGGCGACCTCCTTGACCGCGTCGTGCTGCACCAGGACGTGCTCGACGTCGGTGGCGTGCACGTTGTTGCCGCCGCGGATGATCACGTCCTTGGAGCGTCCGACGATGTAGAGGTAGCCGTCGGCATCGAGCTTGCCGAGGTCACCGGTGACGAGCCAGCCGTCCCGCCACATCTCTGCCGTCGCCTCGGGGTCCTCGAAGTATTCGCGCTGGCGCCCCGGCATCTGGAGGCGCACCTCGCCCACCGTGTCGGGCGGCAGCTCCTCGTCGTGCTCGTCGACGATGCGCACGACCGCCGGCGGGGCGATCTGGCCCACCGACCCGGGGCGCTTGACCGCCTCGCCCTTGGGCATGACGCAGTAGGCCGAGCCCGCTTCGGTCATGCCGTAGTTGTTCGACACCAGGGCGTCGGGCATCTTCTCCTGCAGCCGCTCCACCACGTAGGGCGCCAGGGGGGCGCTCCCCACCGAGCACATCTGCACCGACGAGAGGTCGGCGTCGGCGAAGTGCGGGTTGTCGATGAGCAGGTGGGCCATGGTCGGGACGAGGAACACGGCCATGGGGCGTTCCTCCTCCACCACGCGCAGCCAGCGGTCGGCGTCGAAGCGCGGTTGGTAGATCACCTGCATCCCGAGCTTCATGGGCGTGTAGACGAGGGCGATGCCGGCGAAGGTGAAGAGCGGGCTGGCATGCACCCAGCCGGCGCCGGTCCAGTTGGGCTCGACCTTGCCGATCATGGAGCCGTTGGAGTGGCGGACCGCCACACCCTTGGGCCGGCCCGTCGTTCCCGAGGTGTAGAGGATGTCGGCCAGGTCGTCGGACGCCCGCGGCACCTGGAAGGTCGAACGGTCGCCGGCGGTGGCCTCGGCCCAACTGAGCACCGGGACCCCGGTGTCCGGCGGTGGGGTCCCGGCCTCCGATCCGGCGTCGATCAGGGTGACGAGGCGACCCGCCCCGAGGTCACCGTCGCTACGCAGGAGGTCACCGTCGGCCACCACGGCGGACGCGCCCGAGTGCTCGAGCATGTGCGTCACCTCGGCCGGGGCCAGGCGGGGGTTCATGGGAACGGCCACGCCGCCGGCCCGGTGGGCGGCTGAATACGAGACGAGCCAGTGCAGCGCCAGCTCGGGGCGGAGGTGGATGCCGACCCGGCCGTCGGGCTGCAGGCCCGCCTCGACCAGGCGGCGGGCCATGGCGTTGGCCGCACCGTCCCATTCGGCGAAGGTCATGGAGCCCACGTCCACGACGGCGAAGGCGG
>Ga0307374_10001525_pt1 | contig 42910 bp, 39 predicted proteins | sample OX3MG_FD_202532 | JGI IMG/M metagenome (GOLD analysis project Ga0307374, IMG submission 202532) | Soil microbial communities from Risofladan, Vaasa, Finland - OX-3 | ecosystem: Environmental > Terrestrial > Soil > Coastal area > Acid sulfate soil | place: Finland: Risofladan, Vaasa | collected...
ACAGCCACGGCGAACTCAACTTTAAAGGCGCTCAGAGCATCCTTTAGTTGTTCCAATGGATTTCGATTTTTGCCGTGAGCGATGAATACTTTTTTTGGCGAGTGATCCGGAAGTCGCTTAATCCCCTCAGAGAGGTGGTCTTCACCGGATTCGTCAATTCCTACTCCATTTTCCTCCTCTTCGCCGGGGAGTACCTCCTTAATCAATTCAACCTGATCAAAATCCTCATCAAGAGCTTCCGGAGTCGACAGCGTTGCCGCGAAATCGACATAATTTCCCCCCTTCGTCAAGCGAAGAAATCCCGCAGTTTCTGCATCGGTAAGGAGAAAATCCATGCACTCAGTAGCGCGCTCATGCGAAACGTCGGCGGTTTTGACTAAGTAGTCCCTGAAAACCGTCGCGCTCGGAACCTTCTTATTGTTAAATGCTTCTAGGAACGCCCTAAATGGTTCAACTGTCAGAACCGCTCGCTTGAGCGCTGCAACCTGAATCACTTCATCGGCGCCCGTCGCTTGTCTACCGAGATCAGTCAAACCAAATTCGGAGGCGTTGATTCCTCCAGACGTGAGTCCATAGAACCGAGAAGCCGCCACCAGTTCTCTAAACTTGCTTGACGCAGGCGACACGTCAAGTATTTCCGCGAGCGTTAGCCTGCCCACTTCGGTCCCTGATGCCTCGTCTTGGATCTTCTGAGCCACAACAATCGCGTCGCGCAAAGGCATCGAAGGATAATTCCTATTCTTACTACCAACTTTGCGTCCTGTTACCACGATTCCTCCACCCTTCTGCGCTCCATGACATTATGGCAGATTTGACGCATGATGACAAGATATTTTCCATTCTATCATGCATTTCGGAAGGCTCGATAAGTATTCTTCCTTGTCAAGCTCTATTTAATTCACTACGAATTGATTTACAATTTCGGTTAAAACACATAGCGGTAATCCGATGAAACAAAAAAAGGGACTGCGACACTAGCGCGCCGTACGTCAGATCTTGAGTTCTCAAGCCCCGCTCATACGTCGAATTTGCTCACGAACAGTTTCGACGGACTTTTCGGGAGCAAGACCTGGATCTATTTCGTTGACGACGCTTGCAATACGTTCATAAGTTTCGTTCACTACATCACTCGCTTCGATCTTTGTAAGTCCCCACGACTGCATCTCTACGGCGAGTCGATGGCGAGTCATTTTTATTATCTGTTTCTCGCCCGCAATTGCAAGTGCCGTTGTCTTCGCCGCGACAAAAGCCATTGTCGGGGCAACGTCATAGATTGGAGCGAACGAAAGTGCGCCAGCTTCAATCAAGAATGAATGATTTCGTGCATGTCCGTCGGTATTTCCCAGTGCGACTGTGAGAACCATCGCAGCTCCTAAAGCTCGGAGTTCAATTGCTGGATCAATCGCGTGGTCTGAAATCACCTTCGCCAATGCCTCGTATGAGGGCACGCGATAACCTATGCGCTGATACTTGTCTCTTTCGGGATCAAGACCGAGGGACTGACAACCGTCTTCTTGATGGACTCGCGTCATCTTTCCTCCGATGACACGTCGATCGAATCGTTCGACGATGAGAACCTGGCGCTCTCCGATAGTTTCGAACTCAACATGCGCGACATTGAGTCCAGCTTTTTCCGCAATCTTCATTGCATAATATTCGGAAGCTACCAATCCCGGGAACTCGACTGGATCTGGCTTGAGAATGTGGGTTGTGGGAACGCCCAATGCGGGACGCTCCCATCCGTCTGCGGTGCGACACAAGAGTAATTTGGCTTGCAGACCCCCAAGGGAAACTCGTACTTCCTCGTTTACGCCAAGGGGTTGCGAAGGGAGGTCTTCGATCGCCCGAACAAGGTCTCCTTCGGAGAGCTGTCTCGCCGAAGTGTTTTCACTAACCTGAAACTGTTCTCCAACTATTGAGATTGCGCCTGCGCAGTCATAACCGATTGCCGCGAAAAGTCCGAACGAATCGCCTCTTGAAACGTTGAAGCGACGTTCGATTTCACTGAGTGTTTCTCCTTCGGGAAGCATTCCTCTCACCCAACGATCGACAGCTTCGCCGCTGTAAGGCTTCTCTCTGACTGGGAGAGCGACGGATAGGCACAAAGAGCCAACTCCGATGTCTTTCACCAGAGAGATTTCGTACGCCAGCCCGAGTCCCCGCCTAGTTTTCGTTAAAGTCGCGACTCGTTGCCCATTCAGCCATATGGCAAGTTCCTGGTCGCTCTTGGCCATCGACGCTTACCGTTGCGAGGCAAGTACGTTTTGCACAGCAGTCTCAGGCGTCTCGACAGTGACTACCGCATTACGAGGTACGGCGATGAGGTCGTAGCCCGCAACGGAAAAAGCATTAACAAATCGGGCAATGCTTTTGTTGCTGCCGTTTTCCATACGAATTACCGTTGTTCGGTCAACGTGCAGTTTTTCGGCGATATCCGCCTGTGTCAGATTGCATTTCGCCCGAACGCCTATCAGCGCTCGCTCTAGTCCGGCAATATTTCTGATACGAAACCACATATCTTCCTCTCAATGTTGTAAAAATACAATTTAGGAAATATTATATACGTAAGTAGTAAATTAGCAACATATATTAACTAAAGCAAAATAGTCGGAGATTTACAACATTCAAATAGTACTTCATCTTAGGGAGATTGCTATTCAAGAACAATGTTTGGCCCTAAGACTGCTCCAATCTTGCTCCATTCTTTCCCAACATCATTAAACAACTACCCAAGCAAACCTAGTAAGCGATTGTATTTTCCATCCTTACCAACCGGATACCACACAAATCTTTGGATTAGGAAACCGATGCTCTATCCCCTGAGCTACGAGGGCAAATATGGGTTTTCATCATCTCAAACTGAGGATCTGTGTTCCCAGCACAACAATCGAACTTCACCGCATTTCTCGATTATTCCCCACCATTCAAACACGCTTACACCACCCGGGGTTCGAACTCAAGGTTGCCCCAAGCGAAGAATTGATTCGTCCCAATCGCTCTTAGCGACGAACGTTGGAACGTTGGAACGTTGGAACAATTTGACGGGTTACTTCAGGACATCACCTCACCTTGAGTCACGCGCTCTCCAATTTCGCGATTGTCGTCGACGCTGAAGTGCCAAAGCCTCCCTACGGAACCCGCTCGTTTGGCTCATAAGTTGCCGTTAACCAACGTGTTGCCACGACCCTTTAAATCCGCCCTTATAGACCTGGGCGGACCCGAGAGTTTCGAAATCTCAATGCCATGCCCCCACTGAAGACAAATGATTATGCGCGCATCGCCCTGGTCGTTCGGTTTGAGAAGGACCGGTCTCTTAGCGGTTTTCAACCTGTCATGACTCTGGTGAAAGGATTCGTTCTCGCCGGACATTTAGTTGTAGGAAGTAAATCGAGGGTAAAGGAATGACCACCCATGTCAGTAACCCGCCGCCCACTTCTCAACGTGTTCGCCGTACCGTTCATCGTCGCTTTGGTACTTTCGGTGTCCTCTCTCACAGCACCCCTGGCCAGTGCAGCGAACAAACGCTCTCCGTTGCCTCCGACCTGCCGACCGGCCCAACTGCTTCCCTCGATGAACCCGTCAAAGGGCACGTATTCGCCGTCCGCTGGATTCAGGGCCACGCTGTGGTTCCAGAACGCGGGTGGAACGTGCACGCTCAGCGTCGACAACGTCCCGGTGCAAGCGGTCAGCGGTCCATCACACGCGCCCGTTGGAATCGGTTCGCTTAGCGGAGCGGTCGCTTATTCACCTCTCGTTCTCACCCACGGAGCTCGAGCGTTCGCGAGCGTATCAATCGGATCAATCTCGACTCCTTCAATCAGGAAGTTGATGCGCCAGCACGAAAGTTCGTGCGCGCCGAAGTACGCCGACGGGATCGAAGTCGTGTCGAACCCGCTAGTGCGAACAGACTCGTGGCCCTCGCACTACTTTGCCCTTGCAGCGCGGGTGCCGGTCTGCACCAAGTACTACTTCAACGTTGCGGCGGGCGTGATCATGAAGTCACTCACGGGTGTAATCAAGGGTCGACTCGAAACCAATGGGGGGCCAACTCCGTCTTCCGGGTACCAGCCGTACCCGGGAATGGTCTTTGCCACGAACGAAAACGGTGAGACGTTTGGCGCTACCGTTCCGGCCACCGGGTACTTCGAGATTCGAGTCCCGGTAGGGGTTTACCAATTGACAGGCTCTTCACCCCTGTACGGCGGTGGCACGTATCGCTGCGTCGGAGCCCCCAAGTTGAGCGTGCACGTGGACAAGACTGCCAGAGCAAATGTCATCTGCGTTGAGAAGTAGCCGCCACAATCATGACTTCAGTCATAGGGCGCGCCATCCAGTTCCGCCGCTAGGCCCGTTTGACCCGCCAGGCGTGACGGATAAGACAAAAAACCTTGGCGTCGTGTTCGTTGCACGGTGGCTCGTCCGATCCGACTCGACGGGTCTCGTAGTTGAACTTTCCCGATAGTCACTCGAACGCAGATTCGGCGGTTCCCCTGTCCACGAGCGCGAGTTCGAGTTGTTTGTCAGTATCCGTCCGCGCGAGGTCCTCGAACAGAAATGAGACTTCCTGACGCATAATTGGTGGGGATATCACCACATTTCTTATTGTGGTGATATCCCCACTTCCTATAATGTGGGAATATCACCACAAAAGGAGCCACGCACATGCCTCGCGTAATAATACGAAAGCCTCAAGACATTGGATCGACCATCAAAGCTGCTCGACAAGACCGTGGCCTATCGCAAGAAGAGCTCGCCAATCGACTCGGTTTTAACCGCGACTATTTAGTAGACCTTGAAGCCGGCGCAACGAATCTTTTTACCCGACGATTGTTGAGTGCGTTCCACGAACTCTGCGTGACTGTCACGCTCACGTATGGAGATGACCATGGCCAGTCTTGATCTCTTCCTTCTCAACCAATGTGTGGGTACCGTGGCACCAGATCGTCGTGACCGCAGCAAAGTTACACTTGATGTCAGCGCTGACTACAACGAACGAATCGTACTCAGCGAGTCGTTTACGACGATCTCTGATCGGTTAGCTCCGACAGATGCTGTTTCTAACTTCCTTGGGGGTTATGTTCCCGAAGGTAGTCAGCGAACTCACATGGCAGCTAAACGTCATATTGAGAGTGACAACCTCTTTGATCTCCTACGCGAATTCGGGGGGTCGATTGCTGGTGCCGTAACGCTCCGCGACCACGATGAGCCATCGAACTATCACATGACCTATGAACCGCTTTCAGATGAAGCGCTCAGTGAACTATTGCTGCGAGCACTCGATGAGAGCGACCAAGGAATCACCGACGACAGTCGTTCCACCCTGCCAGGGTGGCAGCCCAAGGTCCTGGTCGCGCGGTTTGACCACCAATGGTTGCGGCCTCATGGTCGAGCACATTCCACACACATTCTCAAACCACAACTTCCCGACCGTGCCGAAAGAATCTTCGACGAGCATTACAGCCACCTTCTTTGTCGACACATGGGGTTATTGCATTACAGCAGCGAGATTTTGGTTGCTTGCGGCATAACGTATCTCGCGATCGAACGATTTGACCGAGAGGTCATCAACGACACGGTGCAGCTCATCCATCAAGAGGACTTGGCCCAAGTAATGTCGCTTGACTGGAGAGACACAAATGTCAAGTTCCAAGAACCGTTGCGACCTTTGGATCCCGCTCGAGCTTCGGCCCGAAGCATTGCCAGCGCGCTCAGTCTCATCCCTGGAGGTGAGCGAGCCGTAGAACAGTGGTTACGACAACTCACGTATCGAGTGGCGATTGGTGACAACGACGGTCACGCGAAGAATGTTGCCGTCATGCATACTCCTGGAGCCACCACGCTCACTGATGTTTACGATGCCGTTCCGAACCTCTTTCAGCAAGAACGAATTTCGTGGAATCTCGGACTGGCAATCGACGGCATCTTCGATCAGAGGTTGCTCTCGCCCTCGAACCTGGTTAATGAAGCAATGTCTTGGGGAACTCTGTCGTCGAGTCGAGCTTTCGAAATCGTCGAGGAGACTTTGACAGACCTGCAGAGCGCACTTGACGTCGTCCCAATTCCTATTGGCGCTTCCGAAGGACTACAGAGGCGACTTCTTACGAGCGTCGGCCGCCTGGTGCAAGGTGACGAAATTGGTGATCCTTCGCTGGCGCTACCTCGTAGCTGAGCCAAGAAAATGTCCGCCCACCATTTCAAGAAGCGTTAGCACGACCGTAATCAAGTCCGACGACTGAAGAGTTCAATGGTGGTGAACAAATTGGTTCGAAGAAACTCGATTCCGGCTCGTACCAATGCCTCCGCGCAACGATCAAAATCTCGAGTCGTTCCGGTAAGGAAAAGACTACTGAACGCTGACCAACGTGCCAATCGGAGTACGGGGCCATATCGAAGCGGCGCTGTTATAAGTCATTTCAACGCAACCCAAGCTTTGGGCATACCCGTATGAAGATCGGATAAACCCGTGCAAGGCGTCGCCGCCATTGAAGTACGACACCCAGGGAATGCCGGTGTCATGGTAAGTGGTGCCGTTGGGTTCTGTCCCTGACATCGTCGTCGTGGTGTAGCGAAGATACACCGGGAACGTACCAGCGGCAGTGGGTGCTTGCGCGATGCCGGTGTTGACGAGCGTCGTGTAGACAAGTCGGCCATTGGCGTAAAGCCGGGCCTTTTGCGGCACCGTCTGGGTGACGTACACCACGTTGTACGTGGAGGGGTTGCTCCGGTGTCTCAGCACGGCGTCAACCAGTGTGCGCCACGTCGTTCCGTCCATCGAACCCGTCGTGGCCAAGCTATGCACCGACTGAAATCGCATGAGCGCACCCCTCAACACCACGTTGTTGGTGCCAACTCGCCACTGCGATCGAAGGGACCTCGGGAGTTCCGGGAAACGCCACTTGAAATTGCCGGGCACCAGTTTCACCGGACTCACCGCGAAATACCTCTTGAGCGTTGTTGACGTCGTCGGCAGCGACGTCGTGGTCGACGTGCTCGTCGTCGAGGTACTCGTCGCGGTGCCTAACGTCGTGGTCGTCGACGTAGTCGTCGTTGACGTGGTCGTCGGATGATGAGCGGCCGGCTCGAACGCGACGGGCAAGTATGAAAGATCAGCAAGGAGTTGATCTTCGAGGCGGACCGAATAGGCGGGAATAGCCCTTTTTACCGTGGCGTGCGCGACGTGCGCCACTGACAGCGTTCCTAAAGCCATCGGCAGTATCGCGGCGAAGCATCGCACCCAAAGTCTGTGGATCTTCACACTCAGAGGTTACTTTGCTGATGGCGAGTTGATACCGCAGCACTTTCGTCGGGCTTCACGCGATCAGCCGCGCCCGGTGGCGAGACCAAGCCATTAAATTGAACGCGTGAAGCCCTCTTGGTCCCGTTGGCGATCGAGAGCGGCGGCGGTCCTCGTCATGGCCACGTTCACCTCCGGCCCGCTTCTGAGTTCTGCGCCCGCTATCGCATCATCCACGACCACCACGACCACCACGACACTTCCCGGCACTTCTACCACCACGACCACTTCCCTACCCACCGGGTCAACGACCACCACTTCGACCACGGTCCCCACCGCGACGACGACGACGCCGCCGTTAACTCGGAAGCAGACATTGCTCGCGTGGCCTCAAATGGGTAGTGGGGCAGTTTCTATTCCCCAACTCGACGTCGCGGCCGCGTCGCCAAGCGATCGAACCCAACCGATTGCCAGTCTCACCAAAATGATGACCGTCTGGATCGCGCTCCAGCAGTTTCCAATCAGTGGCTCGAACCGAGGCGCCTGCGAAACGGTGAACGCTCATGACGTCGCCCTGTACCAACAAGACGTCGCCCAAGAGCAGTCAGTGGCCAAAATCGTACTGGGCCAATTCATTTGCGAGAGAACGTTGCTTCGAGGAATCATCGTTCACTCGGCGGGAGACTACGCCCAGTTGTTGGCACGACTCACGCGGCGAAGTACACCCGCCTTCGTGCGACTGATGAACAGTGAGGCGAAAAAACTTGGGATGCAACACACGCACTACGTCGACGAAACGGGCATTTCGTCGGGTGACGTCTCGACGGCACACGACCAAGTCATCTTGACCGAAAATTTGATGATGAGCGAGCCCATTATTCGAAGCATTGCCGTGCTCAAACAGGTCTGGCTTCCCGTTGAGGGCGTGGTGGGCACCTACACCCCTGACTTGGGACGCAATGGCGTGGTGGGCGTCAAGTCCGGATACACCGAAGCCGCCGGCGGCTGTGACGCCATGGCGATTGACTTGCGGTTGAACCATACGACCTTGACCACCTACATCGTGGTGTTGGGCCAACAGTCCAGTAGTGCCCTCGCGCTTTCTGGACAGGTGGCACTTTCGCTCTATTACTCACTTCGACCCTCGATCGCGCGAGAGGTGACCCCGACCGGCATCGCTATTCAGTGGATCGGCTCAAGCAGCGACCTGGTAACGCCGACCACGTAGCACGAACCGATCGGATCGATGACGATCTTCGCCGCTTCGGGGACAAAAGTCCGGGGCGTCGCGGATTCGTCGAAGCTCACGATAGTGATTTTGAAATCCGCGCCGAAAAAGTCAACGGCCTCGCCCGCGGCTTACGTTCCGGCGGGGCTATTGGGAATCGCGCTTCTGGTCTTGAGCATCGTGTTCGTCATGTATACGCGTCGCACGCCTTCAAAACTCCCTCCGACGCCGTGAGCCTTGGCCGGCAACCCCCAGGGTCACCGGCCGACGGGCTCAGCCGAGGGGCAGTTTCGACGCGTTTTCCTTCAGCCAACGCTCGAACGTGTGAAGGTCAGGGTTGAGCTTTCGAGCGGCGTCGAGGTCGCGACGCGCACAGTATTCATCGGAGAATTCGGCATTGAACTGGAACATGTTGCCGAGCTCCTCGGCCGCGGGGAATCCAAAGGACCGATACGCGTCGGCACTCACTGAGTTGTAGCGAACCTCTTCGCCCAGCGCACTGGTGAGGGCGGCGGCCATCTCGGCGCCGCCCAAGTGCCCGCCCGCGATCGAGACGGTCTGGTTGATGAACGCGTCGCCCGCCGCGAAGATCCCGTAGGCGCATCCGCCGATGTCCCCGGCGGCGATGCCGGCGAGTTTGGCATCGCCGAGAGGAAAGGTGATCGCTAGTACGCCGTCTTCACCGCGCTGGGGTCCCATGCCGAAGTAGATCAAATTCTCCCAGTAGAACGAAGTGTTGAGCAAGGTCGTCGGCAGTCCCAAGTCAGTGAAGAGGTGGTTGGCCTCGCCCTTGGCGTCAAAGTGGGGAACCTTGTAGTGATCCATGATCGTAGGCATACGGTCATCACTCAGTGGTACGTAGTCACGGACGTCTTCGAGCGTGGACCAGATGACGTGCGAGACGCCCGCTGACTTCGCCGCCCGCGCGAGCTTGGCGGCCTGTTCGATCTCCTTATCGGGCGAGAAGTGCTCCCAGAAATTCGTGATGCAGTAGGCCCCGTAAGCGCCGGCGAATGCGCGGGCCAGACTCTCTTCGTCGTCGAGGTCTGCTTTGACGACCTCTACGCCAAGCGCGGCGAGCGCCTGAGCCTTTTCAGAGTCCGGGTCGCGGGTAATGGCCCGCGCGCTGAAGCCCCCTTCGGGATGAGCCAGGATCGCGCGGATCAGTCCGCCCCCCTGCGCTCCGGTCGCGCCGGTGACGGCGATGATCTTGGTCGCGGTGTCGTTCATCGAATGCCCTTCGTTTGGCTGGCTCACCAGCAACTCGTGTATGCCTTGACGAACCACTCGCCAAGTTGATGTTTAGATTAACTTAACGGACGTTAACGATGACTGCACAATTTGGCACGCCCCAAAGTGTCCCAAATAATCGCTATCCGGACATTCGCCGGCGGCCCCCTCTAGCGCTTCGTCACGCCGCGGGGTCGAACCCTCGACCCGAGACGAGCGGTTCGCCTTACGGGTGCGGACACACCCCTTGCAGGGAGATAGCCCAAATTTCGACGCCCGCCGGTATCCCGAGAAGCGGCTTCGTGAGCACCCGACCGGTGACGTTGGCATTGGTGATCGTGCAGCCGGTCGAACCATCTCGCGTGTGCAGCATTGACGCTGCACCCCGCAGAACGATGACGTGCATCTCGTCGCTCCAGCGCTTCCATACGCTCAGGGGGGCGCTGAAGGGTGGTTGGACGAGTGCGCCGCTCGACGTCGCGGGCGATACCCCGGTCGCGAGTGCCTCCTGGGAGTCGATTGCCGCGGTGGAGGTGCAAATGTTTGGCTTTTGGCCCGTGTCTGCCTGGCACATCGCGCCAATCAAGTAATTAGCCGCGCCGTCCACCGCCAGCGCGACCGCACTCGCCGGGTTCACGAGTTGGTCCCCAATCTGTTGCACACTGAGCCCTTCTAAGACCGCGGGCGAGGCGCTGGCGCCCAGGGTGTAATACGCGCCACCAATCTCCACGAAGGGAATCTCGCCTTGGGGGTCCAGGCGACTCATGGCGTGGCGCTGGGCGTGACCGAGACGACCGAGAACCGCGTACTGACCATGGGCGTTCATGACCGTCGAGGTCAACTCAACGGGAAGAAAACGAACCGCACTGCTCGAGTAGCGCGCTCCCTGGAAGCTCCAACTGGCCAGATGGGGAAAGACGTCCGACGACGAAGATAAGATCTCGCGATCGAGATGCGTGAAGGTCCCGAACTTCGAGAGGGCCACGAGGAGGGCCCAGCGTTGCAGCGCGCAGTAGGGGCAGTACCTCGCGCCCACGTAGGAGACGGTGAAACGACCCGAGACCGTTGGCGCGTGTCCCGGCACCTTGCCCGGCACGGCGACTCCCGCGGGCAGGCCCACCGTGTCGAGCGTGAAGTCAGGGACGTTCGTCGCCGACACGAAATACGAGGCCAGTTGCACCGGTGGCGTGATTGAAACGTTTTGAGACGCTCGGTTCACGAGCACGAGCGTTGTCCCCGCTACCAGGGCTAGCGCGACGAAGAAACTCGTCGTGCGTTGGTGCAAGCGTTGTCGACGCGCGCTTCGAAGCTGGAGCGACTCGCGCGTGGGACGTGGTCGCAGCGGCTCGTCAATGAGTGCTTGGGCAAGACGGGTGAACTCTGACATGGTGGCTCCTACTCCTCGTCCAACATTCGACCGAGCCTCTTACGTGCTTCGTGCAGGGTGCTCGACACGGTGCCGCGAGAGACTCCGAGAGCCTCGGCAATTTCGCTCTCCTTGAGATCAATGACGTAGCGAAGGACGATGACCTCACGCTGACGCTCCGACAGGTCGACCACGCGACTCCAAAGTGACGTCGCGCGGCTCGGCAGCGGCGCTGACGGTGGGATCCTTCGCAGCAGAATCTGCTCGGCGCTGCGCCGACGAGCGACGCGGCGAACCCGGTTCAACGCCACGCGATACACCCAGCCCGTTGGTGAGTCCATTAATCGAACGCGCTCCCACTTCTCGAGCGCCCGGGAAAAGGCTTCGTCAACGCCGTCCGTCGCGAGTTCAATGTCGCCCGTGGTCAGAACCAGTGCGGCGATCAGGCGATCGTGCTCGGCGCCGTACCAGGCCTCGAAGCCGTCGTCGAATCGCCCCGCGACGGTCCCCTGGACCCATTCGCGTGCGGCGTCTTCTTCATACATCGCTCCATTAAGTCACGCCGGGGTCAAAACGCTGGGCCAACTTTGGTTTCAGCGCGGAAATTCGAGGGCTCTTCGCCTCTCACGAGGACCGAGGACGAGCCCGGTCTGCCGCGAGCACGACATCGTAGAAGCGCCGGTGCACCCACGTTCGCTTTCCGGGCAGCCGGACTTGACTCCACAGGGCGCCCGAAAGCGGGCCGAGCTGGGTCGAGCGCGCGAGGCGTTCGACGACGACCATGGGAACCGAAGGGCGCCAACGTGTGGCGCCGCAGACCACGATGGCCCGGTCCGTGACGGCGATCACTCGATAGCTACTAAAGAAGAACGAGAAGTACGAGAGGTAGACCAGGTTGGGATTGGGCCCCGACTGTGCCAAGAAGACCTCTTCGACCCGTTCTCCAGGTGCCAGCATCGGCACGATGCGCTCACGAAGTCTGTCTCGCAGCGAGGCCACGAGCGCGAGTGTAGCGCCGAGGGGTCCTACGTATCTGGTCGGTTCGGGCCTGGCGAAACACCTCGAAACCGCCCCCCACGCAGCGTTCCCTCGTCTCGCCCCGTGCTCTCGACGCGCGGGCGCCGCGTCTTCGTCCCCGTAGGTTTCGATCGCGTCACGGGGTCACTAGCCTGGACGGCCCGTGGCCATACTCGTCAACCTTCAAAACATCAGCCTGGCGGGTTCGGATCGATCGCTGCTCGACGACCTGAGCCTCACCATCGCGTCAGGAGATCGAATTGGCGTCGTAGGAATAAACGGCACCGGGAAATCAACGCTGTTGAAGATCATCGCGGGTGACGTCGCTCCCGACTCAGGTCGAATTGTTCGGGGTCGCGACGTGCGCGTCGCTCGCCTCGAGCAGATTCCCGTCCTGGCCCGGGGAACCGTACGTGAGGTCGTCGGCACGGGATGGGAGGCGGACGCGACGCTTGACCGACTCGGCATGTTGGACGCGAGCGACACCGACACCTCGCAGCTCTCGGGTGGCCAGCGTAAGCGCGTCGCCCTCGCTCAACTCTTCGTCAAGCCCTTCGACGTTTTGATACTCGATGAACCGACCAACCACCTAGACCTCGACGCCATTAGTTGGCTGGAGACTCAGATCCAAGACTTCCGCGGGGCGATCGTCCTGGTCAGCCACGACCGCTTCCTGCTCGATCAGGTGACCACGCGAATGGTCGAGATCGATCGAGGAAAGACGTTTCTTCACGCGGGCGGTTACGCCCAGTTGCTCGAGACTCAGGCCGAGCGTGAAGAACTTGCCGCCTCGGTTGAACAGACGCGCCAGAATCTCGCGCGTACCGAACTTGCGTGGTTGCGCCGAGGTGTGAAGGCCCGTTCGACCAAGCCGCAAGCCCGCATCGACGCCGCGCATCGCCTGCTCGCGGCGCGACCACAGTCCGCGGCGCGACCAGGCTCACTCGACCTCGGTCTCGACACACCCCGCTTGGGCAATACGGTCATCAAAGCCCACCACGTCGGCTTTAGCTTCTCCGGAGCACACGAAGTCTTGCGCGGGATCGACCTCGAGCTGGGACCTGGTGATCGGGTGGGCATCGTCGGACCCAACGGCGTGGGGAAATCGACGCTCGTCAATCTCCTCGCCCGCCGCCTCGAACCCACCGCGGGCACTATCAAATACGGCCCGACGGTCGTGACGTCGTACTTCGAACAAAACGACGGAGACATGGACCTCGACGCGACGATCCAAGAACTCGTCGCCGGACCCCAGGGAACACCCGGTTCACCCGCCGACGTCGCCTTGATGAAGAGATTCTGGTTTAGCGGAGCGCTCACCAAGACCCGAGCGAAGGACCTCTCGGGTGGCGAGCGTCGACGCCTCCAACTGATGTTGGCCCTCGTCTCGCGGCCCAACGTCTTGTTCCTCGACGAACCCACGAACGACCTGGACCTCGAGACGATTCGACTGATTGAGGACTTCTTGAGCCAGTGGCCCGGCACCCTCGTGGTGGTCTCACACGACCGGGCCTTTCTCAGCCGAACGACCGACCGCCTGCTCCAAATACACCGCGACGGCACCATGGCGGACGTGGCGGGAGGAATTGACGCGTGGATCGCGGCGTCCAAAGGCACTGACTCTCGCGAGGAAGGTGAGAAGGTGGCGGGCGCCCCCGTTGTCGACGTGACGATGGGGCGACGTGTACGCGACGCCGAAAAGGAGATGGTTCGCCTGGAGCGACGCCGCTCAGCGCTGAGCGAAAAACTCCTGGCGTCGAGTGACCACGTGGAACAGAACCGACTGGGTAGCGAACTCGCCGTCGTCCAGCACTCGCTCGCCCTGGCCGAGGAGAAGTGGCTCGCCCTCCTTGATCAGTGAGGCGACGTTCAAACGAACGCTTTTAGCTCTTCCACCAACGTCGGGCGGTTTCGCTGTGCCACGGCCACGTTGACGTCCATGAGGTCGAGAATCTGGAGCACCTGTTGTTGGCCCACGGGCAGCGGGTGGGCTTCGTGGAACGCTCGCACTTCGCCCGCGAGTTTCGCGTCGACGAAACCCGCGGCTCCCGAGACCATCCCCGAGTAACTCATGGAGGGAAAGCGCTCGAGCGCTTCACCTTGTCGAGTCGCGTAGCGTCGCCACACTTCCTCGCCCGTGTCCCGATTCCTCATCAAGACGCCAATGAGATAAGGGGCGTCCTGGGTTCGCACCTCGTCAAAGCAGCGCTCGAACGCCCTCAACACGACGTCACGATCGCCCGAGGCGGCACTGGCGAAGAGGTAGCGCTGCTCTTCTTGCGGCGAGGCGGCGTTTCGGCGACGCTCGTCGCAGATCGCACCGTCGCCGGGACGACCTTGCCCCAAAGTAATGGACACGACGGCGTCGGCCAAATCTCCGCTGACGTCGCCGGCGTCAAAGCGCCTCGTCGCCTCGGCGATAATGTCAGCGTCTCGCCCCTGATGGCCGAGGATGCTCACGACCAGGGCGCGAAGTTCGCTGGCCTGGGCCGACTCGGCGTCGAGCGGCTCCCAGCCCAAGCGGGCAAAGACCGGGGTGTAGAGCGAGCGCACGACGGCCGCCAGCGCCACGCGCCCCCCTTCGTCGAGCAGGCGGTCCGCGAGTGCGACCGCGCGACCGATCAGGCCCCACGCCGAGGGCTCGTCGAAGCGCGCCATACCGCGCGCGAGGGTGAAGAGGTCGCTAAAGCGCGAGCGTCCGACGAGAATGGACGACCAGGTGTCGGCGAGCAGTACCGCTCGCTCGAGCGCGTCGAGTTCGCCCAGGCGCGTGGACAGGTTGCGTAGTTGTTCAGACCCGTACGCCGTTCGAAAGAATCCCCAGCCGCCGCCGTTCACGATCGTCACGCCCGTTTCGGGGATCGTCGCGCTCTCGCCTTCGAGCAGTTGCGTCGTTTCGGTCCCCTCGTCCAGTGAGCGCAGGCGCATCGGCACCTTCCACGTGGCGCCGATCGCCGACGCCGCGCTCGCCGCGGTGTACATGAAGGGCTCCTGGCGCACCGTGTCGCCCTCGACGCGCAACAAGGGGTAACCACCCTGCAGGATCCACGTGTCCATGATCGCTCCGACCGGCTGACCAGAGGCGGCCTCGAGGGAGCTCCAAAGATCTTTGGTGACGGCGTTCGCGTAGGAGTGGCGCCGAAGGTAGTCGCGAATTCCGTCGCGAAAGACCTCGGCCCCGAGATACTGCTCGAGCATGCGCAGCACCGCGCAACCCTTGACGTAGGTCAAAACGTCAAACATGCCTCGACACTCGTCCGGCGAGACGACCCGATATTCGATGCTGCGAGTCGAATGCTGAGCATCGACGGCGAAGGCTGCCTCGCGCGAGGGGTGAAAGCGCACCCACTTTTGCCACTCGGGCCGGAAGTGATCGGTGCAGATTGCCTCCATGAAGGTGGCGAAGGCCTCGTTCAACCAGATCCCTTCCCACCACTGCATCGTGACGAGGTCGCCGAACCACATGTGCGCCAATTCGTGGCTCACCACCATCGCCACGCGTTCGAGTTCTTGAATCGACGCGGTCGCGGGGTCGATCAAGAGATCGGTCTGGCGAAACGTGATGAGTCCGAGGTTCTCCATGGCTCCGGCCGCGAAGTCGGGAATGGCGATGAGGTCGACCTTGTCGCCGGGATAGGGAATGTCGAAATAGTCGCAGAAGAACTCGAGGGCGTGCTCGGCCGCTTCGATCGCCCAGTCGATGAGGTGGGCGTTGCCAATGGGGTAGATCACGCGCAGCGTCGTGCCGGCGACCGAGGTCTCCGAGGACGCCTCGAAGGCGCCCACCACGAAGGCCACGAGGTAGGTCGACATCACCATTGACTCGGCGAAGACCACCTCGCGGTACCCGTCACCGAGCGGGGTCGCCGACAGCTCGCGGGTGTTGGCGAAGGCGGCCAACTCTTCGGGCACTTCGAGGGTCACTTGGTAGGTGGCCTTCACCGCCGGGTCGTCCCAACAGGGAAAGGCCCGTCGAGCGTCGGTGCTGGCGAACTGGGTCGTCGCGATTTGGTGGGTGACGCCGACCGCGTCCTCGAAGGTCGACCGGTAAAAGCCGCGAAGCTGATCGTTCAACACGCCACTAAAGGAGAGCGAAAGCGTGGCCGAACCGAGCGGCAACTGGTCGTCGAAGGTGAATGACGCGGTTTCAAACTCGTCGTCCATGGTCGCAGCTGGCGAGGTCCACGTTCGCTCGCCGGCGCGAAGCGTCGCGGTCCCCAACTCGAGTTCAATGGCGTTCAAGGAGATCGTCGCCACCGGCTCAACGATCTCGACGTCAATTTCTACTGAACCGGTGAAGCTCGATTCTTCTAAGTCAGGGCGCAGGCGAAGACGGTAGGCCCGCGGCACCACCACGGGGTCGATGCGGTAGGGGTTCTTCGTCAGTTCATCGGGGGCGGTCACGGACTGCACTTTACGGCAGTGGCGCGGATGAGCCTTCGGGGGCAAGCTTCACGCACGCAGCGGTCCCTCCTCTAGCGACGAACGCGCCCGCTGTTGACGAGCGGTCGAAGCAGCGCCCGGTGAGAGAGGAAACGAACGATCTCGGTGAGCACGCCGCCGAGCAGAATCCACCCGATGACGGCCACGGCCGCGCCGAGCAGCAGTCCGACGATCACGTCGCTTGGATAGTGGGCGCCGACGTAGACCCGCGCGAACGCGATGAGAACCGCGAGAACGGTGCCCGCCTGAGCGACGCGGCGTACGGCCCGCGGCGCGTAGCGCGCCACGATCCACAGCCCCGCCGCGGCGGCCCCCGCCGCCATGGCGTGGTCCGAGGGGAACGTGTAGTCGTGCCCCTTGGCGATCAAGACCTCGACGTGCTTCATCGACCAATAGGGACGCTGGCGCTTGACGGCGTGAATGATCAACTGGTTAATGCCCACCGCGAGCACCGTGGCGATCGCCGTCCAACCGGCGGCCGCGACCCCGCGCGCCGAACTCTTCGAAAAGCGTGCGTCCCACCAGGCGTAGAGGACGAGCACAGCGAAGAGTCCGATCGCGTAGATCGCCACGAACTTCATGAACGGATGCGCCCACGCCGTGCGCACCGCGAGACGGTTGATCTCTCGGTAGAGACTCGCGTCCATAACCTCTCCTTCGTCCATCGCCTGACGATCGCAAGACCCCAGGAACGAAGCGAACGATACGCCACGCTACTGCCCGAGCGCTGAGAAACCTAGTCGTGTTCGGCCAGAAAGCCTTCCACGACGTCCAGGTAGCGCTCGGCCTCTTCCACGAAGGGCATATGGCTCGAGTCTTCGAAAATCTCCCAGCGCACGTCGCCAATGGCGTCGAAGAAGGGCTGGACGGTCGCGGGCGTCGCCTCGTCGTGGCGCCCCGAGATCAAGAGCGTGGGCGCGACGATGCGATGGACCTCGTCGACGACCGACCAGTCTCGAAGCGTGCCGACGCAGAAGAACTCGTTGGGGCCGTTCATCGTTTCATAAACCGTCGAGTCTTCGGACATCCACTCGAAGGTTCGCACGACCTCGGGAGGGTTCGGCACGACGCGACAGACGTGCTCGTCGTAGTAGAACTTCGTCGCTTCGAGGTATTCGGGGTCCTGGATCGTCCCGGCAGCCTCGTGGCGGTCGAGGGCCTCTTCAATGGCGCGCGGCAGTCGAGAGCGCAGAATTTTTGCCTCGCTCGCCCACAACGCCATCGACGCGGGTGAGTTCGACAGCACGAGCGAGCGTAGGCCGACGGGACGACGAATCGCGTGTTCGGCACCCAACATGCCACCCCATGACTGACCAAGTAAGTGATAGTCGTCGGCGATGTCGAGGTGCGCGAGCAGATCGTCGAGCTCGTCGAGAAAGAGTTCCACCGTCCAAAAGTCGGCGCCGCGGTCACGAAGGTGCGTCGAACGCCCACTACCGAGTTGGTCGTAGTGAATGACGGGCCGACCACGCTCGGCCAGCTGGGCAATCGCGAGCACGTAGTCGTGGGTGCTGCCCGGACCGCCGTGCGCCACGACCAGCGGCGTTCGCCCCGACGCCAGGTCACCGCTGACGCGGTACCAGGTCTGCCACGCGCCAAAGGGCGCGACTCCTTCTCGAACGTTCCAAGTATCCATGGCTGTGATCGTAGGCCACGCTACGCGCGAGGAGGTCGTCCGCTCAACGAGCGCGGGCTAATTGTCCCCGAAGGAAGCGGCCTCGCCGGTCGACGACGAATCGTTCTGCGTCGACGAGTCATCGCCCTTGTAGTAGGTCACCAGCGGCTTCGTGTTCGCCGCGGTGGCGGCGTTCGTCGCGGACGTTCCCGACGCGGGTGAAGCGCTCGTCACCGAGGCGCCCGACGTGGCGGGCGTGGCGTTCGACGTCGACACCGGCGTCGCGTGATGGTTCGCCACCACGATCCCCGCACCGAGGGCGAGGGTCATGAGAGCCGTCACGACCCAAGAGGTGAATCCTTTGAGCGGGTGCACGGAATTGTTCATGACATCAATGATGTCGTGTCGAGGTAAGAGAGGGCTAAGACACACGACGAGGCGCCCTAAAAATTCGCGAAGACCTGATGAAGTAGCCTTACTGCCCTTATGGGTCTCACCATCGGCATCGTCGGGCTGCCCAACGTCGGTAAATCAACGCTCTTTAACGCCCTCACCAAGAACAACGTGCTCGCCGCGAACTATCCCTTCGCGACGATCGAACCCAACGTCGGCGTCGTCGCGGTACCCGACGAACGCCTGGGCGTCTTGGCGCAAATCTTTCACTCCGAGAAGCAGATTCCCGCGACCGTCACCTTTGTCGACATCGCCGGCATCGTTCGCGGCGCGTCCGAGGGCGAGGGTCTCGGCAACCAGTTCTTGGCCGCCATTCGCGAGTGCGACGCGATCTGTGAGGTCGTGCGGGTCTTTCACGACGACGACGTCATCCACGTCGATGGCCGAGTCGATCCCGCGAGTGACGTCGCCACCATCGAAACCGAGCTCATGCTGGCCGACCTGCAGACACTGGAGCGTGCCATCAACCGCCTCGAGCGCGACGCCAAGCGAGGCGGCGACGCCGCCGTCAAATTGGCCGAGGCCAAGCGCGCCCAAGCCGCGTTGAACGAGGGTCACGTCATCTCCCAACTCGGCAAGGAACTCGATCGTGCGCAGATCCGCGACCTGCACCTCTTGACCGACAAACCCTTCATCTACGTCTTTAACGTCGACGAAGAGTCGATTCAAGACGTGGCGCGAAGCAGCGAACTCGCCGCCTCGGTCGCCCCCTCGCCGAGCGTGATCCTCTGCGCCAAAGTCGAGGCCGAGCTCTCGGGACTCGACGACGACGAGGCGCTCGAGCTGTTGCAGTCCTTCGGCCAACAAGAGTCGGGGCTGGCGGCGCTCTCGCGCGTGGGCTTTTCGACGCTCGGCCTGCAGACGTTCTTGACGGCGGGCCCCAAAGAGACCCGCGCCTGGACGATCCACCGCGGCGAGACCGCGCCCGAGGCCGCCGGCGAGATCCACACGGACTTTCAAAAGCACTTCATCAAGGCCGAGGTCGTGAGCTTCGACGACCTCGTCGCCGCCGGCTCGATGGCCGCGGTTCGAGCCGCGGGCCGAGCCCGCATCGAGGGCAAGGAGTACGTCATGCGCGACGGCGACGTCGTGGAGTTTCGCGTCGGCGTTTAACGCAAAGCACTACGATAGGAGCAGGCGTGAGCGACAGAGGTCGGCGCCTACGACATTCCCATCCTTGTTAAGGAGCATCATGACCTCTGCCCTCACTGACTTCAAAGTGGCCGACCTCTCCCTCGCCGCCTTCGGGCGTGCCGAGATCGAACTGGCCGAACACGAAATGCCCGGACTCATGGCCATGCGCCGCGAGTTCGCCGCGAGCCAACCCCTGAAGGGGGCGCGCATCGCGGGCTCCTTGCACATGACGATTCAAACCGCCGTGCTCATCGAGACCCTGGTCGCCCTGGGCGCCGACGTGCGCTGGGTGTCGTGCAATATCTTCTCGACCCAGGACCACGCCGCCGCCGCGGTCGTGGTGGGTGCGAGCGGCACTCCAACGCGTCCCGAGGGCGTGCCGGTCTTCGCCTGGAAGGGCGAGACCCTCGAGGAGTACTGGTGGTGCACGGAGCAGCTGCTGCGCTGGCCCGGTCACAGCGGGCCGAACTTGATTCTCGACGACGGTGGCGACGCCACGCTGTTCGTCCACAAGGGTCTCGAATTCGAGAGCCTGGGCCTCGTGCCCGCGCCCGAGAGCGCTGACTCCGAAGAGTTCGGCGTCATCCTTCGCCTGCTCGACCGGCTCGTCAAATCCGGCGAGAACCTCTTTGGCCCCATGGCCGCGGGGATCGTGGGCGTGTCCGAGGAGACCACGACCGGGGTGCATCGCCTCTACGAGCGCGAACGTGACGGAACCCTTCTCTTCCCCGCGATCAACGTCAACGACGCGGTCACCAAATCCAAGTTCGACAACAAGTACGGCTGTCGCCACTCGCTCATCGACGGCATCAACCGCGCCACCGACACCCTGATCGGGGGCAAGGTCGCCGTGGTCTGTGGCTACGGCGACGTGGGCAAGGGCTCCGCGGAGTCACTGCGCGGTCAAGGCGCGCGCGTGATCGTCACCGAGATCGACCCGATCTGCGCCCTGCAGGCCGCCATGGACGGCTTCCAGGTCACGACGCTCGAAGAGGCACTCCCGATCGCCGACATCGTGATCACCGCCACCGGCAACCGCGACATCGTGACTATCGAACACATGAAGATGATGAAGCACCAAACGATTCTTGGCAACATCGGACACTTCGACAACGAGATCGACATGGCGGGCCTCGCCTCGCTCGCGGGCGTCACGCGCACCACCATCAAGCCCCAAGTGGACAAGTGGACGATGCCGAGCGGTCGCACGATCATCGTGCTCTCCGAAGGTCGCCTGCTCAACCTCGGCAACGCGACCGGGCACCCGAGTTTCGTCATGAGCAACTCCTTCACCAACCAGGTCATGGCTCAGATCGAACTCTTCACCAACCGTGGCGCGTACGAAAAGAAGGTCTACGTCTTGCCTAAGCACCTCGACGAGAAGGTCGCGCGCCTGCACCTCGACGCGCTCGGGGTGAAGTTGACGACCCTCTCCAAGCAGCAGGCCGACTATTTGGGCGTCGCCGTCGAAGGTCCCTTCAAACCCGACACCTACCGCTACTAACTAGCGGTACCCGACGAAGATATCGCTCGCCGGGCCGCTCAGGCCCAGTGGGTTGGTCGCGCGCACGAACCACTCGGTGCCCATGACCTCGCGAAAGCGGTCGCGGCCCATCTGGATCCACGAGGACTCACCGATCTGGCTCGCGTGCGCGGCCAGCGCGTCGTACTTGGCGTCGGTGACGCTTCGCACGTCGAGGCTCACGTCGATGTCGTCGTCGGGGGTGCCCATCTCGATCGGCTCGCCGTCTTCGGTCTCGGGGGCGAACTCCTCTTCGGGCGTGCGGCCCTCGGCGAGGTCGGCCTCGCGTTTGAGGCGATCCTCTTCGGCCCAGCGTTCCCGCCACTTCACCATGACCGAGTCCGGTAGGGCGTTGAAGTAAAGGGTCGGCTCGTAGTCGAGCAGGGCGATCGCGGCCAGGGTCACGCGGTGGGCCTGGATGTGGTCGGGGTGGCCGTAGAAGCCAAAGGCGTTGTAGGTCATCACGACTTGGGGTCGTTCGACGCGCAGCACGTCGGCCAACTTCGCCGCGGCCTCTTGCACCGGGGTCGCCCAGAATGAGTCGGGGTCCTCATTTTGGGGCCAGCCCATCATCCCCGAGTCGCGATAGCCCAGTCGCACCAGGCGTTCGATGCCGAGGACGGCGACGGCTTTATCGAGCTCGACGGCGCGGATCTTGGCGACCTCGTCCCCGTCGTGGTGGTCGGCGTCAGGCTTGGCTCCGTCGAGCGCGTCGCCGCACTCGCCATTCGTGCAGGTCACCAGGACGGTGCGCACGCCTTCGTTCGCGAGCTGGCGAAAGAGGCCGCCCGTCGAGCTCGCCTCGTCGTCGGGGTGCGCGTGCACCGCCAAGAAAGTCAGGCCCATCGGGATCCTCCTAAGAGATCATGCGCGTCCACGCCAGGCGCCACGCGGTCGCGCGACCACGCCCGCTGGAAGTACTCGGTGCCAAAGAGCAGCGCGAAGAGTTCCTCGGGCATCCCCACGAGGTCGCCATTGTCCACCTGGGAGGCGTGGGTCGCCATCGCGCGTTGCTTGACGCCAGCGTAGGGACGGACCTGCATCGTGGTGGCGACCGAATCGGCGTCCACGTGGGTCCCGGCCTCCACGACCCAGGCGGGCAAGAAGACGCCGAGGCCCCGCGCCCCTTCCACGAAATCATGCAGCACGTCGCGCGGGACGACGGGATAGTAAAGGCGCTCGACCGTGCTCGACAGCTCCACGGCTCGGCGAGTGACGGTGTTAGCCATGACGTGATCGGGGTGGCCGTAGAAGCCGCTCTCGTCGTAGGTCACCACGACGCGAGCGTCGACCTCGTCGAAGAGGGCGCCCAGGGTGCGCGCGGCGGCTTCGACGTCGGCGTTGACGAAGGCCTCGGGGTGCGCGTTCTGGGGCCAGCCCGCCATCCCCGAGTCGCGATAGCCCAGGGTCACGACGCGCGAAAAGCCAAGCAGCGCGGCGGCGCGCACGAGCTCTCCCGCTCGCGTCGACGCCGTCGCGAGGTCGTCGTGGCACGGGTCCTCGCCCGCTCGAGCCGCCGAGTCGAGGCCGAGCTGGCCCTGCGTGCACGTGATCAGGGTGACGCGCGCGCCGCGATTGGCGTAGTGACGCGCGCTGCCGGCGCCGAAGAGTGCCTCGTCGTCGGGGTGAGCGTGGACGAAAGCGAGCGAGGGCGGCGAAGTCACCCTCGCAGGTTACGAGGTCGCCAGTTGAACGATGCGCACGACCAGCAACGCTCCGGCCACAGCGAGGTAGACGCCGTTGGCGATCAAGAGCACGCGGCGCGCCCGCGACGGCCTGGGTGCCTCTAAGAGCGCGAGTCGCGGCATGCGCCAATCCAGGCGCTCGCCGTCGTAGGCGAACCGCGGTCGCGCTCGGCGAAGTCCGAGGGGCAGCCCCACCACGAGGCCCGCCCCGGCCACGACGCTCGACCACGTCAACAGTGAGACCACGTTGAGGGAGCTAAAGAGTGTCGAGACCATCATCACGACCGAAAGATCGACGAGGACCACGACGATGATGACAGCAATCACGTTGAGCCACTTCGGATTCACCCACGGCCCCAGCGCCTCGCGGTCGTTGGCGAGGAGCAAGACGAAGATGGTGGTGGTGGGCAACATCAATCCGCACAGCGCCTGCACCGCCAGCGTGATCAGCCCGAGCGGTGCGCCGGGGAGCAAGGTGACGACGCCCGCGACCACGAGTAGTCCCGCGAACACTCCGTAGAAGCCCTTGGCTTCGCGCAGGGGCACGTTCAGTCCCTTGTTGAAACGACTCGACAGGTCCCCCACGGCGTAACTGCTCGCGAGAGTCACCACCGCCGCGCCGATCACCGATGCGTTCAAGAGCACGATCGCGAAGAACGCGCCGGCGTCGTGACCCACGTAGCGTCGCAGTCCCCGGGCGACGTCGAGGGACGAGGTGAAGGCATTCGTTCCACCGTGACCCGAGAGGCCCGCGGCGGTGATGGCGATGAGGATCGTCGCGACCACGACGACGATGAACGAGCCGATGATCGTGTCGATTCGCTCGTAGTTCAACCAGCGCGGCGTGATGCGCTTGTCGACGATGTTGCTCTCTTGAAAGTAGAGCTGCCAGGGGGCCACCGTGGTGCCGATGATCGAGATGATCAACAGCACGCCGGCCGACGAGGTGCCCCCGCGGATGCCCGGGTGCGAGAGTCCCTGGACGATGGCGCTCGTGGCCACGTGTGAGCGCAGCAACAGGGGGACGACCAAGAAGTTGAGCGCGACGAAGAGCATCATGAAGCGCTCCCAGCGCCGAAACGACCCGGTCGCCGTGACGGCGAAGAGGGCCAGGACCGCGAGGGGTACCGAGACGTAGGGGGAAACGCCGAAGTAACGCATGGAGAGCGAAATACCGATGAACTCGGTGATGATGATCAAGAAGTTGAGCACGAGGATGGAGGAGATCGCGACGTTGCCCCATCGCCGACCAATCCGCTCGCGAATGAGCCGTCCGTGCCCCATGCCGGTCACGACCCCGAGGCGAGCGACCATCTCTTGGTTCACCACGAGCACGGGGATGAGCAGCGGCAACGTCCACAGGAGCGAGTAACCAAAGTTCTGACCCGCCTGGGCGTAGGTCGACACGCCGCCAGCGTCGTTGTCGCCGATCATGACGATCAGCCCCGGACCGATGATGGCGAGCAACGTCAAGAAGCGCGCGCGTAGACCGCGCCTTCCTCCTTCGTCGTGGCTGGCAATGGTGCCAAAGGCCCCCGAAATCTGGGCCTCGTCGAATCCCTCGCGCTTCATCTCACCTCCTTTCATCGTGTCGTGGTCGTAGGGCGCGACGACCACGCCGTGACTAGGGAGTTGAGTCCTCCTCGGGCGTACGGGGTCGTGTTGGCGCGTGTCGCGTCATGGAACTGGTACTAGGGGGTTTCAAACAGACCCCCTTAGAACGTGACCCCACTCGACTCGGCGCGCCATCACTCCTCCAGCGCGCCTACGCCGAACTCGGCTCGCCAGCCCTGGGGCAGCAGCTCCTCGAGTAGGTCATCAACGGTCACGACGCCGATCATCTTGCCGTGCTCGTCGTCGAGCACCGGCAACACGGTCAGGTTGAAGTCGCTCATCTTGCGCGCGACGCGCATGACGTCCCACTGGGCGTGCACGTGGGCCAGCTGCGTGCGCGCCACGGACAGCGCCGGTTCGCTCGCTCGTGCGCGCACTAGGGGCGCGATGGCCGCCGAGCCTATGGGTTGGCCCGCGTCATCGAGGATGAAGACGCTCTGCAGCGACTCGGCGGGCACTCGCGAGGTTCGAATGGCTTCGAGGGCGTCGGCGACCGTGGCGCTCGCCGCGACCGAGACGAAGTCGGGGTTCATCAGGCCGCCCGCGGTGTCGGCGTTGTAGGAGAGCAGGTGGCGGACTTTGACCTGTTGTTCGGGCGCCAGGCGCTCGAGTATCGGGCGACGACGCTCCTGGTCGATCTCGGTCAAGAGGTCCGCGGCGTTGTCGGGCTCCATGCGCGTGAGGAGCCGCGCCGCCTCGTCGTCGCTGCGCGCCTCCAAGAACTCCAACTGGTGCGTCGTGTCGAGCTCTTCGAAGACGTCGGCCTCGAGCTCGCGGTCCAGACCCACGGCCTCGATGATCTCGCTGCCCTCGTCGTGGCTGGCCTCTTCCACCAGGTCGGCGATCTGGGCCGGGTGGAGGCGCGAGAGCTTGCGATAGGGGATGCGAAGCCGCGCCGAGGGCACGTGCGACACGAAGGGTTGGATCGAGGCGAAGTCGACCATCGTGTCGACCTTGACGCGCTGGCCGATCTGCGCGCCCAGGATTCGACGCAGTAGCGAACGTCGACTCGGATCGACGCCGACGACCTCCCAGGTGCCGTCCACCGCCGCGATCTCGATCTCGTTGGCGATGATCAGGCGACCGCGGACCAAGTTGATCAAGTGTCGAGCCAGGAGATCCTCGGCCAGCAGCAGCTCGCCGGGTCGGCGTTCGAACTTGCGAAGGTCGACCCGGAGGCCTTCAAAGGTGACCTTGCCACGGTCGAGTCCGCCGATTTTTCGGATGGGCACGAAGAGGTCGCGGCCCTCGATGCGGATGACCGCGCCGACGATGGGCGGGTGCGCGTCGTCGCCGAGACGCGCGACCAGGTCCTGGACGCGTCCAATCCGGTCACCGTCAACATCGAAGATGGGACGGCGCAGGAAGGTGGAGAGGTGAAGAATCTCTGTCATGGTGGCCTTCGAGTCTTCTAAGGCTACTCCCTCAACACTCGGTGCGACCAGGTCGAGTTCGCGTTGAGCGACTACGGAGCCAGTCGAAACCTCGACAACGTCTCCACCACGAAGTTCACGTCGTCGTCACTCACCTGAGCGTGGGTGACGAAGCGCGCGCGCCGCGGCGCCACCGTCCCTCCCACGACGCCCGAGTCCGCGAGCTGAGACACCAGTTCTCGAGCTCGAGGGTGATCAAAGGCGACGATGTTCGTGCGACAGCTACGCGGGTCGTAGTTCGACTCGGGAAAGGCCGCGGCGAAGGCGGTGGCCAACGTCGCGGCGCGCGCGTGGTCCTCGGCCAAGCGCTCGACCATGGTCTCGAGAGCCACCAGCCCCGCCGCGGCCAGGAATCCCGCTTGGCGCATCGCTCCGCCGAGTCGCTTGCGTTCGACGCGGGCGCGCTCCATGACGTCACGCGGTCCGGCCAGCAGCGATCCGACCGGGGCGCAGAGTCCCTTGGACAGACACGACATCACGGTGGTCGCTGAAGCCGCGTACGTGGCGGCACTGGTCCCGGTCGCCACGACGGCGTTAAAGAGCCGCGCGCCGTCGAGGTGCATGGGCAGGTCGCCAACGGCCGCCTTCAACGCCACGAGATCGCGAACGTCCCAGGGCGTTCCCCCCGAGGGCATGTGCGTGTTCTCCACGCTGATCATGGCGACGTGGGGTTGATGGTCAAGCTCGGCGTCGATGACCTCGAGAACCTGGCTCACGTCGAGCGTGCCCGACGTGTCGTCGAGGGTAGCGAACTGCACCGCAGAGTTGCGCGCCGCGGCGCCCATCTCAAAGCTGACGACGTGTTGCGCGCGACCGGCGATGATCACGTCGCCGGGTGGACAAAGTACACGCACGGCGATCTGATTCGCCATGACGCCCGAGGGCACGAAGATCGCCGCCTCTTTCGCGACCATCGCCGCGAACACGGACTCGAGCTCGTTGATCGTGGGGTCTTCGCCTGAGCCGTCGTCGCCCACGACGGCCCGGGCCATGGCTTCACGCATGGCGGGCGTGGGTTGGGTCACGGTGTCACTACGCAGGTCGACGCGAGGGCTCATCATCGACGAGGCTACTGGCCTCCCTAAACTCAAGGCGTGGACAACCCCCTGAGCTCATTTGCCTCTCGACCCAGCGTCAACGACGTGCTCGGCATTGAAACGGTGCTCGTCACGCCCGACAAGGTGATCATGCGCGTCGAAGTGGGCCCCAAGGTTCACCAGCCCTACGGCATTTTGCACGGCGGGGTCTCGGCACTGCTCGCCGAGGGCGCCGCTTCCATCGGCGGCGCGGTCAGCGTCGGACCCCACCAGATCGTGGTGGGAACCGAACTCAACTGTTCGCACCTTCGCCCGATGAGCGACGGCGTGCTCACCGCGACCGCGTTACCCGTGCGTAAAGGGCGAAACGTTCACGTTTGGTCGATCGAACTCACCGACGAAGAGGGTCGCCTCATCTGCGTCGCGCGCTGTACTTTGCAGGTTCTCGCCGCACCGCCGGCGCCTGAGGCGTAAGACCTAAACTCGTACCAGCAACGCGACGGAGGTTGGAAGATGGGCGCTCGCTTCATTGGCTGGGGTACTGCCGTCCCCGATCGGGTCGTGACCAACGACGAACTCTCGCTCACGATGGAGACCTCGGACACGTGGATCCAAGAGCGCACCGGCATCCGCGAGCGGCGCATCGGGGGCACCGCCAAGAGCCTCGGCGTGCTGGCCGGTCGGGCCGCGCTCGACGACGCCGGTGTGCGCGCCGAGGACATCGATTTCCTCGTCCTCGCCACCACCACCCCGGACCGGATCACGCCTTCGACCTCGGCCCTTATCGCCCACGAACTCGGGCTGGACTGTCCGGCGATGGACCTCAACGCCGCCTGCAGCGGCTTCATGTACGCGGTTCGTACCGCGTACGGGTTGCTCGAGACGGGCAATAAGCGCATCTTGGTCATCGGCGCGGAGAACCTCTCACGCTGGGTCGACTGGACCGACCGCAACACCGCGGTGTTGCTGGCCGACGGCGCCGGCGCGACCGTCCTCGAGTACGACCCGAGCGAGAACGACCTGCTCTCCTTCGTGCTGGGCGCCGACGGCGCCGACGCCGACCTGTTGACCTGTGAACACGGAGGCTTCTTCACGATGGACGGCAAAGAGGTCTTTCGTCGTGCGGTTCGCGTCGTCGTGGACTCGGCGCAAAAGGCGCTCGAGATGGCCGGCATCACCGCGGCCGATCTGAGTCTCATCATCCCCCACCAGGCCAACGTGCGCATCATCCAGGCCGCGTGCCAGCGTCTGGGCATCGAGATGGAGCGCGCCGTCGTCGTCCTCGATCGCTACGGCAACACCTCGAGCGCCTCGATTCCCCTGGCCTTCGCCGACGCCCGTGCGAACGACCGAGTCCACAAGGGCGACTACGCCCTCTTGACCGGCTTCGGTGCCGGCATGACGTGGGCGTCGGCCGTCGTGCGGTGGTCGAGGTGAGCGGACCGTCGCTCGTCATCCTCGCGGCCGGTAGCGCTCGGCGTTACGGCGGACTCAAACAGCTGGCCCCCCTCGGACTGAACGGCGAAGGGGTCATCGACCTGATCGCCTGCGACGCGTACGCCGCGGGATTTGAGGACATCGTCATCGTCGTCAACCGCCATACGGGTTCGCAGATCAAGGCGCACGTCGCCCAGCACTGGCCCAAGGGACGACGCGTCGCCTTCGCGGTGCAGCGAAAACTGCGCGGCACCGTCGACGCGGTCCTGGCCGCCGAGCCCGAACTCGATCTCACGAAACCCTTTGGCGTCTCGAACGCTGACGACCTCTACGGTCGACGCGCCTTTATGATGCTCGGCCAACACCTGGCCGAGGACCCGAACCACTGCCTGGTCGGCTTCGAACTCGACCGGGCGCTCGTCGGCGATCTGCCGGTGTCGCGCGGGGTGTGCATGGTGCAAGACGGACGCCTCACCGAGATCGTCGAGCGCAAGAACGTTCGGCGAAGCCGCCGAGGCTACCTCGCCAAGGACGGCGTCGAGCCGAGCCACCTCGAGCCCACCACGACGGTCTCGATGAACCTCTGGGGCTTTCAACCGTCGATCCTCCCTCTCATGCAAGAGTGTGTCGCGCGTCACGACTTCGAAGTGGAGAAGGAGGTGCAACTCTCGGTGATGGTCGGTGAGCTCTTGAGGAGCGGCCACGTTCGCTTCGATGTCCTCGAGACCGATTCTCGCTGCATCGGCGTGACCCACGCGAGCGATCTGCCGCTCGCCCAAGAACTCGTGCGCATTGAGATCGAGAACGGACTTCGTCCGAAGTACGCGTTCGAGCCGCTCTAGTTCCAAGCTCGGGCTCCGGCGGGGACCCGTGGATCTAGCGCCAGTCCCGCGAGGGCACGGTGGAGTCCAGTTCGAGCGACTCGACGTGCTCGGCCACCAACGCCATTGAGCCTTGACCGCGCTCGAGGACGCCGCGGATCACCAACGCCGGCGCGCGGCGCGCCACCGGCGACCACCTGGTCCACGCCCCCTTGGAGAAGATCACGTTGACGTGCCCGGACTCATCTTCGAGGTTCACGAAAACCGCGCCGTTGGCTGTTTCGGGCTGCTGGCGATGAGTGACGACCCCCGCCACGGTGACGCGACGGCTCTCGACGCCGACGAGTGCCCCCGCTCGCGTCACGCCACGTTCATTCAGATGATCGCGCACCAACGCCATCGCCGTCGCCTCGGTCGTCAGCCCCATCGCCCAAAGGTCGTCGGCCACGCGTTCCATCTCGCGCACCTCTGGCAGCGCGGGCGCCTCGAGTCCCGTCACGACCCCGGGCAGTCGATCGGGCGTCCCCTGAGCCGCGGCGCCGGCCGACCAGGTCAGGGCCCGGCGGCTCGCGCCAAAGCCGTCGAGCGCTCCCGCGGTCGCGAGCGCCTCGAGGTGATGTTGCTGCAGGCCGGCGCGGCGCACGAGGTCGCTCGCGTCACGCCAGGGCGCACCGGCGACGACGCGCTCGGCCAATTCGGCGCTGATCGTGCGCACGTTGGTCAGCCCTAAGCGCACCAGCGCGTCAGCGTCGCCGCCCTCGAGCGCCGCGCCGACGCGCGAGTGGTTGACGTCGGGACGCACGACGAGGACGCCGTGACGCTGCGCGTCGGCGACCAGGCTCTGGGGTGACCAAAAACCCATGGGCTGAGCGTTCAAGAGCGAAACCAAAAAGGCCGCCGGGTAGTGGCACTTGATCCACGCCGAGCAGTAGACGAGGTGGGCGAAGGAGACCGAGTGAGATTCTGGAAAGCCGAAGTTCGCGAAGGCCGAAAGCGCGTCGAAGAGTTGATCGGCCGACGCCCCGTCGATGCCGTTCGCGGCCATGCCGGCGTAGAAGCGACTCTTGAGTTTCACCATCCGTAGCGCCGAACGCTTGGCGGCCATGGCCTGGCGTAGTTCGTCGGCCTCGGCCGGCGAGAAGTCCGCGACCGCGACGGCCATCTCCATCAACTGCTCTTGGAAGAGTGGCACGCCGAGTGTGCGGCGAAGGATGGGCTCCAAGCGCGGGTGCAGGTAGGTGACGGGCTCTTCACCACGGCGACGGCGAATGTAGGGGTTCACGGCGTGGCCCTGGATGGGACCGGGGCGGATCAGCGCGACTTCAATCACGAGGTCGTAGAAACAGCGCGGCTGCACGCGCGGCAACGTCGCCATCTGCGCTCGCGACTCGACCTGAAAGACCCCGACCGTGTCGGCCTCGCAGAGCAGGTCGTAGACCTTGGGCTCTTGGGGCAACTGCGCCAGGTCGAGGCGCACCCCGTAAAAGGCCTCGACCTGATCGACGGCGCGGTGAAGCGCCTCGAGCATGCCCAGTCCCAAGAGGTCGAACTTCACCAGTCCAATGGCGGCACAGTCGTCCTTGTCCCACTGCAGGACGCTGCGTCCGGGCACGCGCCCCCACTCCACGGGACAGACCTCTAAGACCGGCCGGTCGCAGATCACCATGCCCGCCGAGTGGATGCCGAGGTGGCGCGGTCGATCGAGGAGTTGGGCGGCCATGGTCGTGACCAGTTCAGGGACCTCGTCGCTGGTCGTGGTCATGGTGTGACGATCGACGGCGTCGCGAAAAAAGTTAGCCCGTTCTTCGCTATAGCCCAGTGCGCGCGCCACGTCGCGCAGCGCCGAGCGTGGTCGATAGGTGATCACCGCCGCTACCTGAGCCGCGTGCTGGCGCCCGTAGCGTTCGTAGACGTACTGGATGACCTCCTCGCGTCGACCCGACTCAATGTCAACGTCGATGTCGGGAGGACCGTCGCGCGCCGGCGAGAGAAAGCGTTCGAAGAAGAGATTGAGCGCGACCGCGTCGGCGTTGGTGATGCCGAGTGAGTAACACACCGCCGAGTTGGCCGCCGAGCCGCGCCCCTGGCAGAAGATGTCTTTCGCGCGGCAGAACTCCGTGATGTCCCAGACGGTGAGGAAGTAACCAGCGAAGCCCAGCTGACCGATCACGTCCAGCTCGTGATCGATCTGACGCCACGCGCCGCTCACGCGCTCGGCCTCGCGCGGCCCGTAGCGAAGAGTGGCGCGCTGCGTCACGAGTAGCGCTAAGTAGTCCTGCTCGTTGAGCCCCGGCGGCGTGGGAAACGAGGGGAGGTTCGGGGCCACCAGGCGCAGGTCGAAGGCGAGCTCGCCAACGAGTTCGCCCGCTCGATCGACCACGCCAGGCCAGCGTGCGAAACGACGGCGCTGTTCGGCGTCGCTGCGTAGGTGCGCGAGCGGCGAGGCGTTCAGCCACCCCTCGAGCTCCGAGAGCGAACGACGCGCGCGGATCGCGGCCAGGAGCTGTGAGCGGGCCACGTCCTGGGGGGTGGCGTAGTGCACGTTGTTGGTCGCCACCACCGAAAGACCGGCGCGCACGCCCAGTTCGCCCAGCACGTCGTTGCGCGCGACGTCGTCAGGTGCGCCGTGATCCCAGATCTCAACGGCCACGTTCTCCGCGCCAAAGCACGCGACGAGACGATCGAGTTCGCGCGCCGCGGCGCGCGGTCCCTCCTCCAGCAAAGCGCGCGTCATGGCGCCCTTGCGACATCCCGTCAAGACCAGCCAATCCCTCGCGTGTTCACCCACCTGTTCGAGACTGAGCCGCGGCACCCCCTTTTCGCCACGAGCGAGATGCGCCAGAGCCAGCGTGCGCGAGAGCTCGCGGTACCCCGTGGCCGAACGTGCCAGCACCACCAGGTGCGTACCCGAAGGATCGCTCACGCCCACGCGGTCGTCGCGCGCGTCCAGCGTGATCTCGGCTCCGAAGACCGTCGCGAGACCGAGCGCGCGCGCCGCTTCGGAAAACCGCACCACGCCGTAGAGCCCGTGGTGATCCGTCAGCGCCAAACCCGAGAGGCCCAGACGTACGGCCTCGCCCACCAACTCCTCGGGGTCGCTCGCGCCGTCGAGAAAACTAAAGCCCGAGTGGGCGTGGAGTTCTCCGTAGATCGCCATCAGTCGTAGATCCCTACTAACCACCAGCGACGCTCTTCGCACGAGAGCAGGAACGCTTCGCCCGAGGTCAACACCAACTGCACCAGAGCACGGCGTCGATGAAGCGACCACCAGCGTTCCACGAGCGGCCAGGGTCCCGCGAACCACGTGATCTCACGGCGCAGCGTGTTCGAAAAAGCGAGCGTCGCCGGCGGGGCGCTCAAGAGTCCGCGCACACCCAAGACGATGGGTGCGCCCCGCGCGTCACGCAACTGAACCTCGACGGGGTGCGTGAGCGTGGTCGCGGGCGACGGCGCGCCGAGCTGGCCCGGCCAGGGCGCGGCTTCGAGGTGCGCGGACACGGGCGCGCCCCATGGCATCAAGGCGCCGCGCTCATCGGGCGTTCGTCCCCCGCGCAGCGTGGCTACCGCCACGGCCTCGTCCCCCAAACGCTGGCGCACCCGCAGCGCCGCCGCGTCCGCGCGCAGATCACCGGCCCCACGTTGGCCAAAGAAGCCGAGTTGCTCATCGAAGTCCCCGTCCTCACCGCGCAGTTGCGCGAGGCGACGCGCGAGGCGCGCGTCGCGCTGACCTTCGAGTTCGGGAAGCTCACCGCGCGCGACGCGCTGGCGCGTCAGCGCGTCAAGGTCGAAACGTTCGGCCACCCGTGCCGCGTCGAGGTCGGCGAAGGCTCCCACGGTGCGCAACCCGAGGCGCTGACACGTCGTCGTGAGGTCGCGACGAGCGAGTACCTCGAGAGGCTGCGCGCGCCGAAAGGCCGCGCTCGCGCCCGTCGGCAGTACTAACTCGTGGCGCGCGGCGAGCTCAGCGCTGAAGAGCCCCTCGCCGACGCCGAGCTTGACGCTCGTCTGGGCGACGTCACGCACGCAACGCCGTACCGCGTCGAGTACCACGTCGTCACCACCGTAAAAGCGACTCGGGGCGCGCATCGGCAACGCGAAAAGCCCTAAGCGCACTGCTTCGCTAAAGGGGCAGAGGAGATTCAGCGCGTCTAACAGCGCCTGGGTGACACGCAGCGTGGAGCCATCGGGTGCTTCGATCGAGAGTGGCTCGATCCACAGTACGAGGAGACGTTCCACCTAGCTCGCCTCGACGCGTCCGCGCCGGCCGGGCGCGACGACGACGTGACGCTCAGCGCGCACCGCCTCGCCACGGCCGCTCACGTGCACCGTGAGATAGCGCGCATCAAGTCTCGACGAGACGCTCCACTCGGCCTGAGTGATCCGTAGTGAGAGATCGGGCGCGAGCGGCCAGGGTGCACGCGGTTCACTCAAGACAATCAGTACCGTGCCGCGCTCGCGCACCCGATTGCTCAGTCGTCGCGCGATACCCGTGGCCGCGCGCCCGGGTGGACGCACCAGGACCAGGTCAACGCCGTCGAGCAGATCGGCCGTCGCCTCGGCCCACGCGCCGTGGGGACGCGGCACGAAGAGCACCCGACGAAGATCGACACCGAGTTCCACCATCGCAACGACACCCGGGTCATCAACGCCAACGACGGCCGACCAGTGGCCACGCGCGCTCGCCTCACTCAAGAGGCTGAGGGCCACGCTGAGACCGCCAAGTCCGGGAGGCGCCTCCACGACCACGCTCGAGCCTCGGCGCAGTCCCGCGCCGGGCACCAGATCACGCCAAGGCTCACCGAGGGGCAGGGTCCGACTATTCGCCATCGAGATCGGCCGCAGCGCGGTCGCGAGGTTCTTAGGCAGCGAAGGACGAGGAGTTGAAAAAGCGAACATACGTTCGTAAGAGTAGCGAGCCCTCGTCACACGCGCCATTGGCCCTGCTGACGAGGAGAACTGAGCCAGGAGGGCACGGCTCGGGGGCGCGACGGAAGAGCTCTCTCGCCTAACCTCAGCTCAGAAAGGATCTCTCGTGTGTGGTCGCGTAGCGCTCTTTACTCCCCCCGTTCGACTGGCCAAACTGCTCGACGCCGCGCTCGCGGCCGGCGTCGAACCCGAGGGCCATCCCAGTTGGAACGTCGGACCGCAACGGCGCCTCTTCGCGGTCGCCGAGCTCGATGGTCAACGCGTCCTCGATCGCTACCGCTGGGGGCTGCTGCCGAGTTGGGCGAAGGACCCCGCACTCGCGAATCGGCTCTTTAACGCGCGTGGCGAAACGGTCGCCGAAAAGCCCTCCTTTCGCAGCGCCTTCGCCAAGCGGCCCTGCGCCATTCCGGTCGATGGTTTCTACGAGTGGGACCACCGCCCTGGAAAAAGTCGCCAGCCGTATTACTTCACGCGCGCTGACGGAGAGCCGATGATTTTCGCGGGACTCTTTGAGCACTGGCGCGACCCCCAGACTCCAGACTCCCCGGTCGTGGCGACCTGCACCATCATCACGACCACACCGAGCGCCGACATGGACGAGATCCACGACCGCATGCCCGTCGTGCTCGAGCGCGATGAAGTCTCGACCTGGCTCGACGTGCTCGAGGTGAGCGGTGACGAGCGACTTTCGTTGCTGCGTCCGGCCCCGGTGGGGACGCTCAAGCACCACGGCGTCGCGAGCGCCGTGGGCTCGATAAAAAATGACGGCCCCGAACTGATTGATCCGCTCGAAACTCAGTCGCTGTTCTAGCCTCCGAGCACCCGGTGCGTTCCGCGCTCGCCCCCGCACGCTCGGGCTACGCCGCGACGTCGCTCTAAGTTCGTGAGGTGATGTTGCGACTTCGTCCCTTTCGAATCTCGGACTGGCCCGCGGTTCAGCGGCGCCGCGACGAGCTCTTGGCCGACGGCTTTGACCTCGTGCCTCGTTTCGAGGAGTTCGAGGACTGGTCGCACTACGTGAGCTACTACGCACGCGGACGCTTGGGCGTGGGCCTACGCGCCGGGGACGTGCCGATGATGATGCTCGCCGCCGAAGTGGACGGCGCGTTCGTGGGCACGCTCGGGGTGCGTCTCGTCGCTGACGAATCGCGGCTGCCCCTGGCGGGCCACGTGGGCTACGCGGTGTTCGCCTCGTATCGACGGCGCGGCTACGCCACTGAGATGCTTCGCCAAGCACTCATCATTCTTCGCGCGGAAGGAGTTACTCGGGTCTTGGTTGCCTGTCACGACGACAACGTGGCCTCCGCCACCGTCATCGAGCGCTGCGGCGGCGAACTCGAAGCGATGGTGGACGTTGGACGCGGCGTGGCCGACATGCGCCGCTACGTCTTGGCGCCACCCGCGGAGTCGCTCTGGTTGAGGCCGCTTCGCGTCGGAGATCAGGCGAGGGCGCGCGAAGCGCACGAGGCGATCCTCCCCGAGGACTCGCAGTTTCTTCTGAACTGGACACCGGAGACGCCGTGGGCCTCGTACCTCGACCAGATGCGGCGTGAACATCGCGGCGAGCATCTAGAAGAGGGTCGCGTTCGCGGCGTGTTTTTGGCCGCGGCGATGGGCGACGAACTCGTCGGGCGCGCTTCGGTGCGCTTTTCGCTCAACGAGTGGCTCGCGGCTTGGGGAGGTCACGTCGGGCACGCCGTTCTCCACGCCTATCGCCGCCAGGGTTTCGCCAGCGAGATCTTGCGCCAAGCCCTCGTGGTCGCGCGCGCCGAAGGAGTGGGCCGGGTCGTGATGACCTGCTTCAACGACAACCAGGGTTCCGCCAGGGTGATCGAACGTCACGAAGGGGTCCTAAATTCTACCGGTCTGACGAGTGAGTGGCCCGGTCACATGCGCCGCTACTACATCGAGTGAATTAGGGTCCGAACGGCCGAAAACCCCGAGTGACCAGTGGGCCGAGGCCCACCCGCCCCTCGGGGTTTCCGAGGCACACTAACTACTGGTCCGTGTCGGACAGACCACCAGTTAACGGCAGGTATTTCACGCCATTCGCCGTACGAACAACGGACCGAACTCCGTTGCCCGCCAGGAGGTTCTGTTCCTCTTGCGAGGCCCCTCTCCCCCTCGTCCCTCTCACCTTTCGGCTCGCAGGATCGTCAGCAGGTACTGCGTGAACTACGACTTGTACTGTGCCAGAGATTCCTACTCGCTCCAAGGGGAACTTTGAAAATCACAGACTTTTGCCCAGATTGAAGTCGGTTATCCACCGTCAAGTTCCTTGGAGGGGATTCTGTGCACCACTTTCTGGCATCTTTTCCACAGATTCGAACGCCCCTCAGGCCCCCTCAACCAGCCCGTCGATCGATCTCACGCTCTCTCGAGCCAACGACCGTGTGGGTGGCACCAGCCCCAGAGCTCCGGCGAAGAGAGTTCGCGCGCCACGACGATTCGAGAGGCGCCGCGTTGGTGGGCGCGCCGTGGGGAATGAAACTCCGGGATCTCGACCTGCCTGGTTTCTACTGACACCGTCGCGACGCCACCGCGTCGCGCGGCGTTATGAGCGGCTTCGAGAAACGTGCGGCGCTCATCGGCGCTCAGGTAGAACAACACCCATGTGTTGACGACGACCGTCAAGGCGTCATCCAAATCCGCGAGTACTTCTTCAAAGCACTCGCTCGCGGTGCCCCGATGTATTTCGAGAGGTTCCCACGACGGCCACGCCTCAACGATCGCGTCAAAGCGAACGTGACGACGATGGTCTTCGGGCCAGAGACACGCCTTCAACCAACGCTGGTCCCGGCGGTCTTCGAGGTGAAGTGGATTCGGATCGATGCCCACACGCCGAGCTATCGAGGGCAGCGCGCGATTGAGGGGCCCGGTCACGTCCTCACAGACCAACGTCAGGGGCTGATCGTCGTCGCTCTCACGCACAACGAATCGGTCGAGGTGCAGATTGATCCCCGCCGAGCAACCCACTTCGAGCAGGTTTATGGCGTCGTGGCCCCGCGCCAGGTCGGCAATGACCGCCTGCAAGACCGCGCTGCGTCCGGCTTCGTTGGTCTGCGTCGAGCGCCACATCTGGGCTCGCACGAGTTCGAGATCATCGTGCACTACGGCGAGCACTTTCTTCGCGTAGGCCTCGGGGTCGAAGTCAATTCCCTTTCGAACATTGCCGTAGATCGGTCCAAGCACTGAGTGACCCCCGAGCGCGAGCCACTGCAACGACGCCAGAATCAACATGGGATTTCGCTGCTCCATGCGGACGCTCGCTAGGAGTTCCAAGGCGACGCGGTCTTGCTCGAACGCTCGAAGCAGCGCGGCGTAGAACGGAATCCGCGCGGTGTCTTCGGGCGCTATGGCCCGTTCGTATCGCTGCCGAGCGTCCGCAACGTCGAGCGGTTCGTTCGTCAAGATGGTGGTCCGCCTCGCGAAACTCGAGCGGACCTTGATGCCGCCGACTCCTTCGAAACGACGAGCTCAGTCATCGTTCGAAGTTACCGCGACCGCGGACGTGCCAGCAAGGCAATCATCGGGTGAAGCATCGAAACGTCGCCGAAAACTCCGGGGCGCTCGCGCGGTCGACTAGAACCGAGCGAATGCCTGACGGTATTGGTCGTGACGGCGAGAGCGCGCCGTCAGGGTCAGGAGATATTCGAATCTCTCCTCACTCACTGATGCGAAGTGAAGCGCAGTTCCGCGCCTAGCGTGGGTGGTGAGAAGAGAGCACTGAGGTCATCATGACTAGTTCGCGAGTATCACGACTGTCATGAAGGGTGAGGCGACTCCTCCGGTGTCGGGGTCCGATTTCGTTCGCTCGAAGTGGAGCTCGAGAATCACGGCTCTCGCGATCGCCACCACGCTGGTCACCTTCGGTGCCGTCACGTGGCTCAGCTTTGACACTTCCCCGCAAGGGAGCGTCGGACCCTTTCCCGTCGTCACCACGAGCCCGCAGGCGGCCTATCCCGCCGGCGAGAACGACCACGCCAACCCGTCGGGTAAAGCGCCACCCGCGGCGACCGCTCTTCGCGGCTACACGCTGAGTTACGTGAACGACTTCACGGGTTCGTCGTTGCCCACGGGATGGGACGCGTTCTCCGGCGTCCCGAGTGGCCTACCCGGCGGGCAATTCGCGAGCGACCACGTGGTCGTACGCGGCGGCGTTCTCCGTCTGGACTCTCGAAAGGATCCGCGTTACGGCAATGTGTGGGTCTCGGGAGGGGTCTGTCAATGCGGACTTCGCCGTACTTTCGGGGCCTACTTTGTGCGCTCGCGCCTCAGCGCACCGGGGCCCAACGAGGCGCAACTCTTATGGCCCGCCAGCGACGTGTGGCCGCCCGAGATTGACTTCAACGAAACGGGCGCCTCCGTACGCTCCACCTCGTGGACCGTGCACTGGGGCAGTGCCAACCACATTGATCAGCGATCAATCATCATCGACATGCTGACCTGGCACACGTGGGGAGTGGTGTGGACCCCGACGTCGATCATCTTCACCGTCGATGGAAAGGAATGGGGATCGTTCACTAACGCCCGGGACATCCCGAAGGTACCCATGTCCCTGCACTTTGAACAGTTGGCCTCGTGCTCAAACACTCGCTACTGCCCCCGCGTGCCCGCGTCGATGCTGATTGATTGGGTCGCGGAGTACTCACGTACAAAAGCCAAGTGACCCACGTCGCTGCGGCGTTTCGCGACTCACCTTCGAAGAACGACCAGTGCGTTCGTGCGTCGAGGACCGTGACCCGTGCGCGATTCGAGCGCTCTCTTCAGACAGTGACTTGAACCCCCCACCGGCCGCACGCCCGTGAACGTCTCACGGTCCCTGGTCGCTACGTTTGGGTTTCAGCGAAGTTTTTCTCCTCGCGTCGCGAACTACTGAAGCGGGACCCCGATGCTTCGAATTCGCCGAATCAAGATTGGTAAAAAGATCACTGCTTGCAAGCCCGCGGTGACCAACGACGCGATGCCCACCGACAGCAGGCCGAAGCGACCGATGAACACGAGCACGATCGCGAAGTAGGCGATCGCGATGATGAGCTGTCGTATCACGAGCGGCACGAGACGCTGGTCGAGCCACGCGAACGCGGTGTAGAAGATGGTCACCGCACTCCCGGGAAGGGCGAGCAGCAGCATCCTCAAGAGCGTCGTGCCGTGCGCCTCGTACGTCGCGCCAAAGACCCGCAGCAGTAACGGAGCGAAGACGACGCCGATCACGATGCACGGGATGAGCACCGCGGCGCCGGTGCGCATGGCGGTGAGGGCGTGGCGGCGAAGCGACTCAGGCTCCATCGCCGCCTCCACAATGAACGGGGACGCGATGTTCCAAAGGAAGAGTCCGAGCCCGTTCGCGACGAGCGCCGGCAGATAGTAATGCGCGTTGGCGACGGCCCCCATCCGCTGGAGCACGATCAAAGAGACAATGGTGGGAGTGAACATACTCAGCAGGAAGGTCGCGTACTGCGCGAGCGTGAGCAGTCCGATTTCGCGCATCGAGGGCATGGACCCGCTAGGCAGGCTTGTGGCCTCGTGCGCAGGTATGCGCCACTTGAAGAGATAGATACTGACCGCGATAATCGTCACCCCCACCGGGGCCGACCACGCGAGAAAGATTCCCTGGGTCCCCGACGCCACGACGAGCACCGGGAGCAAGGCGAGCTTCGCGAGCGCGAAGAAGATGTTCTCGACCGGAACCCAACGCGACGCTCGAAGTGCGACCAGCGCCGAGTCTTGGAGGACGAATATCGTCCACGACGCAACGATGACGACGAACAAAATCCGCCAGACGACTCCCACCGGGAGGAACCGATTGGCTAGTCCCGACCAGACGTACACGCTGGCCGCGACAAGAGCGAACGACACACAAAGTGAGTACGCGCGCACCACCAATGCGCGCGTACGACGACCCGCGACGGGCAAGAAACGCTCGAAGACCATGCCAAAACTGAGCTGCGCGATATTGGCGAGCAGCATCATCGCGGCAATTTCAGCCGACGTGCGACCGACGGCCGTCGTTGACGCGAGGTGCGCCGCGATGCCCCAAAAGACGACCCCGAGCACCGCCGTGCCCCCGGACGAGATCATGAGCGCCACCGCGTTTCGAACGAGGCGTCCGGCCTGCGGACGCGCGCGATCCGCGCTGGTGCGGCCCTCGCTCATCCGATCCGCCGCGCGGGCACACCGCCGTAGAGCCCGCCTGGTCCGATGTTGGACGCCACCACCGCGCCCGCCGCCACTGTCACGTCCTCACCAATGACCACTCCGGGCAGGATGATCGCTCGGGCGCCAATCCAGCACCGGCTCCCAATGTGTACCGGCAGGTAGGTCGACACCAGTCGCACCCGACCGTCCTCGGCGCGTTCGTGCGTCGAGGTGACGATCATCACTTCGGGGCCGATAAGCGCCCATTCACCGATCGAGACCGCGCCACGCCCCTCGATCGACACTCCCCAATTCGCCCAGGTTCCTTGGCCAATCGACAGACTGGGCGTTTGAATCCGCGCCCCACTCAACCCGCAGGGCCCCACCACGTCGTATCCGGCCACCTTGAGAGTCGCGAACACCAGCCATTCGGGAAAGAGATTCGATGGCAGCACGTAGCGGGTAAGAATCGCGCGCAAAACGCCGCGCGGGTCTCGCAGTCTTCGCAGTCGCGCCACCAAATGACCGAAGAAACGCGCGCCGGTGGGCTCGCGCGCGGAAGAACTCTCAGACGGTGCGAAACGAGCCATCACGCTCCCCGGAGGTGAAGTACGGTCGCCGTGGACCACGAAGCGGCGATCCGGTAGCCGTGGTCAATGAGCGAGGCCTGCAAGGACTTGATCCAACCCTTCGGGTAACCACCCACAATTTCTCCCCACGCCTCTTGGGACTGGCTCAGCACGACCCAAGCGGGGCGCTGCTTCAAGAAAACCGCACCGAGCTCGGAAAGACGCGGCGTCGAACTACCAGCGACGATAAACAGGTCCACCGAACCGGCTGGCTTTTGGCCAACCGGCAGATAGGGCGCCACCATGCCCATCACTTGGCCGTGAAGCACATGGTCGTAGGTGTAGTTCACCGCCGCCAATTCACCACGAGAAAATGCCTCGTAGGAGTCGTTGCCCCCGCGAACGACGGTAGTTCCCAATGAAAACCCGAGGATCACGACGCCGCCGAGGAGGCCCAGAAGTACGCGGTGGCGACTCGTACGCCGGGGCGCGCCCACCCACGCCGCGATGGCGCCGCGACGACGCGGCAGTATCGCCGACGCCGCAAGGAGTGAGCTAAAGGGCAGCGCGAAGAGCACCACACGCAGCAGTCCCTCGCCGCCGTAGTTCTGCACCGCCAGGAGGACGAACGGCGCCGCCACGAGCAACTCCAACGTTCGTGAGCTCGCCGCCCGGCGAAGAGCGCCGATTCCCGCGAGCACGTAGAGCACCACGATGATGAGAATCCGCACGTCGACGATCAAACGATGGCTGGCGCTCCCCGTCACCCGATTCGCGACGTTCGAACCCAACGTGTTCGAGATCTGTCCAATGCCCCCAAAGATGTCGTGCAGATGCCCCATCCAATAGTTGCTCGCGCCCACGCTGAGCCAACCAACCGCGAAGAGAGCGACGATGAGCACGAGCTCGGGTCGCGCGAGTCGCCGCGACACGAGGCACGCCCCCAACGAGAGCATCAACGCGTAGGGCGTGAGCTGATGGCTCATCGCGGACGCGGCAATGATTATCGTGAGCAGCCCGAAAATCCAGAGGGTCGTTCGTGCATTCCACGTTGGTATCGCGTCCTCGCCCGCGATGCGCCGGTGGGTCGCGACGCGCAGGCTCAGCGCCAGGCGCGAACGCAGATCGCTCGCGCCACTCACCAGCCTCTCGCGGGGTCCGGATTGCCACGCGGCGAAAACGGCGGCGAGAACCACTAAATAGAACAGGTAGTTGAGCGCCTGGGGCGAAAAATAGTCCTGGTGAATCCAGTTCGCCGCGTAAAAAAGCGCCACCCCCAGGTACCCGGCCCTTCGGCTCACGTCCGCGAATTTCGCGATGACCAGTAGGGGCGCCATATACAACAGTTCCATCACCAGCGGAAACCAACGAAGCATGGCCAACGCGTTGGCCTGACCGGAGAAGGCGACCAGCACGGCGGCGAGTGAAAATCCCCCCGGCCACGAGAAACGAGCATCGAAGTTGTTGAGGACGTGCCCGTGTTGAACGATGTACTGCGTAAATCCCGCGTGGAGCCACGAATCAGCGAGCGAAGCAGTCGGCTCGACCGCCGAAGCGGTACCGAAGAGGAAGACGGCCAGCACGATGAGCATCACGACGGTTCGACTAGCGCGCACGGGAGTGCGCAACAGTTCAACGGCGAGGCCGGCGACCACGAGTGCGAGACCAACGAAGTACGTCCAGCCGAGAACGGTGACCAGGCCGAGCGGACCCATGCGCGCGAAGTTCGCTTGGTGTACGGCCGTGTACCACAGAACGAGGCTCAAGGCGGCGAATCCAATCGACCAGGCGTCAACGTACTGGCGAACGCTGGCGTAGCGATGCGGCGATGGCGCGCGAGGGAGGGAACTAGGCAAGGCTCGTGAACCTCAGCACGATGAGGACCGCAAAAAGGAGGAGGAGGAGGAAAAGCGATCCGTCGAGCGCGAGGAGCGCGCGCGGTGTGAGATCCAGACCAAGGGTTTCGCGCGCCGATCGCACGAAGAGCAGGAGCGTACACGCGACGAGC
>Ga0307374_10001526_pt1 | contig 42906 bp, 54 predicted proteins | sample OX3MG_FD_202532 | JGI IMG/M metagenome (GOLD analysis project Ga0307374, IMG submission 202532) | Soil microbial communities from Risofladan, Vaasa, Finland - OX-3 | ecosystem: Environmental > Terrestrial > Soil > Coastal area > Acid sulfate soil | place: Finland: Risofladan, Vaasa | collected...
GCCCACAGACCGCCGTAGCCGACCACCAGGCGATTGCGCCGCAGGCAGAAATAGTGAGCTGCCCGGTTGTTGTTGAGCTCCCGCTGATACGCACTCCCCGGCCAGGGCGTGGGAAACACGGCCAGCTCGATCGCCCGCACCTCGGCGATGTCCTCATCGCGCATCGGGCTGAGTTGCAGTTGCTCGCCGATCAGGACCACTACCGAGCTCCTACTGGTTCTGCGTAGTCCGCCGTGACCTGATCGTACCCCGAGATCGGCACCAGACCGGCGGACACCACCCAGGCTAGCGCCATTTGGCGATCGCGCATAGGAGATATCGAGTTGGTCCCCTCCGGTAGCTGGCGACCCGCACCCGGGGCTCCGACAACGAGACCCAGCTCGGCCCAGGCGTCTGGCCAGGGACTCTCCCTACCCAGCAACCTGGCGCAGCCCCCGGCCTGCCACCTACCTGTTGTGCGCGAGCCCAGTTCTCGCACCATTTCCTGGCCGAACGTACCTCCCCGGCCGGCGTCCGCCAGCGCGAGCACCCCTTCCTCACTGGGATCAACCTGGGCCGCGACCACCTCCAGCGAGCCAACCAGGACCAAGGGGCAGCCGAGAGACTGGGCGGCTCCGAGGCCTGCCGCCAAGCCACTTCTCACCCCCATATAGGATCCGGGACCCCGGACCGCGACCACGGACCCGACGCGGTCTCGATACCCGAGCAGCGCCGCCCTGACCGTGCCGACCAGAACCGGGGCCGCGACTTGTGAGGGTGCGCTCCACGTTACTTCCCCACCCGTGGAAACCAGAATCACCAGCGGGTCGTCGCGCTGCGAACCGTCGATCGCCAGGACCCAGTCCTTGGCCGCCTGGCTAGCCATCGCCCCCCAGGCCCGATCGAAGCTGCAGGTGAATCTCTCGATCCGTCCCGGAATTGATCTCCAGCCTGATCTCACCGTTGAACCAGCCGATCTGGGCCCGTTCCGGCCACTCGACGATCACAGCACCCTCCACCAGCGCCTCGTCCATCCCCAGAGAGCGGAGGTCGAACTCGGCCCCGAGCCGGTACAGATCGAGATGATGCACGGGAATCCGGCCCCCATAGATGGCATGCAGCAGGAAGGTGGGGCTGCGAACGTCCTCGCCACCGCCCGCGCCCGCCACAATCCCTTGGGCGATTACCGTCTTCCCGGCTCCCAGTTCGCCCCGCAACGCCAGACAGTCTCCCGCCTCCAGTCCGGCACCGATGGTTCTCCCCAGCGCTCTCGTCTCGGCGGCGCTCCTGGTGCGCACTCTCATCCTTGCATTTGGCTCAAAAGTGGCGAAATCCGGCGACCGCTGGCGCCTCTACCGGATCCCCACCTGATTCCCAGAACAGCTGGGTCCCTAGCCGCGCGGTGAGGATACCCACCACGGAAAGCCTGGGCAGCCCATCTTGCCAGTTTCCTAAAAGCGCGCCGACCAGCGTCTCCGGGATAGTCGCGAGAAGCTCGAAATCCTCTCCGCCGGTGAGCGCCAGCTCCACTCCCCGCTCGGCATCTCCCAGTCCCGGTCCTCGGGGAACCTGATCCAGCCAGAGGTCAGCTCCGACCCCGCTCGCCTGACAGATCCGATCCAGGTCGAGCAGCAGCCCGTCACTGAGGTCGGTCATGGCCGAGCTGCCCGCCCTGCGAAGGGCCATCCCGGCCCGGGATCGAGAAGGCGGCATGAGGAGCCGCTCCAGCCACTCCCCTGGTACTGAGTCGCCGCCTTCCTCCAGCCTCTCGACCGCCGCTCCCGCCATCCCCAGCGCCCCGGTCACCAGGATCCGGTCACCGACCACCCCGCCGCCGAGGGTGACCGGTGAACCATCGGTGACCTCACCCAAAACGGTGACCGTCAAGGCCAAGGGACCCGCCGACCGGCTGAGGTCCCCTCCCATGATCGTGGCCCCATCGACCTCGGCCGCCTCCACCAGACCCAGCTGGATGGCCAAGACGGCTTCGGTCGAAGTCTCCGCCGGGAGCAGAGCCGCCACCAAGCCACCGATCGGGCGGGCCCCCATGGCCGACAGATCAGAGACCGCGGTCATCCAGGCTTTCCAACCCACCTGGTAAGGGGTCTGGTGCTGCCGCCGAAAGTCGACGTCCTCACAGAGGCTGTCGGTGGACCACAGCACGAGCCCCCCAGGGGGCGCCCGCCAGCCTGCGGAATCGTCTCCCGGCCCCATCTCAGCCTGATTCGTCGAGTCTCTCGCCAGCTCCATCAACTGCCTCAGTAAGGCGGTCTCCCCGGTGGACGACACCGGATCACCGCCAGCCCAACTGGCGGTGCGTAGCGAGCTCCTGGAGACGACCAACCGAAGGGGACTCAGCCGGAGACCCGGGCCAGGGACTCGGGTAGCCCTGCCACGGGGCTGCTGGCGCCGTATCCCCCATCGGGTCGAAGCTCGGCCAGTCCGGCCAGGAACGCTGCCCGACCCGCCTCTACCCCGGCGGCAAAGGCAGCCGCCATGGCGACCGGATCCCGCGAGTAGGCGATGCCGGTGTTCACCAGCACCCCGGCCGCCCCCCACTCCATGACCCGGGCCGCGTCCCCGGGGGAGCCCAGGCCGGCGTCCACGATTACTGGCACAGGGCACCGCTCGATGATGGCCCGGATGTTGTGGGGGTTAAGCACCCCCAGGGTGGACCCGATCGGGGCCGCCCCGGGCATGACCGCGGCCGCCCCGGCTTCGGCCAGACGCAGCGCCAAGCCGACATCGTCGCTCGCGTAGGGCAGCACCGTGAAGCCTTCAGCGACCAGCTCTCGGGTTGCCTCCAGGGTGGCGATCGGATCGGGAAGCAGAGATTGCTCGTCACCGACCACCTCGATCTTGATGAAGTCCGAGAGGCCAGCAGCCCGGGCCATACGCGCCAGCCGCACCGACTCCGCTGCGCTCTTAGCCCCGGCCGTGTTGGGGAGGATGGTGTAGGTGCCCAGGTCCAGCTCCGCCAACTCGGATCGCTGGTCACCATCGAGGTGGAGCCGACGTACCGCCACCGTGATCATCTCGGCTCCCGAGGCGGCAATCGCCGCGGCCAGCACCCCCGGGGAGGGGAATTTTCCGGTCCCGTGAATCAGCCGGGACTTGAGCTCTACCCCCCCCAACCGCAATTTGGTCTCAGCCATGGTCACTGCCTCCTCCAACCAGGTGCACTACCTCGAGATCATCGCCGTCTACCAGTGCCGCCTCCTCCAGTTCGGAAGCCCGGAAGATCTCGCCGTTTCGCTCGACGACCACCCCATCTCGTCCGACCTCTATTAGATCAAGGAAGTCTCGAATCGACCGTCCTGCTGGACACTTCCGGGCCTCGCCGTTGACGCGAATACGAATCCACGGCATGGCCTCCTTCATCTCGTGCCGGAGCTCCGCCGCCATTCGATCGGGCGCCTCCGCCTGGCAGATCGCCCGAACCACGCAGACGATGTCTGCCCCGGCGGCGACCGCCCTTCGCGCCGTGCCCGGGCCTAGCCCGCCGATAGCGACCACCGGGACGGTCGCACGCGCTGCCGCCAGAGTGACGTGCTCGAAGCCCACCGCCGGCCGACCCGGTTTAGTCGGAGTCGCATGGACCGGTCCCGCCGAAAGGTAATCCACCGGCTGGCCGGCCGCCTTCAGCACCTGCGCCTTGTTGTGCGTCGAGAGCCCCAGCAGGGGCTCCGGACCCAACTGGGTCCTGGCCTCCACTGGGTCCAGATCGGTCTGTCCGAGGTGCACCCCGTCGGCCCCGATCTCCACGGCCATCCCCACATGGTCGTCGACCAGGAACAGCGCCCCGCCGGAGTGGGCCGCCTGAAGGCAGGCGCGCGCCAACTCCCGCAAGTCCCCCGCCCCAACCCGCTTGCGGCGCAGCTGAACCAGGTCCACCCCGCCGGCAACCGCACGAGAGATCAGCAGAGGAAGTTCCGCCGCAGGCGTCTCATCGTCGGTCACAAAGTAGAGCCGGGCGCTGCGCAGCTGGGCCCTGCGAGCCAGTCCGGCTTCGGACCGGGCGGGCCGCACCCAGGCCTGAGACATAGCTCAATCTTATGCAGTCCCGCCCGGTGATACCGGGGCCAGGAACTCGCGGGGTACTCGCCCCCGAAGCTGGGTCACGACCTCATAGTTATTTGTCCCCAGACGCTCGGCGATCAACTCCGCGCTGAGGCGCTGCCCGCCGTCGGTACCGATCAACGTGACGATGTCGCCCGCCGCTACGCCCGGCGGCTCGGTGACGTCGACCATGCTCATGTCCATGCAGGGATCTCCCAAAAGCCGCCGTTCCTGACCGCCGATGAGGACGGAACCCCAATTCCTGGGTCCGGCCCGAAACCCATCCCCATACCCGACCGGAAGGATGGCGATGGTCATGGTCCGGTCCGCCTGGAACTTGCCCGCGTATCCGACGTAGTCGCCGGCGTTAATCGAGCGCACCTGGGCGACCGTCGTCCTGAAACTGAGCACGGGCTCCCGCTGTCGACCATCCGGGGTCCGCAGCCCCAGCAGCTCAACCCCACAGCGGACGAGGTCCAAGCGGGCCTCGGGAACCGTGTGCCAGGCGGCGCTGTTGGCAGCGTGGCGCAGCCGGAAGTGATGCCCGACCGCCGCAGCCTGCTCGAGGCCGGTCTGGAACCGTGCCAGCTGGACCTGGGTCACCTCCCGATCGGACCCCCTCCGAAAGTGGGTGTAGCAGCCCTCCAACTCGACGTGTTTGAACTGATGTGCCGCCTCGAGGAACTCCGCCACCTCCTCCGGCTGAATCCCGAGCCGGCTCATCCCGGTGTCGAGCTTGAGGTGAGCGGTGGCGGGCCGACCCTGGTTAGCGCCCGCCCGATCCAAGGCGGCCAGGACCTCGCGATCGAAGAGAGTCACCGCCAGTCGGCCAGCAACGGCTTCTCCCACCTGCTCAGGCGGCGTGTAGCCGAAGACCAGGATGGGAGCGGCGATGCCGTCATGGCGCAGCTCCAGCGCCTCGGCCACCGTGGCCGTTGCGACCCAGCTCGCTCCATGGCGGAGCGCGGTCCTGGCCACCGCCACCGCCCCGTGGCCGTAGGCGCCGGCCTTCACCACCGCCATCAAGGGAACCCCGGCTAGCTCATCGACCACCACGGCGACGTTCCGAGCCAGAGCGTCCAAGTCAAGCTCAATCCACGTGGGACGTTGCCCAGATCGGAAGATCTCAGTCGGACCTCCTCCATCCCTCACCCGGAGAAGGTCCCTTCCGGCCGGGCCTCCTCCTGCTGTCGCCGTACCGCTTCTTGCGCCTCAACCAGCGCCCCGGCTACCTCGCTGGCTAGGATCCCGGCCCGGCCCCGCAGGAACGAGAGCCTGGTCCCCGCTTCCCCATGCACGAAGACACCGGCGCGGGCTGCTTCGTAGGGCTCGAGACCCTGAGCCAAGAGCGCCCCGATCAATCCCGCCAGGACGTCCCCGGTTCCGCCGGTCGCCAGAGCGGAGGTGGCGTGGCCGTCCACCCAGGTCCTCCCATCGGGACCGGCCACCACAGTGCCGGCCCCCTTCAGCACCAGCACCGCTCCCAGCTCCCGGGCCAGGGCCTGAGCGGACCGGGTTCGATCCGCTTGAATGGTTTTCACATCGACCCCCGCCAGCCGCGCGGCCTCCAGGGGATGAGGGGTCAGCACGCTGCCCTGAGGGATGTGTCTGCGCCGCTCCGGCTGACCGGCGCACACATTGAGGGCATCGGCGTCGAGTACCAAGTGCGACTGGGCTCGGCCATCCAATTGAAACAGCTCCTGCAGCAGCTCACTGGTGGCGTCCGACTCACCGAGGCCCGGGCCGCAGACAATCGCGTCCGCCAACTCCAGGGTGGCATTGGCCTGCCTCACCGCCGCTCCCCCCAACCCGGACTCTGCGGAGTCGACGGGAACCCGGATCAGCTCCGGCGGGGCGGCGGCCAGCTCGGAGCCCTGCGCCAGCACCTTGACCTTGCCAGCACCGCCTCGCAGGGCTCCGAGCGAGCAGAGGATGGCGGCTCCGGGAAACTGGGGGCTGCCGGCGATCACCACCACCGTACCGAAAGTGCCCTTGTGACTGACATCTGGACGCTCTGGTAGTCGGAGATCGGACGGGAGTTCCCCCCACACCCAACGGCTACCCCGACCCAGCGGGCTGAGTGCCGCTACCGCCGCCCCCAGGCCGGCATCATGGGTCAGGCTGATGGTGAGGCCCGCCACCGAATGGCCCTCGACCAGAATGCCGGGAGCGCCGCCTGGACGCCTGACGACAGCAATTCGACTGTAGGGCGGGATTGTCCAGCCCAGGCCGCCGAACACCTTGCGAACCGCCTCCTTGGCCGCCCAGCGGGCCGCCAAGCGCTCGGGTCGGCCCGCGCAGTACTCCGCCTCTTCGGCCGTGAAGTACTTGGTCAGGAATTCGGGGCGGCGCTGCACTAGCTGGCGGACGCGTTCGACCGAGCTGACGTCGATTCCCACGGAGAAGGGCGGATTCACGCCCTCCGGGGCGAGTCGGCTCACTCGACGGTGACGGACTTGGCCAGATTCCTGGGTCGGTCCACGTCTAGTTCCTTGCTCATAGCGGAATGGTAGGCCAGCAACTGCCCCACCAAGGCGGTGGCCAACGGAGCGATCATCTCGGTCAGCCGCGGCACCTTGATCACGTGGTCTGCAACGCCTTCCATGGTCGAATCTCCGTCGTTGATGATCGCCAGAATCGGGCTTTGGCGGGCCCGGGCTTCCTGGACATTGCTGCGGATCTTCTCCCGGGTTAGCGACTCGGTGGCGAAGGCCACCACCGGCATGCCGGGGTCCAGTAGCGCGATCGGGCCGTGCTTGAGCTCTCCCGCCGGAAGTGCCTCAGCATGGACGTAGGAAACCTCCTTTAGCTTGAGGGCCGCCTCCATCGCAGCGGGATAGTTGTACCCCCTGCCGACATAGAGCGCCGACTGGTAGCCGGAGAGCCACTTGCCCAAAGGGGCGATGGAGTCCTCACGTTCCAAGATCTGGCGCTGAACCGCGGGAACCCCCCGCAGGGCGGCGCCCAACTCCCGTCGGTCCGCCTCCGCCACCGAGCCCCGGGCCTGGGCCAACTTCATCGCCAGCAGCAGCCCGCAACCCACCTGGTTGACGAAGGTCTTCGTCGCCACCACGCAGACCTCCGGTCCGGCGTGCATATTGATGACCGCGTCGGCCTCCAGCGAAAGGGTGCTCCCAACCACATTGGTCAAGGCCAGCAGATGGCTGCCCTCGGTGCGGGCCAGTCGGGCGGCCGCCAGGGTATCCGCTGTCTCCCCAGACTGGGATATCGCGACCATCAGGGTTTTCCCGCCCGGCGGTTGGGGCCGGTAGCGCCACTCCGAGGCCACGTCCACCGCTACCGGCAGTCCGGTGAGATCCTCGATGGCGTACTTAGTGAGGAGCCCCGCGATGTAGGCGGTGCCGGTACCCACGATCTGGACTCGCTCGAAGGACTTGATGGTGGCGTCGTCCAGGGCCCAGTCGGCAAACTCGACCTTGCCGTCACCGAGGAGTCGGCCTCGAAGGGCGTTCTCCAGCGCGGCCGGCTGCTCGTTGATCTCTTTGGCCATGAAGCTCGGGAATCCCCCACGCTCCGCCTCGATCACATCCCAGTCCACCCGGACCACCCGCGGTACGGACTCAGTGCCGTCGACGATCGAACTGATCACCGGACCGACCGGACTCAGCACCGCCATGTCGCCCTCGCCTAGGACGAGGGCCTGTTTGGTGTAGGGAATGATCGCCGTCAGGTCGGAGCTGAGGAACCACTCGTCGCGGCCCACGCCGACCACCAGCGGGGCATTGAGTCGGGCCCCGATGAGGGTCTCCGGGTCGGTCGAGCTGAGCACCACCAAGGCGTAGGCGCCGGAGAGACGAACCAGGGCCCGACGGGTGGCGGCCACCAGATCACCTGCGTAGTACTGCTCGATCAGATGTGGAACCACTTCGCTGTCGGTGTCTGAGCTAAATTCGTGACCCGCGGCCACGAGCTCCTGCTTGAGGGCTGCGAAGTTCTCGATGATCCCGTTGTGGATCACAAAGAACCGGCCGGTGCAATCACTGTGCGGATGGGCGTTGGCATATGAGGGCCGGCCGTGGGTCGCCCACCGGGTATGGCCCATTCCCACGCGACCGCGGATCTCCGTGCCCTGGCTGGCGGCTAGCAGAGCCTCAACCTTGCCGGGAGCCTTGAGCGCGGTGGCTGTACCGTCAGCCTCCACGACGACCACTCCGGCCGAGTCATAGCCCCGGTACTCGAGCCGCTGCAGGCTGTCGAGCAGCACCGGAGCCGCCGGGCGAGGTCCCAAGTAGCCGATGATCCCGCACACGGTCTGGCTACCTACCTCCCACTCCGGTCGAACTCCACGCCACCTCCAACGGCCCTGACTCGTGTCAGGTTACTACGGGTCGGCTTAGGGTGAGGGTGAGGGGGTGGGCGTTGGGGAAGGGACCGGGGCAATGGTGATGACGACGCTGACGAAGGTGGTCGAGAGGGTCGTCCCGCTCGGCGTGACCAGCTGCTCGCTGACCGTTTCGCTGGACGTGACGTGAGCCAAGTCGATGGGCTGGGTGTTGACCGAGGTGAGGGCCGTGAGCACCGATGAGGGGCCGGTCGCGGTCACCGTCGCCGGCGTCACCACGATGCCGGTAATCATGTAGCCCGAAGCTGGCTGCCCGTTTCCCGAGAAGGTGGGCGTGACCGGCAGCACCCGCTCTGTGTTCTCCGAAGTGATCACCACGCCTACGCTGACCGCCGAGGGGGTCACGGTCAGCTCGGCACTGTGGCCTTCAGTGTTGATGAGCTTCACCGTATCGGGAATTGGCAGGGAGGTCCGATATGTGGACAGGTTGACGATCGCCTCGGCCTGCAGGTTCGCCAGCACGCTTTCAGGGCCCCGCACGCTCACGTCGGCCGGAGTGATCGTGGTCTGGGCCAGGCTCAGCACGGAGCCCACCGGCGGCGCCGCGGTAACGGTGAGGTGCACGGGAATCGAGCGGGTCGACACGTGGTCGATCTTCACCTCTACCTTCTTTGGTGCGGACCAGATCCAGACACTGTCGTCGCTCTGGTCCACCTTGAGGTTCACGTAGTAAACCCCCGGCTTAGTGATATGGCTCAGGTCGGCCACCGCCGACAGGTGGCTCGTCACCCCTTCGCTCCTGACGTTGCTGGCGACCCCCGCGATCTTGACCTCGACCGGGCTGATGGCATCCAAGAGAACGAGACCGGAACGAAGGACTCCACTCGGCTGGACGTGAACGCTGTAGGTCACGATCGCAGGCGGGTCGCTCGCGTAGACCACCCCCACCCACATCCCGCAGGCCACCACCACGGCGATCAGCTTGAGTCGGAAATTCCGGGTGATCAGCTTGGGGAGACGGCCGGTCATGGTCGCTCAGCCCGGGGTGCAGCGGCGGTCTCCTTGGAGCCCCGGCCACGGAGCCGCAGGCTGCGTCGATGGCGTTCGTAAAGCGGCAGCCGGTAGAAGGCTCCCAGTCGATTGGTGAGCGCATCTACGTCCAACTCCCGCTGCAGTTCACCCCCGAGCGCCAGGCTCACCCGACCCGATTCCTCGGAGACGATCACGACCGCGGCGTCGGTCGCCTGGCTCAATCCCATGGCCGCCCGATGGCGGGTCCCCACCCGCCCCTCTGCCCCCGTCTGTTCCGCTAGGGGCAACACACATCCCGCGGACACAATGCGTCCAGCACGGAGAAGAGCCGCTCCGTCGTGCAGCGGCGAACGGTACGTGAAAACGGTGACCAAAGTATCCGCGCTGAGAATGGCATCCATTCGGACCCCGGTCGCCGCGATCTCCTCCAGACCGATGTCGCCCTGGAGAACGATCAGGGCCCCGGTGGCCGCCTCCGCCAGCCGCATGGCCGCGCGGACCACCTCGTCCACGTCACGCTTCAACTGGGCGGTCTCCGGGGCCAACAGCCCGGGTCGGATTCTGCCAAGGCGGCCCATCTGGTCCAGAGCACGGCGCAGCTCCGGTTGGAAGAGGATCACCACAGCGATCACTATCACCCCACCGCCGTTGCTGAACAGGAATTTCAGGACCGGCAAGTTGAGGATGTAAGCCAGGGCCCCGAGGGCTCCCAGCAACAGCAGCCCGAGCAGTAGCTGCACCGCCTGCGTGCCACGGATCAGCACCAGGAGCCGGTACGCCAGGAAGGCGATGATCAGGATGTCGAGGACGGTTCTCCAGCCCACCGTTTGAAGGAGCACGCGGGCCGCCTGCCCGACATTGAGGCTGCCCATCAGCCAGCCGAGCTCAGTCATGGCAATCCGGACTCAAGAGCGAAGATGCCCAGAAGTAAGGCCAGCTGGACCCAGAACCGGTTCTCCGCCTGTGCGAACACCACCGATTGGGGTCCGTCCAGGACCTCATCGGTGATCTCTTCGCCGCGATGAGCAGGTAGGCAGTGCATGACCTTGGCGCTCTTGGGGGCCTTGCCCAGCAGGGACTGGTTCACCTGGTAGGGTCCGAAGTCCTGGCGCCGATCCTCATGCTGCTCTTCCTGGCCCATCGAGGTCCAGACATCGGTGTAGATGATCTCGGTGTCGGCCAACGCCGACTCGAGATCCGACGTCGGGTAGGCTGGCTCGTAGCCCGGAGGAGTGACCACCCTAAGGTCCAGCCCGACTACCTCGGCCGCCTCCATCAACGAGTTGCAGACGTTGTTGCCGTCGCCGACGAAGGTGATCCGGGCGCCCTCCAGGTGCCCCAGTTGCTCTTGGACAGTCAGGCAGTCGGCCAGAACCTGGCAGGGATGACCAAGGTCGGTCATGGCGTTGATCACGGGCCCTTCCATGGCCTGGGCTAGGCCACGCAGGTCGCGGTCAGACGGAATGCGGGCCACCAACCCCACCACGAATCGGTCGAGGATACGTCCCACGTCGGCCACCGACTCGCGCCGGCCCATGTCGATCTCCCGATCGAAGAGGGAGATGGGGTGTCCGCCCAAGCGGTGCACTGCGGCCTCGAAGGAAACCCTGGTCCGATTGCTGGGTCGCAGGAAGACCATAGCCACCGAGTTCCGGGCCAGCGGGGTTCCCGGATCCCGCCCACGTTTCAGCTGGGCAGCCGTATCCAGCAGGGCCAGGAGTTCCTCCTGGCTGAGGTCGGATACCGCTAGCAGGTCGCGGCCGCGCAGGTCTTGGCTCACTTTCACCCCATGGCTGTGTTCGGACCCCACCTGGGCGGTGGGACCGATAGTGGAACGGGTGGGTGTAAGGGTTGTTTCAGCGCTTGGTGTACTGGGGAGCCTTGCGGGCCCGCTTCAGACCGGGCTTCTTGCGCTCCTTCATCCGGGGATCGCGGGTCATCAGCCCGGCCGCCTTCAAGGGACCGCGCAGTTCGGGGTCAAACGCGCAAAGGGCCCGGGCCAACCCGTGAGCCACCGCCCCGGCCTGCCCCGACACCCCCCCGCCGACCACCTTCACCGAGATCCGAAAGCGATCGGTTAGCCCCGAAACCTCGAGGGGGCGCATGGCCGCCTGTTCCAACTCCCGCCGACCGAAGTGTCGGAGCGGCTCCCGATCGTTGATGACCGCCGTCCCGTCGCCAGGGTAGATTCGCACCCGAGCGACAGCCGTCTTGCGACGGCCGGTGCCGTACGAGTATCTGGTCTGGTCCTGCTCGGTCAAAGCTTCACTACCTCTGCGTGGTCACCGAACCTGATCGCCACCGGCTGCTGGGCCGTGTGGGGGTGATCACTGCCCGGGTAAATCTTAAGCCGTCGCAGTTGGCGGTCACCCAGGTTATTGTGCTGCAGCATCCCGCGCACCGCCTCCCTCAAGGGCGCGGTCGGATCGCGATCTACCAATTCCTGGTAGGTGCGCTCCCTCCGGCCCCCGGGATAGCCGCTATAGCGGTCGTAGATCTTGTCGGTGCGCTTGGCTCCGGTCACCACGATCTCGGAGGCGTTGACGACAATCACCTGGTCGCCACACAGCGCGTGGGGCGTGTAGCTGGGACGGTGCTTGCCCCGGAGTACCCGGGCCAGGTTGACGGCCAGCCGACCCAGGGTCTCGCCCCGGGCGTCCACCAGCACCCACTCCTCCTCGCCGGGCTTCTCCACTGCGACAAAACTCTTCTGGGCGACCGTGCTCACGCCTGCACCTCCGCGCCCGACGCCCGGTACTCGACCTGCCACTGATGCAGTCCGTGGGCCGGGGCCGTCTCCCAGCCGGCGCTCAGCGGAGCCGGCTCGGCCAGAGCTCTCGCCAGGTCCGCTGCCGAAGCCCGTCCCGCTCCCACCGCCACCAGCGCCCCGGCAAAGTTACGCATCATGCCCTTGAGGAACGCGTCGGCCCGGACCTCTATGATCAACAACCCGTCCTGCCCGGTGATCTCGGCTCGGTCCACCGTCCTGGTCGTCGACCCGGACGGGAAGGGGCTGGAGCCGAACCCCGCGAAGTCGTGGGTTCCCAGTAAGAGCCGGGCCGCAGCGCGCATTGGGGAGCTCTCTAGCGACTGGCGAACCCGCCACTCGTACTGGCGGCCCACTGGGTCGGGGATGGCAGCGCCCCGCACCAGGTACCGGTAGGTGCGGCGCCAGGCCTGCCACCGGGGGTGGAATCCCGGCCCCACAAGAGTCGTCTCCAGCACGCCGATGTCCTCAGGAAGGCGGGCGTTGCAGCCACCCTTCAAAGCTCCAGGCGTCCACGCGGACTGGAGGCTAAAGGAGATCACCTGGCCGTGGGCGTGGGCCCCAGCGTCAGTGCGGCCAGCCGCCTTGATCACGGGTTGCTCACAGGTCAACTCCTGAAGCACTCGGCTCACCTCACCCTGGACGGTCGCGACCTGGGGTTGGGCCTGCCAGCCGTGATAGCGCGACCCGTCGTAAGCCAGGACCATCCGGTAGGAGGTGGGAGCGGCAGTGGCCACTATTCGACCATCTCCATGATCACTACTGGGGCCCCATCACCCTGACGGGGACCGCGCCGGATGATCCTGGTGTATCCCCCTGGCCGCTCGCGGTACCGATCCGCGTACTGAGTGAAGAGCTTGACCGCAACCTCCTCACGGGTGACCACTCGGGCAACTCGTCGCCGCGCGGCCAGGTCGTCGGTCTTGGCGACCGTCACCAACCGCTCGACCCAACGCCGGATCTCCTTGGCTTTGGCTTCGGTGGTCTCGATCCGGCCGTGCTCGAACAACGCAGTCGCCAGATTGCGGGTAAGCGCAATCCGATGAGCTGAGGTGCGCCCGAGCTTCCGGCCCGCCTTGAGATGGCGCATCTCCCCTACCGATCTCCCTTCTGGAAGAGCTCGTCGACCTCTTCCTCGGCAACGAAGCCCCGCGCCACCAGCTTCTGCTTGATCTCGTCCAGCGACTTCGCCCCGAAGTTGCGCAGGGCCAGAAGCTCCTCCACCCGCATCGCCAGCAGCTCGCCGAGCTTGGTGATGTCGTTGGCCTTGAGGCAGTTGAGAGCGCGCACGCTCAGCTCCAGCTCATCAACCGCCACCTCGGCCAGACGGCTCTTCAGGTCGGTCCCGACCACCGCTCCCACCGCTGCCTCGGTGATGCTCTCCCCAAAGGTGGCGAAGAGGCTGAGGTGACGGGTGTAGTACTCCGCCGCCCGACTCACCGCCTCCACAGGCGGAATCGTGCCGTTGGTCCAGATCTCCAGGATTAACTTCTCCCAGTCGGTGTCCTGCCCGACGCGGGTCTTCTCCACTAGGAAGTTGGCCTTGATCACCGGCGTGAAGATGGCGTCGACCGGGATCACCCCGATCGGCTGGCCCTCCTTCTTGTTGCGGTCGGCCGGCGAGTACCCCTTCCCCAGCTCCACGGTAAGGTCCATTCGGAGTTTGGCGTGGGCCCCGTCCAGGGTGCATAGGTAGAGGTCGGGGTTGGCGATCTCGACGTCGGTGTTGGCGGTGATGTCGGCCGCCGTCACCCGCCGGCCACCCTGCACGTCAAGCGAGAGGCGAGCCCCCTCGGGGTTGTGGCAGGTGAGACTCAACTGCTTGATGTTGAGCAGGATCTCTCCCACGTCTTCCTTGACGTACTTGATGCTGGAAAACTCGTGGGCGACCCCCTCGATGGAAACCGCGCTGACCGCCGCTCCGGTCAGGGACGATAGCAAAACCCGTCGCAGGGAGTTGCCCAGCGTCGTGCCGTATCCGGCCTCTAGTGGCTCAATCTCAAAGCGTCCGTGGTCCTTGGACGTCTCGACCTCGTGGACCGTCGGCTGAATCGCAGTCTCTGGCATAAGTAGCAATGTCCTCGTTAGTTTCTGGCCGAAGCGCCGTCAGTTAGCGGGAGTAGTACTCGACGATTAGCTGCTCGTCGATGCTGGTTTCCATTTCCGGGCGTTCCGGCAGCCGGGTAACGTGCACCCGGCGCTCATCGGGGTAAAGCGTCATCCACCCGGGCAGTCCCTGGCCGCCCCGGGACTCTAGTGAGCGGCGAATGGGTTCGAGATCCCGACTGCGCTCGCGCACCGTGATCACCTGGCCTGATTTCACCTGGAAGGCAGGCACGTTGACCGTCCGTCCGTCAACCTTGAAATGGCGGTGCGATACCAGTTGCCGCGCCTCGCGTCGAGAGGAAGCGAAGCCGGCTCGATAGACGACATTGTCCAGCCGTTGCTCCAGCATCTGCAAGAGCACCGTGCCAGTGACCCCCTTGCGGGTCGCCGCCGCATCAAAGTAGTTGTGGAATTGGGTTTCAAGCACCCCAAAGATCCGTCGCCCCCGCTGCTTGGCGCGCAGCTGGATTCCGTAGTCACTGATCCGCCGCCGCCGGGATAGCCCGTGCATGCCCGGCGGCGTGGCGTTGCGCTTGGTGAAGGTGCAGCGCTCGCCCAGGCACTTGTCGCCCTTCAGAAAGAGCTTGACGCCCTCGCGCCGGCAGAGGCGGCAGACTGGAGGGTGTGGATTGGCCATCTGGGCTAGCTCCTCAGACCCGGCGCCGCTTGGGAGGGCGGCATCCGTTGTGGGGGACCGGAGTGACATCGGTGATCGAGGTCACCTCCAGACCGGCAGCCTGCAGGGACCGGATGGCGGCTTCGCGACCGGCGCCCGGCCCCTTCACCAGAACCTCGATCGCCTTGAGCCCGTGCTCCATCGCCCGCTTGGCGGCCGCCTCGGCGGTTACCTGTGCGGCGAATGGGGTGCTCTTGCGGGAGCCCTTGAATCCCGACGAACCTGCACTACCCCAGGCGATCACGTTGCCGGCAGGGTCGGTGAGGGTCACGATGGTGTTGTTGAAGGTGCTGAACACATGGGCGCGCCCCACGGCAATGTTCTTGCGCTCGCGGCGGCGAGTCCGGACCACCTTCTTCTTCTTCGCCAAATCAGCTCCTCGAGTTCCCCAGCACCGGCCTGAGTGGCTGGCCCCTGGTCATTTGCCCTTCTTCCGGCGCACGCCGACGGTCTTCCTCGGGCCGCGGCGCGACCGAGCATTGGTGCGAGTTCGCTGGCCTCGCACCGGGAGTCCTCGGCGGTGGCGCAGTCCTCGATAGGTACCGATCTCCATCAGTCGCTTGATGTTGAGCGCCACCTGACGTCGAAGATCTCCCTCGACCTTACCTGGTAGCTCCTTGGAGATCACGTCGCGAAGTCGGACCACCTGGGTCTCGCTCAGATCGTCGGTCTTGACGTTCTGGTCGATCTGAGCGATCCGGAGCAGCTTGTGGCTGGTGGTCAAGCCGATCCCGTAGACGTAGGTAAGGCCGATCTCGATGCGCTTGCCACGGGGCAGGTCAACGCCAGCGATCCGAGCCATCAGTCCTCCTGCCTCAGCCTTGCCGCTGCTTGTGCTTGGGGTTCTCGCAGATGACCCGGACGGTTCCCGAGCGACGGATCACCTTGCACTTGTCGCAGATCCTCTTCACCGAGGCCCGGACCTTCATCTGACACTCCGCTGCACTGCTTCTTAGACCAGACGAGCCAAGATCCGACCCCGCCCCGGATCCGTGGTCGACAATTCGACCAGAACCCGATCTCCGGGTAGGAGCCGCACACTCGCCAAGCGCGCCCGTCCCGCCGCGTGAGCCACCACCTTGCCCCCGCCCTCCAACTCCACCCGGAAGAGCGAGTTCGGCAAAGGCTCAAGGACTCGGCCCCGGAGACCGCCAGGGTCGTTCATGGTGATGGGCACACGAAAGCCGAGCGAGCTTCGCCCGCCCGGAAGTATAGCCGATCTGGACAGATGGCGAAATCGATCAGACCGTCCCCTGAAGTCGGGTCAGAATCTCGGCACCGTCCACTCCGATGGCGATGGTGTGCTCGAAGTAGCACGATCGCCGCTGATCGGCGGTGATCACAGTCCAGCCGTCCGGTTCGATCACCGTCTCCGGCTCCCCCTCGTTCACGATCGGCTCGATGGCCAGGCACAGTCCCGGTCGAATCTCGATCCCCCGCCCCGGGATACCGTGATTGGGCACTTCGGGCGACTCGTGCATGTCCCGGCCGATCCCGTGGCCGGTGTAGCCTCGAACCACCGAGTAGCCGTGCTGCTCGACGTGGGTCTGCACAGCGTGGCCGATATCACCCAGGTGATTCCCGGGAACCGCGGCCGCGATGCCCAGATCCAGCGCCTCCTTGGTCACCTGAATGAGTCGCGCAGCCTCCGGATCCACCTGGCCACACGACACGGTCAACCCGGCATCGGCCCACCACCCCTGATAGATCAGACCGCAGTCGAGGCTCACGATGTCCCCTTCGACAATCCGCCGGCCGTCGGGGATGCCGTGTACCACCTGGTCATTGACCGAGACGCACAGGTGCTTGGGGAACCCTTCGTACCCGAGGAATCCGGGAAAACTGTCCCGCTTCCGAATCTCCCGGTTGGCCGCTCGGTCGATCTCGGTGGTGGTGACCCCTGGGATGACCATTTCGGCCAGCAGCTGGATCACTTCTCCCAGGCGGTGACCTGCCTTCCGCATCAGGTCCACCTCGTCGCCGCGCTTCAGAGTGATCAACCGATCGCTCGCAGCAGGGCCTGGCTGACTTCCTGGACGGGTTGGGCACCGTCGATGCGCACCACTGGCAAGGTCTGGGCCAGGTACTCCAGGATCGGCTCTGTTTGCTCGTGGTAGATCCGGAGTCGCTCGGCAATTACCGACGGCGTGTCATCGCCCCGGTGCTCTACGCGGGCCCGCAGGGCGAGGCGCGAAACCAGCTGCTCGTCGCCAACGCCGAGGACCACCGCCAGATCCAGCGGACGCTCCAACTTAGCCAGCATCTCCTGGAGCGCCCGGGCCTGAGCCACGGTTCGAGGGAACCCGTCTAGGACAAAACCGGCGTCCGCCTGGGGTTCGCTGAGTCGGTGCCGGATCATCGCCACGATCACCTCGTCCGGGACCAGTTTGCCGGCGTCCAGATACGCTGCCAGGGTCTGACCCAGCTCGGTGCCTAGTGACCTCTCGTGGCGCAGCATCTCCCCGGTGGCTATGTGCTCGACGCCAAGCTGACGCTCTAGAAACGCCGCCTGAGTGCCCTTCCCCGAACCCGCCGGCCCAAATAGAGCCAGGTTGTGCCGGGTTGTGTCAGCCACCCCAATCCCCTCCCCTCAGTGGATGAATCCGCGGTACTGGCGCATCAAGAGCTGGGTTTCCAGCTGCTTCATGGTGTCGAGGGATACCCCCACCACAATCAGCACCGCGGTGCCACCCAGGTAGAGCCCCTGGTTGGGCTGCTGTCCCGTCAGGAGCGCCGCCAAGATGGGCAGAACCACGGTGATGAGGCCAAGAAAGATGGCCCCAGCCAGAGTGATCCGGCTCATGACGCGCGCCAGATATTGCGCGGTAGCGCGGCCGGGACGGATCCCCGGAATGAAAGTGGCGCTCTTCTTCAGATTGTCGGCCGCGTCGTCAGGGTCGAAGGTCACGGCAGTGTAAAAGAAGGTAAAGCCCATGATCAGCGCGAAATAGACGAACTCATAGCCAATGTCGACCCAAACAATAGGCCCGAAGGGATTCCAATTGGTGTGCACCCAGACGGCCGCCGTACCAATCACGCCCCCACCGGTTCCGCTAGCCGGAGCGAAGAAGTTTCCGAAAATCGTGGGGAAGAACATGATGGAGATGGCAAAGATGATGGGAATGACTCCAGCCTGGTTGACCCGCAGCGGGAGAAAGCTGCTCCGGCCCTGGTAGACCTGTCGCCCCACCACCCGCTGGGCTGATTGAATAGGAATTTTGCGGGTCGCCTGCTGCACGAAGATGATCCCAGCAGCGACTACAATTCCGATCACCGCCAGCATGAAGACGGTGAACGTCTCCGCCGACCCCCCGTTAGTGAACGAGAGAACCGCGCCGGGAACCTGCCCCAGGATGCCCGCCATGATGATGATCGAGACGCCATTGCCAAGCCCGTACTCGGTGATCAGCTCACCGAACCACATGATCACGATGGTTCCACCCGTCAAAATAATCACGATCTCCAAGATCGTCGGCCACGACGTCGTCGGTGAAAGAATGGCCTGGCCGTCGAAGTTGAAGCTCTCGAAGAGCCGGGTGTAACCGAAACCCTGCACCAAGGCCAGCGCAACGGTCAGGTAGCGGGCGTACTGGGTGAGCCGGCGGCGCCCCAGATCGCCCTCCTTCGACATCTCCTTGACCCGGGTGGAGATGACGGTCATCAACTGCATGATGATGGTGGCGTTGATATAGGGGTTCAGCCCCAGCGCCACGATGGAAATGCCAGCGTTGGATCCGGAGGTGGAGAATCCGCTGCCGGAGAAAAGGTTGATCAGCCCCAACAGTCCGTTGGTGCTGAAGAGGTCTCGCAGAGCGGCGCCGTTCACTCCGGGGATGGTGATGCTGGCGAGGACTCGGAAGACAACGATGAGCCCTATCGTGATTAGCAGCTTGCGCCGAAGCTCGGGGACCCCCATTGCGGCGCGGAGCGCCCCGAACAGGCTCATGTCGAGCTTTCCTGCCCTCCGCCCTGAGGCTCATCAGCCTCGGGCTCCGAGTGCTCCGGCACCTGCTCCTCAGCCGCCTGGGCCTTGGCCCGAGTTGCGGCGCGCTTGCGCTGGGCCGCCGAGGGCTTGGCGTCAGCCTCCTGCTCCGACTTGGGAGCGTCCAGGAGTTCGACCGTGCCTCCCGCCTTGGTCACCGCTTCGATCGCGGCCCGGCTGGCACGGTTGACCCGGATGGTCAAGGCCGGCGGGTCGCCGCCCCCGGCCAAGAGCTTGGTCGGCTGGTTGAGGTGACGGATCAGCCCTGCCTTGCGCAGTCCGTCCACATCCACCACCGCCCCCGCCTCGAACCGGGCCAGCTTGCCACAGTTGACCACCTGATACTCAACCCGGAACCGGTTGTAGAAACCACGCAGTTTGGGGACCCGCTGTGTGAGCGGCATCTGGCCACCCTCAAATCCCCGCGGGACGCTCCAGGAGCTCCGCGAGCCCTGACCCTTCTGTCCGCGGCCGGCGGTCTTGCCGCCTCCGGCGGAGATTCCCCGACCAACCCGTTTGCGCGTGCGCCTACTTCCGGCCGGCGGCTTTAGCTCGTCCAGCCTCACTTACGGGGGCTCCGGGCTGGGCGCTTGGCAGCTGGGGGTGACGCCAACTCGACTGTCTCCACCCGAACCAGGTGCCGGACGGCTCCGACCATGCCTCGGACCGACGGCGTGTTCTGGTGCTCCACGGTGTGGTGGAGCCGGTGCAGCCCCAGGGCCCTGATGGTCCGCTTCTGGTCGTCGCCATACCCAATCGCGCTCTTGACCCAAGTCACCCGCAAGCCCTGCTGCTCCTCAGCCACCGCCGGTCTCCTCGGAGCCGGCCGCAGCCTGCGAGGGCCGAAGGCCCAGCTCAGCCAGAGTCTTCCCCCGTAGCCGGGCCACGGTCTCTGCGGTGCGGAGTTCCCCCAGGGCGGCCATGGTGGCCCGGACGGTGTTGATGGGATTGTCGGTGCCTAGTGACTTGGTGAGGATGTCCTTGATCCCGGCTAGCTCCACGACGGCGCGCATCGCTCCGCCGGAGATCACACCTGTGCCGGGCGACGCTGGCCGCAGCAGGACCTTCGCGGCCCCCTGCTTGCGCAGCACTTCGTGAGGGATGGTGCGGCCCACCATGGGCACCCGGATCATGTGCTTCTTGGCGTCGTCGACCCCCTTGCGAATCGCCTCGGGGACCTCACCGGCCTTCCCCAGGCCGGCTCCGACCCGGCCCGCACCATCACCGACCACCACCAGGGCGCTGAATGAGAATCGGCGCCCTCCTTTGACCACCTTGGCGACCCGGTTCAGGCTGACCACGCGCTCGGTCAGATCCCCTCTCGCGTCCCGATCAGGGCGCGACATGTTCATGCTCATCAAATAGCCTTCAGAATTCCAGACCGGCCTCGCGGGCCGCGTCGGCTAGGGCTTGGACCCGCCCATGGTACAGGTAGCCTCCTCGATCGAAGACCACCTGCTTGATGCCAGCCGCCAGCGCCCGCTCGCCAATCACCTTCCCGACCGCGGCCGCACTGGCCCGGTTGGCGCCCTTGACATTGAGAGTCCGCTCGGCGGTGCTGGCTGCGGCCAGGGTGCGGCCACTGCCATCATCGACCACCTGCGCATAGACGTGCCGAAGGCTGCGAAAGACGCACAGCCTCGGGCGCGACCCGGATCCGGTCACCCGCGAGCGCACCCGCTTGTGCCGATGCTGACGGGCGCCACTTCTTTCAACTTGGGACATGGCTTAGGTCTTGGCTCCCTTACCGCTCTTACCCGCCTTGCGCCTAACCACCTCACCCCGGTAGCGCACACCCTTTCCCTTGTAGGGCTCGGGTTTGCGGGTGGCTCGGATCCGGGCCGCGGTCTGACCCACTAGCTGCTTGTCATTACCGAGCACCATGACCCGGGTCGGCTCGGGGACTTCGATCTTGATCCCCTCAGGTGGGGTCATTCGAATCGGGTGCGAGTAGCCCAGCGCCAGCTGGAGATCACCACCTTGGAGTGACGCCCGATAGCCCACGCCCTGCAACTCCAGCTCTTTGCGATACCCAGTTGTGACCCCGGTCACCATGTTGGCGACCAAGGTCCTGGTCAGCCCATGCAGGGAGCGGTGCGGCGCCGAGTCCGTGGGACGCTCCACCAGGACCTGTCCTCCTTCCTGGCGAACCGTGATCACCGGGGGCAGGTCGCGGCTCAACTCGCCCCGCGGGCCGACCACCGACACGGAATTGCCCAGCAAGGTCACAGTGACCCCTTCGGGCACAGGGATGGGGGCTCTTCCGATCCTGGACATCAGCCGGCTACCAGACCTCGGCCAGGACTTCGCCGCCCAGATGCTGCTGGCGTGCCTCGCGGCCGGTCATGATCCCCTTTGAGGTAGAGACCACCGAGACCCCGAGGCCTCCGAAGACCCGCGGAATGTCCTGGCTGCCGCGATACACCCTAAGGCCCGGTTTGCTGACGCGACGCAAGCCGGTCAGGGGCTTGCCCTGGGGCGTGCGTCGCTTGAAATCCAGCCACAACTGGGGGTGTCCCTCCTCCTCGGAGAGGCCAAAACCCTGGATGTAGCCCTCATCCTGGAGGACGCGGGCGATCTCCGCCTTCACCTTGCTGGCCGGCATCTGCACCCGGTCGTGCCCCGCCATGTTGGCGTTGCGCACCCGGGTGAGCATGTCGGCGATAGGGTCGCTCAGCATTTCTTCTCTACCAACTCGACTTGCGGATCCCAGGAATCTGTCCCTGGGAGGCCCGGATTCTAAAGCAGATCCGACAAAGCCCGAACTTGCGCATGTAACCCCGCGGCCGACCACAGAGGTTGCACCGACTGCGCGCCTGTACCGGAAAGCGGGGAGCCCGTCGGCTGGCCATGATCTTGGACTTTTTAGCCACTAGCAGCCCTCTCTAACGCCGGAACGGCATGCCAAGCGCGGCCAGCAGGCTGCGTCCTTCGGCATCCGTCTTCGCGGTGGTCACGATGGTTATCTCCATGCCTCTCAACTTGTCGATCTTGTCGTAGTCGATCTCCGGGAACACCAACTGCTCGGCCAGACCCAAGGTGAGGTTGCCATGCCCGTCAAAACGGGCCACTACCCCCCGGAAATCGCGGATTCGGGGTAGCGCAATGCTGACCAGCCGATCCACGAACTCATACATGCGCGTGCCCCGCATGGTCACCTTGAGCCCGACTGGCATCCCCTCGCGCAGCTTGAAGGCAGCGACCGACTTGCGCGCCTTGCGTACTGCGGGCTGCTGTCCGGTGATGATCCTTAGGTCCAAGGTGGCGGCATCCAGGGCCTTGGCATTGGAGCTGGCCTCGCCGATTCCGATGTTGACCACCACCTTCTGCAGCTTGGGCACCTGCATGATGTTGAGGTAGCCAAACTCGGTGACCATCCCGGGGACCACGCTCTCTCGGTAGGTCTCCTGAAGACGGGGAGTTGCGGCGACTTGGGTGCTCATGCTCGAGGTGGCCTCAAGTACGCCTGGTCGCAGCGCTTGCAGTACGCGACGAAATGATCGCCCTCCAAGCGCCGTCCCAGCCTGGTGGGCTGGTCGCAATTGAGGCAGATCAACTGCACGTTGCTGTAGTGCAGCGGTGCCGGAAAGTCGATTACCCCGCCCTGCATGGCAGTCGTGCCACCCCGCCGAGCGCCGGCCCGCTGGTGGCGCTTCCGGATGTTGACGCCGTTGACCACGATGCGCTGCTCCGCCGAGAGGGTCCGCTCAACCACGCCCCGCTTTCCGCGCTCAGCACCGGAGATCACCACGACGGTATCCCCGGAGCGAATGTCGAGGGCGCGCACGTGTGGCAGCGGCTCATGACGGCGGCGGCGCACGTCTACAGCACCTCCGGAGCTAGGGAGATTATCTTCATGAAATTGCGATCACGGAGTTCGCGGGCCACCGGTCCGAAGATCCGGGTCCCGCGAGGGTTGTTCTGGGGGTTGATCAGCACGGCCGCGTTGTCATCAAAGCGGATCCTCGTCCCATCCGGGCGCCGACACTCCTTGGCCGTGCGCACCACCACCGCCTTGACCACATCGCCCTTCTTCACTCCGGAGTTGGGTTGAGCGACCTTGACCGCGGCCACGATGACGTCCCCCAGCGAGGCGTACCGGCGCGCCGATCCACCCATCACTCGGATGCACAGGATCTCGCGGGCCCCGCTGTTGTCAGCCACCTTGAGCACCGTCTCTTGCTGGATCAACGCTTACCTGGCCTTCTCGACAATCTCGAGCACCCGCCAGCGCTTGGTGCGGCTGAGCGGGCGGGTTTCCATGATCCGAACCCGATCGCCGGTGTGACACTCGTTGGTCTCGTCATGGGCTTGAAAGCGGTGGCTGCGGCGGAGAACCTTGCGATAGAGGGGGTGGGCGCGAAGGTCCTCGACCTCGACAACCACCGTCTTTTCCATCTTGTCGCTGACGACCAATCCCACCCGCACCTTGCGGCGTTCTCGCACTAGCGGGGTCGGGTCGGTCATGCTGGCTCTCCGGCGATATCTTCCAGCTCCCGAGCTCGGATCAAGGTGTGCACGCGGGCGATTCCCCGCCTTACCTCGCGGATCCGGCGGTGCTGTTCAAGCTGGCCGGTCGCGCGCTGCAGCCGAAGTTGCAGGAGCTCCTGACGGCGATCCCGAAGCGCCTCCTCCAGGCCGATGTCGTCCAAATCTCGCAACTGCTGCACGTCAACGGCCTGCTTGGTCATTCGGCACCTTCCGAGGTACCGGCCTCTTCGCGCGCGACGAACCGGGTCTTCACCGGCAGCTTATGCGCGGCTAGTCGCATCGCTTCCTTCGCCGTATCCAAGCCCACACCATCCATTTCAAAGAGAATCCGCCCCGGCAGCACCACGCTCACCCAGCCCTCGGGGTTCCCCTTGCCAGACCCCATGCGGGTCTCGGCGGGCTTCTTCGTGATCGGCTTATCCGGAAAAACTCGAATCCAGATCTTACCGCCTCGGCGGACGTGCCTCGTCATCGCCCTTCTGGCCGCCTCGATCTGGCGATTGGTCATCCAGCACGGTTCCAGGGCCTGCAGACCGTAGGGCCCGAAGGCCAGTGATGATCCGCGATAGGCAGCGCCGGTCATGCGGCCGCGGTGCTGCTTGCGATGCTTGGGGCGGCGAGGAATCAGCACCTCAGGCGTCCTTCTCGGACTCGTCGGCGGTCCGCTTGGTCGACCGCTTGCGCGGCGCCTCGATCGCCTTGACCGCAGGTGCCTTGACCGCAGGTGCCTTGGCTGCAGGTGCCTTGGCTGCAGTCGCCTTGGCCGCAGTCGCCTTGGCCGCAGTCGCCTTGGCCGTAGTCGCCTTGGCCGCAGTCGCCTTGGCCGTAGTCGCCTTGGCCGTAGTCGCCTTGGCTGTAGTCGCCTTGCCACTTTGGGGCCGAGAAATCTTCAGATTGGTGGCCACTGACTCGGAGGTCTCGACGGTAGGTGCCTCCGGGTCGGGGACAGCGGTTGTCGCCACTTTGGCTCGCGATCTGGGCTTGGGTTTCAGATCGACCGCCTCAGCGATAGGGGCGTCAGAAACTGGAGACCCCCCTGAAACCATCTCGGCTGACTCGGTGACGGGGGCATTCTCAGCGCTGGCGGCCGCGACCCGAATCCGTTCGGTCGCGATCACCAGCGGAGCTGTCTCGACTCCCAGCGCTGGCTCGCCGGCCGCCTCAGGTGACGGCGCCGCCGTCACCTGAGGCTCGGTGAAGTCTCCCTTGTAGATCCAGGCGCTGACACCGATCTGACCGAAGGTGGTCTTGGCCTCCGCCTGGCCAAACTCGATGTCTGCCCGCAGAGTGTGAAGAGGCACCCGCCCGTCGCGGTCCCACTCCCGGCGACTCATGTCGCCACCGCCGAGCCGGCCGGAGACCTGAATCCGCACTCCCTTGGCGCCGGCGCGCATCGACCGCATCACCGACTGCTTCACGGCCCGGCGAAAGGCGATTCGCTTCTCCAGCTGGTTGGCGACGTTTTCCGCCAGCAGTTGGGCGTCCAACTCCGGGGTCTTGATCTCCTGGATCGTGACCCGAACCTTCTTGCCAGAGATTCGCTCCAGGTTGTCGCGCAGAGCGTCGACCGACGCCCCGCTGCGGCCAATCACAATCCCCGGTTTGGCGGTGTGGATGATCACCGTCAACTGATTGGCGGAGCGCTCGGTCTCAATTCGGGCCACGCTGGCGTTCTTCAGCCGACTGGCGATCAGCTGGCGCATGGCTAGATCTTCCTGCAGCAGCTTGGTGTACTCGGGGCCACTGGCAAACCAGCGCGCGTCCCAATTGCGGTAGATGCCGAGGCGGAACCCGTTGGGGTGGACTTTGTGTCCCATGCCCTCTCCTAGTCCTCCTCTTCTTCAGCCGCCGGAGGCGGGCCGGCGGCCGGGGTCGGCCGGACTCTGGCGCGGCTCCGGGTGGGCCGTTCCAGACCGTCCTCCACCACGGCCTTCAGGTGACAGGTCCGCTTGAAGATCGAGAAGGAAGACCCCCGGGCGCGGGGGCGGAACCGCTTGATGGTAGGCCCCCCGTCGACCTCGATCCGCAGGAGTTGGAGGCGCTCCCGCTCCAGACTGAAATTGTTCTCGGCGTTGGCGGCAGCCGATCGGACCACCTTGGCCACATCCTCGGCGGCGGCCTGGGTCATGAACGAAAGCGCCACGAGGGCGTCACCCACCGGCATGCCTTCGACCACATGGGCCACTAACCGGGCCTTTCGCGGGGGAACCCGGACCCACTTGGCGGTCGCCTGTACCTGCATCGGTTGCTTTCTCCAGTCCTACTTGAGGGACGAGCTGCGCTCGGTGTGATGCCCGTGCGTGCGGAAGCGGCGGGTGGGCACGAACTCGCCCAGCTTGTGTCCCACCATGGCCTCGCTGACGAAGACCGGGACGTGCTTGCGACCGTCGTGCACCGCAATGGTGTGGCCCAGCATCTCGGGGAAGATGTCGCTCCGGCGCGACCAGGTTCGAATCACCCGCTTCTCCTTGGCGCGGTTCATCTCCAACACTTTCTTCAATAGCGGGGCGTCGCAGAACGGGCCTTTCTTGACTGACCTACTCATTGCCTACTTCTTTCTCCGGCGCACGATCATCCGATTGGTGGCCTTGTTGTTGCGGGTGCGATGGCCCAGCGCCGGCTTGCCCCAGGGCGTCTGGGGATGTCCCCCGGGCCCCGAGCGACCCTCGCCGCCGCCATGGGGATGGTCGACCGGGTTCATCGTCGAGCCTCTGACCGAGGGCCGGAAGCCGCGCCAGCGGGTCTTGCCGGCCTTGCCCCAGGTTTCGTTGGAGTGGTCGGAGTTGCCCACCTGTCCGATTGTGGCGCTGCAGCGTACGTCGATGAGCCGCACCTCGCCGGAGGGCATCCGCAGCTGGGCGTGGCGTCCCTCGCGAGCCACCAGCTGAGCTCCGACTCCGGCACTGCGCACCAGCTGACCACCCTTGCCTAGCTGGACCTCGATGTTGTGCAGCGTGGTACCGAGAGGGATCTTGGTCAGAGGCAAGGAATTGCCGGTACGGATCTCGCTCTTCTCCCCCGCCATGATCTGGTCCGCGACCGCCAGTCCCTCGGGTGCGAGGATGTAGCGCTTATCACCGTCGCGATAGTGGATTAGGGCAATTCGAGCGCTCCGGTTGGGGTCGTACTCGATCGTGGCCACCGTCCCTGGAACGTCCACCTTGTCGCGGCGAAAGTCGATTACCCGGTAGATCTTGCGATGGCCGCCACCCCGGTGGCGGACCGTGATCTTGCCGGTGGCGTTGCGTCCGGAATGCTTCTTCAGAGATACCGTCAGACCTCTCTGCGGCTTGGTCTTGACCACGTCCTCAAACGAGCTCACGCTCATGAAGCGACGCCCCGGGGAAGTCGGCCGGTAGCGCTTCACCGGCATCTCAAACTCCCTCGAACAGGTTGGCGATGGTCTCACCCGCCTGCAGGGTGACCACGGCTTTCTTCCAGTCCCGGCTGCGCCCCACCGTGCGCCCGCCGCGACGCATCCTGGTGCGGGTCTTGCCCTTGACCGTCATCACGTTGACCGCGACCGTCTTCACCTTGAACGCAGACTCGACGGCAGCCTGGATCTCCAGCTTGTTGGCGTAGGTAGCCACCCGGAACACGTAGCGCTGATTGGCCATCCCGGCGTAGGACTTCTCGCTGATCACCGGGCGAATCAGCACCAGCGAGGGGTCTCTCATGCCAAGTGCTCCCCGACCGCGTCCAGCGCCGCCTGGGTGAACACCACCGTCTCGGCGGTGAGCAGGTCGCGAACACTGAGGTTGCTCGCCAGCACCAGCTTCACCTGAGGGATGTTCCGGGCCGAGAGCTCAATGTTCTCGGAGTGCTCGGAGAGCACGATGAGCACCCGACGTCCCGCTTCGACCTTGTCGAGGAAGGTGGCCAGCTTGGCCGTCTTGGGCTGCTCGTACTCGAGTTGCTTTACCACCTGGATCGCACCGTCCGCGGCTCTCGCCGCGAGGGCTGAGCGCAGGGCCAGGCGGCGTTGCTTGCGCGGCATCGACTGGCGATACCCACGCGGGGTCGGCCCGAAGATAGTGCCGCCGCCCCGCCACTGCGGCGCCCTGATCGAACCCTGGCGCGCCCGACCGGTGCCCTTCTGGCGGTACGGCTTGCGGCCACCGCCGCTGACCTCCCCCCTGGTCTTGGTGTCGTGAGTACCCTGGCGGGCCCCGGCCAGCTGCCGCAGCAACGCCTGATGCAGAACGGCACCGTGGACCTCCCCTCCGAAGACGCCGTCCGGCAACTCAACAGTCCCCGCCTTGCCCCCTTCGGGCCCTCGGAGCACGGCGGTGGGCATCAGTGCTGCCCCCTGACCTTGCGGATCCGGGACCGGGACTCGGTGACTAACAGCACCCCGTTCTTGGCCCCGGGAACTGCGCCCTTCACCAGCAGCAGGTTGCGCTCCAGATCGACCCGGAGCAACTCCAACCGTTGGACGGTGGTGCGGGCATCGCCCATGTGGCCGGCCATCTTGAGGCCCCGCCAGGTCCGAGCTGCGTCCACCGAGCCGACCGAGCCAGCCTGGCGGACGTTGTGGCTCCCATGGGTGACCGGGCCCCGGCCGAAGTTGTGCCGCTTGTGCTGACCGGCGAAACCCTTGCCTTTGCTGACCCCGGTGACATCCACCAACGCACCCGCCTCCAATCCTTCGACGGTCAGCACCTGGCCCACGGTGACCTCGCCCAGCCCCTTGACCTCGGCGGAGTGGCGGTGCGGCTCGAGATCGGCCGCTTCGTAGTGTCCTCGCAGCGGTTTGTTGACGCCCTTGCGCATTGGGGAGAAGCCGATCTGGGCGGCCTGGTAGCCGTCCTTGGCCAGATTCTTGACCTGGACGACCGGACAGGGGCCCGCCTCCAGCACGGTCGCCCCGAAGCAGCGTCCGTCCTCGGCGAAGATCTGGGTCATGCCCAGCTTGCGCGCCAAGAGGGTGCGACCCATCAGAGCTTGATCTCGATGTTGACGCCGCTGGGCAGGTTCAGATGCATCAGCGCGTCGACCACCTTAGGGTTGGGGTCGAGGATGTCCACGATCCGCTTGTGCGTGCGCATCTCGAACTGCTCGCGGGAGTCCTTGTCGATAAACGGGCCCCGGATCACGGTGTACTTGTTGATCTCGGTCGGCATCGGCACCGGACCCACCACCCGCGCCTGATTGCGGGTCGCGGTCTCGACAATGCGAGCCGCGGCCTGATCCAGGACGCGATGGTCATAGGCTTTGAGCCTGATCCGGATGCGCTGCGCCATTTGTTGCCTTGGGCTCCTGTTTGCTCTGGGCTTACTTGTCGATCTTGGTGACGACGCCGGCACCCACGGTCCGTCCACCCTCGCGGATGGCGAAGCGCATGCCCTCCTCCACCGCCACCGGGTTGATCAGGGACACCTTGAGCTCGACGTTGTCCCCGGGCATCACCAGCTCGCGGCCCTCAGGGAGGGCGACCTGGCCGGTGACATCGGTGGTGCGGATGTAGAACTGGGGCCGGTAGTTGCTGAAGAAGGGGGTATGCCGACCGCCCTCGTCCTTGCCGAGAACGTAGACCTGGGCGTCGAACTCCGTGTGCGGCTTGATCGAGCCGGGCTTGGCCAGCACCTGGCCGCGCTCGACATCTTCGCGCTTGACCCCGCGGAGGAGGCAGCCGCAGTTCATTCCCGCCTCACCAGCGTCCAGCAGCTTGTGGAACATCTCCACCCCGGTTACTACGGTCTTGGTGGTGTCCTTGATGCCCACGATCTCGACGGTGTCGTTGACCTTGACCAGGCCGCGCTCGATCCGTCCGGTGACCACGGTGCCCCGCCCCTCAATCGAGAACACGTCCTCGACCGGCATCATGAACGGCTGGTCGATGGGGCGCACGGGCACCGGAATGTAGGTGTCAACCGCCTCCATCAGCTGGCGGATCTGGGCCACCGCCTCGGGGTCGCCCTCGAGAGCCTTGAGGGCCGAGACCCGCACCACCGGCACGTCATCGCCGGGGAATTCGTTCTTGGTGAGCAGCTCCCTGACCTCCAACTCGACCAGCTCCAGGAGCTCCTCGTCGTCGACCATGTCCACCTTGTTGAGCGCCACCACGATGTAGGGCACTCCCACCTGACGCGCCAGCAGGATGTGCTCGCGGGTCTGGGGCATGGGGCCGTCGGTGGCGGCAACTACCAGGATGGCGCCGTCCATCTGGGCGGCGCCCGTGATCATGTTCTTGATGTAGTCGGCGTGGCCCGGGCAGTCGACGTGGGCATAGTGACGAGTCGCGGTCTCGTACTCGACGTGCGAAGCGGCGATGGTTATTCCGCGAGCCTTCTCCTCCGGAGCGTTATCGATGGTCTCGAAGGCGCGGAAGTCCGCTAGGCCGTCCCCGGCTAGGACCTTGGTGATGGCCGCCGTCAGGGTCGTCTTGCCATGGTCGATGTGACCGATGGTCCCGACGTTGATGTGCGGCTTGCTGTTGTCGTACTTCTTCTTACCCATTCTTCCCTGCCCTTAGCGTTTGGCGCTCTGCACTCATTTGGTGGTGACTCAACTCTTGCGCTTGGCCGTGATCTCTTCCGCCAGGTTTTGCGGCAAATCCTGGTAGTGGTCGAATTCCATGGTGTAGCTAGCCCGACCCTGAGTCATGCTGCGCAGCTGGGTCGCGTAGCCGAACATGTTGCCCAAGGGCACCTCGGCATGCACGATCTGCATGCCCCGCCGGCTTTCCATCCCCAGGGTGTGTCCCCGTCTCGAGGCGAGGTCCCCGATGATATCGCCCAGGTTGGCCTCGGGCACCGTGACGTCTACCTTCATGATCGGCTCCAGCAGAACCGGCGACGCCTTTCGCATCCCGTCCTTCATCCCGATCGAGCCGGCGATCTGGAAGGCCTGCTCGGAGGAGTCGACGTCGTGGAAGGAGCCGTCGTAGAGGGTCACCTTGACGTCCACCACCGGATAGCCCGCGACCACCCCGGACTGAAGCGCGTCGATGCATCCCTTCTCGATCGGCGAGATGTATTCCCGGGGGATCGTCCCGCCCACGATCTTGTTGATGAACTCGAAGCCCTTGCCCGTCTCATTAGGGCCTACTAGAAGCTCGCAGTGACCGTACTGGCCGTGGCCACCGGTTTGGCGAACGAACCTCCCGGTGCCCTTGGCCTCCTTGCGCAAGGTCTCGCGGTAGGCCACCTGGGGCTTGCCCACGTTGGCGTCGACCTTGAACTCGCGCAGCAGCCGGTCCACGATCACTTCGAGATGCAGCTCCCCCATCCCCGAGATGAGGTTCTGACCGGTCTCGGTGTCGGTCCGCACCTGGAAGGTGGGGTCCTCCTCGGCCAGCTTCTGGAGCGCGATCCCCAGCTTGTCCTGGTCAGCCTTGGTCTTGGGCTCGATCGCAACCGATATCACCGGTTCGCTGAAGGTGATCGACTCCAACACGATTGGGTGGCCTTCGTCGCTGAGCGTATCCCCGGTCGAGGTGTGGCGCAGCCCGATGGCGGCGGCGATGTCGCCGGCCATCACCTGCTCGATCTCCTCGCGCCGATTGGCGTGCATCTTGAGAATGCGGCCGACCCGCTCCTTCTCGCCTTTGCTGGCGTTGTAGACGTAGCTGCCGGACTTGAGCGTCCCGCTGTACACCCGAAAGAAGGTGAGTTTGCCGACGTAGGGGTCGGTCATGATCTTGAAGGCCAAGGCGGAGAAGGGGGCGTCGTCGGCCGCCTCGCGCACCAGCTCTTCGCCTGACTTGAGGTCGCGGCCGGTGATCGGAGGCCGGTCCAAGGGGCTGGGAAGGAACTCCACCACCCCGTCCAGGAGCGGCTGCACCCCACGGTTGCGCAGGGCCGCACCGCAGAAGACCGGGAAGATCTCGGCGATCACCGTGCCCTTGCGCAGTGCCCGGCTGAGCTGGCCGGGATCGATGGGCCGGTCGTCCAGGTACGTCTGCATCAGTTCATCGTCGAACTCAGCGGCGACCTCCACCAGCTCCATCCGGGCCGCCTTCACCGCGGCGGCCATCTCCTCGGGCATCTCGGTGTTGGTCAAGGAAGTGCCGAGGTCGTCGGTGTACACCGTGGCCTGCTCCCGGAGAAGATCGTAGACCCCGTGGAAGCCGTCCTCGGCTCCGATCGGCAGCTGTACGGGAATCGCCCGGGCGCCGAGCCGGTCCTTGATCGACGCGACGGCCGCGCCGAAGTCCGCCCCGATCCGGTCCATCTTGTTGATGAAGCAGATCCGGGGGACGTCGTAGCGGTCAGCCTGACGCCAGACCGTCTCCGACTGGGGTTCGACCCCGCTGACGGCGTCGAAGACCGCGATGGCGCCGTCCAGAACCCGCAGGCTGCGCTCCACCTCGGCGGTGAAGTCCACATGTCCGGGGGTGTCGATGATGTTGATCTGGTGGCCCTGCCACTCGGCGGCGGTGGCGGCCGAGGTGATCGTGATCCCGCGCTCCTGCTCCTGGACCATCCAGTCCATCGTGGCCGCGCCGTCGTGGACCTCTCCCATCTTGTGGATCCGTCCGGTGTAGAACAGCACCCGCTCGGTGGTGGTGGTCTTGCCGGCATCGATGTGGGCCATGATCCCGATGTTGCGAACCTGGCTGAGCGGAACTCGCCGGCCCCTGGTGGCGCCGGCGCCGCTGGGCGCCACTGACATCTGGGTGCCCATCAGTAGCGGAAGTGGGAGAAGGCCTTGTTGGACTCCGCCATCTTGTGGGTATCTTCCTTGCGCTTGACCGCCTGGCCCATGCCGTTGCTGGCATCCATCAGCTCGGCGGCCAGCTTGTCGGCCATGCTCCGGCCGTGCCGCGCCCTAGCCCCGCGGATGATCCAGCGACGAGCCAGCGCCAATCGGCGATCGTGGCGGATCTCGACCGGCACCTGGTAGGTGGCCCCCCCGACCCGCTTCGGCTTCACTTCGATGATCGGGGTGACGTTGCGCATGGCCTGGTCGAACACCTCCAGCGGCTCCCGACGCTGGCTCTTGGAGATCCTTCCCAGGGCATCGTAGACGATGTGCTCAGCGGTCGAACGCTTGCCGTTGAGCATCACCGAGTTGATGAACTTGGCCAATCCCTCGCTGTGAAACTGGGGGTCGGCAACGATGATTCGGCGGGAAACCCGCGCGCGGCGTGGCATATCAGGAAGCCTTGGCCGACTTCTCGCGCTTGGCCCCGTACTTGCTGCGCGCCTGCTTGCGAGCCTTGGTCCCAGCGGTGTCCAAAGCGCCCCTCACGATGTGATAACGGACTCCGGGAAGGTCCTTCACCTTGCCGCCGCGGACCAGCACCACCGAGTGCTCCTGGAGGTTGTGTCCGATCCCGGGGATGTAGGCGGTGACCTCGGTCTTGGTGGTCAGCCGCACCCTCGCCACCTTCCGCAACGCAGAGTTGGGCTTCTTGGGGGTGGTCGTGAAGACGCGCACACACACACCCCTGCGCTGGGGTGATCCCTTAAGAGCCGGAGACTTGGTCTTCTTGGTCACCGGCTGGCGACCTTTGCGGACCAACTGCTGGATGGTGGGCAAGTTGAATTTGACCTTGGGGAACTTTGGCCGTTCCGGGGCGATGGCCAAGCGCTGACAAGCTGACGCCCCTCCGGAAGCGCGGACGTTCATTCTATCGCCGAACGGGGGCACTGTCAAACTTGAGCCGTACTCAAGAGCACTCTCACACGCGCTCCCATCCGCACCGTTCAGCGGAACAGGATCCAGCCCGAGAGAGGAGCTACTCCAGGGAAAACATCACGTGCTTGATCTGGGTGTAGTCCTCGAGTGAGTACATCGACAGGTCCTTGCCGTAACCGCTCTGCTTGAAACCGCCGTGGGGCATCTCGTTGACCAGGAGAATGTGGGTGTTTACCCAGACCGTACCGAAGTGGAGCCGGCGCGAGACCCGGAGCGCCCGGCCTACGTCCCTGGTCCAGATCGAGGCGGCCAGGCCGTAATCGACATCGTTGGCCCAGGCCACCGCCTCCTCCTCGTCCGCAAAGGACTGCACGGTCACGACCGGCCCGAAAACCTCCCGTTGGATGATCTCCGCGTCCTGGCCGGTGGGCAGCACCACCGTCGGGCGGTACCAGAAACCCGGCTGATCGAGTCTCGCCCCCCCGGTAGCGATGCTGGCTCCAGCCTTCCGAGCCCGATCCACGAAGCCAGAAACCCGATCCAGCTGCTCCGAGGAGACAACCGGACCCATCTCGGTCGAATCATCCAAGGGGTCGCCCAGTTTCAGTGACTCCACCGCCGGCACCAGCTCAGAGAGCAGCCGATCGTGAAGTCGCCCGGAAACCAGCACCCTGGCCGCGGCGGTGCAGTCCTGCCCGGAGTTGAAGTAGCCGCCCACCTTGATGCCCTCGACAACGGCGTCGATATCGGCGTCGTCGAAGACCACCACGGGAGCCTTGCCCCCCAGTTCCAGATGAACCTTCTTCAGGGTCTGGGAGGCCGTCTTGGCGATCTCCTTCCCGGTAGCGACATCGCCGGTCAGAGAAACCATCCCCACACCCGGGTGACGAACCAGGCTGGCGCCGACCGGTTCACCGTCTCCGGTGACCACATTGAGCACCCCGGGCGGGAGGATATCAGCGGCCAGCTCGGCCAGCCGGAGGGCGGAAAGCGGGGTCCATTCCGATGGCTTGAGCACTACGGTGTTACCCGCCGCGAGAGCTGGACCAATCTTCCAAATGGCCATCATCAAGGGATAGTTCCAGGGCGCGATCGACCCCACGACTCCGATCGGCTCGCGCCGGATCATGCTGGTAAAACCTTGGGCGTACTCGCCGGCCGCCTTGCCCTCCAGACAGCGGGCTGCCCCCGCGAAGAAGCGCAGGGCATCGACCATCGGCGGGATCTCTTCGGAGACCACTAGAGAGATCGGCTTGCCGACGTTTTGCGACTCCATTTTGGCGATCTCCGCGCCGTGCTCCTGGACCCGATCAGCCAGGCGCAGCAAAGCCTCGCTCCGCTCCCGGGGCGTCGACTCGCCCCAGCCGGCGTCGAAGGCGCCCCGGGCTGCTGCCACCGCCCGGTCGACGTCCTCTTTGGAGCCTCTGGCGGCGTGGGCGATCACTTCGCCGGTGGCCGGGTTGTACACCTCTTGCACCCCGTCGCCGGCGCTCTCAATCCACTCCCCGCCGATGAACATCTTGCTGCGGTCCAGCACTGCCGCCATCTCAAACTCCCTCCTGTGGAGGCGGCCATCCGGCCGGCCTCCGCCTGACTCAGTCTCTGCCTGAACTCACGCGTGCCAGCTCGTGCTCCAGGATATCGAGACCTTGCAGCAGGAGCTCCTCGGAAATGGTCAGGGGCATCAGGGTGCGGATGACGTTGTGGTGGGGACCGGCGCGGAGCACCAACAACCCCCGCTCGCGGCATCCGTCGATGACCTTTTGAGTCGCCTCGCTGGCTGGTGCCTTGGTTGCCCGGTCCTGCACCAGTTCAAGTCCGGCCATCGCGCCGAGCACCCGAACGTCTCCGACCATGGGAAAGCGACGGCTCCACTCCCCCATCCGCTCTTCCAGGATGGACCCCAACACCTCGGCTCGGGAGAGCAGGCCCTCTTGATCGATGACCTCCAAGACCGCGAGAGCGGCCGCGCACGCCACCGGGTTGCCCCCATAGGTGCTCCCCAACTGGCCCGGAGTGGGAGCGTCCATCACCTGTGCCCTCCCGACCACCGCCGACAGGGGAAAGCCTCCGCCGAGGCTCTTGGCGATCGCCATCAGGTCGGGGGCGACTCCGCTGTGCTCGATCGCGAATAGCCGTCCCGTGCGGCCGATACCGCTCTGAACCTCATCGGCGATCAGCAGTAGACCGCGCTGGTCGGCCAGCCGGCGAAGAGCTTGCACAAACTCAAATGGAGCGGGGACGAACCCCCCTTCGCCGAGCACCGGTTCGATCAGGAAGGCGGCCATTCGCTCCGCGGGCCAGCTGGTACGCAGCGACTCCTCCAACGCGTCCAGTGCGCGTGCTGTGTCCCAGCCCCAGTACTGGTAGGGAAACGGTGAGCGGTAGATCTCCGGAGCGAACGGGCCAAACCCTTCCTTATAGGGCTTGACGGTGTCCGTCAGGCTCATCCCCAACAGGGTCCGGCCATGGAACGCCTGACTGAAGGCCACGATCCCCGGTCGGGCCATGTGCGATCGAGCGATCTTGACCGTGTTCTCCACCGCCTCGGCGCCGGTGCTGAACAGGATCGCCTTCTTGGAGAAGTCGCCGGGAGTCAGTTGGCAGAGCTGATCGACCAGGTGGAGGTAGGGCTCGTAGACGGCGACCTGGGCCGAGATGTGGACCAGCTGGTCGATCTGTCGGTGGGCGGCAGCCACCACTTTCGGGTGGCTGTGGCCCACGTTGAGCACGCCGATCCCGCCGATGAAGTCGATGTACTCGTCGCCCGCCATGCTCCAGACCTGGGAACCCTGGGCCCGATCAACTAGGAAGTCCACCGCGGGCTTGAGCCCTCGAGGTAGAGAGCGGTACCGGATTGCCAACAGTTCGTCAGACCGACTCGGGGTCAAAGGCTCAGCCATGGACCGACCTTAGGGGCGCCCCCCAGTTCGGGCTAGGTGCCACAGACGCAGAAATCACTCCGGCCGGTTGTGCGCAGTAGACATCAGGTTCATCGCCAGCTGGAGCCGAAACCTTACCTCGGGGTCGGCCAGATCCAGGCGCAGCAGGTCACCGGCACGCTCCAAGCGATAGCGAAGGGTATTGGGGTGCACATGCAACGCTGCCGCCGCCCGGCGCCGGTGAAACCCGTATTCGGCCAAGGTCAGCAGGCTGGTGACCAGCGTACCGCCCCCCTTGGCCCGCTGGGCTGGACCCAGTAGCTGGTCCAGGAATGCCTGGCGGGCGGTCTGATCACCGTTGAGCACCCGGAACAAGAGCATCTCCTCGTACTGCCGGATCTGGCCCGGCACCGCATGGGCCACGATCGACAGTGCCTCCAGGTAGCTGCGCCTGACCCCGTCGGAGCCAGGCTGGGCCATCCCCAGCACCAAGGCTGAAGCGGACTCGCCCGCCCCGGGCTCCCACACCGCCGCGCTGGCCGCCTTCTCGCTGAGAAGGAAGGCGACCTGATTCAACCGGGACGAGGTGAGTGGGATCTCTCCGATCCGGCTGAGGCGGTGCCGCAGCTGCTCGGCAGCCCGGTCTCGGCGGAGTACCCCGTCACGAGTGAGGGGCAACTGGGACTCGAATACCAGGATCCCCACCCGATAGCTGGCCTCAGGAAGGAACCCCACCAGTCGCGCCCGCTCAACGTTATGGGCAGTCGCGTCGAACTTCCCCTCCAGGAGCGCGTCGAGGAAAGTGCTGCCCAAGCGCGCTTCCAAAGAAGAGAGCTGTCGCTGATTGGCAATGTGGAGGGCCGCCACCACGGCGGCGTGCTCCGCCGCCCGCAGATGAAGATCGCTGAGCTCCTGCTCTCCCTCCACGATCCAGACGGTGCCAACCAGTTCGTCCCTGAGCCAGATCGGACAGACCACCCGGCCCAGGAGCTGGATCTCGGAATCGGCCGGGATCCGCACCGGAACCGAACTACTCTTGATCCGGTCCAGGTGACCGAGCCGGTCGAGCTGAGCCAGCACCTCGGCTGGTGAGCGACCATGCTCCAGCGTGGCGCGCCGGACCGGGTCCGACGCCTCTCCCCCGGGCCAGAACGCCAGTACCCGGCCCTCGGCATCCTCCAAGACCACCTCGCGATCGATGAGCCGCCCCAGGGTGTCGAGCAGGTCCTGCAGGCTGGCCGCGGTGACCGCCGCCTTGGTCAGCTCCCGGTGGATGCGGATGGACTGCTCTATCACCTCGTACTGCTCGGCCAGGATGGTGCGATTGACCGCCTGGGTCACCGTCGAGAAGGTGACCTCCCAGGGCAGCTCGAGCAGTGGCAGCCTCGCCGCATCCGCAGCCTCCTTGGCAGCCTCGGGGAAGTGGTCCAGGTATTTGGGGACTGCCAGGGCCACCCCGGCAAGCCCGCGCCCCCCCAAATCGCGCACCAGGCGCCGTTGTTCATCCGCCGCCGCCGGCCAGGCAAACCCGGTCGTTAGCAGTAACTGGCCATCGCTGACCCAGGGCAGGGGGTCGGGGATGTCGACAACATGGGCCCAGCGGACCTCACGGTCCAACCCACCCCGGCCGGCGACGAGCTCCGCCTCGCCCAGTGCCGCCAGATCGAGCGCCTGGCTCAGCCTCACGATCGCTTCCCCACCAACAGGCCCTCCGGGGAGCCATTGTAGGCGTCGTAAGAGCGACCTCTGGGTGGATTCAATGAGCCGCCAGCCGCCGCGCCACGACCCCTCCGCGAAGAGGTCTCCCGGTCCGTTCCCCTCTCGCGTCCAGCCGAGCCAGCGCGCCCTGCACGTACCTGACCCCCAACCAGCGAAGTGGTTCCGGCTCCCAGCTCGGGGAGCGGTGCCCGACCAGCGCCAAGTCCGTCAGCTCGGTGTGCCGATCAGTGATCAGATCCGCCAGCGTCCGACCGGCTAAATTGGCCGTGGCGACCCCGTGCCCGGTGTACCCGTAGGCGTACGCCAGCCCCTGCTCACGGTCGAGCCCGAATTGGGGGATCCAGTCCCTGGGCATCCCCAACACGCCGCCCCAAGAGTGGGTGAATCGGACCCCCCGTAACTGGGGGAACCACTCTCCGAACAGCCGCTGGAGGCTGGCGTGAGTCGCGGCGTGGTGCTCATTGCTCGAGGTAATCCGGGAACCGAACTGATACGGCGCGCCGCGCCCTCCGACCAGAATCCGCCCATCTTCAGTTCGAGCCAGATAGTCCACGGTGAGGCGCATCGAGGCCACGCACATCCTGGTTGTCCAGCGGACACTCGCCAGCTGCTCTTCGCTGAGCGGCTCGGTGATGGTTATCAGAGAGTAGATGGGCAGGACCCGACGGCGGAATCCCCGAAGTTGGCTGAGATAGGCCTCCAAGGCGAGCACCACGACCGGGGCCCGAACCCGGCCCCGCTCAGTCTCGATCAGCGCCGGTTGCCCAGGTCGTACTCGAGTGACTCGGGTGCCTTCGTAGAGCGTCGCGCCGCGCCGCTCGACTGCCTCCGCCAGCCCCCTGACCGCCCGGCCCGGATCAAGTGTCGCCCCGTTCGCCGTATAGAGGGCGGCCTCCACCCCGGTCACGGCAAGTCGGTCACGAGCCGCTTCGCGGTCGAGCCATACGTACTCCCCAGCCATCCCGAGCGACTGGTACGACCTCAGGTGCTCCTCCAGCAGGGGCAGCTGATACGACCCCCTCGCTAGAAGAAGCACCCCGGAGCGGTCGAATCCCGCGTCGATCCCCTCCTCCTGGAATGATTGACCGATCTCGTCCAAGGTGGTGGAGAGCGCCCGCAGCACGGCGATGGCTCGTTCCCTGCCAAACCGTTTGCTGAGCAAGTCAATGCCCACGTTGAGCTCCGGAACACACCAACTGCCGTTCCTTCCCGAAGCCCCAAAGCCGGCCACCTCGCTTTCCAAGACCGCGATCTGCAGACTTGGGTCCCGGCGCTGGAGCTCGTAGGCGGTCCAGAGGCCGGTGAATCCGCCACCCACCACGGCAACATCGACTGTGAGATCACCCTCTAGCCTGGGTCTCGGAACAATCGGACCAACCGACTCCAACCAGTAGCTGATGGAGTCCAATCCCAGTGCACAGATTGGATGCGTTACCCGCATGGCTCAGAGTCCAACTCGGCCGAGCTCGCTCTCAGCCCAGCCTGGCAACACCTCATCCGGCGGCCATCCTAGTCGGTCTCCCCTCTCCCAGGGTCCCTTGTGCATTCCGCACAGCCCGCAGCAGGGAACTGTGGCGGTTGTCGACATAGACGCTCTCCACCCCTGCGACTACAGTTGGCCCGCAGTGGACGTCACCAGCGCCCCGGTCGGGGGGTTCGAGCGACGGGTGAGCGCTGAGGAGCCAAAACTCCGCGGCGACATCCTGAGTCTCTTCGACACGACGGCGATCGCGGTAGCCAGTGTGGCACCCGCCTACACCATCGCGGCCACCACCTTCCTGCTGGTGGCCGCGGTGGGCTTCGGCACGCCGGCCATGATCTTGATCAGTTTCCTTCCGGTGCTTTGCATCGCCATCGCCTATTACTTCATGAACCGCCGCGATCCGGACTGTGGGGCGTCGTACGCCTGGCTGGCCCGGACCGTGAACCCATACATCGGTTGGTTCAACGGATGGGTGCAGACGGCCGCCAGCGTGCTCTTCTGCATTGCGGCGCCAGCCTTGGCTGGCGCCAACACCCTGGCGCTGCTTGAGTCGTTCGGGTGGATCACTGGGAAGACCGCCAGCAGCAGCCTTCTCACCGCCTTGATTGGTCTTATCTGGCTGATTTTTGTCAGTGCGATGGTGATTTATGGAATCCGCCTCACCGCCAACTTCCAATGGGTGATGGTGGGTCTCGAGTACTTGGTGGTCCTGGCGTTCTCCATCACCGGGTTGGTGCGAGCGCTTGCCGCCCATCCCGCCGGATCCCGCGCCTTCTCACTCAGCTGGTTCAGTCCCGGCTCTGTGGGTGGCATCGACGGGCTCGCCATCGGAGCTGCGCTGGGGGTCTTCTTCTTCTGGGGTTGGGATACTGCCGCCAACCTTAATGAGGAGTCCGAGAACGGTGACACGAGCCCTGGGATTGCGGGAATCCTCAGTATGTTCATCCTGCTGGTGATCTTTTTGATCAACGCCACGGCCATGCAGTCGCTCCTTCCCCTCCATGTCATGAACAAGGAGGGGGGCAACCTCCTCTTCTTCTTCGCCCAACGGCTGGCTCCCGCCCCTTGGAACTATCTGATGCTGGTGGCCATCCTCAGCTCTACCGTCGCCACTACCCAGACCACTCTGCTCCCCGCCTCCCGAGTGACCTATTCCATGGCCCGGGACGGAGTCCTGCCCAAACTCTTCGGCAAGATCAGCCCGCGCTTCCACACTCCGGCCCAAGGAACTTTCGTCCTGGCCCTGATCGCGTGCATCGGACTGCTGATCACCACCCTCTCTCCCACGGTTAGCGGTACTTTCAGTGGTTTGATTGGCAACATCGGCGTCCTGGTTGCCTTCTACTACGGGATCACCGGGCTGGCGTGTGCCTGGGCGTACCGGCACATCCTCTTCAAGTCACCGGTCAATTTGATCCTGGCCGGACTCCTGCCGCTGCTGGGAGGCATCTTCCTGTTCTGGGTGATGTACCAAGTGATTGCCCAGTCCGGAGTCGGGTACTCGATGCCCATCATCGTCACGTTCGGGCTGGGCGTGCCACTGGTGATCCTCGCTCGGCTACTGTCGACGTCGGACTTCTTTCACCGGCCGACCGTCAGTTACAAGGCGGAGTAACCTCAGGACGCTCTCAGCTTGGGCCGACGCCCAACGCCCGACTCCCGGCGGCGCTGTCCGAGGCCTATCGGAGGCATCCATGACCACTTCCTCAAACCCGCAACCAGTCGACCCTGGCCGGATCGTCGAGCTCACTGAGCGAGAGGAGAACGCCTTCAAGGCGGCTCGCCAAAAGTCCCTGGACCTGGTCCACCGGGCCGAGCGCCACAGCCCGGGAGGGGTGCCGTCGTCATTTCAAGACAGTCCGCCTTTCCCAATCTTCATCGACCGGGGACAAGGCAGCCTAATTTGGGACGCCGACGGCAACGAGTACGTGGACTTTCACAACGGATTCGGGGTCAACGTGGTCGGACATGCCAACCCCAAGATCGTCGAAGCGGTCAGCCGGCGGATCGCTCAGGGCTCGCACTTTGCCCAGCCTGGTGAGGACTTCGTGGTGGTCGCGGAGGAGCTGGCCAACCGCTTCGGGCTGCCCCAGTGGCGCTTCACCAACAGCGGCACCGAAAGCACCCTCGACGCCGTCCGCCTCGCCCGTGCCTTCACTGGCCGCGAGGGCATCATGAAAATCGAGGCAACCTATCATGGCCATCACGACTCGCTGATGGTCTCGGTCGAGCCGAGTCCCGAGAAGATGGGACCTGCCGAGTCGCCCAACTCGGTGCCCCAAAGCGAAGGAATTCCTCACTCCGTGGTCGAGCTGGTGACGGTGGTGCCCTTCAATGACCTGGCCGCAGTAGGCGCCGGATTCCAGCGTAATCCTGGCCAGATTGCCTGCATCATCGTGGAGCCGGCGATGATGAATGTGGGGATCATCATTCCCGAGCCCGGTTATCTGGAGGGGCTCAAGGAGTTGGCCCACCGCCATGGGGCCTTGCTGGTCTTCGACGAGGTCAAGACCGGGGTGACCCTGGCCCCGGGAGGAGCGACCGACCGCTTCCGGGTGACGCCCGACATCGTCTGCTTAGCCAAGGCGATCGGCGGCGGTCTGCCCTGCGGGGCGGTCGGCGGGCGCGAGGACGTCATGGCCCTGATTTCAGAGGGTCGGGTCAGCCAGATGGGTACCTTCAACGGTAACGCCCTCACCATGGCCGCGTCGCGGGTCACACTTACCGAGATCCTGACGCCCATGGCCTACTCGCACTTTGACGCCCTCGGGGAGATCCTCCAGGGGGGGCTGGACCAGGTGATCGCCGAGCACGAGCTGCCATTTCACGCCATCACCATGGGAGCGCGCGGAGGTCTCACCTACCGCGCTGAGCGCGTGCGGAATTACCGTGACTACCTGGAAACCGACAAGTCGATGGCCTACTTGTCCTGGCTCTTCCAATCCAATCGCGGCGTGCTCATGGCCCCCGGCGCCGAGGAGAACTGGACCGTCTCAGTGCAGCATTCCGAGGGTGATGTCCAGCGGTTTGTGGACAACTTCTCGGCCCTCGCCAAAGAGCTCCGGGGTTGACCAGGGCGCAGTGGGTCAACCCCCCGCGCGTCGGACCGCTAGCAGCGCAGCCCCCGTCTGGCTGCATGGGCTAGCTCGCGCCGCCACACCCACAGCCAAATGCTGGCGCCCTTCCCGGATACTGGGCGACCGGAGCGCTCGGAGAGACATGCCGTCGCCGCTCGGCCCACCTGCCGCTGAAAGTGGAGACCCGGAACCCGCCGACGATCAGCGCGGCGCGGCGAATCAACACCACAAATGCGACTATAGCCAAAGGCTTCTGTTCGAAATTTATCTACCCGAAGAAGCCCCCCACGTAGATCACCAGGCCGATCACCTGCCAGTGGAAGCTTCGGTACGCCAGCCGCGCGGCCTCCGGGTCGACCAGTTGAGTTAGCAGAGCCCGCCTGGTCGACGGACTCTGCTCGAAGTTCACCGCGCCAGCGGTAGCACCACATTGGTGCCGCCATAGCTGACCCACCGAACCGCTAATACCCGCCGGGTGACAGGTCCACCCGGCACCTCGCGCAAAGGCGCCCCGGCGGCGCGGGCCCGGGCGGGCCCGCGCTCAGTCGCTGACCTGGTCCAGGGTAGGGAGCACCACCTCGGCATCCTCGAATTCGTCGGAAATCTCGCCACCCTCCGCGACGGCGCCCTCCGGCAGAGCCTTGCCCTCCTCGAGGTAGCGCACTGCCTCCTCACGAAGTTTGCGGTAGTAGTCGAGCCCAGTACCGGCCGGGATCAGCTTGCCGATGATCACGTTCTCCTTGAGGCCGCGGAGCCGGTCGACCT
>Ga0307374_10001529_pt1 | contig 42787 bp, 42 predicted proteins | sample OX3MG_FD_202532 | JGI IMG/M metagenome (GOLD analysis project Ga0307374, IMG submission 202532) | Soil microbial communities from Risofladan, Vaasa, Finland - OX-3 | ecosystem: Environmental > Terrestrial > Soil > Coastal area > Acid sulfate soil | place: Finland: Risofladan, Vaasa | collected...
GACATTGTTCGTCCCCTCCGAAGGTTTTAATGGCTACCTACGTGCGCCTGACTCAAAACCAGAATCCCCAGCTGCGCCCCTGACTCGATCCGGAGTCGACCCGCCGGCAATTCCGGTTATCAGCGTCGCAGACCATGCAGTTCTGGCCATTGGCGTCGCAGACCGTGCGGCTCGACCCCGATTGCGACTGGACGCGCTGGCAATTCCGGTTGTCGGCGTCGCAAACCATGCAGTTCCGGCCATTGGCGTCGCACACCGTGCGGCCCGATCCGTACTGTTGCCCATATTGGTCCGGCCCACTTGAGGCATAGAAGCATCCCTGGGCGCCGACCATTGCCAGACCTCCTCCCAGCGCGGCGACGATCAGAAGCATCCTTATTCGCATTGCCATACCCATCATCGACGGTCCCTTCCCTGGTGCCTCATATGCTGATGGCCTCTTCAATGCATTTCACTGCTTCTTTCAGACGGCCTTTGATCGGTTCGCTCATTGCTCTGACACGCGCACTGCCGCTGCAGGTTTCTGGTGATTAGTGGCACCTTTTCGCGCCCTCACACCGCGAAAGGCGGTCAGCCTCGCGCGGCAGCTGAACCCGTCGCCTGCTCTTCGGCGACCATCGTCCAGCTTCCCGGTTCAACTCACAGCATCGACCATGCCACATGAGATCCAACCTTATTTCTTCGGAACTTCGAACCTTCGAGTAAACAATGACACGGTTTGAGGCATGCCGATGACGCCGATGGAGGCACCGCGCGCACGGCAGCGCTCTTTGTGCAATCTTTGCCGCGCAAAGGGCTTGCTGTGTGTGCCGTAAATAACATAGTCAAAGGGGGGCCTTTTGTTCTTCGTGTAACATTCCGTTTGCTCTCTTGGGGCGCGCACCGTATCTTCGTGAAGCAGACTGAAGCGAGGTGTAACTTTGAATGGCAAACGAAATCTACCCGATACTGATCTCGACAAGCTGAGCCGCCTCAAGGGGCTATCGTGGCTGCCGGCTACCCAACTGAAATTGCTGGCCGGCGCGCTTACCGTAAGGAGCTTTGCACGGCACGAGGTGGTGCTGCGCGGAGCGGCGATGGCGTCCGAAGCTCATATTCTGTTAGGTGGGATCGCGCGCATCACTTGCGTTGATGCGCATCGCGAGCGCGTGACCGTCGCATTGCTTGCGCCCGGCCCGATTCCTGAGTTTCCTGCGCTGCCGGACAGCCGGTTAGATTTTCGCTGCGAAGCGTACAATGATTGCAGGATCGGCAGCCTGAGCTGGGAGGATTTCAACCACCTCACCGCGCACGGCTCGAACCTGGCATTCAAGCGCTTTCATCAGAACGATTTGCAGCAATGGTATCGGGTGTTGCTGCGCGCATCGAGTTTCCTGGATCTCGATCTTCACGAACGCATTGGGATCACGCTGCTCGAGCTGGCCGCCGATTTCGGAATCAAAGAGTCGCGCGGCATGCTGCTCAGGGCCCCTTTCAGCCATCAGGACATCGCCGATCTGGTCGGCGCTTCGCGGCCCAGAGTCACCGAGCACCTGGCCCGGTTTGAGACCGAGCAGTTGATCGTTCGTCAAGGCCGGCAATTTATTGTTTGCTCGGATAAGAGCGGCTTTCACAACAACTAACACTTTCTCCCCGCTGCAGTGATGTGGCGGTTCCGGTGGTCCCGCCTCGCCGCTATTTTGGCGCCGGCTTCCTTCAATTAGCGAAACAAATGCTGGATCGCTGAGACGGACGGCTGTGTCCCTGGCTTGGCAGAGCTGGTCCCGCTTGCCTGGCGAGGCAATCCGGCGATGAACGGACGACGACGGTCGCCGGTCGCAAAATCCTAATCGCTAAAAACAGCCACAAAACAAAAAGGGGGAGCGGGAGGCAGCGTATTCGTTGGGCCAGTTTGGGGGGCCAGTCTGTCGGATGCGCTGCGTCCCGTGGCCTTCCGCTGGGGGGTAGCGGTAAGCCTGATGAAGCCTCTCACGACGATACATTTGCGTAAAGGGGCGATTGGTCACCCAGAGAACGCAATTGCTGATTGCGCATCCTGCCCGGTTCGATCATTCATGCTAGGCTTCCGTTGCACGAAGGCGATTCGTTCGCGCCCCAAGTCCGAACATCACCATTTAGCAGAGAGGAATCGATCAATGAATAAACCTGTCTTATGGCTTTGCCGCGCTTTTGCGGTGGGGGTCTTGCTTTCGCTATCGGCCTGCGTGCTGGTGCACTCCAGCGCGATAAGCGAAAGCGCCGGCAGCGGGTCGGCGGTAAATGCCGAGTACAGCGACTACGGCCTGTTGCATCTGAGCGCGCCCACGAACCTAACCTCGAATGCCAACGCAGCGCTCGCCAAGACCTGTCAAAGCGGCATGCTGTCGGATGTGCAGACGGAAATGGCGATGCGGGACTGGTTCCTGATAGTCCAGTACTACACAGTCACGGCGACAGCCGTCTGTAAGTGAGGATTTGACTAATGAGAAGCAAATCAATGACCAGAGGATTGTTGTCGCTGTTCGGCGTGATCGCGCTCGGCCTATTTCTGTCGATCTCGCAATCGGCCTGCGTCTTTATCCACTCCAGCACGATCGGTGAAACCACCGGTAGCGGCTCGGCAGTAGGCGCGGCGCATAGCGATTACGGCATATTGTATCTTAGCAAGCCTCACGGACTCACTTCAGAGGCGAACGCGGACTTGGTTAAGGAATGTCCGAGCGGTCTGATAACGGACGTGCAGACGCAACTGTCGATGCGGGACTGGTTCCTGATAGTCCAGTACTACACCGTTACGGCTAATGCCATCTGTAGGCCGGCGCCGCTGCCACCTCCGCCGCCGCCGCCACCGCCGCCGTCGGCAAAACTCATCCTGCGTGGAGTTCATTTCGACTTCAACAGGTATGACATCCGTCCCGGCGATGCGGCGGTGCTCGATGAAGCCGCGGCCGCACTCAAGGACAATCAGAACGCCAAAATCGATGTCAACGGATATTGCGACGCGATTGGCGGCGTCAATTACAATCAGAAGCTTTCCGAGGAGCGCGCCGATGCGGTCGTGAACTACCTCGAGAAGGATGGAGTAGCGGCCGACCGGCTGACTCCGCACGGCTACGGCAAGACCAACTTTGTCGCTTCCAACAAGACCAGGGAAGGCCGTGCCCAGAACCGTCGCGTGGAGTTGGTACCAGCGCAATAGAAAAATCGTTCAGCTCGGGCGGCGTGGGTTCCACGCCGCCCGAGCGAACGTATGGCTCCCGCTGCTTACGCAAATGGCTGGGAAACCGCCCAGCGCAAGAAAAACTACTCGGCTTCGCAGATCCGGTCTGACAACCCGCCCGCAGATTACTTGACGAAAAAGCGGGCGGCCTCTTTCGGTGGCCGCCCGCCAAAAGCAAAGGACTCGACGGTTGCGGGCCGGGCTTCGCACCCGTCGCTCAAGAGTCAGTGAGCAGCGCCGGGCTCACCTTGCCGCCCTTGCCGCCGCTTTCCCCTCGGCTGCACGCACAGCCAGTTGCTTGCCTGGGTGGGATCGCCGTTCCCCGAGTATTTCGAGACCTCCGGGAATGGGCATAGCGGCCGCTGGAAGGCGATCGCAGGGGGTGTGTCGTTTACGTATTTCGTAGCGATGACCTGATCGGGAGCTTCTCCCTGCGTCACCCAACGGTCGAGCGCGGAAAGAAGATCGTCCGAGTGATCCGACGGATCCGGCCCGTTGGCAAAATTCCCGAACACGTTGGCACCGGGGCCACCTCCGCAATGCGCCATCCCGGGCACCATGAACAGGCGATAGAACTCCCCGGTCTCCCGATAGCCGCCGGTCACGTTCGCCACCGAGTTGTAGTAGTTGATGTCGTTGTATGGCGAGATGGCGCTGTCAGCCCAACCTACATACTGGATCAGCTTTCCCCCACGGCTCCGGCTTCTTGCTCTATCAAACGGCTCATCTCAACGAACGACCAGTTGAGATGACGTGCGAGCATGGCGCCAAGAGTGGTCTTGCCGCCGCCGCGCAGGCCGATCAGGGCAACTCTCTGACGCCGGTCAGCATGCGCGCCAAACCGAGCGGCGAGCAGCTTGTCCGCTTCGGCCAACTCGGCCGGGGTAAGTCCACGCAACCGCTCCACCACAAGCTCGTATTCTGCCGCTCTTTTCCGCGCGGTCTCCGACCAGCTCGCCAAGCGGGACATCGATAGCGTCGGCCAACCGAAAGAGCATCAGGATCGAGAAGTTGCCGCGGCCGCTCTCGAGGTCGGCCAGGTATCGTTCGGAGATACCAGAATCATGCGCGAGCATTTGCCGCGTCATCCCGTGCCGCGCGCGCGCATTGCGGACACGCTCGCCCAACACTTTGAGGTAATTGCGCTGGGCAGGAACTCGTCCCGTACCCCTCCTTCCGTTTCGCGGCGTCATCTTCCGATAATGCGGTACGCTGCAGACCAGTCGCTCGGCTTCAGCTTGAATAAAATCATGAGCCGCCGGAGAAGCTCAAGCGGGCTCGGCAGCGTGGACGACGCACTCGTATCATACTGCGGCGCGAAATAGACGCCCACCAGATCCAGGAGCTCGTAGTACGTGCACAGCATCACGAACTCCGTTGGGCTCGGTCGGCATGTAGACGGTCTCAGGCGGCTCGATGAAAGTTGCGCGAAGATGACTGTCGCCTGAAGCTAGGACATAAGCGGCGAAGGTAAAATCGAACTCCGGATCGACCGTGACCGGCCCTCGATCGCGACAATCAGGATCCACGATTATGGTTGTGGAATCGAATTACCTCAACCGGCCCAAGTAAACATGCATCAGTCCGGCCCAGCTGGAACGGTGTTGGTTTGAGTTCCGCTCGGGGGGAGTGCGAGGGCGATCCGCCCCTCGCCAGTTCGGCGAGCTGGGTGATTGAGCAATTAACCGGCGCTCTTAAGCGGGTTCTTGTGGTTGATCGTCAGCGATCTGACGTTTGCTGTGCTCGAGCCTGAAGCTGTCGGCGCTCTGAAATCCTCGACCCGGCGCTAGCTGGCGAAGTTTGCCGCCGATGCCTCGGCGCGTTGCCCTAAAACCCCGTAGCTTGATCTGCCTGACCATGACCTTTAGGGGAGAATAGCGACACGGCTCGCCCACAAGGACGGTCGTGGCTGCCATAGCCGGCGGACCACCTCCGGCCCGGAAATTTCTATAGGCAGGGGCTAGAAAGCCAGAGGAGAATCGCTAAAAAGTAACGATAATCTAAACGAAGTGTTTATTGATAAGAAATATCCACAATAATGGGGCTAAAGGCTTGAATAATCCCTTCCTTTGTCCTATTCTGGGACAGATATGCGACGACCACGAACGAGAGATGACTCCGAGCCCGAGTTCTACACGGTCGGTCAACTTGCCGAATTGCTGCAGCTCACGCCGATGACCATTTACCGTATGGTCCGGCGAGGCGAACTAGGCTGTCACGCGCTTGGACGAATAATCCGTTTTCACCGCGACGACGTGGAAACCTTTCTCGAGAAATCCTGGCAGCCGGCTTCGGAATCCAACAAGAGCGACCGATCCTGAGCTTGCGCCGGTCGCTCTGTCGACTCGGCGCTCGACCAATGGAGCAACTGCCGGCTGCGATTTAGCCGGGGTAAGGCTGCGCCTTGTCTTGGCGCCTTGGTTGCCTCCCAAATGGCGGCCGTTTGGCGGTGCAATGGCGCCAATGACGGGTTCGCAGCTCGGCGCGTACATCGAACCCCCGCAAGAAGTATCTCCACCATTCCCGCTTTCGCTTCGGCCCAAGAGCCTCCCGAGCTTAGAGCGAATTCTCTTCACCGACGGCAACCGAGCCCAGGCCGAGATAGCTGAGCAACAGGAAATAGTTCAGTCCATGAGCCTGCGCAGCGGCAAGAATCTGGTTCCTGATCGCGCCCTGGCTGGCACGAACCGGAGAAGTGCTTGTCTCATCGAAAAACAATTCGTCGTTCACCTCGGGCAGACGGCCGAATTTTTCAAAGAAGATCCCAAACCGGTGGCTGGTGACCCGAATCATCGAGCAGCGGGCACACAGCGCATCGACACTACAACACGCCTGCTGGCTGCGTTCGCGCCGTTCCGGTGAAATTTCCAAGCGTACTGACTTTTTCATTACATTCCTCACGTTTCGTCTAGTCTTATCCTTTTCCTCCAAACAAGTTAGTTGAGACGAAGTCTTCAGATCAAACATATACGCGTGAATAAAGGTAAATACTGGCTACATTGTGCTGCAGGTGACCTAAGGGTTGGCGTGGCATCCGGAAAGCCAGCCATTCTTGAGGTAATTGCCTGATTGAATCCAGCCCCGCAAAATCGGGACGATTCGAAGCTGGAGGATTTCAGCAGCTTGAGCGGGGTCTCGCGGGCGCCTGTCACCGCGAGCGGTCAAGTCCCAATACAGCGCCCATCTTGCAGGCTCGACCAAGCCGGCGCGGAGTTCCACACCGGCTAAGATTTGTTTCGCCTGGACTCCAGGCCTGATTGCTCGGGTGTTTCTGATTGCCCGGAAGTGCTGCCGCCCGCCGCCACCCATTGCTTGACGACAAGTGAGTCGAAGCGCAGGTCTCGCCCGACCTTGATAGCGCGCAACTCGCCTTTTTGCACCAGCCTGCGAACGGTGGCTGGATTAACCTGAAGGTAATCGGACACCTCGCGTAATCGGAGCATCCTTGCCGGCATTTGCGCGCCTCTAGCCAACCGCTCCACTCGATCTGGCTCGATCATTCGTGAAGGTTTCGCCGTCTGCGCCATCGGCCGCTTGGCCCGTTCGGTAGGCGAGAGGATTCACCAGGGTTCACACGATATTCGCATTTTAACCATAGAACGGTTTGCTGTGCTGAAAGTAGCGAAATGTCAAAGCGAGCACAAGGGTAAAAGCTTAATAAATAGAATAAAAGCTAGTTAAATATACAAATTAATAGCTTTAATTTTATTTTTTATCTTTTTTCATCGATTTTCTTGCTTTTTCTAAAGTTTCTACATATGGTTTCATAAAAGACGCTCTCACGAAGACTGATGTGTCGGATCGCGTACTAACCTAACGAACGGAAGATCACGTGAAAACAAAATTATCTGTCATAGCCCTCTTGTGCTGTGCGCAGCTCTCGATGGGTTGTTCGGCCAGCAACCGGGGCGCGGCTGACATCAAGGGAGTGTCCACGGCGGCGGTCTTGCCGGGCTGTGAACTTGTCTCGGCAGAGGATCCCTTCCGGACCTATCGGATTGAGCCTGGCGACCAGCTCAACATCAGTTTCTACCTGAGCCCCGAGTTCAATCAGGTTCTGACAGTTCGGCCCGATGGCGGCATCTCGATGCCGGTGGTCGGCAATGTGCGCGCCGAGGGGCGCACGCCGAAGGAGTTCGAGAACGCTCTGGACGAGCTCTATTCCCATGAATTGAAAGATCCGCGGGTTACGGTCCGGCTCGATAAGAGTCCGGGGCAAGTGGTTTACGTCGAGGGTCAAGTGGGCAAGCCCGGAGCGGTGCCGCTTCATCCCGGGATGACCGCATTCCAGGCGATTGCCGCGTCGGGCGGAATGACCGATGCAGCGGGCGCCGGCAAGGTGCTGCTCATCAGACGTGACGCCTGCGGAAACGCGCACGGCGAGCGGCTGAAACTGAACGAAGTGCTGAACCAGAAGGACAACCAGGAAGACGTGGCATTGCTGCCGGCGGACATCGTGATGGTTCCGCGCAGCGGGATCGCTCAATTCGATCTCAACATGAAGCAGTACGTGCGCGACGCGATGCCGTTCGAAGTTTTTATGGCGCCGCCATTCTGAGCTTGGGAGATCAATCTGATGAAGAACGAAGCTTTGATTCAGTGGATAGAGACGATCTTCCGGCGCCGCCGGCTGGCTTTCAGCGTTGGGCTGCTGGTGTTCGGCGTGATCGCGTTGGGCTCGCTGCTGTGGGCGCCGACCTACGAGTCGGTCGCCGAAATTCTGGTTCAATCCAATCGCGTGCAACTGCTGGTCTCGCCGGGTCTAAAGGAAGACGCGGCCAATCAATCGACCCAGACGGTTCCGGTGATGGAGCAGGACCTCAACTCCGAAGTTGAGTTGCTGACCAGTCCGAGCCTGATCCAGCAGGCGCTGGCCGGCTTAGGGGCAAGCCGTCCCCGCCGCGGCGTGATAGCAGGCGCGCGCGGCCTCGCCGCCTGGACATTAAGTCTGCCGACCGAAGTGTATCTGGCGCTGCACGGAGGCCCAGATGCGAATTCGAATCAGGAAGAGATTCAGAAAATATCGAATCACCTGAGCGCAACCGTCATCAAACGCTCCAACATCATTGAGGTCGAGATTCGTTCGCACGACGCGCTTTGGGCACGCGCTTTCCTGGCGCAGTTGATGACCGCGTATCTGGCGCTGCATGGACGGCTGTCGCAGAACCCTCAGGCCGAGGCCTTTTTCCAGGAGCAACGCGATCTGCTGAGCCAACGCTTGGAGCAATCGGAAAAAGCCCTGCGGGCCGCGCAATTGCAAACCGGAATCTCTCAATTCAGTGAGCAGCAACAGGCGCTGATAAATCAACTTTCCACGGCCGAAGCGAACTATCGCTCAAGCGGCGTGCTGCTCGATTCCAGAATGCAGCAAATCGTCAGCGAGGAAGCCGCACTGAAGCAGACTCCGCAGCACCAAATAAAGGAATCGAAGACCGTCCAGAATATTGCGCTGCAGCAATTGAAGCCGCAGATGTTGCTGCTCGAAACCCAGCGCGCCGAACTGCTGACCCGCTACCAGCCCGGCAGTTCGCGAATCCGCGAGATCGACGCCAAGCTGAAAGCGGGCCATGACCTCCTGACGCGCGAAACACAGCGCGACGTGCAGGAGGTCACTACCGATATCAACCCCCTCTGGCAGACGCTCGATGGCGAAGTGACCAAGGCGCGGGCCGAGGCCGCAGCGTACAAAGCGGCCCAGACGACCCAGGCGGCTCAAGTGGCGGGGCTACGCGACCAACTGCGGACGATGACCAGTGACGGCATCACGATCGAGACGCTCAAACGGCAGGTCGACAGCGATAAGGAGGCCTATCTGTCTTATGTGCGCAAGGGTGAAGAAGCGCGCGCGGCTGAGGCGCTCAATCAAAGCCGGATTTTCAATGTCAGCGTAGTCCAGGCGCCGACCACTCCGATCGCGCAGGTTTCTCCCCGGATCGAACTGAACCTGACCGCCGGGCTGATGCTCGGTTTGATCCTGGCAGTCGCGGTAGCGAAATGGTTGGAGGAATACGATTCCAAGGTTTGTTCGACCGCTGCGATCCTCAAAGACACCGGGCTGAGCACGGTCGCGATCCTCGACGACAGGTATTAGCCGATATGTACTACCAACATTTTGGGTTGAGCGGCGCTCCCTTTGAATTCAATCCGTCGGTATCGGCGCTATTCATGAGCGCCGGCCATCGCGAGGGACTGGCGGCACTCGAGTGGGGCCTCCTTGAGCCGAGCGGCTTTACCATGTTGGTCGGCGAAATCGGGACCGGTAAGACCACGCTCATCTACTCGCTGCTGGCGACTCAGCATGGGGGAGTCCGCACCGTGTGGCTGGCGAATCCGCGCCTCAGCTTCGAGCAGATGCTGCGCCAGATCCTGGGTCAACTCGGGGCCAGCCAATCAGAGACCTCGGATAAGCTGACGTTGCTGCAGGCCTTCGACGCCCAGCTGGCAAGCCTCGGCCGGGATGAATGCATCGCGGTGATTCTCGACGAGGCGCAGGACCTGAGCGACGACGCGCTCGAGGATCTGCGACTGCTGTCCAACTTTCAAGCGCTCGAGCGCCGACGGCTGCAGATAGTCCTGGTGGGCCAAATCGATCTCGTCAAGCGGCTGGCCGGGCCGCAACTGCGCCAACTGGATCAGCGGATCGGAGCGCGCGCGTTACTGCCGACTCTGGCGCGCAGCGAGATCCACGACTACCTCGACTACCGTCTGCGCTCGCGCGGCGGAGATGTCGAGAGGCTGTTCACGCGCGGGGCGATCCGGGAACTCGCGCGCGCCAGCGCCGGGATACCGCGGCGGATCAACATTCTATGCCATAACGCGCTGTTGCTGGCCTACGCGCAGGAAAAGTCCTGTGTCACCGCGCAAAATGTGCGGGACGCCGCCCACGACTATGACCACCTGTTGGTAAGCAGGGCATCCGTCCCCGCGAAGATGGCGACATCCGCGAGCGCGGCGCTGCCGTCGGCGCGCGAGTCAATGCGATTGGCGGGTGCGAGGTTGCGGCGGATGGCGACGACGGTGGCCACGATGGGGCCGGCGATGCGCTCGGTCACGGCCGTGACCGCAGGCACCTTGGCGGCGCTGGGTTTGCTGGGCATCGCGGTACTCGGATTTTCCGCGCTGCGGCCGGAGCGCGCCAATCTGCCCGCGCTGGCTGCGCCATTCGCGCCGCAATCCGCCCGACAGCCAACGTCAATCCTGGTTGAGCGGTCTCCGGCACCGTTCCCGAATAAATCATATGGGACCGCGACTCCGCCGCCGAAGACGGCGGGCTTAGCGCAGGGCGACACTCACGACCGTTCCGCCGCAAGCGCGAACGAAGCGATAATGAGCGGCCCGGCCAAGGGCTCCTCAACAATCCACTACCCGGTTCCAAACAAACAACAATCTGAATTAAGCGGCGCGACGGATACCAAGTCCGCGAAGCCGTCGTCATCTGCACATATTGCTGCAGCTGCCGAAGCTCCGGTGGAAGCAAAGCCCACGGTGACGCGGCCGGGCCGGACGGTAGTGGTCAGAGCCGGCGATACGCTCAGCAAAATAGCGACGAGGCTTTACGGTTCATTCGGAAGCGATGAACTCAGCCGTTTGACCGCAGCGAATCCGCAAATCACAAACGCCGACCTGATCTATCCCGGTCAGTCGATTCACGTGCAACGCGCCGACAAATGACCGTTCAGGGGTATCAACAACAATGAGTAAATATTTCCAAGCAATGGAGCGTCGCAAGACGGGATTCGTCGCCTACGCGGATTCCAGAGCCAAGCCGCTGGCCGAGGCGGTCGCGCCTAAAACCCCGATCGCATTGGCTCCCGTCCTGGAGCCACAAGGGCTGGTCGAGGCGCTGGCGCGCAGCCGCTCGCTCTGCAACCTGAGCGAGCAGTTGGCGGCGACCAGCGCACACAACGGTTCGGCACGAATACTGATGGCGGGGTGCAGGCCGGGCGACGGTGTATCCACCATAGCCGCCGCGATGGCGCTCGACATGAGTCAACGGCTGGCGGCACGTACCGTTCTGGTCCAAGGGCAGCCGCAGGGGGCGTCGATGCATCCCCTTTTCGGGCGCGCCAGCGCGCCATCTCCGGTAACCGTCGCCGGCACCTCGGTCGCTGTGCGGGGGACGGGATGGCCGCGGCTTGAGACCGCACGGCCGGAGCAGATGTCGCTGTCTGAGCAACCGGTACGTTTGGTCGAAGACCTGGAAGAATTGCTGGCGCGCTATCGATTGGCGGTCATCGACCTCGGCGTGGTTCGTCTCGATCCACGAATGCTCGCGTTGGCCCGGCCACACGATCCGATCCTGGTTGTGGTGCGGTATCTCAGTACGGATCGGGAGGAAATGATCGCTACGACAAATGTTTTACGCAACACCGGTCATCCCGTCTCGGGGATGATTCTGAATGCATACCAATCACCGCTGCCGTCACTGGTGAAGCGGTTTATGGGAATGGAGGCTTAGGTAATGCCAGACTTGATCTCGCACAACGGTACAGTAGCCAGTTCGCTCAACGGTACGGTAACCAGTTCGCACAACGGTACGGTAGCCAGTTCGCTCAACGGTATTCACGCCCCGTCGAGTATTCCCGTCCCCTCAATTCGGCGACAGATACGCGGAATTGCGATTGTGGGGCTTGGCTATTGGGGCCCGAACTGGGTGCGGAATTTTTCCCAGATACAAGGAATCGAGCGGGTGGTCTGTTGCGACTTCAGCCGGCCGCGCCTCGATCATATCAAGAGCCGTTACCCGTCGGTGGTGGTAACCGAACAGCTTGAGCGCGTGCTGGACGATCCGCTGGTGGATGCGGTGGTGGTCGCGACGCCGGTAAATACTCATTTCGAAATCGCCAGTCGCTGCCTCAAAGCAGGCAAGTCAACCCTGGTCGAGAAACCTCTCGCCACCTCATGCGAGCAGGCCGAGCAGCTAATCCGGATGGCGCACGAACGCAATCTGACGCTGATGTCGGGCCACACCTTCGAGTACAGCGCGCCGGTGATCAAGATCCGCGAGCTAATCGATAGCGGAGAATTAGGCAATGTCTTCTACATAAGTTCAGTGCGCGCGAATCTCGGCCTGTTTCGGCGCGACGTCAATGTAGTCTGGGACCTCGCCGCTCACGACATCTCGATCATTCTTAAGTTGCTCGGCGAAATGCCGGTCGAGGTGACGTGCCAGGGCGAGAGCCATTATCACGATCACGTCGAAGATGTCGCGCTGATCACGCTTCGCCTGGCCAACAATGTTATCGCCTTCGTGCACGTGAGTTGGCTCGACCCGAACAAGATTCGGCGGATGACAGTGGTGGGTTCGCGCAAGATGCTGGTGTACGACGACACGGCGTTGCAGGAAAAGATTCGGGTTTACGACAAGGGCGTAACCAAGCATCCCTATTACGATACCTTCGGCGATTTTCAACTGTCGTACCGCTACGGCGACGTGAACATCCCGCGTATCGACGAGTCCGAACCGCTTAGAGTTGAATGCGATCATTTCATCGATTGCATCGCGAGCGGCGTTTTACCGAACAGCGACGGTCACAGCGGAATGCGGGTGGTTAAAGTTCTGGAAGCAGCCAACCTCTCGCTAAAAAATCACGGGCAGCCGATAACGATCTCAGCAACCGCGACCATCTGACTCATACGAGGCCTGGTTATGTCACTACTCGAATCAACCCCCGCCGCACGCGCCTTGACCGACGTGAGTTTGGGCGAGGACGTGCGCTTCGGACCGTTCGTAAATCTTTACGGGTGCAGCGTCGGAGACGGCTCCCGAATAGGCGCATTCGTCGAGGTTCAGCGCGGTGTCCAGATAGGTAAGCGCTGCAAGATCTCGAGTCACTCGTTCGTGTGTTCCGGCGTCACTATCGAAGACGAAGTGTTCATTGGCCACGGCGTGCTGTTCATCAACGATCGGCATCCGCGCGCAACCAATTCCGATGGTTCGTCGAAGCGCTCTGAGGACTGGGTACTGGAACGTACCTGTGTGCGGCGCGGTGCTTCAATTGGAAGCGGCGCAATTATCATGTGCGGTGTCGAGATTGGTGCCGGGGCGATGGTTGCCGCCGGGGCATTGGTGACCTGTGACGTTCCTGCGCAGGCGACGGTCTTGGGCATACCGGCTCGCCTACATTCCAGCCCCCAAACTTCTTAACTGCACGGAGTCGAACAGAATGCCAGTCAAATTTTTGGACTTGGCGGCGCAGAACCGCGAAATCATGCCCCAGGTCGAGCGCGGATTCGAGGAAATCCACGAAAAGACTTCATACGTCGGCGGCCCGCAGGTCGCCGCCTTCGAAAGTGAATTTGCCGCTTTCCTGGGGGCGCGTCACGTAGTCAGCGTGGCGAGCGGAACCGATGCGCTCAGGCTGGCCCTGCTTGCGATCGGTATCGGACCGGGGGACGAAGTTATCACGACTCCGATGACATTTATCGCGACCGCCGAAGCGATCGTTCAGACGGGCGCGCGGCCTGCGTTTGTCGATATCGACCCGAGCACCGGGAATCTGAGCGTTCCGGAAATAGCGCGCTACCTGGAACGAGGGCGCTTTAGCTCTCCCAACGGCCCGCGCGCGATACTTCCAGTACATCTCTATGGCTTACCCGCCGCCATGATCGAATTGCGCAACCTCGCGCAAGCGTGCGACCTGAAGATAATCGAGGACGCATGTCAGGCTCATGGCGCGCGGCTCAATTATCAGGGGCAATCGCTGTATGCCGGCACCATCGGCGCGGCGGGCTGTTTTAGTTTTTATCCCGGCAAGAACCTCGGTGCCTGGGGAGAAGGCGGCGCGATCGCCACGAATGATGAGGACCTGGCTGCGCAGGTACGCACGCTAAGGGATCACGGCCGTCTATCGCATTACGCCCACAGTGCATACGGCTACAACGCGCGGCTCGATACGATCCAGGCGGCAGTGTTGCGTCCCAAACTTGAGCGCTTGGAGCAGTGGAACGCCCAACGCCGTCGGCTCGCTGCTCTTTATCGTGAAACTCTGTCCGCGGACGGCCTGACGCTGCTCGCTGAACCCGCGGGGACCGAGTCATGTTACCACCTGTTCGTCATCCGCAGCGATCGGCGCGACACCATCCGGACCGAGCTGCTGCGCAATCAGATCGAATGCGGGATCCACTACCCGGTTCCGCTTCATCTGCAGCCTGCCTGCCGCGAGCTGGGATACGGCCATGGGGATTTTCCGCATGCCGAGAAGATGGCTGACAGCGTGCTGTCGCTGCCGATGCATCCGTTCCTAACCGAGCGCGAGGTGAAGACGGTCAGTCATGCGGTAAACCGCGCGCTCGCGACAGGATGATGTTGTGCTAGGCGGGGAACTACAACGTCAGAAGGCGTTACTGGCGGCCACCGACGCAATAGCAGTCGCAGGCGCGGCAGCACTATCGCAGGTTCTCCGAAGCCGCAACCTCTACCCGCTTCAGCCCGGCAGTTGGGCCGAAGCGGTGGCCGGCGTAACGATGCTGGTCGTGGTCTGGATTCTTGTCGCGCGGGCGGTGGGGCTTTACCGAAACAGCCGCCGGCATGAAGTCAGGGCGATTATCAAGGCCAGTTGCGCGGCGTGGTTCACGATTGTAGCGATCATTTTTTTTGTTCATCTTGCGCCGTCGCGGCTGGTGGTCGCCATCGGCCTGGCGCTGACGATTGGTTTTGTCATGACAGCGCGCATGCTGGTGCGCCGATGCATGAAGTTCTTTTACTCGCGACCCCAGGTCGCGGTGCCTTTGGTGATCGTAGGCGCCAATACGTTCGGTACTTATCTGCGCGACCGAATAAGGGAAGAGCTCACGCAATATGAATTCCTCGGCTTTGTAGATGATCGCCCCGGCTCGAACGGCTCCAATGGGTCGAACAGACTTGGGGTAGCGCCATCGCCGGTAATCGGAGGCCTGGAACGCATCGCGAGCCTGTCTGCCGAACACTCCAATCTGGAGGCGATGATTGTGCTTCCGGAGCGCGATCACGATCAGGTCGAACACGTTATCGAACTTTGCGAACAACATCGAGTGCGCTGGCGGGTGATGCCGCAGGTGGCGCGATCGATGGCTCTCACGGTCGAGATGGTAGGCACGATTCCTCTAATCGGACCTCCGGGATCGAATATCGAAGGGCTCAACTGCATCGTAAAGCGCGGATTCGATGTCGCGATGGCGACACTGATGCTGCTGGTTCTGTCGCCGATTTTGGTGCTCGCGACAATTGCGATCTGGCTGTTCGACGGATCTCCTTTGCTCTTTCGCCAGACGCGGATCGGGATCCACGCCAAACCATTCGAACTGCTGAAATTTCGTACCATGCGTACCCACTGCTCGGACACCGTTCATCGCGAGTACGTCAAAAAGTGGATTCAAGTCAACGAAATAGAGCGTCCGGAATCGCACCACGACAAAGTTTATAAAATTGAAGACGACCCTCGGGTGACCGCAATGGGAAGGTGGCTCCGACGATTCAGCATCGATGAGCTGCCCCAACTCGTCAACGTTCTATATGGAAATATGAGCCTCATCGGACCACGGCCAGCAATGCCGTATGAGTTGGAGTTGTATCAGGAATGGCACCGGCATCGGCTCGACGCGCCACCGGGAATCACCGGGCTGTGGCAGGTCAGCGGCCGCAATCGATTGTCCTTCGACCAAATGGTGCGGTTGGATATCGAATATATCGAAGATTGGTCGCTAGCCGGCGATATGGACATTTTGCTGCGGACGTTACCGGCGATGCTGCAGGGGAGCGGAATGTGAAATCAGCCCCGGCCGACATCAGCGCCGCCGCGAACGTCGAGGGCTGGCACTCGCCGGCCTTCGCGCGCGGCGTTCGCGACAACGTGATCGGTGAGATTGGTCTCCAGGTCGTGCGGGTCGGCGGACTGGTGGTGCTCGCGCGCGCGCTGACCCCGTCGGACTTCGGACTGTTCAGAGTACTGGTCATCGTCAGTGCGATCATGATGGTGGTCAACGATTTGGCGGCACCCGATACTCTCGTGCAGCGCCATGAGTTGACCAGCGTGCACGAAACCTCAGCGTGGTGGGCGACCATTTCGGTATCGACCCTCACCTGCGGCGCGCTCTACCTCATCGCGCCGTTGATCGCGCAAGCGATGGCGATGCCCACGATTGTCGGTGCGCTGCGCTTGCTGTGCATTCCGATCCTGCTCGAGGGCGCGAGCTCGGTGCCGCTAGCGAGGCTCACGCGCAGATTAGAATTCCGCACCCTCGCGATCGCGGAGGTGCTTGGAGAGTTGGCTTTCATGGGGGTCGCGATAGGGCTGCTCGTGATGGGTCTTCCGCGCTGGAGTCTGGTCGGCGGACTGTCCGCGCGAATGGGCGCCCATGCGCTGCTGCTGTTGTGCGCCGAACCGTATGCCCCGCAGGGCCGACCGAGCGCGACCGCACTGCTCGAACTCCGAAGCTTTGCCAGCGGTGCGTTGGGCGGACAAATCCTTCACGCCCTTTCCTCCAACGCAGACTACCTGCTGGTGGGACGGATGCTTGGAAGTTCTGCGCTGGGCTTTTACGGCATGGCGTGGGATCTGCTCCGTTTCGTACCCGACCGCCTTTACAAAGTGGCCGGCCGCGTGACGGTGCCGGCTTTCTGCCGTCTGCAGCATGAACCCGAGCAGCTGCGAGGCGCCTACCTGAGCTTCTTAGGTTATATGAGCCGGATCATCGTGCCGCCGCTGGTTTGTATCGCGATCGCGGCGCCTGAGCTGTTGCGGCAGATTTATGGACCCCAGTGGGTTGCGGCCGCAACTCCCATGCGCATCCTGAGCATCGGAATAATTACGATCGGCCTGCGCGCGGGAATGGGCGCGATTTATTATGCCCTGGCACGCCCGATCTTCGACATGTATCTGCATGGACTTCGACTCGCGTTGATCCTGATTGCGGTGATGGTCACGGCGTCGAGTGGGCTGCTCTGGGTCTGTGCGGCGGTAAGCGCGGTGGAGGCCGTCTGCAGCGTCATCGGGCAGTCGGTCGCATGTCGCATGCTGAGCGTAGGATTCGGGAAGGTGTTGCTTGCTTTGGCGCCCGGTTTTACTGTCGCGGCGGCCTGCGCGGTTGCCACCCTGGCCGGACGCATTCTGGCGACCAACCTCGGACTGGGTGGTGTGCCGGAACTGTCGCTGATGGTTGCGCTGCCGGCGCTTGTGTTCCTGCTGATCGAAGCCCGTACCGTTCGTGAAATGCTCGGCAGCGCGCTCGGTTCCGTGAGCATGCACGACGGGCTTGCCAACCCCGGCAAAGGTCACGCGTAGCATGGCCCGAATATTGATCATCGCCTATACCGCCTATGCGCGCGACGGCCGCGTCAAGCGGCAAGCCGAAGCCTTGAGCAGTCGCGGCGATCAGGTTGACGTGCTCTGCCTCGCCGACGAGCAGCTCGCCGATACAAATGGAGTAACAGTCATTGAACTGCGAGTTCCGCGTTATCGCGGCGCGAACAGGATGAACTACCTTCGAAGCTATATCAACTTCTTCAGCCGCGCCGCCGCGCTAGCCGTCCGACGCAGTCTGACAGCGCCTTACGATGTAGTGATCGCTTGTACGATGCCGGACGCTGCAATTCTCAGCGCGTTACCCTGTCGGCTGTTCGGATCCAAGTTAGTACTCGATGTTCACGATACGATGCCTGAGTTGTACTTGGACAAGTTCAGCGGCCGCCACGGACACATCGGCGCAGGGATGCTGATGCTTCAGGAACGCTTTAGCGCATGGCTCGCCGACCTGGTGCTGGCTGTGCACGATTTACACGCTGAACGCCTGCATCAATCCGGCGTCCCGCTGCGCAAGCTGGTGGTGATTGCCAATGCCCCCGATCCGCGCATCTTTCCGGTTGCAGGTCCAGACCGCCGCTTCGCTTGCGCAGAAAGCAAACCGGATGACGGACCGTTCTCGATCGTCTGTCATGGCACGATTTCGCGCCGTTTGGGTCTGGATACCGCCTTAGCCGCGCTGGCCTTGTTGCACGGGCGGTTCCCTCTCATTCGGCTTAGGGTGATCGGCGGGGGTGATTATCTGAATGAGCTCAAGACGCTCAGCCGCAGGCTGGGTATCGAGTCCGCAGTTAGTTTTGAAAATCCGGTTCCGATTCAGGAACTGGCAGTAAGGCTCGGGGAGTCGCACGTCGGCCTGGTACCGAACCGCGCATCGCGCGCCACTCATCTGATGCTGCCGGTCAAGCTGCTGGAATACGTGGCGCTCGGGATGCCGGTAATATGCGCTCGCTTACGCACGGTAGAGCACTATTTCAGTGAGAAGTCGCTTCGTTTCTTTTCTTCGAACAATGCGGAGGAACTGGCAGAAGCGATGCAGGATTTGTATCTCATTCCTGCGCTTCGCCGGAGCCTTTCGAACTCGGCTGCGAAGGTCGTAAACACCTTGAGCTGGCCCGTGCATAGCCAACGCTTTTGCGATGCAGTCGACTCACTGCTCAAGATTCAGGAGGAGTAGCAAGGTGCAGGGTCCAATATCTATGGTTGTCGGTTTAGGAGAAGTGGGGGGCGCTCTCGCGCAGGTGCTGAAGCGCAGCGGCCGCATTCTCGAGCACGATCTCGAACCACTCGAGTTCGGTGAACCAGTCGGCGTGATGCATATCTGCTTTCCATTCACGCGGCAGGCGGGCTTTGTAACCGCTGCGCTCTCCTATATCGAACGCTTTAGGCCCGAACTGACGATCATCAACAGCACCGTCGTTCCGGGCACCACGCGGATGATAGCCGAACAGTCCTCAGCCCCGATCGCTTACAGTCCGGTGCGCGGCAAGCACTTTCGGATGGTGGACGACCTGCTCAAATACCGCAAGTTCGTCGCCGGTATTGACGAGCAGGCCGCAACTCGCGCCGCCGAACACTTCTGCGCAGCCGGCCTGACGGTTCAACGGATCAATAAACTGGAAACTCTCGAGTTGGCCAAGCTTGCGGAGACCACTTACTTCGGTGTGTTGATTTCCTTTGCACAGGAACTCAATCGGTACGCGAATCAGGTACACGGCGACTACGCGGAAGCCCTGGACTTTTTCGACGAAGTCGATTTTTTGCCCCACACCAAATACCACCCTGGCTTCATCGGCGGGCATTGCGTTATTCCAAACATCCAGTTGCTGCGCACGATCCAGACGTCGCCGCTGCTGGAGGCGGTACTCGAATCTAATCGGCTGCGCGCCGAAGAACAGGCTAACGAAGCGAAGACCGCGGCGCCCGGCGCGCCCACCGCGGAGTCCGCCGCACGCGGCCGCGAACGAATTGTCGGTTCCGCTCCGAAACTAGGGGCTGCTGTCGAGCGAAGTTCGTCGCCGACTCTAGAGAAACGATAATGGAATGTGCCCAGCCATCGAGGACATACAAGCCGCCGGCAAGCGCAATGCTGTGCGGCATGGCTGTGCTGGGCCTTCTGGCACTATTGATGCTTCAGTCGCGGAACGTTGCGCTTGGCATCGTTGGCATTGCAGGCGGAATATTGATGATCTGGGTTGCCTGGCGCGTGCAGCGCGACGAGGCTCAGCTGCTATGCGCCCTGCTGGTGATCGAAGAACTCAGCGGGGCTACCTTTTTGCCGCTTACCGATAATCAGCACTACATGGTCCGCTACCCATTGCTGATAGCATTTTGCGTTACCGCAGTGTGGACGGGATCGCGAAGGATGGAGATTTGGCGAGGTGGATTTCGCGACTACCTGATTTATTTCGGCTTGGGTGTCATAAGCATTGGTTATTCGTTGGTGCCGGAGTATTCCGCCGCCAGGATAGGGGCCGCATTTCTGATATTTATGGGGATAGTCACGATAGCGTGGTCGGTAACTGACCGAAAAAGCGTCGACCGTCTGCTGAAGTGGTACCTAATCGGCACCGGGATCGTGTGGATAGTGGTGTTACTCGGCATGGTCCTTATGTCCCAGGATCTGGTGTGGGACGTCGAGAAAGTGAGCGGCGTGGTGCGGCTGCGAAGCATATACGGTTCGCCGAACGCGATTGGGGAAATGGCACTCGCGACGATCGGTACCGGAATGGTCGTCTGGGGCTCCATGGATGGATGGAAGCGGGTGCTGCTCGGGGCAGAGATGGCAATTGCATTGGCGCTCGGCGTGCTCGCGGATTCGCGTTCGCCGTTTGTCGGTGTGGCGGTTGGCGGACTGTTGTATTTGATTTGGAGATACCGGATGCGCGCGGTGCCGATGATTGTTGTGCTGGGTGTGGTGAGCGTTGGGCTTGTTTCCCAGCTGAATCCCAAATATCTGACGCGCGGCAACGTGTCGAGTCTGACTGGGCGGACCGAGATCTGGAGATTTGCGATCGAGAAGATCGAACAGCGTCCACTGTTCGGATGGGGCTTCGAGGTGGAAGGGGAAATCATGAAGGCCCGCGACTTCCCGATCTGGTGGGGGCCGTGGGAGGAGGGGCCGCGCAGCTCTTTGCACAACGAGTACCTGTCAAAAGCGGTCAGCCTCGGTGTTCCTGCGCTGCTCTTTTGGGTGTTTTTCTTCATGCGCCCGTGGCTTGCGCTGCTAAGAAGCAAGGAGGATCCGTGGAATTTGAAACCGCTGTTCTTTCTCGTTGTCGTTCCAGTTCTGCTCCTGGACTTTACCGAAGGCACCGCGGGTGAGTGTCGCTTCGCGGTGGGAATCATCGCGACGCTTGGTTGGGCACTGGCGGAAAGGTGGCGACTGGCGACTAGGCAGCGGCGTGCCGCGACGGTTTCACCGCAGCCCCTCATCCTGACGACACCTTCGCTGCGGCGGACAGGCTGATGGATTCGTGCTCTCAGGCGGCGAAATGAATCACAATTCTCTTCCGATTCTGATGTACCATGCGATCCGCTCGGCGGCGGACAGCGTGCTGCCGCCGACCGCGAGTATCGAGCATGCGGTCGAAACGGGCGATTTTCGCGCTCAACTCGATACGATTGTCAATTGCGGGTATCGCACGATCAAGCTCGAGGATCTCGATCGTCCCCTGGCGGCGGCCAAATCGCTCCTGATCACTTTCGACGACGGTCATCAAAGCGATCTGCTGGAGGCCGCACCCGAACTTGCGCGGCGAAATCTGCACGCGATTTTTTTTGTCATTTGGTCCTATCTCGGGCGTCCCGGTTATATGACTCGCGAACAGGTGCTGGCGTTGAGAGGGCAGGGATTCGAGATCGGTTCACATGGTCTAACTCACGTACGACTGACTCAGATAAGTGTGGCCGAGGCCTCGCGCGAGGTGTGCGAATCGAAACGGCAATTGGAGGATTTGCTCCAGGAACCGATTGCGGCTCTGGCGATTCCATTTGGGTACTACAACGATCAGGTGCTTCAGGCCGCGTGGGCCGCGGGCTACCAGCGGGTCATGACGTCAGATTTCAGAGTTGCCAAACGCAAACGTCGGGTGATGCCCCGGATGGGTCCGATGGCGGACACCACTTCCCGGGATTTCCAGTGGATGCTCGAGACGAGCAGCGGCGCCGCAATCGGTCATCATGCGATCGAAGCCATAGGGGTGCGACTGCGGCGCCTGACCAGTTACGCGGAAATGCTGATGGCGCGCGCTCACAAGGTGGAAGATTTAACGAAGGCCGAGAAGTGATCGGCGAGGACTAAGAAATAAAATACAATGCGTGAAAGTCAAATGGCCGACTTCTTCCGGGCTCTGGGACATAAGATCGTCCAGACCAAGAGTTGTTTCTGGTATAGTTCGCATCGCTTCCTGTACAAGAACCTGCCGATCCATCGCTGCGTGGATCCTTCGCAAGCCGAACTGACTAAGGTAATGATCCGGGGTGCGGCATTGGCAATTCGCTATCCGGGGACTCCTGGTGACGCGACTGCCGACGGAGGAATGTACATCTGCTCGGATCCGAACTATGAGTTCGCGTCGCTCTCGGCAAACGCACGCAGTCATACCCGGCGGGGGCTTGCCCGCTGCACCATTGAACAGATGGACTTCAAGGATCTCGCAGTCCAAGCCTATCCGCTCATCACGGAAACGAATCTGCGCCAAACCGGAAAGCAGCCGCATCGCAACGAGTCGCAATGGAAATCGTTTTGCGATCTTGCAGGTAGATGGCCGGGCCTTGAGGCATGGGGTGCATTCATCGATGGCGAACTAGCGGCCTTTATCGTTGCTATACTGGCTGAGGATTGTTACTACATCCATCTGCAAAAAAGTGCCTCCGCACTTCTCAAGCACTATTCAAACAACGCGCTCCTGTTTACCGTAATGAAAACGGCGCTGGCTCGTCCGGAGGTTGGCTTTGTCGCGAACGGTCAAATCGCGCTGGCCGCAAAAGAGGGGCTTTTTCATTTCAAGACCAGCATGGGCTTCGAGATTCATCCCTTCAAAGAGCAAATGGTTTTTAATCCGCTGATAAAGCCTGGTCTATGGGCAGGCAAAGCAGTGACCAGCCGGCTCACGAGAATTGTTCCGGAAAACCTTTTCTGGCGCAGGGTTTCGAAGGCGCTTGAGCTGGCTGGAGACTGAACTGCATGCCTGCGGAAATGCCGATCGCAGGTTGCACTGGAAGCGGAGAATGTGATGGCGGGGTCGACTACTCGAGGATGGCCGGCCCGCGCCCTATTTCACCATGCGCCCAAGAATTCCCGCGCGCAATCCTTCGAGTGACCGATACCGATTGACGAGTCTTTCGTAGCCCACCCCGACCAGAAACGGCAGGAAATTGAAAACCAGGTACCTGGGCTCGGGCTCCCACATCCGAAGGTCGATTCGCTCGAAGCCCGCGTTATAGCCTTCGGCACAAACGGTCTTGCGGGAATTCAGACGATAATAAGTGGGCCAGGGGTCGTGCACTCCGGGAGGATACCCACGCGCCCAATTGGCGACCAGATGGTGAAACCAGCTGGGAGTCAGCTTCGCGACGATCGCGACATAGTGCCAGGAATTTGGAGTACGAAAGAAAAACATCCCACCTTTTTTGAGGACTCTATGCACCTCACGCAAGAATTTATTGGGCGCAGACACATGTTCGAGCACCCAATCACAGACAACCGCGTCGAATGTGTTGTCCTCGAACGGCAGCGGGTCGTCTGATCCGACTACGTGGGCTTCATCCAGTTCAGGGTTGCGAAGCACCTCTGGATCAATGTCGGCGCCGACAACACGCGCGACCTCGCCTTTGAGGACGCGGATTGGCCCACGGTCGGCAGGCGGACCGGCGCCCAAATTAAGTAACACCGTTTGGCGAGTGATCTGCGTTCGTATCCAACCGTAGAAGGCAACCCCACCGTCGCGAGTCTGGTCCGGATAAAAACGCTCAAAGGTACTTGTCGATATCATACAAAACCCTGCCGGCCGGTATTTGACACGCCTGAGCCCGCTATAAGAGTCGAGACTGGAAAAGCGCCGACCGTCCACCCGGGTGTCGCCGGGCTGTGCTGTAATGAAAATATATAAAAAAGCTATAAATGTCAAGAAATTATAAGAAAAAAGGGGAAGAACGGTATAGACAACAATAGAGTTGTGGGGGTAGACTTGATTCAGCAGTAGGCTCTTCCGGATCTCAGAGTCCAATGCGGATCATGAAACGACCCACATTTCCAAAGAAGAAGCGGACCCCGGATGCTCCGTTCACCAAGCCAGCCGAAGGACCGTTCGAAGCTCAAACGCTATTCAAATACTTTCCAACGCTCAAACTCGACAAACTCAAACGGCTGGCCGGGGCGATGTCGCTAGCGCGTTTAAGTCGAGGCGATCGCGTCTTGGGTGACCTCGAGTCGCGAACCGACATCCTGCTGGTCTTAAAGGGGGCGATCGCGGTGATCTGGCAGCGCGATCGCGGGCATCAGGTACTCGTGACTCTGCTGGCGCCAGGCGAGATGTTTGGGGTGTCTTCCTCCTTCCTGCCGGAGTTGGCAAAAGGTCTGAGAGGATATGCTTTCACTAATAGCCTGGTAGCTACAATCGATTCGAAGAAACTTCTGGACATACTGCTCGGCGTTGACCTGGAGGCTTTCAAATCCGCGACGGGAATGACGATGGGATGGTCGTTCAATACGCTTATGCGGTACATAAGGATGGTCCACCTGTTGCCGCGCGACCGGCTGGTGATTGCGCTGATCGAAATGGCAGCTAAGTTTGGCGTACGTGATTCGAGAGGCCTGATAGTGAATTTGCCGATCAGTCAGAAGGACCTGGCCAACCTGCTAGGTGCATCGAGGCAGACGGTCAACGCGGATTTGGGCCACCTGGTGCGCTTGGGCGCGGTCGTCAATCTGCACCACCAGATGGTTGTGGTCCCGGAAAAGCTCTTCGCCCTGATTGACGATTATGGAGTCCATCAGCTTGGGGCTTCGAGTCGACATTTTGGATCCGAAGTCGAGCTAGCCCTCGATTAGTTCGCTCTCGCAAAATTGACGTCGTATCTATGAAGTAGCCTGCCATCGCAACTACCTCGCCATTTGTGATGCTCTTGGCCTGCTCGATTGCAGGATTTTCTCAACTGGCCGCAAGATGCACGCAAGGAGATGCTGACAGTGGCGTTGCTACCGTCGTCATCGCCACGCCGAACTCGTCGCCTTCTTTCAGTTTCGGGCCAAGCGCCACACAAAAACCGGCGTGGCGTCTGGAATCTGCAACGACCGGCGGGCCCCACAAGCATCCCGTAGTTAAACGGCGGCTGACCGCTTCGATCTGCGCTTCACTCCGACAAGCGTCTGGTGGTTCAATCTAGCAGAGCGTTGGTCCGTCCTGATCGCCAACCAGGCGAACCGGCGCGTTAGCTTAACCACCGCCGGTGTCTCGCGCCTTGAACTTTCTTGTTCTCCTAGCGCAACTGCCTGAGTTCCCGCGCAGCATGCGCGTCCCCAGCCCGCGCAATTCCCTTTTTCCACAGGTAAGATTCCGAAATTGACCTGGGCGCGACGCCCCCGCTGGCAGACCGCCGTCCGTGGCGACTCCTGGTATGACAATTTTAGCCACGCCGCGTTCTGACCGCTCCGACCGGCGCCCTATCCACTCTCCGCCAGTGTCAAGTTCCCGACACTTCTTTCCTTTTTGTGCATTCACAATGACGAGAGCATTGAAATCGACTGCTCCGCTTGTGTAAGTACACCACTCAAGAAATCCGTCGAGCAATCCGATCGATAATCAACGAGGCTGGGCGGGCCGGGGGGAAGAGAAGATATGTCACATCGATCGTCGCTGCGGATTACGGTTCTCGCCTTAAGTTCAATATTCATGTTGCTCGCCAGCGCCAGCCTGAGCCCGGCGCTGGCAAAACTCAGGAGAACCACGGCGACCATCGAGATTACCTCGCCGGACCGATACAGCGTGGTCTCCGGTATCGTCACGATAGTGACCCAGGAACAAGCGCCGATAAGCTGGATGAATGCATTTGTCGATGGACGATGGTTTGTTTCGGACGGGTCGGCAAAACCTTATTCGGTCCAGTGGGACTCGACGACGGTTCCGAACGGCAGGCACACGCTAACGGTCAAAGGCTACAACGACGCAAATCAGCAGCTCGCCCAATCCAGCATAGTCGTCCACGTGTCCAACGCTTCGCCAACTCCAACCATCGTCTCCACTCCGTCCCAGACCACGCCCACGGCGACCTCTACACCCACGGCGACCTCTACACCCACGCCGACCTCCACGCCCACGCCGACTGGCACTACCTACTATGTGTCGCCTACTGGCAGCGATTCAGCTGCGGGGACGTCAAGCGCGCCGTGGCGGACGATTCAGAAGGCGGCCGACATGCTGCAACCGGGGGAGACCGCCATCGTAGCTGCAGGCAACTACGGCGAGCGGGTGTCGATAGCGCGCGCAGGGACGCTAGCTGCTCCAATCGCTTTGCAGGCCGCCAATTCGGCGGACGTCAAGCTCTTGGGCTTCGATCTGTCAGGCAGCAGCTGGGTGCTGAACGGATTTGACATCTCGACCCAAACCAACGGCAGCGCCGGAGTGGGAATCTACGTGACCGGATCGGCCTCGAACGACACAATCGAAAATAATTACATCCATGAGCTGTGCCACGAAGGGATTTTCATGGATCCGACGGTTTCGCACATCTCTGTTCTCAACAACCGCATCTGGCGCGCGGAGATGGCGGGCGCGCAGGTCGATGGCACTAACGATCTTATCCAGGGCAACGAAGTCTGGGGAACCCAGCAGGAGCCGGTCCTGGCAGGTGGAATCTATTCCGGATGCGTGACGCCCGGTGGCGCCGATGCGGACGGATTCCGCTTCTTCGGGCAGTATAACGTCTTCAAATCCAACTACATCCACGATATCTATACAGTGTCGCCGACCAACCCCAACCCGCACACCGACTGCTTCCAGACTTGGGGAAGCACCGCAATGAAAGTGGATGACATCCTGATCGAGCAGAACTTCTGCCGCTGGCCGGTCGCCTCGACCACAGTGGACGCGGAGACCGCGATGATCGAGGGCGTCGACGGGCCGGTGGGGACGGTAACTTTTCAGAACAACGAACTGTCCGACATGCGACAGGGAATAGTGGTGGGGTCCAACGTCGGCGCGCTGAAAATCTATAACAATACCTGGGACCACATCCTGGAAGAAGCTCTGATTTTCAACGACGTCAGATCGTCGGCCGATGAAATAATCAACAACATCTTCTACGATGTCGGCGCCAGTGGCGACTCCTACGCCGAGGTCCCGAGCGGCAGCCCGGTGTTCGAGGCCAACGATTTCCGTATGCCCGGCGGCGCCAGCCTGGGCACCTATCCGACCGTGGAGTCGTATATAAGCGTCGATCCGATGTTCCTCAACTATGGCGATTCGACCGCTGCCGGCGCGGACTTCCATCTGCAGTCCGGCTCGCCTCTCAAGGGCGCCGGGGTCACGCTGCCCGAGGTAACCAATGACTATTACGGAACCAGTCGGGGAACGTCCGGGTACTCAATCGGTGCCGCTCAGTAGCCCTCGCTGCGAGGTGGATTGGACAGCCCATGGCTATTGTCAGAGCGACGTTCGATAATAGTGAATTGACTGCCAGAAGCCCCCGCCAAATCGGGCGCGGATGGAGCGGAGCACGCCTTGGGTCAGGAGATATCTGGGATGCAGGTAAAGTCCGCCATTGTTTAGCGAAAATAGCATGCGGTGGAGTTTCCAGTTCTTGACATTGCGCAGCAACCTGAAGCGCGCCGTCACTCCAAGTGTTTGCATGCCAAAAGAGAAATTAAAGCTAAACCAAAGCGGCTGAGAGTTCATCACCAAATCGGGTTGAGTCTGGTTGCCGACTTCCGCGAGCGGGCCTTTCGCTAGGCGGAAGACGACTGTCTTGTCAAGGTCAGGCATTCGGACGGCGACCGGGCGTAGCATGCGTAACAAGAGCATCGGGTACCTGTCGCGCATCTGTGCCGCAAGGCCGTCGTAGGCCGCAGCGATCTCGGGCATCGTCTTGCTCTCTATCGGGTCGTACGCACGCTGATCCACCCCCGGCAGCTGGTCGAATCGCGCCAGGGCGCGGGATGAATCGTGCTCGGCGCCGAGCTCGTAGGTATCCCCCGGATAAAGTACCACGGTGCGCTGACCATGCCTGCTCAGATGGTCGGCGGCGTCGCGCGCAGAATTGGCAAAGTTGTTGACGTACTTGTTGTCGAGGCTCGAAAAGTAGATGAAACTCGCGAACGGAATGGTGGCCTTCGCGCGTAAGGCGCCATGCACCGACGAGAGATTGTCGAGAACCCGCTTTGCTCTCTGCGGCAGAAATTGCTCGTGGGGTTCAAGTCCGGCGTAAGCGGCGAGGGAAAATTGGTTCAAGAGCACATCGACAGGCCCGATGTCATTGAGAATCCTTTTGCATGCGCCGGTGCTGATACGGGCGTCGTTGGCATTGAAGATGACTTGTCCCTGACTCACGACGGCCAGTGCAGAGTCCATCAGGCCGGCGTGATAGCAATAGACCCTGGTCGCATCAGGCTGGTCGGACAACGGTACGATGTGTCGGTGCGGCAGCGGCTGAAATCGCTCATAGCCAAGCTTGCGAAGCGCCGGAGAAATCTTCGCGTATTCACGATCCTGAATGAGTACAGTTACACGCGTTTTGAAGGCGGCCGGAAACGAGTCGAGGGTCGGAAAGTGACAATGGTCAGGATGCTCATGTGAGATCCAGATATAATCGATCTTCTCGAGCATCGCCTGATCGAACTTGGGTTCGGGTAGCAGACTCCACGAGTTGTTGAATATCTTTCCGAATAGCCACGGGTCCATCAGGATCGATGTATCGCCGCAATCTGCGACGATGCATGCATGTCCGACCAAGTGTATCTTCATGGTTCTTTAGCCTGACTGTTCGGTTCCGGCATCGGAGCTTCGCGGCCCTTTGCAGAGCGTGGCCCGCAGAAGGCCCCTTCTTCCAGGGGCAAACCCAAATCGAACCGCGCCATACAAGCGGTGACCATGGCGAGTCTTCTTGGTGGGGCGCTTTGTATCCATGCCCCTGTAATGAGGAGGGGGGTGGAGCGGCCGGGGGCGGGCCGAGAAGGACGGAGGGGGGCCGCCCTTTAGCCCGGGACGCCACCCGGCCGTCCGAAGGAAGCATGTTTCCAAGATCGTCTTCTTCATCTCGGTGAAAGATTCATTGAATTTGACATAGAAAGATAGATAAGGCAAGACGACATTACAAATAAATATAAAAAATATGAAATGTGTTGATTTATCTTATCTTAATATAATTATACATCCTTGTATTAGCCTTTAATATTTGGTAGGTTAAAAAACGAACCGGATTTAGGGGCTTATCATCACGAAGAATCGACGAAATAGAGACTGGACGAACCTCGAGACGGCCACCAAAGGTTTCTCTGGAAACCGCCTGCGACAGGGATAATTCGTGAAAGTCACGCTCGTTTCGCATGCTTCGGTCATAATCGAGTCGCACGGTCTTCGAATCTGGACCGACCCATGGCTCCGCGGGAAGGTCTTCAATCAATCGTGGTCATTGTTCCCGCCGGCCGCATTTGACCCGGCGGTACTGGACGGAATCGACTATCTGTGGATTTCGCACATTCATCCGGATCACTTTCACATTCCGAGTCTGAATTCGCTGCCGCCCGACTTCAAACGGCGGGTCAAGGTCTTGTTCCAGGACAATCACGCCGATCAAGTCTTCGAAGTGCTGGAAAAATGCGGCTACAAGAACTTCCAGGTGATACGGCATCGAAAGCAGACCGCGCTCGGCGACCAGACGTCGGTTTACTGCTACGGGGTTGGGACGCTCGATTCCTGCCTGGGCGTGATCGAACCGGAAGGGGCTTTGTTCAACGCCAATGACGCGAGGCTGAACACCGCCGATTGTCGCCGGGTGAAGTCGGACATTGGGCGGATCCACGCGATGCTCAGCCAGTTTTCGCTCGCGGTCTACAATGGCTTTCAGCCGCGCGACTCCCACCTCACGCGCGGCGCCGCGGCGGTGCTCGAGAAAATTTTCGGCAATCACGCGGACCTCGGCGCAAAAGTCACCATTCCATTTGCGAGCCTGATGCGGTTTTCCCTGGCGGACAATCGCTATATGAACGCCTTTGCCAATCGTCCACGCGACGTGTGGGAGTTTGCGCGTCGGCGCGGTCTCGGGGTGGCAATCCTGTTCCCCGGCGACGCTTACGATTCGTCTGTAAGCTACGACTCGACCTTGCCACTGGAAAAGTACGATGCGCTCTATGAGACCATCGAGCAGTTTGCCTACGATACGCCGGCGGTCGTCCCGTTACAGTCGATAGAGAAAGCGTTCCGCGAGATGGTACGCCATCTGCGTGAAAAATATCCCGTTCTGCTACTGCGTATGCTGAGGACTGTGGTGGTGAAACTGCCCGACCTTGACAAAACCGTGGCGTTCTCCATCCCGGCTGACTCGTTCAGCGAAGTCGGAGCGCAGCAGCCGCCCGACCTTATAATGTGTTCGCAGGCGCTGCACTTCTGCTTCTTCACACCCTATGGATTGCAGACGCTGTCGAGTTCGGCGCAGCACACGATGCTTCGAAATCGGCTCAACTGGCGGATCCACCGGGCGCTGTTTGCGCTGAACAATGCGCATGCGTATGGCCGTCTCAAGTATATGCTCAGCAGCGACACCATGAGCTTTCTCGGGAAAAGGCTTCGAGCGGCGGCCCGCTATACAGACCTCACGCGCGCTCGAATCAGATTCCCTGACCACTATCACCCCAAGGATCGTGCCAATTGAAGCGGAACCAACTGTCAGGCCGGTTTGTTGGAGCAGGCCTCGAGATGAGCAAGTATCTGGCAATAACTCCGGCCCGCGACGAAGAGCAATTTCTGCCCGGATTGATTAGCAGCATGGTGGCGCAAACGCGCCTACCGCAGCGCTGGATCGTCATCGATGACGGCTCGGCCGATGGCACCGCGCAAATCCTCGATCAGGCCGCACGGCAACATCGCTGGATCCAGCCGATACATCTCGGGCGAAATCGTCCCCGGGAAGCGGGCGGCGAATCGGTGATTATGCAATTCCTTCCACGCGATGTCTGGCAGGACGTTGATTTCGTTTTCCGGCTCGATGCGGACTTGAGTTTTGCGCCAGACCTCGTGGAACTGATGCTCAAGGAGTTTGCCACCAATCCTGAGCTGGGAATCGCGGGCGCTACCTTGTACGAGCCAAGCGATCGTCGCTGGCTCGCAATGCCAGCGATTCATTCGTTTCACACCCGCGGCGCCACCAAGATGTACTCGTCGGAATGCTTCGCCGCGGTCGAACCGCTGGAAGGATGTCCGGGCTGGGACACGATCGACGAGATGCGCGCGCTGAGAGATGGCTTCAAAACCCGGAGCTTCCCGCATATCTGCGCGTACCATCACCGCCCGCAGGGCGAGGCAGCCGGGGCTTGGCGAGGCCAGTTCGGCAAGGGGCAGACGGCTCACTACATCGGCTATTCGCCGATCTTTCTACTCGCCCGAGCCGCGCGGCTGGCGGTTACCCGGCCGCTGTCGGCATTGTGTATGGTGGCCGGATATTTCGAGAGTCACCTGAGGCAGCGTCCGACCGTCAACGATCCCGGGCTCATCAGTTTCATACGCCGTCAGCAAGTGCGCCGCTTGTTGATGCTGGATTCAGTGTGGCGCTGAACCCAATGAGGTTGCGATCAGAACCAGAGTTGGTAGTCGATCTGTGTTGGCAAAGGTAACTCACGTGGACAGCTATTTAGGTCGGACTCAACGGCTTTTTCTGGTCATGAGGTCGGGGAAATTTGGAGCGCTCGCACGAGAACTCAGCAAGCGAATGTTTTCGAATAAAGAATCGTATCTGCTCCGACGCGACCTCACCGTCCCATTTCATTGCGCCGCGCCGAAACAGCCGATTGAAATAAGGCCAGTCCGCGATACCGATATACCCGAGATTCTCAGAGCGCGCCCCGGACGCTTGCTCATCCTGCGAGCCAACATTCAGACCTGCTACCTCGCCGTAACCGCGAGCGGTGAGATCGCCTACATGCAATGGTTAGTTGCGCGGGGTGAACTCGAACGATTTAAGCCCTTTTTCGACGGTGACTTGAAAGACCTCGGTAAAGATGACGTCCTGCTTGAATTTGCCTATACCTTCGAAGGGTTTCGGGGGCAAAAAATAATGGGTGCCGCGATGGCTGCGATCGCGGAAAAGGGTCTGCAAAGCGGCGCTCGTTTTGCGGTCACCTACGTTCAGAAAGACAACATTCCGGCGCTCAAAGGCTGCGCCGCAGCAGGCTTCTTCCCTTATCTGACCCGGGTGGAAAAATGGCGAGGCTTTTCGTTTACGGAATCTTTCAAAAACCTTCCAAACGATGCGCATGGTCCGTTTGCGGCGGAAACCGCAACGTCGCTATCGCCGAGTTCAACCCTTCCTGAGCGCGGCGCGCACACCTGATCGCACCATAGGGATGTGGGGAAAGAACGGGTGGCAGAGAGCTTTCTGATAGCGTCGGGTTCGGTGGATATTACGCCGTGGCGGCCGATGAGGCTCGGCGGTTTTAGCAAACGAATTGCACCGTTCACATCCATCGCCAGTCCGCTCGAAGCAAATGTACTGATCATAAAAAACGCCTCGTCGAGTGTGACGATTGTTAGCGTCGACCTCCTTTATCCTGGCGAAACGTTACGGGCTCATCTGATAAAGAATCTCGGACTCGCCGGCAAGGAGGAAGAGCTGTTCTTCTGTGCGTCGCATACGCATTCGGCGCCTATGACAGCTCCATCGATGACGCGTTTGGGAGTTCCTGACGCCGAGTACGTTGGTTATGTTGCGGACCGAATAACGACCTTAATCAAGTCCATCCAGCGTGAAGGGGAGTCGTGCTCCTGTAGCTACCATCAAGGGGCCGCAAATCACTCGATGAACCGGCGGCTGATTCGCCTTCGCCTGACGCGGTCCGGGCTCGTCAGATCTTCGGGTTTGGGACCCAATCCGAAAGGGAACCGGGACGAGAGCGTGCGAATTCTCAAAGTCTCGAAGCCTGGCGGCAAGTTGGCGGCGGTAATCTGGAATTACGCGTGTCACCCTACTGAATTTCCGGGCTTCCTCGAGATTTCGGCGGAGTACCCGGGAATAGTTCGCGCCCGCTTGCGATCTGAATTCGGCGAGATTCCTGTTCTTTTCCTGCAGGGTTTCTCTGGCGATGTCCGTCCCCCGTTTTCCGGGAGAAGGCCTGGGATTGCGGGTTTCGCCCAAAGAATCCTGGTAGGGCCGCAATTTCGGAGACCGCTCGAGCGCGAATGGGAGGAATGGGCGAACAGCCTGGCGGACTCGGTCGCTTCGTTCGCACGGTCGCCGCTGCGGAGCTTGAAGATAGACTCGCTGATACTGAAACGGATCGAGGTCCCTGAATACGAGGTTGCCGCCGGCGGCAGCGGCGAGAAATCCCTCAACTGGCATCTAATCGACTGCGGTGGGTTTCGGATTGTGGGCGTTAACGCCGAACCTGTGGTCGACTACAGACGCCAATTGGAAGCATGCTTTCCCGAAAAGCCGTTACTAACCGTCGGATGCCTGGACCAGCCCATCTGTTACTTGCCGACTGACAAGATGATTCCCGAGCGGGGCTATGAAGTCGAGGGCTTTCGAACGCTATTCAATTTCGCCGGACGTTTTCGGAATCGATTACAGGACGCCGTCATCCGACGGATGAAAGCGGCAACGACCTCCTAAAACAAGACGCTGTCGGAGAGCCTACGAATGAACAACTGCTGGGTTGTCGGAATGGTCCGTATTCGCTGCCTAATGGCAATACTGATTGTGTTGATCGCCGCTGGTGGTGCAATGGCAGCACAAGGCCTTTGGGTCGCCAATTCGCAGAGTCTCGCGGAATTCCAAGGCCCACTCAAAAGCGGCAGGACGCCAGCCCATCGTGTTATCCGCAGCAAAATCCTGGACGGAAGCTCTACCATTGCGTTCGACGGGAGTGGGAACCTGTGGGTGACTAATTTCAATACCAACACGATTCTCGAGTTCAAAAAGGCACAACTTAAGCGCTTAAGAAGAAATCCGGCTCCAGCAGCGGCGGTGACCATTTCCGAAGACTTCAACAGTACTCTCGATGGTCCCGAGGGGCTTGTCTTCGACACCTCCGGAAATATGTGGGTCGGAGCGGAGCACGGACAAGAGATCCTGATGTACGCGCCGGCGCAATACGCTGCAAGCGGCAACCCCACTGCCACAGCGATCCTCAACGCGAACAGCTTCAATTTCGATTCGCCATCGGAGCTCGCGTTCGATGCAGTGGGCAATCTATGGGTCGTCGACGAAGACATATTTAACGGCAATGGCGGCGCAGGTGAGGTCTTTGAATATACTAAGGCGCAAATCACCGGGTTATCGGCGGGTACTCACTACATCGATCCAGTGTTTGGAATCGCTCTACCATGGTTCACGCATCTTGAGGGCTTGGCATTTGACAGCATTGGTAATATGTGGCTGGCGGACGAGCGCGGCGTGAACGTTTACAAGTTTGCCGCGGATCAACTAACCGGGACAGGAATGTCTCAGAATCTCACACCCGCTGTGGTCTTGAGCCCCACCAGCGAATCGGGTCGTTGCCCTGAGAGCCTCGATGGTCCCTACGGTATCGCGGTCGATCAGAAAGGTAACTTGTTCGTGAGTAACGCGAACCTTGCGGGCCAATGTTTCGGTAGCCTGGTCAAGTTTTCTGCCGAAAGCATCCAATCGAGTGGCAGCCCCATTCCGAAAGTGGTCATCACCACGACCCGACACGGCAATAACATCAACGATCCGAACAGTCTGACATTCGGGCCATTGCTACCTTAAGTGAGCAACCGCCAGCGAGTCGGCTAGTTCCCACCCGTTTCGAGATTGCCTGTAAGCCCGGGGCGCGAATTCGTCGTTGACGAAGGCAGAAGCGCCTACCGTCGCCGAGCGCATCCGCCACGAAGTCGATCTACCTCAATTCTGCTGGTTTCTAGGGGGTAGGCCAGATCGCCATAATCATCCAGCCTGGCAGGGAGCACCTTTTCCTCCTAGTCCTTAGGAACTGAAGAAGACACCTTCAGATGGTTCTTTACACCTCGCACGCCGCTCGCATTTCTCGCAATCGCCTCAGCGCGTGATGCTACTGCAGAATCGTGTACCGTGCCCCTTAGCGTCACGACGCCGGCGGTGGTGGTGACGTGAATCTGGCCAGACCGCAGGTCCTTGGCGGCAGCGAGCTCTGTTTTCACCGCTGTCGTGATTCTCGTATCATCCAGCGCCGTAACGGTCCCGTGATAAGCGTTCTTCGCCGCGCTTTCAGTGTTTTCGCCCGCCTGATGCATCGAGTCGCTGGCGGAAGTGCCACCGGTCTGTGCGAAAACCGGCGGTGCCAACCAAATTCCAAGAATCACAGACTGCGCCAGAACCAGTATCTTGATCTTGCTGCTCATAAGTGTAATCTCCTCTGAATTATTGGGTTGAAATCCTACGCGAATTATTCTCGCCTCTTCCTCGGAGCAGTGAAAGCACCAGAACCAACACCACAGTGCCGCCCACTGAATAGGAAGATGGAAACTCCTCACGCTGTTCGATCACGAGGATGAAGCTATCGTATCGATAAACGCCCAGAGACGAGGAGCACTATCAGAATAATGACTACGATTCCGCCGATTCCGATTCCCCCGGCAGGTCCATAGGCATAATAACCACCGCCGCCGCCAAACAGCAGAAGCAAAATCAGAATTATTAGCAGTGGCGACATGTGGCTACCTCATGAGGGCGGAGAGTTAAGACTAATCCAACCCGCAAGACTACCGAAGTTGTAGCATGTTTCCACCACGAATAACAACTGGAGTGAAGCTACTCAGGGCTCTCGCGAGTAGCGTTCCGGTAACGCATCTGGCGGTGAGAGGCCGTTAGCGAAGCCGAACTGTGCGCAGGGCAAAGTGTGTGTTAATGCACGATATATGGTCGGCGAGCGAATGCCCGGCATGCTGAGGGATGAGTCGCCGAGGCCACGAGTTATTTCATCGAATGTCGGACAGACGATATATGTTACCCGGAGAACCGGAATGTCAGATTAGAACCTACCTGCCGAGTAATCGTTCATGATATCTTAGCTGCTATGAAGAATATTGTAACGAAAGCTGCTAGATACACTGCCTTTGCGGGTATTGCGCTCTTGATGGGTACGTTGGGTGTCGCCGGATGCAAGGCTACGGTTGAGGGTCCCGGACCGGCGGCGCAAGGGCCGGCTGGTGCACCCGGAGCGCCAGGCCCGGCCGGAGCGCCAGGAGCAATGGGCGAGACGGGTTCGCAAGGTGCACCGGCTGCGGCAACGAAGTCCTCCGAGTCATCCACCACGACCGAGTCCAACACCAATCCCGATACCGGTGGCAGCACAACCACGGAGAAGTCCAAGACCGAGAAAAGCAGTAACTAACTGTCGAAGGGCCGCATAGTGTCGCTCGGCAGCCAGATCCGTATCGTCTGGCATACGAAGCAGGGTGTGACCTTTCATCTGGAATGATTCCCTCTCGACCGAGGCGCGGCATACTCCGCTGGTTCCTTGGCCTGGCTGGGTCGGAGGAGTCTATGTGCAGTGTGTCATGATTGTGGGGCTGGTCGCCGGCTACATCGGGAGCAAGATTGAGTGACGGCGGCTCAGGAGTAAACCGCTTAATGTAGGGGCGCGGCTTTTATCCGTCCGGCAACACTGACAGCTAGATCGCAGGGGGATGTGGCGGAAATGAAATCCGCTCAACGGTTCGCCACCTCAGCGTGATGAGTCTTGCGGTCGTTATCCTCGTTAGCGCTTGTGGCACCACTAGCACCAGCAAGGAAACAACCACTACCTATGTCCCGGCGCCGCCGGCGCCGGCTGTCGTGCAGGCTCCGGCAGAAGTTCCCGCTCCTGCGCCCGCACTACTGAGCGGGGTCATGAAGTCGGCTGTAGGCGCAATACGTGCCGGGCATATTGCGGCCAGCGCGCTAGGTGGGTCGCGGTAAAAAGATCAACTGACCTGGCACTAGAACGCGGGCAACCCGGCGTCGATAATTCGATCGCTTGCCTGTGCTCAAAGCATAATCCGAATGATTTCTTGGTGGTTTGAAGGAGGCGGGAGTAGCCTGTGCCCCTCGGGCGCTGAAGGGGACCAGCTCAGCGCGCGGCGGAAATCGAATAACTCGTGCAAGATTACCAAAATTTTCTTAGCTCCCGTCCCCGTCGAGTCGCAAAAGGCCACGTACATGCGAAGATTTCGCGCGATTCTCCGGAGAATCCGCAACATCGGTGATTCGCTGGCGGAGGGCAGGGTGGGAAGACCTCCACCTTACGACCCATTCGCTCACCCAACCGGCTTCGCCATAGAGTGGACCTGAAAGGATTCGGACCCGCGTCTTAGATGCAAGGAATCCGGCGCGTTCGATCACCTTGACCTCGGTTCCTTGGTTCCTTGCGCAATCAAAAAAGCCTCACTGTGAAGGACCATCATGGCGATTCCCGTCTTGTCGTCAGCTACTGCCAGTTTGACCAACTCATCGAACGCTTGAAGATCCCGGCAAACGACGACATCGGGTCCACCCGTATCAACCGCTAGGCGACCGTGTTCGCCGATGTTGGGCCGGTCGGTCATCGGGGGAGCGGCAGTAGCCTCTGATAGCGAACTTCAGAAAGGTGTCTGCTCCTTCCGGTTCCGTTTGGCCGAGCTGATGGCCGCAGTTATTGCAGCAGACTGGATCCCGACAAGGCGACTGCGCCGCAAGCGGGACAAAATTGCTCAATGGGCGTCGAACGCGTCCGGTGCTGAGCCGTTGTCCACAGTTGCTGCAATAATCCGATCCGGGAGGAACGGATGCGCCGCATGCGAAACAGAATTCGTGAATCGGGATCACTAAGGCGGTATGTATCGCACCCTCGCCTACCCCTGGAAATAGGTTGGAATCGATTCGGCGGGTCGGGGAGACTTAAATCGCCGTTGGGAAAGATTAGCCAAGGATTAGCCGAATGCCCTCAGCGCCAGCGGGCTCTCTCCGAGCCCCGGCGCAAAAGTCCTTTAAATACGGCTACTCGGGTGCGGAGGGGGTGGGATTCGAACCCACGAGCGACTTACGCCGCTGCCGGTTTTCAAGACCGGTGCCTTCAACCGCTCGGCCACCCCTCCGAAAAAACAGGCTTGCCCGCGTCGATCAGTGCGATCGCTCAAGCATACGAAAAAGAACCCAGCATGAAAATTGTGTTGCTGATAAAACCGGCGAACTTGCGTCCTGGTGCGATATCGTCAGGATAGCGGTGTCGGCGTGTCGCCGGTCACAAACCTTCGAAGAAATCCAGCAACCTCGACAGCTCCTGACTTTTCGTCTCGGGATTCTGCCGTACTTCCTCGGCGAGCCGCGAATAAAGCCTTGCCGCGCCCTTGAATATGCTCACTCCGGCGTCGTCATCATCAAGAAAATTGGCTATCTCTTCCATCTCGCCTTCCCAACGATAGGCTTTCGGGAGCATGCCGGGAATCCTGCGGGCCAGCAGCTTCAGCATCTCCGCCTGACTCTTCGCCAGCTCCTCGCGTAGCGGCATGGCGAGGTTGTGCCGCGCCGCAGCGCGGATCATGATGCTGCCAAGCGCCGTCAGCCCCTTGGTAAGCCCTGCGTAGCACATCTTGAAGGCCGAAGCTGAGCCGACCCGGTCGTCGAGCATCTCAATATCAAGACCATGAATCGTCAAACGCTTCAGAAGCGAAGCATCTTTACCAGATGCGTAAATCGATGTTCGCCGAGCGGTCGGATCGCGTTTGGCCGGCGGCGGTCCCCCGATTATACCGGCGTCAATAAAACCGCACTTCGTATCCTCCAACAGCCTTGCGATTCGCAGCGCAGTGGCAGGCGAGATCGCATTGCACTCGACGTAGATTGGCCTTCTGCTCGCGCGCCTAAGTGGTTCGTGAAAACGCTCCGCCACCGCTACGGCCTGCCCGGGAGGAACAATTGACAGCACAAATCCCGCGTCGTCGACCAGTTGCCGGTCGTCGTTCCTCACCTCGAGGCCTGCTTGCTCAACCCGCCGCACACTTGCAGGACTACGTCCCCGCAGCGAAGTCGTGACGCGGGCGCCATACTCGCGCAGCCGACGGCCGATCGCGCTCCCCATCTCGCCGGCTCCGACGATCGCGACGATTTCCCCGTTGCCATCCGCAGCTGTCATTGGATCACTCCTCGAGCCCTGCGAAATCTCTCGCGCCTGGCTGCTCTCCTGCTGGCGAACGCTCGTCAGTCGTTGGCCGAAAGTGGTCTGCCGGGGCCCAAAAGTCCAAGTTGACGCGCCTTTACGTACTCGTAAATTTGTTCCATTTCGTCGGCAGTGAAAAATCCCGCCCAGTCCGGCATCCCCTTGTCTTTCCTGCCCTCCATCGAAACAATGAAAAACTGCTTCCTGCTCATACCGTTGGCCAGCGACTTTCTGAGATCGGGCGCGTATTCGCCGCCTTGCGCGTCAAGGCCATGGCATCGATAACAATATGAGTCGTACTTTTCGAATCCTGCGAAGATATTGGCGGTCACCTGACGTTTGTCATTAAATACCTTGAAATCGACGCTGACCGACTTTCCATTCGGCTCCTTATAAGTATATATTCTGGCCGTCCGTTCCTTTACTTCGCCTTTCAAACTGAGTATCCATTTTACGATTTTAGAGGCATCGGCCTGGCTCAGTTTGGGATGCGCCGGCATCGGCACCGTGCCCCAATGTCCGACCCCGCCGTTAATGACCTTGAACGTCAGGATCGTAGCAGCCTGAGGCTGGCCATTGTAAGTCTGCGCGACCTTGAGCCACGCCGGACCGACAACTTCGTGATCGATTGCGTGACACGAGAAGCAATCCTGTTGCTGGGCGAGCTGCATCGCCTTTGAGCCTGGCGCAGTTTCCGCCGTGAGCGGCGTTGGCCAAGTCAGCAGAAATAGCACTAAGAGCGAAAGCAGCGGCCGCTGGCCAAGCTGTGTCGCCGGTCGGAGTGACCTCGAGATAAGCCGGCCCAGTCGATGCAACAATCCGAGCGCCGTGTTCAGGGGAAGTCGTTCGCGGCCGCGTACAGCCTGACGTCGTATTGCACCAGGACGTCGTGTATCTCGGCCTTGTGCGAGGCAATTACGCGGTTTAGTTGTGAGCACAGCGCATTGTCATCCTTCCTCACGCCCATTGCCATCGAGAACATATACTGCTCCGGCGAGCCCATGGCGCGGGTGTTCGGAACTCGCAGCACCTGCAAGTTGGGATAGTCCTTGAGAAACCACCCGATTGCGGGCTCCCACGTGATCATGACGTCGACGCGGCCATCCTCGACCGCCTTGAGCATTGAGGCCGGTGAGCTGCCTTCCTGATCGCCGACGTGGAAGGCCTTGGCGTCGAAGATCAGGTCGCGAATCTTGAGACCGTCTTGCGGTGGGGTGCCTTCCTCAAAGCCGATCTTAACCTTGTGCAGGACGGCGGAGTCCATACTTTCGAGGTCGTACCCTTTGCCCTTTCTGAAAACGAACACATACGACGAGGCGTAGTACGGGTCTGTCGTCAGCTCCTCCTGGCTGCCGTATGGTAGGTTGATCACCAAGTCGCATTTGTTGGCATCGAGGGTCCGCGCCAAAAACTCACTAAAACCGCCGTTGCCGCGGTAGCTGGCCCAGTAGTATTCCAGTTTGCGATTCAGCGCTTTCGCGACGATCGTTGCGATCCGGTTCTCGAACCCCTGTCCGGCCTGGTTAGAAAACGGCATGTAATTCGGGTCGGCGCAAACCCGCAAGCTGGCCGACCGCGCCGGTGTCGCCGCTGATAGCAACAGCAAGATCAAAGCGAATCTCGTGAAATACTTCATCAAAGCTGACTCAGTCGTCATGATGGCGCCAGTCATGGAGCGCTCAGCGCGAAGACCATCAGCGTGCCGCCCAAGTTGGTATAATCCCCGAGCGAAGCTGTCAGGCCGACTGCGCCAAGACCTTCACTACCCTTGGTGAGGCCCGCCGCCAGACCTATCGCGGCCCATCCCCCTACGCCAGTTAGAACGGCAACGTATTGCTTACCCTTGTGCGTGTAGGTGATCGGATTACCTATAATTCCGGAAGGGCATTTGAACTGATAGAGAATCTTGCCGGTTTTGAGATTCACCGCCCTGAACCAGCCATCCAGGGTGCCGTAAAATCCCACTCCCCCGGCGGTGGTTAAGACTCCCGACCAATCCTGAAACCGATCGTTGATGGCCCACTTGGTGGCGCCGGTGATAGCGTCGAAGGCGATGAAGCGGCCGCGCACATCTGGCGAGGCCGGATACATATTCAAGATTGCACCGACGTATGGAAAGCCGGCCTTATATTTTACGTCAAAGGCCTGATAGTCCATGCATATGTGATTGGTCGGGACGTAAAAGAGCCCGGTGGCCGGATCGTATGAGGCCGGCTGTTCATCCTTGTCGCCCTCGGCTGCCGGACAGATGTGCTTAACGTTGACGCCGGCCTTGGTCATTTTGCTGGGATCGACGTCCGGTCTGCCGGTTACGGGATTAATCCTGGTGGCCCAGTTTACCGAAGGGTCATACTTGTGGACGGCAACCAGCTTGCCATTACGGCGGTCGAGGACCCAGCAGTAGCCATTGCGATCAAAGTGTACTATGCAGGGGACGGTGTGACCTTTTACGTCGAGGTCGACAACGATGTCTTCGTTAACCCCATCATAGTCCCAGCCGTCGTGAGGCGTCATCTGGAAGGCCCACGCCGCCACTCCGGTATCTGGATTCCGGGCGATGATGCTCATCGACCAACGGTTATCGCCAGGCCGTTGAGTCGGGTTCCAGCTGCCCGGATTTCCGGTGCCATAGTAAAGCAGGTTGAGCTTGGGATCGTACGAATACCAGCCCCAGGTTGTGCCGCCGCCCAGTTTCCATTGGTCGCCCTGCCAGGTGCTGAGGCTGGAGTCCTTTCCCACCGGTTTCTGTTCATTGGCGTTGATGGTCTTGGCAGGGTCGAAAAGCATTCCCTCGTCGGGCCCCGCGCTGTATGCGCGCCACGCCAGCTTGCCGGTATTAAGATCGAAAGCGCTGAGATAACCGAGCACGCCAAACTCGCCGCCTGATACACCGATGATAACCTTGTCCTTGACCACCAGGGGCGCAGCAGTGACAGTCTGCCCCTTCAGCGGGTCGGCGTTATCTGCAGTCCACAACACTTTCCCGGTCTTCGCATCGAGCGCGTAAACGTGACCATCGAGAATGCTCGCAATTACTTTGCCGTCGGCGTAAGCGACGCCGCGGTTGACCACGTCGCAGCAGGCAACGGGCGGCGCGTCAGGATTCTTCGGTGGCTCGAATTTCCAAACCATTCGCCCGACATCGTCAAGGTCGACGGCGAAAATGTAGTTCGGATACGCGCTTTCGAAGTACATCATGTTGCCGACCACTAGCGGCTGGCCTTCGTGGCCGCGTAAGGCGCCGGTCGACATCGTCCACGCGACCTGCAGCCGCTTCGCATTATCGGCAGTTATCTGTTTCAGTTTGCTGAATCGTGTAACAGCGTAGTTGCCGCCCGGCATCACCCATTGGTTGGCGTCGGTGGACATTTGCGCCAGCATGGAATTGGCGTGCGCCAGCGAGGGGATGCAGATGAAACAGGCGATGAGCAAAAAAGTTAGGGAACCGCGAGGCGTGTTTTGCGCTTTCATCGTTCTTCACCGTTAACCGGTTGTGACTCCCCGAGCTTACATTGCTACCTGATGCCTGACTTCGAGTAGTACAAACGCGCCGAGCACGTCAAGGAAGCGGACGGCTCGTTAACCGGCGGTGATTATTTCAGGGGCGCCAAGGCCGGAAGATGAAATCTGCTCTGAGATCCGAGGCGCGTCGCCGATGATGAGCCACGAGACCGGTGCAGCGCCGACCCGCCGCACCGAGCGCGACAGGTCATGCGCCCGCAGACCGGCGAGGCGTCCAGCCATCGCCGCATAGTAGTTGTCGGGTAGGGCATGCAGGACGAGGTGTTCCAACGCCTGTGCGCACTGAGCGTTGGTCTCATACCCGGCCGGCAGGCTCGCAACAACGTGCTTACACGCCCGCGTGAATTCCGCATTGGTCATCGATCGTTGTCGCGCAAGGCGGTCCAGATGCTGTCGAATTTCATTTATCGCGTCGGCAGCCCGGTCGCTTCGAACGAAAGAATGGACGAGCCACAATCCCCCAAAGCG